>Ga0257161_1000357_pt1 | contig 12015 bp, 11 predicted proteins | sample NR01A_FD_185954 | JGI IMG/M metagenome (GOLD analysis project Ga0257161, IMG submission 185954) | Soil microbial communities from H.J. Andrews Experimental Forest, Oregon, United States - NR-01-A | ecosystem: Environmental > Terrestrial > Soil > Temperate forest > Bulk soil | place: USA: Oregon... | reverse complement strand
TAGGGCACGTAGGTCCAATCGACTTTGGCAGCGCGCTTCAGGGACTCCTCGGCAATGTGATTAGGCGTACCCGGACCGAACGATGCGAAGGTCAGCTCTCCCGGACGCGCTCGTGCAGCCGCCAGAAAATCAGCCAGCGAAAAAAACGCAGAAGAACTATTGACGACAAGCAGCAGGGGCAGGTTCACCAGCAGACAAATCGGCTCGAAGCTCATCAGCGGATCGTACGTTACGGAAGGACGCATAATGGCATTGATGACCAAAGAAGGACCCTGCATCAAAATCGTGTTTCCGTCCGGCGTAGCGCGCGCTACGGCTTCGGTTCCGATCACGGTGCTCGCCCCAGTGCGATTCTCGATCACCATCGTCGGCCCTTGCGCTCGGGCAATCTGCTCCGCGAGCAGGCGCGCAAGCAGATCGGCTGGACCACCCGCTGCCATAGGCACTACAACCCGGAGGGTTTTTCCGGACACTCCTTGAGCCAGCGTCTCCTGACTTGATAGCGCGAGAATCACGATTGCGAGGCACGAGGTCAAGTTTTTGAATACGTTCATCTTGCATCTCCCATGTCGTCTGTTTAGCGGCCCCCTCAGCATGTCGTGTCTTGAGGCTCTCACCGGTCTGCTTCGAAGCGGTAATAATGTGCGAACCGCATCAACGGTTCGTCGGAGAGTGTGAACAGCAGCGCATCGCTGGCGATGCGGTGCTCGATCTTGGTCCAGGTGGGAGCGGCGAATGCGTCGCCTTTGCGCCAGGAGAAATCGCGTTCGCCAATTGTTGTCGTGCCGCTCCCGTCAAGCACCAGGAAAACGGTATTGGCGGTCGATCGATGCCGCCGTGTCTTCGTTCCTCCCTCGATTCTTTCCACATGCAAACCCATCGGCGGCATGTCGGGCGTTGCCAACGCTATTCGAGGGCCGTGAAATCCTTCCGGATCCGGTTTCGCGTCATCGAGACCTCGTGCCATCGATTCGCGCGTAAAGCGGAACGGCGACGATGTCACCATGCGTTCAACTGGCTGGTATTTTTCAGGATGTTCCTCATGGAACATTGATTCGAGCAGCTGTGTGAGCGGCACATCGAGCCCATCGAACCAATAAGCTGGCTGGTCGCCGTCATGCCCGTGGCCGTGCCAACACCAGCCGGGGGTCAGCACCACATCGCCGGTTTCCATCGGAATCTTCTGACCATTCACAATTGAATACGAGCCCTTCCCATCGATGATGACCCGCACGGCATGGGAGGAGTGACGATGCGAGGGCGCGATTTCGCCGGGCAAAATCATTTGGTATGCACAGACGAGCGTCCGCATCGTCTCGAAGCTCGTGCCTTGAGCAGGATTGCGCAAAATCAGATTGCGACGTTCCGCCAGCGACAGGTCGATCAACGGACCTGCGGCATCAAGTGCCGCCTTGGCGGCTTCATAGCTCCAATGTGCCGGGGCAAATTCCGACTTGGGTTGCGGACAAAGTATAGGCTTCTCCCTCGGGACCCAGCCTGGTGCCAGATTTAAGTCGCTTGCGGCGCTATGGAGCGTATCGAGGGCCGCGACGTCGGCAGGCCACGGACGAGCAATTTCACCGCTAGACATGGAGGACATCGGTTTCTCACGTTCGTGGGCGTAGCACTCGATCGGCGATCGCTTGGTACGACCCTGGTCGGCCAAATCGAGATTGCGACGTTGTTCTGGATTGCCGTAAACGTAAAGTTCGATTTCTCTATGTCTCAATAGCTTTTTCGAATGTGGAGCCCAAAATGCACCGGGCAGCGCACATCAGTCGCCGGCTCAAGCTACGACACTTGAATGTCCTCCTTGCGGTCGCGCAATGGGGCAATATGGCGAGGGCGGCCGAACACCTCGCGATCTCGCAGCCGTCCGTGTCAAAGGCGATAGCCGACTTGGAAAATACTCTCGGCGTGCGTCTTCTGGATCGGCGCCCGCAGGGCCTTGAGCTGACACTTTACGGCCGCGCGTTTCTCAAGCGCAGCATTGCCATTTTCAACGACCTAGGGACAAGCGTGACTGAGCTTGAGTTTTTGGCGGACCCAACGGCGGGAGAATTGCGGATCGGAACGACCGTGGCGATGGCAGCAGGACTGGTCCGCACCATCGTCGATCGCCTTTCACGGCAATATCATCGGCTCGCCTTTCGGGTCACCGTTGGCGATCTCCCGGACTTGCAAGACCGCGAACTGCGCGAGCACGATATCGACCTGATGATCGGGCGGTTGCCAGATGCGATTCCGGCGGAAGACACGGAGACGGAAGTCCTTTTCTACGAAAAGGCATTTGTCGTCGCCGGAAAGAACAGTCCTTGGACCCGCCGCCGCAAGATCGAGCTCGCCGAACTGATCAACGAGCCTTGGAGCCTGTCGATGCCCGAAAGCTTCCCTACGGTCCTTATTGAGAGGGCTTTCCGGGCGCGCGGATTGGCGCATCCGCGAAGCGGCATGAGGAGCCAATCCCTGGAAATGAACCTCGCGATGATTACCACCGGACGCTTTCTTGGAATTCTGCCGGCTGTCATGCTGCACTTCAGCGCAAAGCGATTGGGGCTGAAGATTTTGCCGGTCGATTTGCCATTCAAACCTTGGCCAATCGGGATCGTGACCTTGAAGAATCGAACGCTCAGCCCGGTGGCGCAGCTCTTCATCGAGTGCGCGCGCGAGGTCGCAAAGCCACTGGCAAGAGGTCGATCAAAGTCGGCCGGTAATTAGCAGTTACTTCGCCTTGCCGCGCTGCGAGTCCGTGATGGTGGCGCGGATCACGGCCGGCTTGCCGTTGCGGATCACGGTCAACTCGGCCGCATCTCCCAGCCACAGGAGACCGAGGCGGCTGCGTAAATGGGAGGTATCCCGCACCGGCGTTCCGGCGAGGTCCGTCACCACGTCGCCGACCTTGAGACCGGCGAGGTCCGCCGGAGAGCCCGGATCGACTTTGACGATGATCGGCGTGGTGGGCGCGGCGGCGAATTTGAACTCGCGCACCACGGCGGGAGTGGGATCCTCGAAGGTGATCCCTAGCTTGCCGCGGCGGACGTCACCCGTTTCCACGATGCGGTCGGTCACGACCCGGGCCATGTTGATGGGAATTGCGAAGCCCATGCCGGGGTTGGAATTCGTTGCGCCGACGAAAGCGGTGTTGATGCCGATCAGATCGCCGCGCAAATTGACGAGCGCACCGCCGGAATTGCCCGGATAGATGGCCGCATCGGTCTGGATGAAGTTCTCGTACTGCTCGAGGCCCACGTTGGTCCGGTTCAATCCGCTGACGATCCCGGAAGTCACGGTCTGGCCGATCAGGAATGGATTGCCGATGGCCAGCACGAAGTCGCCCACCTCGATCTGGTCGGAATTGCCGATCGGAATCGCGGTCAGGTTTTCGGCCGGAACCTTGATGACCGCAACGTCGGTATCCGGGTCTCCGCCGACCAGCTTCGCAACCAGTTCCCGGCCATCAGCAAGTTGAACGGTAATTTCGTCGGCGCGGTCAATGACGTGATTGTTGGTGATAACGAGACCCTGGCTGGCGTCGATGACCACGCCTGATCCGGCAGCCCGCGCCTGCTGGTCAACGGCCGCGGGTTTGGCATCCCGTGGCTTGCGTTGCGGGGCATTGCCGTCTGGCGCGCGGCTCTTGACGGAGATACCGACCACGGCCGGGGTGATTTTCTTGAGAACGGGCGCCAGCGTGGGAATTCCGCTCGCCTGCTGGACAACCGGAAGCGGGACGCTAGCATGCGCGGTAACAAATCCGCTCGTCGCCAACGCGAGCCCTAACGCGGCTGCCCGATATATGCGGTTCATAGCGCCAACCCTTCGTGGGCCAAAAGCGGGCAAACACCAACAATCGTGAAAAAAAGAAACTTAAGACTTTTGTTCGGGTGCCTTTCCAGGCCAATCAAAGGTAAGTACATTTCGTGCGGCGCACAAGGCTCCGCAGCGTAAATTCAGGGGCAGAGTAACCGCTTAAAAACATATAGTATTTATGCTGAATTTATGCCGCGCTGCCCCCGTCTCAAGCACCATGATTGATCGACTGATGCTATTTTTTGCTGCGGTGCATTATCGTATTCGATCGACAGCGGACGCCTTGCACGCATCCAGGGCGTGGTGCTCGCGGTGACGGCGCCCATTGACCAATGTTCCGGCTCGACGCTAGCCTTTCCACTTAGAACGTCTCGTTCGGCAGGATGTCGCCAGAAGGTCCGCGGTGCGCGCCTGGTACACTTCGCCAGCGCGTGCCACAGTTCGGGCGGAGCGGATGACGGGGCGTCAGGGGAGGGACACATGACGGCGTTGATTGTTGGGCTTGTCTCGATCGCGGTGGTCTGGCTGGTGGTAATCTACGGTTCCATCTATGTGAACAAGAACGTGCAATAGGCGGTAGCCCGGTCGGAGCGACGGCATCTTCGCGGTCGGCAAACGCGGGTGTCCTTGAGGCGTCCGAGGACGCGTTGCAGGCACCTAACGGTCCGCGACATCCAACCGGATCATTGCTTCGCACGCTAGGCCACGGTTCCGCCGCCAAGCGTGCCATGGTAGAGCCTTGTCGACGAGGCGGAGCCGCACATGAAAGACATTCGGGAAAACCTCGAACGCAGGCGCGCCAGCGCGCGCGCCGGCGGGGGTGAAAGACGCATCGAGGCCCAGCACAGGCGCGGCAAGCTCACCGCCCGCGAGCGTCTCGAACTCTTGATGGACAAAAGCTCGTTCGAGGAGTTCGACATGTTCGTCGAGCACCGCGCCACCGATTTCGGCATGGACAAGACGAAGATCTCGGGCGACGGCGTCGTCACCGGCTGGGGCACCGTGAACGGCCGCACCGTATTCGCTTTCGCCAAGGATTTCACCGTGTTCGGCGGCTCGTTGTCGGAGACCCACGCCCAGAAGATCACCAAGATCCAGGACATGGCCATGAAGGCCCGGGCGCCGATCATCGGCCTGTTCGATGCCGGCGGCGCCCGTATCCAGGAAGGGGTGGCGGCGCTGGGCGGTTATGGCGAGGTGTTCAAGCGCAACGTGATCGCATCCGGGGTTATCCCGCAGATTTCCGTCATCATGGGCCCGTGTGCCGGCGGCGACGTCTACTCGCCCGCCATGACGGACTTCATCTTCATGGTGAAGGATACGAGCTACATGTTCGTCACCGGGCCTGACGTGGTCAAGACCGTGACCAACGAGGTGGTCACCGCCGAGGAGCTGGGCGGCGCCGTGGTCCATACCACCAAATCCTCGGTGGCAGACGGGGCCTATGAGAACGACGTCGAATGCCTGCTGCAGATGCGGCGGCTGATCGACTTCCTGCCGTCGAGCGCCGCCGCGGGCCCGCCGGAGTGGCCGTCGTTCGACGATATCGAGCGCGAGGATGCCTCGCTCGATACGTTGGTGCCGGACCACCCCAACAAGCCCTATGACATCAAGGAACTCATTCTCAAGGTGGCGGACGAGGGCGACTTCTTCGAGATCAGCGCAGCATTCGCGCGCAACATCGTGACGGGCTTCGGCCGTCTCGCCGGGCGCACGGTCGGCTTCGTGGCGAACCAGCCGATGGTGCTGGCAGGCGTGCTCGATGCCGACGCCAGCCGCAAGGCGGCCCGCTTCGTGCGCTTTTGCGATGCCTTCGACATCCCGATCGTCACCTTCGTGGACGTGCCCGGCTTTCTGCCCGGCACGGCGCAGGAATATGGCGGTCTCATCAAACATGGCGCCAAGCTCTTGTTCGCCTACAGCCAGTCCACGGTGCCGCTGATCACCGTGATCACCCGCAAGGCGTTCGGCGGCGCCTACGACGTGATGGCGTCCAAGCACGTCGGCGGCGACATCAACTATGCCTGGCCGTCGGCGCAGATCGCCGTGATGGGGGCGAAGGGCGCGGTGGAGATCATCTTCCGCTCCGACCTCGGCGACCCCGAAAAGATCGCGGCGCGCACCAAGGAATACGAGGACCGCTTCCTGTCCCCGTTCGTGGCCGCCGAGCGCGGCTATATCGACGAGGTGATCATGCCGCGCGCGACGCGCAAGCGGCTGGCGCGGGCGCTGGGGATGCTCAGGGGTAAGAAGGTGGAGATGCCGGCGAGGAAGCACGATAACTTGCCGGTGTAGTGATGGCGAGATGTCCAACCATCCGGAAACCCATTCGCAATGCCCGTCCTGGCAACGCCGCGCCTCCGCATTCGCCCGCTCGAGCCAAACGATCTGCAGAGCTGCTGCGATCTCTTCGCCAGCATTGGCTGGAATGATCAGACACGTGGCACGGAGGAAATCATCGCGCGCCGGCAGTCCTGGCTGACCTGGACGATTGCCGGCTATCGCGAACTCGAACGGCTCTATCAGCCGCCCCTCGGCGAGCGTGCAGTCGTCTCCCGCGACGATGATCGCTTCATCGGGCTCGTCGGCTACGTTCCCTCCTTCGAACCCTTCCAGCGTCTCCGATCATTCGGGGAGAACAGCAAGGCGGGCAGGACGATGGAACTTGGCTTGTTCTGGGCCATCCATAAAGGCTCGCAGGGGCAGGGTTTGGCGACCGAGGCGGCCACGGCGCTGATTACCCACGCCTTCACCACCATGGCGGTCGATCGGATCATCGCCACCACCGGGCATGACAATCTTGCTTCGATCGCAGTGATGCGTCGCCTGAAGATGCACATCGACGCCTACGGCCAACCTCATCCAGGCTTGCAGGTCGTCGGCACGTTGCAGGCTTCTAAAAGTGACGGCCCGTAATTCTAAGTTTTCGAAGTAAAAGTAGCTTTCTGAAAAGATTAGGTTTTCTAGCGCGTGAATCCGGCGCAACAGGCTGAGCCCTTGAATTTGTCATGAGATGCATTAGCATCTGATGCATGCGAACGACGCTCGACATTGACGACGACGTGCTGGCGGCTGCCAAGGAATTGGCATCCGGGCAGAAGACGACGGCCGGGAAGGTGATTTCTGATCTCGTCCGGAAGGCGCTCACGCAGCCGCTGCGGAGGAAGGTGATCTATCGTAACGGATTGCCAGTGCTTCCGAAGCGAGGTGGCGTCGTAACGCGGGAATTGGTCGAGCGGTTAGCAGAAGAGGAAATGTAACTGCGTGCGCGCGCTCTTTGATCTCAACATGTTGGTAGCTTTGCTCGACGACCAACATGTAGATAATGCGAGGGCGCATGAGTGGTTCGCGGAGAACAGAGCTCGAGGCTGGGCAAGCTGTCCTCTCACCCAGAATGGCTTCATGCGGATACTGTCTCAGCCAAGCTATGCTTTTCCAATTCCGATAGGCGACGCGATTAATCATCTGCGTGACGCGACGGCATCCGACGACCACGTCTTCTGGCCAAATGACATTTCGCTGCTCGACGAACAGCTCATCGACCACTCGCGCGTTCTCGGCCCCAAGCAACTCACCGACATCTACCTGCTCGCGCTCGCCGTGAAGTACGGGGGGCGGCTGGTGACGTTCGATCGTGCGATTCCGATGGCTGCCATACGTGGAGCGCGGCCGGAGCACCTTGTTGTGATCTGAGCGGCTCGGCAGGAAAATAAGCTGCACGTCACCGAAGGTGGGACGGGGGCACTCGCGTTTTCACCGCCGCTCAAAGCCTCGGCGCGGTTACAGATTGGGGTCCGACGCCGGCGTCACAGGCGCAGGAGCAGCAGGCTGAGGTAGCTGTACGTCTCCTGACTTCGGCGCAAATCGCAGCGCCGACGGGGCAGCACCAGTCGTCGTGGGTTCGCTGGACTGAATGCTCGCCTGGTCGGTCCGGCTATAGCCGATGATCAATCCGAGAACCACCACGACGGCGATGATTGCCGCCAACCACGTCCAGATCGTTCCCGCACTGTTGGACCCTTGCACATCAAGTCGACGGAACGGATCGGTGCGGCGCGAATCGGTGTAGCGGGGCTCGGACATGATTCTCCTCCGTTTGGGGGGGCCAACTGTGGTGCTGAAGAAACTGCCAACCGACCACAATGTTCCTGCGCACGACCAGGGTTTCGGGCCTCTTCGACCTTTACAAATCGGTCAAGCGGGATCGCGGCGGATTGTCTGTCCGAAGGACCAGCGCCGCCGATGTGCTCTGGCAGCCTGCGCTTTCCCCACCGCCTGAGACGTCAGCGCTGGTCACTCGTCGGCGGTGGGCGCCGGTGCTGCCGGCGCAGCTTATCGCTGCTGCGACGGGGCTGAGCCAGTTGTTGCAGGCGGGCTCAATTGAGCGCTCCTATGATCAGCCCAGTTATATCCGATAAGCAGCCCTAATAGGGTCCCGAGAGCGGTGAGGGCCGCCGTTAGCCACGGCCAGAACCCGGCTCCGTTAGTCCCTAAACGACGCGACTGATCATTGCGGTGCGGATCGGTGTAGCGGGGGTCAGACATGATTCTCCTCCATTCGTGGGGCCAACCGTGGTGGTGCTGCAAGGAAAACGGCCAATGGACCACAATGTTCCTGCGCCAAGCAATGTTCCGTCTCTTCGGCGTGGCCTGGACAAGCCCGGCCCATGATTGCGGAAAAGTTGGGCACCGCCGGAGCACCTTTGTTGCGATCTGAGCTTCATGGGCCGGGCTTCATGGGCCGGCGAAACAAGCAACACGAGCGCCACGGCGGGACCGCGGCGCCCGTGTTTTCACTTCATCATCTCGCTTCGAAGAATCCGCGGTTACTGATTGGGGGCGGGCGCAGGCGCAGGCGCAGGCATATCACCGAACCTGGCTGGAGGCGCAGGTCGGGACTGCGATGGCGCCGAGCCAGTCGTAGTCGGCTGTTGGGTGCTCGCGTGCTCAGTCCGGTTAAATCCGTAGAGCAGCCCGAGAGCCCCGAGACCGGCGAGTGCCGCGGCTAGCCACGGCCAGATGTTCCCGGCGCCGCTGGACCCTTCGGAACGACGCCACTGATCGTTGCGGCGCGGATCGGTGTAGCGTGGGTCAGACATGATTCCACTCCGTTCTTGGTGGACCAATGGTTTGGTAGGGAAACGGCTTACCGCCCGCAATGTTCCGGGCCCAAGACCGGCGTTCCCCCTTTGATGGCGCCGTTCAAAGAGGGCCTTAGCGTCGCGATGCCGCGGGTCCTTCGCGATTTGAAGAATGCGTGCCGCACCGGCGCCCGCCTTGATTTCCCGGCATCGATCTGCGACATCCGCGTCCATGGACCACTCTCTCAGCGCCCCCACCCGCACCGTCCCGGCGGTCGCCGCGGTCTCGCCGCTTGCGGCCGAGGTGGCGCGGCGGCGCACGTTCGCCATCATTTCCCATCCCGACGCCGGCAAGACCACGCTCACCGAAAAGCTTCTGCTGTTCGGCGGCGCCATCAATCTGGCCGGCCAGGTCAAGGCCAAGCGCGACCGCCGCACCACCCGCTCCGACTGGATGAAGATCGAGCGCGAGCGCGGCATCTCGGTGGTCACCTCGGTGATGACGTTCGAGTATGACGGCGCCGTCTTCAACCTGCTCGATACGCCGGGCCACGAGGACTTTTCCGAGGACACCTACCGCACGCTCACGGCCGTCGATTCCGCCGTGATGGTCATCGACGCCGCCAAGGGCATCGAAGCGCGCACCCGCAAGCTGTTCGAAGTCTGCCGGCTGCGCGACATTCCGATCATCACCTTCATCAACAAGATGGATCGCGAGAGCCGCGACCCCTTCGACCTGCTCGATGAAATCGAGAAGACGCTCGCGCTCGACACCACGCCGATGACGTGGCCGATCGGGCGCGGCCGCGACTTTATCGGCACCATGGAAATTGCCACCGGCGCTGTGCGGCTGATGGACGACGGCGGGCCCAAGAGCGGACCCAAGAGTGGACCCAAAACCGGGGTCGCGGCCGGCCTCGCCCGGCGCGTGGACTTCGCCGCGATCGCGGCGCTCAATCCCAATCTCGATGCCGCGGCGCTTGCCGAGGAATTCGCCATCGTCAAGGAAGCCTGCCGCCCGTTCGATCTCGTCTCGTTCCGGGAGGGCCACCTGACGCCGGTGTTTTTTGGCAGCGCGCTGAAGAACTTCGGCGTCGGCGACCTGCTCGACGGTTTTGCCGCCTATGCGCCGCCGCCGCGCGCCCAAGAGGCCGATGCCCGCCGCGTCGAGGCCGATGAGGCGGCCATGACGGCCTTCGTGTTCAAGATCCAGGCCAACATGGATCCCAACCATCGCGACCGCATCGCCTTCGCACGGCTATGCTCCGGCCGGCTCACCCGCGGCATGAAGGCCAAGCACGTGCGCACCGGCAAGTCGATCGGCCTGCACGCGCCCCACTTCTTCTTCGCCCAGGACCGCGCCATCGCGGACGAAGCCTTCGCGGGCGACGTGGTCGGCATCCCGAACCACGGCAGCCTGCGCATCGGCGACACGCTGACGGAAGGTGAGACCCTCAATTTCGTCGGCGTGCCGAGCTTCGCGCCGGAAATCATCCGCCGCGTGCGGCTGACCGACGCCATGAAGGCAAAGAAGCTCAAGCAGGCGCTGCAGGAAATGGCGGAGGAGGGCGTGGTCCAGGTGTTCCGCCCGACCGACGGCTCCCCGGCGCTGATCGGCGTGGTCGGGCCGCTGCAGCTCGACGTGCTGCGCGACCGCCTGGCCGCCGAGTACGGCCTGCCGGTGGAGTTCGACCAGAGCGAGTTCCAGCTCGCACGCTGGATCTCGGCGGCGGACAGGAAGAGGCTCGACGAATTCGCCGAGGCGAACCGCGCCGGCATCGCCGACGACCTCGACGGCGATCTCGTCTATCTGGCCCGCAGCCAGTTCTATCTGGACTACACGCGCGAGCGCGCGCCCGGCATCGTGTTCACGGATGTGAAGGATGTGAAGGCGGCGAAGAGCACTTAACGTGGCCCTCAATTCACCCTGATATTCGCCGCCCGGATCACGGGCGTCCAGCGGGCGAGGTCGGCGTCGATCCGGGCGCGGAATTCCTTGGGCGTCCCTGGGATCGGCTCCATCAATTGCGTGGCGAGCTTGTCGCGGATGTCCGGCGCGGTGATGATCTCGGCAACCTCGCGCGCGATCTTCACCACAATCGCGTCCGGCGTTCCCGCCGGCGCAATAAGTCCGTTCCAGGCGTCGGCCTCCACATCGATGCCGCTCTCCCGCAGCGTCGGAATGGCGGGCAGCAGCGCCGAGCGTGCAGCAGTCGAGACCGCGAGAATCTTCACCGCGCCGGACGAAAGCTGCGGCGTCACGGCGATCGCCGGCAGGCAAGCCATCTCGACGTCGCCGCGCAGCAGCGCCGTCATCGCCTGGGGCGAGCTCGTGTAAGGAACGTGCACGATCTGCGTGCCGCTTTTAAGCGCGATCGCCTCCATGGCGAGATGCGACACCGAGCCGTTGCCGATCGACCCGAAGTTATATTTGCCGGGACTGCGCTTGAGCAGCGCAACAAGCTCGGCCACCGTGCTGACGCCGAGCCGGGCGTTGACCGCAAGAGCGCTCGGCTGCGTCGCCACCATGGTGACGTAGGCGAAGTCCTTGGCCGGATCATAGGGCAGCCTGCCGAACAGCAGCGCATTGATGGCGAGCGGCCCCGCGATGCTGATGCCAAGCGTGTAGCCGTCGGGCTCAGCCTTGGCGACCGCATCGGTGCCGAGATTGCCGCTCGCACCCGGCTTGTCCTCGACCACGAACGGCTGGCCAAGCTTCTGCGCCAGCCGGTCGGCGATCACGCGTGCGACCATATCGGGCGTCGATCCGGGACCGAACGGGACGTAGAGCTTCACGGGCCGGGTTGGCCATTCCTGGGCGCGCGCCGGAACGGTGCAGACGGCGGCGCAGATGAGGACGAAGGCGAGAAGCAGGTGTTTCATCATGATGGGTTGAATATATCTTGTCGTGACGTCGCTCAAAAGCGAAGGCTTATTCCGCTCCGCTTTGATGGGGACAAAGCGGAGTTTCGACGGTGCTGTGGAACTCGGACCCGCGGTGCTGGAATGTCAATTCCCTAGCAAGAAACTAACTTGCTCGGACCGTGCCACAAACTCCTCTTGCTGGCGGTGCCACAAGCGCGGCTCAGGCGGCGAGCGGCTTGAGTTCGACGGCGTATCCGAG
>Ga0257161_1000356_pt1 | contig 12095 bp, 12 predicted proteins | sample NR01A_FD_185954 | JGI IMG/M metagenome (GOLD analysis project Ga0257161, IMG submission 185954) | Soil microbial communities from H.J. Andrews Experimental Forest, Oregon, United States - NR-01-A | ecosystem: Environmental > Terrestrial > Soil > Temperate forest > Bulk soil | place: USA: Oregon... | reverse complement strand
TGGGCGCGCAGATCAGGACCGGCGACGCTTTCCGCTTGCGCTCCGGTGGTGGCGGCGGCTACGGCTCGCCATTGGAACGGCCGGTGGAGGATGTGCGCGAGGACGTGCGGCAGGGCTATGTGTCGGTGCACGAGGCGGCTGAGTTTTATGGCGTGGTGATCGACGGCGAAACGTTCAAGGTGAATGAGGGCGCGACCGCGCTGTTGCGAGCGCGATTGTGACAGCAAGTGTCGGCGGCATGATAGGAGCAAAGAAATGGCGAAGGTTCTGATCCTTTACTACTCCGCTTACGGCCACATCGAGCGCATGGCGGAAGCTGTCGCCGAAGGCGTGCGCCAAGCCGGCGCCGAAGCCGTGATCAAGCGTGTTCCCGAACTGGTGCCGGAGGAGATCGCGCGCAAGTCCGGCTTCAAGCTCGACCAGAAGGCGTCTATCAGGGTCGTCACGTGGCGCAGATCGCAGCCAAGCTGGCTGCCTGACAAGTCACGCGCGCGTTGCTTGCACGACAGGGTATTTAGCAGCGGAGCAAGGAGACGAACCATGACTATGAAAGCAACCACCACCCCTGGCAAGACTCTGCTTGCTCTGGGCTTTGCAGCGGTTTTCAGCTTATCCGCCCATGGTCAATCTCTGGCGGAAAAGCCCCCGACTCCGCCGCCGCCACATGAGCCGCAGGCCGCCCTTGTCGAAGGGCACCTCAAGACCTTCGATACCCTCGACTTTGATGTGTTCAGCAACCAGAAATGGGATCGATTGAACGAGAGCCATTCCGCGAACATCGTTGTCACTTGGCCCGACGGTCATGAAACAAAGGGCATTGAAAAGCACATCGAGGACTTAAAGGCGCTGTTCGTTTTTGCTCCTGATATCACGATCAAGGAGCATCCGATTCGTTTCGGTTCGGAATCGTGGACGGCGGTGACCGGTGTCATGACCGGCACCTTTACCAAACCTATGCCGAGCGCCGATGGAAAGATGATTCCGCCAACAGGCAAACGCTTTGCCATAGGGATGGCGACGGTCGGTCATTGGAGCGGTTCGACGATGGATCATGAGTGGTTGTTTTGGGACAACCAAGATTTCATGAAGCAGATCGGCCTCCATTAGCCGCCCGCAGTCCGGTACGATCATTTCTGCTTCAACTTCACGCTAAACGACATTCCGCCTGTGCCGCAGCAGGGGCAGGCCATGGCGACCAGGATGCTTTGCTTCTGTTCCTCGTCGATGTCGGCGCTCTCCAACATATTCCGCGTTTGCTGCTCGAACAGTTCGTGAAGCGACAGGTTGCTCACGCTGACCGGGGCAGCGTCGCTGGCGGCGTCATCGCCGGAATGCGGCGCCGACGGCACCGGAGGTGCCGTCCCGGATGCGAACGACTTGATCTTCCTCGTTTGTCTGCGCGTCCGCCTCATGGCGAAATCTCCTCCAGGACCCGCGCCTTGGTCTCGGTCGCAAACAGCGCGACCACGATCGAGGCTACAAGCACCACCGCGCCGAACACCAAAAACACGTCGCCGAGTCCGCCGCTTGCAAGCACGCTACCGACCACAGACGGCCCGAGGATTGACGCGAGGCGCAGCCACGCGGTGCCGGTCGAGGTGCCGAGCGCACGCACGCGGGTCGGGTAAAGCTCGGCGGTGTAGAGGTAGAGCGCGAGCGACAGCGTGCTGATGCACAAGTTGGTCAAGATCGCAAAGACGAGGATACGTTCCGCGCTGCTTGGACCGATCCACCACAACGTCAGCAACGCCGCCGCCGCCCCCGCGAAAGCGGTGGCAAACCAGATGCGGCGGCCAACCCTGTCGATCAACAGCGCACAGGCGAAGCTTGTGAAGAGCCCGCATGCCTGGGTGAGAAGGCCGTAGTTCAGCGCGTCCTCGAGCGAGAGATTGAATACATTCCGATAGATGGTCGGCAGCCAGGTCGTGAGCCCGTAATTGGCGAAATAGGTGGCGAACCAGGCGACCCAGATGACCAGCGTGCGCTGGCGATACGCGCGACTGAACAGTTCCGACCACATCGCGCGGTTGGCAACGGCCGTCTTGGGCGCGGCCTCGATCGGGGGCAGTGCCTTGCCGGTGGCGGCTTGAACCTCCTTCTCGATGAGCGTCATCGCGCTCACCGCATCGTCGATGCGGCCGCGTGAAGCGAGCCATCGCGGCGATTCCGGCAGGTTGCGCATCATGAACAAGGCGAACAACGCCGGCACGCCTCCGAGAAAGAACAGATATTGCCAGCCGATGGGCACGATCCATCGGCCCATGATGGCCACGGCGACGAGGCCGATCGGGAACACGAGCTCGAACAGCAGCACGAACTGGCCGCGCCCCTTGGCCTTGGCAAGCTCGCTGATATAGGTCGCCGCCACCGGCACCTCGGCGCCGAGGCCGAGCCCTTGGAGAAGACGCAGCACCAGAAGTGATTCGTAGTTCCACGCCCACCCGCAGGCGAGACTGAAGAGCCCGAACCACAACACCGCCGCGACGATCACAGGCCGTCGGCCGATCCGTTCGGCGAACGCGCCGCCGACCAGCGCGCCGATGAGCTGGCCGAGAAAGCCCGCCGAGATCAGCCAGCCGGTCGCGGTCGGCGTGAGCTTCCACGCCGGGACGACGACGGGCAGCACATAAGTGATGGAGAGCGCATCGAAGGCATCGAAGAAGGTTGCGGTGCCGACGATGATGCGGGTTCTGATCTGCCAGGATGACAACGGCAGCCGCTCGATGCGGGCAAGGATATCCTCGGGCGTCGCGATGCCTTGAGGGGGCGCCGTCTGCGACACACTCACGATCCTCTCCCGGTTGGGACCGCGGGCGTCCCGCCCGCCCTTTGCTGCAATAAAGAGCGCGCGACACGCGCGCAGTCCGGCCGACTTCTTCTAAAACGCTCCGCCCCGAAGTGGAACCCGTGTTGCAACGATAGCTGCCGCCAGGGTTACGCCACCGATCCTCGCCTTGCCGGGCTGTCGTCCGGCCATGTGTGTCCCGCGCAACGTATTCCCTGATAGCAAGGAAAGTAGCAGGGAATTTTTAGAAATTTCGCACGATTCTAGGCGCTCAGAAATCCGGCTTGTCCGCCTGCGGTACCATGGACAGCTTTCCATCAGGCTCGCGCGGATTTTCGGCGCATATGAGGTCCGTCCGGGGGCCCACGGCAGGTCGATAAGTGATGGTCGCCGTCCAGGGCATGGTGAAGACGCTTTCATCCTCGACCGTGAAATGCAGCTGCAGCACCTTGCCCCGATAGTTGGCATCGAATTCCCCACCGCCGCTGGCCCGGAAATTTTCTTTTTCGTTGCGTTCGATCGCGTCCTTGGCGATTTCATAATCAAGCAGCCGGTACCGTTCGATCACGTGCAGAGCCGGGCTCTGTGGCGTCCCGTACATGTCGACCATCGAAAACGGCCCAACCTTCATTCCCTACGGTGTCGATCACCAGCGTATCGCCTTCGTAATGGCCGACGGAGTCGCCATGCCAGGACGGCGTCAGTTGCGCTGGATGAGATTGGTTCAAGCGCACCCAACGGACCTCGTTGCCATGGCGGTAGATCATGACCACCTTGTCGGGCTTCTGCAGCATCTCCATCCAAAAATCCCAGAAGATATAGGGCACCCCTTGGGGCCAACACTGGTTGCTTGGTGTCGGATAGCCCCCGCCCGCCAACGAAATCTCGCCGTGCTTCTGCACGACTTCGGCCGCCTGGGGCTTCAAGATCGGGTTGGTGTGATCGCCAACCAACTGCTGGAAGTTGGCCACACCGTTAGGCAGGCGCGACTTGTTTCTGACCGGGCCTGGCCCGGATCGAGGCGGCTCGAAACCGGTGAGGTAGGGGTGGGCCCATCGGCCGGATAAAGCCGGAATGGATGCCACGTCTTGTGCAATGCCGGCGGTCGGCTGGACCGGAGGTGCCGCAGTTTGCCCCAAGGCAGGCGTCGTTGCCGCCAACATTGCCCATAAAAGGAAAACGCGCAGCGGCACACTCATGATCTCCTCCGGCTTTGTGATTCGCCCGCCTGCAACGGGTAATTCCTCAATCGATCTCGCCGAGTTTGATCGAGAAGCCGGGCAGCGCCGATGTGGTGAGCGCATCCTGCGGCCCGCATTTGACGACCGATGACCATCCATCGCCGCTCGGGCCGGTATGCACCCAGGTGACGCGCTCGTTGGCGTCGACGACCCAAAACTCTCTGACGCGGTGGCGCGCGTAAAGTCGCGCCTTGAGACCCTTATCGTAGGCAAGGCTCGATGCAGCAACCTCGATAACGAGACAGGCTTCGCCAGGATCGAGCTGGGCGAACCCGGTCGACGACTTCTTGAACAGCTCCTTGGGAAAAACCGCAATGTCGGGCTCAAGCATAATTGTATTGGTCAGTTGCAGTGTTGCCTCGACGCCGACCGTCAGGTCGTCCGGCAGAGCCCGGGCGACTGCGATAAGTAGGGCTGATTTGATCTGCTCATGTACGATTCCCTTGGCCGCCATCATCACGATTTCGCCCTCGATCAGTTCGAACTTCTCGTCCTCGCGAATGACGCCGGCTTCGATCATGCGACTGATGTCCTCGACGGTGAATGCCCGGCGCGGGAAACCTTCGGCAGCTGTGGTGACGGCAACGTTCATGCGGCTGTGCTTTCGTGACCATCGGGATATAGCATTTGTAGCCGTTCGGCGCGACGGCTACCGACACGGCACCGCCGGCAGGCAGGTGCCAGCGCTACAGGCCGAAACTCCATCCAGTGGCTCGCCGGCCGTTTGTTTGGTCCTTGGTCCGAAGATCGTCTCTGCATCCTGGATGCGTGCAGGATAGTCACGTCCCATCTGGCCGCACGACGATGACGCCGGAGCCGTGTTGCCACCACCGCTTGCCGCCTCCTGTTTTGGTGGCGCTGAGCTGCCTGACAGTGTTTTGAGGCCCCGAATGACCGGCTCCGTCATCGGCGCCGTTCGATTCGGCGCAATCAAGGCCATTATCCCCCACATCGACGACGACCGATATATGGCCAGGAGATTTCGTCTCCGGCCCGCCGCCGGACTGCATCCACAAGATGATGTCGTCCGCTTGCATGTCGTCGGTATTCCAGATTTCCGGCTGGTCGGCGTACTTGTGCAACACCCAATTCTTCTTGGCGATATTCTGGTAGATCCACGGACAGCCGGCGCCCCCGTTTAGCGTTCCGTTCCATTCCAGCACGCCGATTTCGACCAGGTAGGCGATTGTGAAGCCGGTGCAATCAACACCGAGGTTGGCGTCTGCCCACCTCTGGAGTGCCTGCTCGTCTGCCTTCAGCGCCCCCGACTCGACGCCGGCACCCAGCACGAGCTCCATGTCGTCCGGGCTGCCTTTGCCGTTTCGCAGGCGAGCCACAACCCCATCATCGATCGTAATACCCTTCTGACGCGCCGAGGAAATGACGGTCCACTGGTTGGCCCGAATTTGGGAAATGTTGCCCTGCGTAGCGATCAAGTACTTGTTGATCGAAACAGTGGCGTTGAGCGGTGCGTTTGGCATGTCGGCGTCGACGGACAGGTTCCAGTAGCGGTCGACGAAGTCACTGGCATCCATGGGTACCCCCCGGGCTTTCGGTCAACGTTTGTATAGCGAACCCGCCCTATGCTGCCGAGCCCAGTTTCCATGCTTTGCACACCCGCCTCAGAAATCCGCCTTCTCCGCAGTGGGCACCGGTTCGAGGCCGATGTTGAAATAATCGTCATTGGCGGTCGCGCAATCGAATTCCGCCGGCCTGTTGTTGGGATTCACCACGCGGTGACGGTTCCGCGTGCCCGACCAGGGCTGGTAGAAGGCGCCGGGGTCTTCGACCGTGAATGCGACTTCGAGCGTATTGCCGTCGTCGATCAACCGGAAGCGTTCGACCACATGCAGCTTGTCGGTGTGCGGCGTGCGATAGGAATCCACGAAGGTCCTGTCATTGAAGCCGATCGTATCGACGACGAGCGTGTCGCCGTCGTAATGGCCGACCGATTCTCCGTACCAGGACGGTTTCGGATTGGCCGAATGCGGCACGTTGAGCCAGATGTGGCGGGCGCGGCCCGTCAGGAACAGCACGACTTCGCTGGGTGTCTGGATGATATGCATGAGACCGGGGTTGAGATGAAAGGCCGGAACGCCGGTCTCCCAGCATCTCGCCTCGCGGGTCTCGCCGTTGCCGCCCCGAAGCACGAGTTCGTTCTGCTTGCTCAGCGCCTCTCGGACCCATGGCAGCAGATTCTTGCCCGCAGCGTTGTCGAGTTCCGCCACCCGATAGGTCGGCTGGATCCGCATCTCCCGCGCCACTTCGTTGTTGACATAAGGGTGGGCGGGTCCATCGGTCACCGGACCGAGCCCGGTTGCCGGATTGGCATAATCATTGAACAGACGCGCAATCGCGTAATCGGGCTGCTTCGGCGCCACGAACCCCGCCCAGGCGACGCCGGGGGCGGCAAGATCGAGGTTCGGCGGCGCTCCGGTCCTCGGCGCCTCCGCGGCAAGGACAGGGAGAAATGCGGCAGGGCCGCACAGAGCGCCCAGCACGATCGCGCGGACGAGCATGCGGCGCATGGGCGGCAGACCTGTTGTCATCGGCATCTCGCTTTCATGTCGAACCGCAGTGTCCAGCCCGCGATTCAACGGCCCTGCACGCCCTTCACGCCGGAAAGATCACGATGCTTGTCATTGCAAGCGTAATCCTCGAGCCTCACGTCGTTGCGCTCATCGTAGACGAAGCGCGCCTGCCAATCCCTTTCATACATTTCCGGATGGTGGATCGTAATGATGTCTTCGAGCTGGTTGCCGACCTTGCGGATGCGTTCGACGGTGGTCATTTCGTCGCTGTGAGGCAGGCCGCTCGCATCGAGGAAGGTCCGCTCGTTGAAGCCGGCCGATTCCACCACCAGCGTGTCGCCGTCCCAATGGCCGATCGAATGGCCGTTGTACTTGGGGTCGACGATCAGGGTTTGCGGCGACGGCAGTGGTTTGTCCATGACGATCACACGCACCTGATGGTTCATCTCATAGAGAAACGTCACCTGGCCAGCCGGCACCTGGAAGATTTCGAACGGATAGGGCGTGGCGAGCACGCGCGGCACACCGTCAGGCACGCAGACGCGGCGCGCCTTGTCGACGACGGAGCCGTCCTTCAAGCCGGCCTGATTCATCTCATAGGCGGCCTTGCCGGCCGCGTTGAGTGGCGGGTCACCGCCACCCACGACTTGGATTTTCGGGCTGTAACTCGTCGCCCAATAGGTTCCGGAAATGTCCGGCGCGGCGCCCGTGGCGGAGTTGACCGCCACCGCCAGCGTGAACGAAAGGCCGATGCCACAAACGCGAAAGAGCTTCATGAGCGCCTGCCTCCGACGCGATGTCAGTGGATAGAAGGGCTGTTTATCACCCAGGCAGCGGGTGGGAAAGCACTTGCGGCGACAGCGGCGGATTCCGCAGATGGTTCCTCCTATGAGGATTATCTTTTCTGGCGCGCTGGCGTACTCGCCGGATTCGCGTCCGAGACGCGTTTATGGTATCACATCAACATGACGAAACTTCTCGAACATGCCGTTGACGTTGCCCGCGGGCTGCCGCCCGAGGCGCAGGACGATCTTGCCCGCATCTTGCTCGAATTGGCTGGTGAGGATCAATCCGTTGTGGAGTTGACGCCGGAGGAATCGACTGCGCTCGATGAATCACTTGCGCAGGCCGATCGTGGTGAGTTCGCGACGGACGATCAGGTGCGGGCCCTCTGGGCCAAGTACGGCCTTTGAAACTTCGCTACACGCCCCGTGCTCTGTCTGATCTTGCGCACGTGCTCGGCTATATCGCCGAGCGGTCGCCGCAAGGCGCGCAGAAAGTGCAAGCTCGCATTCAACGGCTTATCCATCTGACACTTGAACATCCACACGCTGGAAACCGGACGCGCAACAAGCGCGTGCGTCGTCTTGTTGCCCGCCCATATCCGTACCTGATTTTTTACGAAGTCGCTGACGACGAAATCGTCATCCTCGGCGTGCGACACGCCGCTCGTAAGCCGTCGTCAATGTCAGAGTGATCGCCGCTCAGCGGCGCCCACCACGAAGCGGGGCCGCAATACAGCCCGCACCGTATAACCACAAGGCCGGATCTAAGGCGAGTGGTAGGACCCACGCCCCAGTTCAATCAGCCGCCACAGCGCCGGCGGCGACAGCGGCAATTCGCGGGGCTCGACTCCGAATGCGCTCAGCGCCGCCGCCACCGCATTGGCGACGGCGCCGCCCACCGGAATGATGCCGCCTTCACCTGCGCCTTTGACGCCGAGCGGATTGTTTGGCGAGGGATATTCTTCCAGCGTTATGGCGCGCAAGTTCGGATAGTCGGTGGCCAGCGGCACCAGGTAATCCGCGAGCGACGCGACCAGCAGCTGGCCCTGCGCGTCATAGGCGAGATGTTCGCCGAACACGCTGCCGCAGCCTTGCACGGCGGCGCCGATCACTTGGCCATGGAGCGTCAGCGGGTTGACGATACGGCCGACATCGTCGACCACGAGATAGTCGAGAATCTCCACATGACCGGTGCGCGGATCGACCGCCACGTGAACGGCCGCCGTGCCGTAGGTGTAGGTTGCCCTTGAGCTCTCGAAAATGCCTTCGACGGAGAGCTTTCCGCCCGCAAGCTCCGCCCACGTCGCGTTACGCCCATCGCCTGCCTGCACGATGCCGTCACCGAGCCGGAGTTGCTGCGGCGGCACGTCCAGCCGCTTCGCGGCGGCGACACGCAGCGCAGCCAGCAGCTTGTTGGCCGCATCCACGATTGCGGAACCGCCCATCACGGTGGCGCGAGAGCCAAAGGAACCGACACCGTCGCGCAGATAGGTGGTGGAGGCGTGCAGCACCCTGACGCTCGACATCGGCACGTGCAGCGCATCGGCCGCGATCTGCCCCATGATGGTCTCGACGCCCTGGCCGACGGCGGACGACCCGACATAGACCGCGACCGTGCCGTCGGTCTCGACCTCCATGCGGGCGTGCTCGCGCGGACCAGAGCCGCCGCCTTCGATGAAGCAAGCGATGCCGACGCCATGATAACGGTCGTCGATCAATCGTCCGCTCAGGCGCGCCTTTTCGGCCCAGCCGAACTCCGCGACGCAGCGGTCGAATGTGCGCGTATAGTCGCCGCTGTCGCATTGAGTCTTGCCGAGACCGTCGTCGGGCACGATCGGGGCGAGTCGATATGGCATCTCGGGCGCCGTGAGGAGATTGCGACGACGGATGTCGAGGCGATCGAGGCCGAGATCGCGGGCTGCGAGGTCGAGGAGCCGCTCGCAGAAGAAAGCGCCTTCGGAGCGGCCCGGCCCCCGGTAGGTTCCGGTTGGCGTCTTGTTGCTCACCATGGCGTGCGCTTCGAGTCGCAAATGCGGCACGCGGTAAGGCCCGGCGAGGAACTGCGCAACATTGCGAACCGGTGTGGTGCCGTTCGGCCGCACATAGGCACCGATGTCGACGAAGATGTCGCCGCGAATGCCCCGGATGGTGCCGTCGCGTTCGAGTGCGATCTCGATCTCGGCTTCCGCGTCACGCGCATGCGCGATGGTCATGAAATGCTCGCGGCGGTCCTCGACCCATTTGATCGGGTGTCCGTACCGGCGCGCCGCGAACGCGCACAGGAAATCCTCGGGATAGAATTCGCCCCGCGCGCCAAATCCGCCGCCGACGTCGTATTCGATATAGTCGACGGCGGTCTCGGGCAGCCCCATCATGGCGGCGAGGGTGCGGCGGTTGAAGAACGGCAGCTTGGCGGCGCCCGACATGGTGAGGCGCTCGCCGTCCCACTCGGCGAGCAGCCCGCGGGTTTCCATCGGAAACGCGGTCTGGCGCTGGACCCGAAAGGATTCCCGCCGCGTATACGGGGCGTCGCGGAACGCCGCCCCCACATCACCGATCGCAGCCGTGAACGTGGTGGCGCAGTTGCTCGCCGTGCCGGGAAACAGCAAGGTGTCACCCGCCACGGAGGTGCGGCGATCAGCAACCACCTGCAGGGGCGCGATATCGAGTTCGACCGCGAGCGCCGCATCCTCGGCAAGCTCCGGCGCATCGGCCAGCACCATGACGATGGGCTCGCCCACATAGCGCACGACAGTCGTTGCGATGACCGGCTGCGCATAGGGCGCAATGGTTGGGTTCGGCCGGCGGAACGGGATGATCGGGATCGCAGGGCCGATATCGACGCCCGTCACGATAGCCCGCACGCCCCGCACCGACAGCGCGGCACGGGTGTCGACGTGTCGAATGGTGCCATGCGCAAACGGGCTGCGAACGAACGATGCGTGCCACTGGCCGGGGCGGGAGAGATCGTCGAGATAGCAGCCGCGCCCGCGCAGGAAGCGCAAGTCCTCGACGCGCTCGATCGGCGCCCCGACATAGGTGTTGGGGCGCTGCAGGTCTCCCGTGCCGGATGCGGGACTATGTTTCGTCATATGTACAGCATCATCCGCCTGGGTTCGGGCATATGAACAAGAAGGGTCTACAACGGATTCCGGTCACGTTGAACCACTTCTCCCGAGTCATGGCCGGGCAGCAGCCCGTCGAAGACGGGCGTGAACGCCCTTATGTCCCGGCCACCCACGCCTTGCTCGCTGAAGCTCAGCAAGAAAGGCGTGGGTGCCCGCGACAAGCGCGGGCATGACGGTGGAGGGGTAATTCGACCACACCGGAACGTGCTTTAGTTCGCACATCGACCCATGAACGCGCCCAATTGATTAGGGCCCAATCCGGAGGACGCACCAGCATGCGCACAATTGGAAACGCGATCGCCGAACGTCTCGGCTGGCGCCGACGGCACGAGGATCATGCGTCCGTGGGCCGTATAAACGGGGCGGGTCGGACCAGGCCCTGACGCGCTGGGCGCCGGCCTGACACGGTAAGGCACCACGCCCGACCCGCCAGGTGCCGGCGCCGGCGGCGCCACGTCCGGAATCGGCGCATAGCTCGGCGGTTGCGACGATGGCAATGCCCTGATCGGCGGCGGCGGCGTGAATTGGTATTGCACGGGCTGGCCATAGGCCGGTTCCAACACCGCCATGGCGGCGCCGGCCAGCATCAATGATGCAATGACGGATCGGATCATGCTCGGCACTCCGTTGAGCCCCATGGTCAGATGGGGATTCCGCGACCTCCGGCCAAGGACAATCGCGAAGACGTGTTCCTACAGCGATCGGTTTGCCGCATCTGGCAAAATCCGCGACGGCCACTCACCCTCCCATTATCCACCTGGAGAGAATACGGTAGCCCGGCCCCAATGTTTTCGCGAACATCCCGGTGGCCGCGGCAAGTAAGAGCACAGGCCCGGCATAGGGTGCGATCCTGCCAATGACTTTGTCGCATGCCGGCACCGCCGCCACGAGCAAATGAGCGCCCGTCAGCGGCGGCAGCGGCAGGATGTTGACCAGCGCAAACCACACGCTGAGCTCTCCCGCGACTTCGATGAGCGCAAACGCGGTCACGGAAGCCGTGTCAGGCAGCAACGGCAACAGAAACGGGCGCACCAGCCGCAGCGCTAAAGCGCTCAACAAGGTCGCGGCGGCGCCCGCCGCGACGACGATGACCAGTCCGACGCGGCCGAGCCGCAACTGGACCGGATCGATGGCGATCGGTCTGATCCATCCGACCGAGAACAGCACGCCGGATGCGGTACCGATGATATCGAGATGCGTCACCGGGTCGAAGCGCAACCGCCCATCATAGCGGGGACCCTGATCTCCCATCGCGATCGCGATAGCGGCGACCGCAAGGCCATGGACGGCCGCGATGAACACATAGGCGATGAGGCGCAGCACCAGTTGCTGCAGCGTCAGGTCGGGCACGCCGCCACCGCCCGGTTTTTGCGCCACCGCACGATTGCGCCTATTTCTTCATTGTCATTTTGCTTTGAGCGTCCTGGTCGGAGGTAAGTTCCTCGGTGCCGGCCGTGTAGCCGTTGTTGCTGAGGAGAAAGGCTGTCAAGTCGACATAAGATTGCGGACTGAGTTGCCCGGGCCGATCCGGCGGCATCAACGCATTCATGTAGCCGAACAGCCCCGAGACGTCGCCCGAACCCCAGTGCTGGCGGAAGTACGAGCCCTTGAGCGGTGCGCCGCCG
>Ga0257161_1000355_pt1 | contig 12117 bp, 10 predicted proteins | sample NR01A_FD_185954 | JGI IMG/M metagenome (GOLD analysis project Ga0257161, IMG submission 185954) | Soil microbial communities from H.J. Andrews Experimental Forest, Oregon, United States - NR-01-A | ecosystem: Environmental > Terrestrial > Soil > Temperate forest > Bulk soil | place: USA: Oregon... | reverse complement strand
CGACGATCCACGGTGATTTCCGGAAGATCCTGGCGGACCAGCAAAATGCACGTGCAGGATGGATGCGCGCGGTAGATGTCCCGCTTGCTTTCGATGACGCCCCTGTCGCTCTCGGACAGAACCTCGGCTACCAGGTAGAAGCGATCTGCGTAGCGCGGGTCCGGATTTTCATCTTCCCGGATCACTGCCACATCGGGTTCCGGATCGTAAGGCACGGTTGATATGATATTCACGCCGATGTCATGATAGGCCCTCAACGCCGGACTATGGTGCCTGAGCGCAGCATTGAGTAGCGACTCCAGATTGCTCGCGATCCGTTGATGACGGCGATTCGGAGGAGTCGTCATCATTGGCACGCCCTCGACCAATTCCCAATGTTCCTCGTCCGGTCGTGACTCAAGCCATGCGCGGAACGAGGCAACCGAGAGGATCGGGGTATGCTGGCGCAGAGCGCCAATCATGACGTTTGTCTCCAATTACCGTAGACGGCATCATAAGAAGCGTTGCCATGGTCAACAAGGCACGCCTAGGCCACGTGTTGTCGCGGCGGATTTTGCGGTGAGTTTCGTCTGTATTCACGACGGCGTGATAGTAGCCATGAAATGACCGGGAATAAATCCTCCCTCCCGGCAGTCTCACCGGCAGTCGGCCCGCTTATCGGCCGCAAGGGAGAGAGCATATGGGACAGGACGAACGGGACGGCATTGACCGCCGCGGCGCATTGGAATGCATGATTTGGGCCGGCACCGGCGTATTATGGACGATGGCGGGTGGCGTGCCACGGTCATCGTCGCTGTTGGGAATTTCCGAAGCCAAGGCGCAGGCCGCAACCGGTTTCACATTCCTGCAGATTTCCGACAGCCATATCGGTTTTAAGGCGCCGGCGAACCCCAATCCGATGGCGACGCTCGACGAGGCCATTGCCAAGATCGGAGCATTGCCGCAAAAGCCCGCCTTCATGATTCACACCGGCGACATCACCCATTTGTCCAAACCTGAAGAGTTCGATAACGCCGATCAGGCCATTACCAAGGCCCGGCTCGATACCTTCTACGTTCCAGGCGAACATGACGTCGTCGATGCCGACCTCGGCAAGGCCTACATGGAGCGCTATGGCAAGCGAGTCCAGGCCAAGGGAACAGGGTGGTATTCGTTCGACCAGAACGGCGTGCATTTCGTTGGCCTGGCCAATGTGGCGAACCTCAAGTCGGGTGGTATGGGTGTGCTCGGCGCCGAGCAGCTTGCGTGGCTTACGGACGATCTGAAAGGCAAATCGGCGTCGACCCCGATCGTGCTGTTTGCCCATATCCCGCTGTGGACCGTGGCGGAGAACTGGGGCTGGGGAACGGACGATGCCGCACAGGCGCTCGGCCTCGTCAAGCGTTTCGGCTCCGTGACAGTGCTCAACGGCCACATCCATCAGATCATGCAGAAGGTGGAAGGCGCCGTGACGTTCCACACCGCCCGCTCCACGGCCTTCCCGCAACCGGCGCCCGGCACCGCACCGGCGCCCGGCCCGATGCGGGTGCCCGACGACAAGCTGCGCACCGTCCTCGGCATCACCAGCGTCGCCGTGAAGCAGGGCACGCAGCCCCTTGCCATCACGGACAGCGAACTCGTCAAGGCGTGATCATCCTACAGGTCGGGCCTGAAACCTGACGTTCTCCCTTTCCGGTACGCCGGAAAGGGATCGCCGGCTAGTACCGGCCGCGGCGCTACAAGCCGTTCCTTCGGACAAAAGGCGCTCTCACATGTCTCTGACTTACGACAGCCTCCGCGCATTCGCGGCGGGCGCGGCGGTATGTTGCGTCGTCTATGGGGCACTCGCGGCGTCCGGCGAGACCCGCCTGACCATCGATAACTTCACCTTCAAGCCCGATGCCGTCACGGTCCCGGTCGGGACCAGGATCGTGTGGGTGAACGATGATGACATTCCGCATTCGATCGTCGAAACCACGGGCAAGTTCCACTCCCCGGCGCTCGACACCGAGGACAAGTTCAGCTTCATCTTCGATAAGGCCGGCAGCTACGAATATTTCTGCGGCCTGCATCCGCACATGAAGGGCAAGGTTGTGGTGACGCCGTGAAGCCGTCTAGAGCGCGTTCCGATGAGATGGATCAGCTCCAGCGTCATGCCCGCGCTTGTCGCGGGCATCCACGTCTTTCTTGCGAACTTTCAGCCAGAAAGAAAGACGTGGATGGCCGGACAAGCCCGGCCATGACTCCGAGTAAATGCTCAATATGACCGGAACGTGCCTCGGTGTCAGGTGAATGGAATACCCTAAATCACTATTGCCACCGAGCATCGCCGCAGTTCTCGCTTTGCATGTGACATCGGCCGGCGCGGCCGAGGGATGCACACAGACGAGCGCACCGATTGCGACCGACCGGCCCGATGTCACCAACTCCAGCGTCGTCGTCCCGGTAGGCAGCGTGCAAAACGAGAACGGCGCCAATGTGAGCCGGCGCGCCGGCACCGATGTCTTCGACGGCACCAACAGCCGCTGGCGGCTCGGGATTGCGCCCTGCTTCGAGGTGCTGATCGATTTGCCGAACTATGTGGGCACGTTCCGCGGCGCGGGCGCATCAGGTTTTGGGGACGTGTCGCCAGCGTTCAAATGGCAGATTAGTCCACTGCCCGGCAAGGTCGATCTCTCCGTGACGGTCGGAGCCGGGCTTCCGACCGGCGCGTCGGCCATCGCGGGCCCCGGCGTGCAGCCGTATGTGCAATTTCCGTGGTCGGCGGAACTGGGCCGCGGCTGGGCCATCACCGGCATGGTGACGAATTTCTTCACACCGGCCAATCCCGCCACAAAGTATTCGAACCAATCAACTTTCGTGATCGAACGGGAATTCGGCGAGCGCTCGTTCCTGTTTGTCGAGTATGTCGGCGACTTCCCGCTTCACGGCGGAACCGGCCAGCTGATCAACTCCGGCGGCGGCTATCGCATCACTGAGACACAGCAGATCGATTTCCACATCGGATTCGGCCTCAACCGTAATTCGCCCACGTATATTTTTGGCGTGGGGTATTCGTTTCGGCTCGATGGGTTGTTCAAATCGAAGGAATGAGTCGTAGGCAACGGCGCCCTTCTGTTGCCCACGTTGTCAAACCGTGCGCGCGAGACGCGCGCGGTCCTGGCGCCTACGCCTCCAGATTAGCCAAAATCTCCGCCAGCGCACTGTCCGCCAGCGCGCGGATTTCATCATGCGTGCGGTCCTGAATCGGATGCTGAACGAATACCACGGCCGGATCATAGCCGAGCGCCTGGCTCTGCGCCGCCGCCGCGACCTTGAACTCCGTGGTCGCAACCCCGACCGCCACGATGCCGAGCCGTTCGAGCCCCGTGATGTCATGCATACAGCACGACGTGCAGGAGCCTCAATCAGCCAGGCCTTCGACGACGAGGTCGCATTCGGACTTGATCTGCTGTTTGAGCTCAAGCGGCGCCAGATGGGTGAAGTGCTTCTTGCGGTACCGCTTCACCGTGTGGCCGCGGGCCGTCAACAGCTCGTCGAGCCGATCGAGAAATTCATCGCCGCGCATTTTGGCGATGTCGAACAAGCCGATCGTCTTGCCCGCGATCGATGGCGGACGGGCAAGACGCGGGGCAATCGCCGCCGCCGTCTCGGCCGTGGGGTCGAGGAGAATGTTGTCCGGCATCGTTATCTGATCTCCCTGGTTACCGGTTCGATGCTGCCTCTGCCGCCGATCGAGGGGATGATGGCGGAATATTTGCCGGCGTAGCCGCCGGCGCGGATGATGTTGAAGGTGCCGTTCTTGAATTTGGGAATCAGGTTGTCCGGATCGGACTTCTCTTCCTCAGTCAGCCCCATCAATCCGGCGCGGCCCGACACCACCTCGCGCACCGGAATTTTCAACAGCCCGAGAAGCTCCTCTCTCACCCGCGCCTTCGACCACCCGGCGTCGTAGAAGACGATGGCGTGTTCCCGCGCGATCGCCAGGAACGCCTGCACGCCGATGATGTGGCCGGTGCCGTATATCGTGCGGATGCAGCCCGCGTAGGAGCGGCACAGATCCTCCGGCCGGCGCGAAATGTGATCAATGATCTGGGTGATGCCATCGCCCGGAAATACCGTGACGGTTGAAGCTTTCGGCGAATATCCAAGCGACACCGCATAGGAGTCCCAGCGCGGATCGTCCTCGTCCTCGGCAAAGCAGAAGGAATATTTCGCCGGGCTGCCGAAGACCGAGCGATCGATTTCGCCCGGCCGCCCACCGCCCACATTGCGCACGACAAGCTGCAGCGTGCGCCCGATCGCTGCATTGGCGCGGGTGCCCTGGCCGAACACATTGCCCTTCGCGTTCATGCCGATGGCGCGCGCGATCGGCCCATTGACCATGACCACGGGCGTGCAGGCGTTGGTGGTGGCGAGCACGCCGTGGAGCCCGAAGGCCGGCGTCAGCGCTGCCTCGATCGCGGTCAGCACCACCGGCAGGTATTCGGGCCGGCAGCCGGCCATCACGGCGTTGATGGCAACCTTCTCGACCGTACAGTCCGCAAGGTTCGGCGGCATCCGGCCGATGATCTCTTGCGGCGCGCGGGCGGTGCCGTCGAGCATTTCGAGCACGCGCTCCTCGGTGGGCGGCACTACTGGCAAGCCATCGGTCCAGCCACGCTCATAACAGGTTTCGACCGGATCGGAGAGCGCGGCTACTTCGATGCGGCGCGACGCCAGGCCGGTGTTGCCGTATTTGACCTTGAGCCGCGCCGGCACGCCGGGATCCATAGTCTTCGATCCGCAGCCCGGCCGATATTCCGGCAGGCCTTCGCCGAGCCCCGTAATGCCGGTGACGGCTTGCCATTCCGACCGTCGCCAGCCGACCACGCGCGCGTCCTCCTGCCCGCCCGCAAGGCGGATCAGGGTCGGCACGGTGTCGATGTTGTAGTGGTAAGCGGTCGCGAGTGCGGTATCGTCGCTCGCATGCGAAAAGCCTGTCGCGAAGCTCACATCGTCCTGCACGTGCACTTCGAGCCGGCCGCCGGAGCGTCCGACAAGCTCTTCGATCTCACGCAGCACCGGCATCGCCAGCACGCAGGTCGGGCAGTCTTGCTTGACGAACGCAACGAAAGTCCCGGCCGCGAGTGTCGGCTTGTCGTTGGTTTCGATATGTGGAACAGCCTCTTGCATCATGGCCGCCATGATAGAGCGGATTTCAACCAACTGGAATCGCGATGTAGGGTGGGCAGAGGCGCGTCGCGTTGGCCACGCTTGCCGCGCCGCCTGTGTAGCCTGGGTTGAGCGCCAGCGAAACCCGGGGATGGCGTTGCCGTAGTCGCTACGGGGATGTAGGCCCTGAGTCCTGAGATTTACGATGATCATCGCGACGGCCGGACACGTCGACCACGGCAAGACCTCGCTGGTGCGCGCGCTCACCGGCATCGACACCGACCGACTCCCGGAGGAGAAAGCGCGCGGCCTCACCATCGACCTCGGCTTCGCCTATGTGCCGCTGCCGGACGGACGGCTCTTCGGCTTCGTCGACGTGCCGGGCCATCAGCGCTTCATCAAGAACATGCTGGCGGGCGTCGGCAATGTGGACCATGCCCTCGTGGTGGTGGCCGCCGACGACGGCGTCATGCCGCAGACCGTCGAGCACGTGGAGATCCTCGATCTCCTCGGCGTTGGCCGGGCTACCGTCGCCATCACCAAAATCGACAAGGTTGGGGCGGGCCGCAGAGAGGAGGTGGAGGCGGAAATCCGCACCCTGCTCGGTCGCACGCGCATCGCGGTGGAGGATGTGTTCCGCACCTGCGTCCACACGCACGAAGGCATGGCGGCGCTGCGCGACCGCATCGTGGCTTTGGCGCAGGCCCATGTGGCGCCGCTGCCCGCCGGCCGGTTTCGCCTGGCGGTCGACCGTGCGTTCATCGTGCACGGCGTCGGCGTCGTGGCGACGGGTTCCGTGCATGCGGGCGTTGCCCGCGTCGGCGAAACCGTGACGGTCGCGCCCGCGGGCGCGACCGCACGTCTGCGTGGGTTGCGCATCCATGACCACGACGTCTCGTCGGTCCAGGCAGGCGATCGCTGCGCCATCCATCTGTCCGGGGTCGCAGTTGACGATCTGTGGCGCGGCGTCTGGATCACCGCGGGTCCGAACCAGGCGACCCAACGCATCGACGTCGAGTTGCGCCTGTTCGAGCGTGAACGGCCGCTCCGCCATTGGACTCCGGCCCATTTGCATATCGGCGCCGAGGATCTGACCTGCCGCGTCGCACTCCTCGCCGCCAAAGCGGTCCAGCCAGGTGAAACCGCTATCGCGGCGCTTCACCTCGACAGGCCCATTGCGGCTTGGACGATGCAGAAATTCATCCTGCGCGATCAGTCGGCGCAGCGGACCCTTGGAGGCGGCTTGGTCCTCGATCCGCTGCCGCCGGCACGGCAGCACAGCACGCTGCGCCTGGCGAGACTTGATGCGCTCAGCGCGCCCGACGCCGGGACAGCCTTCGCCCGCATGCTTGCGGCATCGCTTCGCGGTTTCGACTTCGAGGCCTTCGCGCAGTCCTGTAATTTGACGGCGCCAGAATGCGAAGCGCTGGTGGCGATCCATCCGGTCGAGATTTGCCATGACGGGAACGCCAGGATCATCCTGGATACCGGTCATTGGAACACTTTGCGCAAGGAGATCGTCGAAGTGCTCAACGCTCATCACGGCAAGCACCCGGAGCTGCTTGGACTCAATGAAACGCGTATTCACGCAGCGCTCCGACCCGTGGTCGCGAAATCGTTGTTGCGCGGTGCTGTCATGGAGCTTTGCGCGGCCGGTATCCTTGGCCGCTCCGGCGTCATCATTCATCTATCCGGCCATCGCGCCCAGCCGACGCCGGCGGAAGCCGCCTTATGGAGGCGCGTGGAACCCGCTCTCGCCGCCAGCGGCGTGCGTCCGCCGCGGGTGCGCGAATTGGTCGATCTCATTGGAGTAGCCCTCGACCGGCTCGAATCGTTTCTCGCCCGCGCCGAGCAGCTGGGCTGGGTCTATCGCGTGGCAGAGAACCGCTATTTCCTGCCGGCAACACTCCATGAATTGGAACGGATCGCCGAACACGTCGCCGCGGAATATGCAGACGGCACATTTGCGGCGGCCGATTTCAACTGCGCCAGCGGCATTGGGCGTAATCTCACGATAAAGGTCCTGGAATATTTTGACCGTATCGGGACAACGCAGCGTCACGGCGATCGCCGCAGCCCGTTGCGGGCTCTCCCCAGGACCAACCAATCGTGAACCGCGACGTTGAGGTCTTAACCGACATCCTGCTGCTCGGCGGCGGCCACGCCCACGTGCATGTCATCAAGGCCTTCGCGATGCTCCCATTGCGGGGCGTGCGGGTGACGCTTATCACCCGCGATCTGGAGACGCCCTATTCGGGCATGCTGCCCGGCGTTGTTGCGGGCCTCTATGCACCGCAGGAGGCGCACATCGATCTCGTCCGGCTGGCGGCCGTGACCGGAACCCGCCTCATCCATGCGCAAGCGATCGGAATAGATCGCGGCGCCAAGCGCGTGTTGCTCAACGGCCGGCCGCCCGTCGCCTACGATATTCTGTCGATCGATGTCGGGATAACGCCTGACCTTGCGTCCATTCCAGGCGCCGCCGAGCACGGCATCGCCGTCAAGCCGATCGGGACGTTCCTGGCGAGACTTGAACATTTGCGGGCCCGCTGCAGCACCGGCGCGGTGCGGCACATCACCGTGATCGGGGGCGGGGCTGCCGGCGTCGAGCTGGCGCTCTCCTTGCGCACGCGCATATATGCGGACGCCGTGCGCGACGGTCGCGATCCGCACATCTCGTTTACGCTCGCGACAGACGGGGTCTTGTTGGCAGCCCACAATGTCCGGGTGCAGCGCGCATTTCGGAAGCATCTCGCGGCAGCCGGCGTGGGGGTGCATGAGCATTGCGCCGTGACGGCGCTCAAGGCTGGCGTCGTCGTTTGTCGCGACGGCGAGACTCTTGCGACTGACGCCGTCTTGCTGGCGACCGACGCTGCGCCGCCTGGCTGGTTCAGGGAGTCCGGCCTGGCGCTCGACAGCGGCGGCTTTCTCGCAGTAACCCCGACGCTCCAGGTCGCCAACGATCCCGACATATTCGCGGCCGGCGATTGCGCCGGCCTCGTCGAGACGCCGCGCGAAAAGGCCGGCGTCTATGCAGTGCGGGCTGGCCCGCCGCTTGCCGCTAATCTCTCGCGGCGCGCCCGCGGCAAGGCTTTACGGCGGTGGCGGCCGCAGCGTCGGCACTTGGCGTTGATCTCGACCGGGGAGCGTTATGCGGTGGCGTCGCGCGGTCCTCTTCATGCGGAAGGCGCGTGGCTATGGACCGTCAAGGATTGGATCGACCGGCGCTGGATGGACATGTATCGCCGCCCGGAGCGCATGCGCATGAAAAGGCCGGTGGCCACGGCGCCGTCCGATGCGGCCGACATGCGTTGCGGCGGTTGCGCTGCCAAGGTCGGGCCAGCGACGCTGTCGCGTGCACTTGCGCGGCTTGGCCCGGCTCCGGCCACCCCCGACGTGATCATCGGGCTTGGCGCACCGGACGATGCGGCCGTGCTGGCGCCGCCGCCCGCCGGCAACCACATCGCCGTGACGGTCGATCTCTTCCGCAGCTTCATCGACGATCCCTACGTGTTCGGCGAAATTGCCGCGAACCATGCGTTGAACGATATTTTCGCGACGGGCGGCACGCCGCGCCATGCGCTCGCGATCGCCATGGTGCCCCCTGGTCCGGCCGCAAAGACCGAGGAAGCCTTGTTCCAGTTGTTGGCAGGCGCCCGTGCGTGCCTTGATCGCGAATGCGTCGCACTTGTCGGCGGCCATTCCGCTGAAGGCGCGGAGATCGCCCTCGGCTTCTCAGTGTGGGGCGAGGTCGAACCAAGGCGTATCCTGCGCAAGGCCGGCCTGCAGCCCGGCGATGCGCTTGTCCTGTCGAAACCGATCGGCACCGGCATCCTGTTTGCCGCCCTGATGCGCGGTCGCGCCGGGTCGGCTTCGATTGCGCGGGCAATCGCCGGCATGCGCCAGTCCGCGCGCGCTGCGGCGCAGATCTTTGCCGCCTACGGCGCCACTGCCATGACGGATGTCACCGGGTTCGGTCTCGCCGGCCATCTCAGCGAGATGCTCAAGGCGAGCCGCGCCACGGCCGAACTCGACCTTGCGGCGATCCCGCTTTATCCGGGAGCACGCGATCTCGCTGCGGACGGGATTGTCTCGACGCTGCTGCCGGAGAATCTCGCCTCCGGCGGCATCATCCGTGGCGACCTCGACCCGGCGACGCGCGCCGTGCTGTTCGATCCGCAAACCGCAGGTGGATTGCTAGCCGGCATTCCGCGAGGTCGCGCCACCGCATGCGTCGCTGCGTTGATAGCTGCCGGATACACGGACGCGGCGGTCATCGGGTCGGTACGCGAGGCGGGAGAAAGGGAGCCCGGCATCGTGACGACGAATGACCTGTGTAGGGCGGGTTCTCTTTAACCCGCCATTTCGCGCGTGTAAGGCGGGTTAAAGAGAACCCGCCCTGCTGCTCTGGAAATAGGTCGCATGCGGATTGTCCACCATGATCCTTCGCGCAAGATCGGCCGGGATGCCGGCGGGAAGGAAATTGTCGCCCTCGAACTGCCAATGCGGGTAATCGGAGGAAAACAGCAGGAGTTCGTCTGAGCCCAGATGATCGATGATACGGCGGACGATGTCGGGGGATTCCGGCGCATCGAACGGCTGCACGGTCAGGCGGAAATGATCGCGGAAGATGTCCAGAGGGGAGCGGTCGAGCCACGGGATCTCGGTGCGCAGGCCGCGCCAGAACTTCGACATGCGCCATAAAAAGGCCGGCACCCAGGTGACGCCGGATTCGATCAGCACCACCTTGAGGCCTGGATGCTTGGTCAGCACGCCCTCGCAGATGAGACTGGTGACCTGCGACTGGAAGCCCTGCGCCTGGGCCGCATAGTCCTCCACGTAGTAGGTCGGCCAACCGAGCGAGGTGACGGGATGCCGGTAGGCGCTGCCGGCATGAATTCCGATCGGCAGCCCGTGGCGTTCGGCTGCCGCATAGATCGGCCAGAAGTGGCGACGTCCGAGCGGGACTTCGCCCATCGCCAGCACCAGCACCTGGACGAAGCGCGGGTCGCTCGCGCACCGCTCGATTTCGTCGACGGCAAACTCAACATTCTGCAGCGGAACGACGATCGATGCGCGCAGGCGCTCCTCGCGGTCGAGCCATTCCTTTGCGATCCAATCATTCAGCGCGCGCGTGAAGGCACGCGCCATGTCCTCGTTCAAGACGAGTTGCACGCCATAGAGGCAGTTGCAGATCGCAAAGCTCATGCCCCAGCGGTCAAATAGCTGCGCTTGCAGTTCGCTGACGCTCGTCGCTACCCCACCTCCGGCGTTACGAAAATCCGACCGCGCGGCGATCGGCGCGTTCGGTGGATAGCTGATGCTCTCAAGCGAAGAGATGCCGCGGTCCTCCACCGAATCGCGCCAGAAATCCTCCAGGTAGGGCATCAGCGCCCGCATGCCCGGCACGCTCGGGTGGACATCGCAATCGATGGATTTGAGATGGGACAGGTGGTCCATGCGGACGAAGTTGTATCAAGCGCTCATCGCTCGCACAACGCGGCCCCTCGTCGTAGGGTGGGCAAAGTCGCGTGCCGCAGCTGATGATATAAAGCACGGGCCGCGCGCGACTTTGCCCACGCGGTCAATCGGCGAGGTCAGGCAGCGTGGGCAAAGGCGCATGACGGTCCGTGCCGATGAGCCTGCTCAGCGCGATGCGCCTTTGCCCACGAGTGATCGCCCGTAATCGTATGCCGGTCGGCCTATTTGTCCAACAGCGCGGCGACGGCCTTGACGCGATTGCGGGAATATTTCGGGAGCCCGGCGCTGATCGAGTTTCCGGTATTGAACGAGCTGTTTCCGGCGAGCACCTGCGCGGGCACCAGATTGCGCAGGATGGGGACGCTTTCCAGCTCCTTCTTCTTCTCGAAGAGATCGCTGTCCACCGCGAGCGCGACGAAAGCGGTCGCGACTGACTTCTTGGCATCGGCAGGATCGGGCTGGAGCACCGCCAGAAATTTGCCGAACTGCATGATCTGATTGACATAGAAGATGTTCTGTTCGACCACGCCCGCGACCGGTGCATCGATGCCGGTCGCCTTGGCGAGAGCCGCCTGGTCGATCTCGCCGTCCGGAACGAGCCGCAGCTCGCTCTGGAATTCCATGAAATCGGCAATCTTCTTGTGGTTCTCCCGGATCTTGTTCACCAGCATGATGCCGGTCGGCAGCCGTCCTTCGAGTTGGTACCTGGATTGTATGCAGATCGAAGTGGCGCCGCCTTCGCACCATTGGCGCTTGGGATTGCGGTTCGACGAACTTAAGTCCTTGTTCGGAATAACGTCAGCCGCGGAGATCAGGCGATGCCTGATGGACGGATCGAGCTGCTCGACCATCGCAAGTGTGATCAATTTCGACAGGTCGATCGAAGCGGCCGGCTTGGCGAGCGCAAAGCGTGCTTCTGCCACATAGACGTGAAGCCGTCGCTTGTGCGGCTTCGCGGGGCCATCAGCGCCGGCGACGGTCGGTTCCTCGAATGAGGGAAACAAGCTCAGCAATTGCTTCTGTAGTAGCCGCGAACGCTCCCAGTCCGAGAAATGGATGAGCCCGGTGACCGGGTCGACGAGTTCATCCTTGCGATGATCCGTGAACAAGATCGTGCGCGGCGCCAAGGCGCCGGCGGCCTGCGGCGGGAGGGCCGGAACCTCCTGCATTCGGAATTCTTCGCTCCAGGAATGAGCCGGCGCGCACGCTGCTGCCGCCAGAATTCCTAAAAATGCAACGTCCAGCACTCTCATCTCAGATCCTTTTCGCGATTGCCATGGCCGTCAATCTCAATAATCACTGCGCTGGTGGTCGCGCCACGGCACGTCGGGGTCGATCCGACGTGGCGGGAACCACCGTCGATCTTCCGGGCTGCGTGCACGCAGGTCACCATACTGGCCGGCGGTCGGCGGATAGCCCTGACGTTGCGGCTGGCCGAACAGACCGCCGAACAGGCCGCCTTGGAAGAAGTCGCCGAAATTCGGGCGCTGCGCAGAATAATAA
>Ga0257161_1000354_pt1 | contig 12158 bp, 11 predicted proteins | sample NR01A_FD_185954 | JGI IMG/M metagenome (GOLD analysis project Ga0257161, IMG submission 185954) | Soil microbial communities from H.J. Andrews Experimental Forest, Oregon, United States - NR-01-A | ecosystem: Environmental > Terrestrial > Soil > Temperate forest > Bulk soil | place: USA: Oregon... | reverse complement strand
CTCAAATAGCATCGCCCCCTCAGCGACAGCCACCATGAATCCGCCAGTCATCACCGCGCGTGATGCTATTGTCTGCGCGCACGAAGACCGACACCTGAGTCCGACAGGCTGCTAGGCCACGCTCTCACGGGTGCCCCTTGAAAGCCTTTGCGGGCGGGGCTCCCGAATTATGGCTTGTGGTACCGGCGATGTATCTGCGACTGCGGGTGCCGTTACTGGTTCGCGTCCCGCGAAATGACGAGCGTGTCGATCGCTTTAACGACCGTCCAGACTCCTTCGACCCTGGCTTCGCGGCGAAAATTTTACCGAAGTCGCGACCGAGTTCGGCGAAGTCGGCGGCCAGTTCATAGCATATTGTAAGTTTGCGGGTTTCATCGTTCCAACGGGCATTGATGAAGCCGCAACTCTGCATCTCCAATGTAAACGGAACAGGCCAAGCCAATTCGTCCGCGGTAATTCCGGCTACGGTCTCCAGCAATCGTATGGTGCGAAAACTTTCGGCGTATGCAGCGAGATCGCCCTTGCCCGCGCCGTAAATGGTTTCGATCTGGACGCGCGGTTCATCGGGTTGACGACGGTGGGGCTGCAGCACCGCATGCCACGAAGACGAGGCCCTTTCAAACTCCCTTTTGCAACTTTCTCGGCGGTCATCCGGCAATTTCATTTCATTGGCCAGATCCACCATTTCATTCGGGTTGTGGCCGACCATCAGGCATACAATGTGGTAGGCGCGCTGCTGATCGAGGCTATGCTCGTCGTAGAAGGCGAACGGCTCTCCCTCCTTTCGATCGCGTCGGGCGCTGAAAAACCAGCCCTTCGTTGCGTCGGCGAGCACGCGCCGCGTGAGAGTCGTCCCGACCCATAGCATCCTCACGATGGCAAACTCGTCGGCTGCATCCTCCTCCCGGCCAAGGACAGGAAGTGCGAGGTCAGCTATGGCCGCATGCGCCAACTCGTGGATGAGCACGAAAAACATATTGCCGACAACAAATTGCACGGCATTTTCGCGGTCCTCCTGCGTCAATTTCCTTAACTGAGGATGATCCTTCAGATTGCGCGCGGCCTCGACGATTCGGGCCTGGAGTTCCCCCGATGCGGTCACTCGGGCCCTGAGTTGCTCCGAATCATAGTGCGTCGGCTGCGAGACGCCGGCGCCCGCGCTGAACAGCAGCACGAAAAAGACTGCGCAACTGCGCAGACAAGACCGGGCAACGTTGTTGGACCGGCCATCAGCTCCAATTTGCCGCCCGTATGCCACGGCTCCCACGCCTTGCTTTTCCCACTACATACTGGAAGACGTTGCCCTCCCTGCGGAGGGCGTGCTCGACGCACGCCCTCCGATTTGGACATTGATTCTGGAGATCGTCAACCCGCCCGAATTATTTCGAAGACTCGGCGGACGATTTGTGTTTACGCGATCGCTTGTAGCACTGTGAGCCGTTACACGGTTGCGTCACGCGGTCCGGATTTTGGCTGGTGCACCCGCCGCCGGTACAATTGGCGGGGTTAGTGAGCCCGTTCTCAGTGGACGCGGCACCTTTGTGTTTTGACGCTGCATACGATGCGCCGGGTACGGCAACAATCGCCGCCAACGCAATGGCAGCTACGACGCTGATCTTCAAAGTCATGAGAGTCCTTCCACAGGGGCAGCATCATGGCAAACGGAAGTGTCTGCGCTGTTGCTGCCCGACGCCGCGCAACGTGCGGCTCTGCTCATGAACAACGCATGAATTCAGGATAAAGGCTCACGTAAGGGTTTTGTCCGAAACGCCGATACTGCTTGCCGATCGTCCGAAAAGCACGTGTGTCGTGCTCTAGTCGGTCCGCGATTTTTGCGATATACCCCTGGCGTCATCTCCATATGCCGCTTGAAAGCCTTGGCGAACGCGGCCACCGATTCATATCCGGCAGCCGCCGCGATGGTCTTCAATCCATCCTCAGTTGATCGCAGTCGCAACGCGGCGGAATTCAGCCGCAGGCGGGTGAGATAGCGAAGTGGCGGCTCGCCGACCAGCTGCGAGAACTTCGCTGCCAAGACGGATCGCGAAAGCGCAACGCGATCCGCCAGCGATGAGATTGTCCAAGGCCTTTCGGGCTCGGCATACATCAGTGCCAGCGCACGTCCGATATGCTTGTCGCGAACCGCCGCCAGCCAACCTGACGGGACGCGATCAGCATTCTGCTCGAAAAACGCGCGGACGGCCTGAACGAACATGAGCTCGGCCAGCCGCGTCACCACCGCCTCGGCTCCCGGGCGGTCGGATTCAAGTTCCTCCAGAATTCTCACAACGGTCGTTTCAAGCCAAGCCGCGGGGTGTGCCGTCTGCAGCTTAAAGTGGAGGAGCGGCGGGAGAATGGCGAGCAGAGGGTCGGTCGCGTCGTTGGCAAATCGCAGGCAGCCGCAGATCAAGCGTGTGAGCGGTCCATTGTCCCCCGCGCGAAACCCCTTGAGCGCGTTCGAGTCGTCGCAGTTGACAATATCGGCGACTTGCGTTGTCGGCGCGTCCCGAATGACGTGGGCATCGCCTCTCGGCAATATGACGTGGTCCCCCTCCGACAACTGGATCGATTTGGCTACGCCCGCCACTTCGAGCCAGCATGTGCCGCGGGCGATGATATGGAACGCGGCTCCTCTAGCCGAAAGACTGAACCCCCAAGGGGCGTCCAATTCCATGGGGAAAAAGACAGCGCTGCGAAGACGGATCGACCCCAGGAAGTCGGCAAGCAAGTCGTGGCGCCAGCGATCGGACGCAAGCTTTCCGGTGCTCGTCGGAGACGCTCGTTTCATGCTCGACTCTCGACTGCCTGGTGGTGGTCCCACCGAACCGTTCGGTCGAAGAGGCGGGGAAATTTCAGTTTGACCGAACCGTTCGGTCAAATGGCTCGTCATGGCCGGATTTCAAGTTGACCGAACCGTTCGGTCACGAACTGTTGATTGCGATACCAAATAAGTGCAGCCCGCGGTTCAACCGCGGACGCATCGAAATGGCAGCAAGCTACGAAAGTTTCGGTCCAGCCGAGACGGGATGGATGGATGGTCTTTTCGGCGTGACGAATGGCAGGGTGTTGGGCCGGGCGGCGCCGCAAACGCGATGAATGGGTGGACGCGGAGGCCGGTTGGCCCGATGCTTTCCGATGCTTCGATGAGGATCCTCGGGATTCCGGATCAGGGCAAGCCCGCCGCGCTGAAGGGCGGCGTAGCTCAGGCTGGTAGCGACGATCGAGACTGTCGAGCGACTCGATCATCACCCGCATCGCGAGACCCCATGTCGCCCGCTGCGATAACCTCCCGCGACGAGATGAGGCGCGGATCATTTCACCCACTGTTGGCCAAGCGCCCGATCACTTGCGCCGTGAACGCCTTCGTGCCCAGCGGACCGCCAAGATCGCGCGTGCGATGGTCCGGCACCGCAATGGTAGCATCGACCGCACCTATGATCCGCCGGCTGGCCGCAGCGAATCTCTCCCCGCGGCCGCGCTCCTCCAGCCATGCGAGCAGCATCGCGACCGACTCGATGAGGGACGTCGGGTTGGCGAGATCGCGTCCCGCAATATCGGGCGCCGATCCATGCTGCGCCTGGGCAACCGCGAAATGATGCCCGGCATTGAGCGAGGCGCCGACGCCTAGGCTGCCGGCAATCTCGGAGGCCTCGTCCGACAGGATATCGCCGAACATGTTGGTGGTGACAATCACGTCGAACTGGCCGGGATCGCGGATCAGCAATGCCGCCATGGCGTCGACCAGGCGCTCCTCGCAGTCGATGCCGGGAGGCCGCGCCGCTACCTGCCGCGCGCAATCGAGGAAGAAGCCGTCGGACAGACGCAGCACATTGGCCTTGTGAACGACTGTGACCTTGCGGCGGCGGCGCGCCGCAAGGGAGAACGCCGCCTCGACGATGCGCTCGGAGCCGTCGCGGGTGATCTTGCGGACGGCCACCGCAACGTCCGGGGTCGGCATGAACTCGCCGGGCCCCTTATGCATGGAGCGGTCCGCATAAAAGCCCTCGGTGTTCTCGCGAACGATCACGAGGTCGATGTCGCGCCCGCATCGCGGCGGCAATCCGGCCCGCGAGCGCGCCGGTCTGATATTGGCGAACAGGTCGAGCCGTTTGCGCAACTCGCCGGACGGGTTGAGTCCGCCCTGGGCGACCGGCGGGTATTCGTTGTGCGACACCGGCCCCAGAATGACTCCGTGCGCCTGCTTTGCCTGCGCGACCACTTCATCCTTGATGGTGGTGCCGGCGGTCTTGAGTGAATCGAATCCGATCGCGGCCGTCTGAAGGGTCAGGTCGAGCCCGAATATACGATCGGCTTCACACAGCACATCGAGGGTGGCGCCGACGATCTCCGGCCCGATGCCGTCGCCCGGAAGCACCAAGAGGCGGGTCGGTCCGGCGTGAAGTTCCGGGCCGCCGGTTTCGGCTTGATCTGCCAACGTCATCTCCTGTTGCGCCGAAATTAAACTAATTAACGGTGGACCACGCGCCGGTCACGCTTGCATGACCATACTTCGGTGCAATCATGCTGACGAATCAGCGAGTGATCCTCCAGCATAGTACGGTCATGGCAAGACTTGTTCCCGCGCGACGCGACCCATCCAAATCCCCTCAAGCCCCGAACCGAAAATCCGCCAGCAAGCGCAAGGCGAAAGCTGTGCTCGACCGGCCTGCCTTGCCGCCGGGTTGGCACAGCAGCGACGACCACGAAATCACCCTGCGGCGCTGGCGTGGGAGAACCGAAATCCTGTCCGTCAAGGCGCTTGAGGCGGACCATCCCTATTTCGGCACGTTCCGCGCGCAGTCGGCGAGCGGAGGCAGCTATGAGGTGGAAATCCGCAGCCTGATCGCGTTGACCAATTCATGCGGCTGCATCGACTGCCGCGTCAATGGGCTTGGCACCTGCAAGCATATCGAAGGAACCATCGCCGCGATGGCGCGCGGCCGGGCCAAGAGCTTTCGCGCCGCCAAGACAACGGGCAGTCCCCGAGTCGAGGTTTTCCTGGATCGCCGCGCATCTCCCACGCCCACGGTCACGTGGCCGGCCGAGAGTCCGGGCCGCAACTTCAAATCCGTCCGTGAGTGGCTCGCCCCCTACCTGGCGGCTGACGGGACCCTAACACGCGACCCTGATGAGATCGAACGCCTGATCGCCGCATGGGATCGGGCACCCGGCCGAATTCGCACAATGCTGCGGGTGTCCCGTTATTTCACTCCGTGGCTTGATCGCCGCCGGCGCGAGCAGCAGCGCCTCGAGGCTCGCGCGGCTTTCGAAGCCGAGCTCGAGGCCGGGCGCGAAACACTCGATATCGTCAAGCACCCGCTGCTGTCCTATCAGCGCGAGGGCGTCCTTCATCTGGCGTTCGGCGAGCGCGCCCTGCTGGCCGACGAAATGGGGTTGGGCAAGACCATCCAGGCCATTGCGGCGTGTGTCCTGCTGGCGAAACTGAAGCGCATCGAGCGTGTTCTGGTGGTGTGCCCGGCCTCCTTGAAAGCGGAATGGGAGGAACAGATCGCGCGGTTCTGTGACCGGTCCACGCGCCTCGTCTTCGGCTCAAGAGTGCAGCGACACGCCGCCTACCAGGACCCTGCGTTCTTTACGATCGTCAACTACGAGCAGGTGCTAGGCGACGCCGAAGAGATCAACGGCACGCTCAAGCCGGATGTCATCGTGCTCGACGAGGCGCAGCGGATCAAGAACTGGCAGACCAAGACGGCCCGCCGCGTCAAATCCTTGCGCTCGCGCTACGCCTTCGTGCTCACCGGGACTCCGCTGGAAAACCGCATCGATGAACTTTATTCCATCGTCCAGTATCTCGACCCGGAAATTCTTGGACCGCTGTTCCGCTTCAACCGCGACTTCTACACGCTCGACGAACGGGGACGGCCGATCGATTACCAGAATCTCGCGGATCTGCGGGCGCGCCTTCAGCCAGTACTGTTGCGCCGGCGCAAATCAGACGTCGAGGCGCAGTTGCCCGGCCGCACCATCAAGACCTATTTCCTGCCAATGGCGGAAGAGCAGCAGTCGCGCTATGAGGACTATTACGCTCCCGCCAGGCAGCTCATAGCCAAAGCCCAGCGCCGCCCGCTGACACAGGCGGAATTCGAGCGGCTGCAAATGCTGCTCGCCTGCATGCGCATGGTCTGCGATACACCGGCCATTCTTGACCCGGCCTGCCGCATAAGCCCCAAGCTTGAGGAGCTGGAGGGCATCTTGGATGACCTCCTCGATGAACCGGACCGCAAGGTGATCGTGTTCTCCGAGTGGGAGCGGATGCTGACCATGGTCCGCGAACTCGCCGGCGAAATGGGCGTCGACGCCGCGTGGCACACCGGATCGCTGTCGCAGCAGCGGCGGCGGGCCGAGATCAACCGGTTCAAGCACGATCCCGCCTGCCGGCTGTTTCTGTCGACCGACAGCGGCAGCGTGGGTCTCAATCTTCAGGTCGCCAGCGCCGTGATCAATGTTGATCTGCCGTGGAATCCCGCCAGGCTCGAACAGCGGATCGCCCGGGCCTGGCGCAAGAACCAGATGCGTTCGGTCAGCGTCATCAATCTCGTCACCGAAGATTCGATCGAGCACAATATCCTGCACCTGCTCGGCCGCAAGCAGGCGCTTGCCGATGGCGTCATCGACGGCGCCGGCGATCTCGCAACCCTGAAGATGCCGTCGGGTGGGCGCGCGGCGCTTGTCGAACGCATGCAAGCCATCATGGCGGCATCGCCGCGCCTGGTGACGCGCGTGCGTCCACCCGAGGAAATATTGGTGGCCGACCTCGTCGAGCGGCACGGCGACAAGTTCCTGCTGGCCGAGGCGCGGCACGGTATCGACGGACGCCCGAAGCTCCTGATCGTGTTCGATCTCGACGCGCCTACCTTGGCCGCCGAGACGGCGCGTGTGGCAGCCGCAGACTCCGTCGCGGTCGATGTGATTGACCGAGCGACTTGGCTCGCGATGCAACGATTCGCCGCTTCCGGCTTGCTGCAATTCACCCACGAGTCGCGGCTTCTCCATCGCTCCACAACGCTGATCGAACAACGTGCTGACGCCTCCGCGCCGGACCAGCGTTCCCGACACTTGATCGAAGAGGCTCAACGCGCCCTGCGCATGGCAAAGGTCCTGGCGTCCGGGGGCTTTCCAGAGGAAGCACCCGCGCTTCTCGCCAAGGTCCTGCAGAAGGCGGGCGCGGCGCGGATGGCGGAACTATCGGAACTTCCGGCCGGAGCATCGACCGCATCCACCACGGACATCAGGCGTCTTGTGGAGCGCGGCGAATTTTCGGCAGAGGCGCTCGCCATTTTGGACGCGAGCCAGCCAAGCGCGGGGCCGGCGGCTCCGGATAGCATCGATGCGCTCGTTTCGACGGCCGAGCAGATTTTGGTGGCAGTCGCGCCCCCTGTTCTGGCCGAGCCCAGCTTGCGGGCGGCTTAGTTCAATTCGCCGGCACGCGAGGCCGCGGCAAACTTGGCATATTGGAACTGTAGGCGGGCTGAGCGGGCGTGGTCATGCTTTGGGACACCATCATGTTGTGGATCGAAGATCATAAGACCTTCGTTACATCGCTCACATCGATTGTCACTACCCTCCTGACCCTCGTCGGAGGCTTTTTGGTTGGTCAAGCGATCACAGCGAAATGGAATATGCGGGTTAAGGAACGCGAATTGGATTTCGATGCAGTCCGGAGAGTGCGCGAGCTATATGGTGAATTTCTGAGTACAAGGAGACTCTGGAATTATCATGTTGAGCACAGCTCAATGCGGTCGCTAGATGATCGGGGTCTAGCGCTTCTGGATAGATGCTGCCTCGCTGAGGGACAAATCGAAGCGCTCTTAATGAAGGTCGCCGTGGAGCGGGCGCTTATGCAAAGTCAGTTGGACGACCTTGGTCTGTTCCGACAGGGATACCAACAACTTCGTGAATCTATCAGGGATATAAAGCCCCTGGCGTGGGGGAGCAGCGTCCATCCAGAATATTTGGCCCTCAAACGAGGGTGTCAGGCCATGATTGATATAATTTCCAACGCAAAAAGGAAGTCTGCCGACCCCCAGCAGTTTGAATATATAACATCGAATGCACACGAAATTCGATGGCACAAGTTGGCAAAGCAGCGCGGCCAGCGACCCTCCGAATAACCTCATCCACACTGGGGGTGCTGCTGACCGCCTCGATACTGCGGATCGAGCAATTGATTTGCGTGATGCCGATTGTCATGAGGAAAGCGATGATTTCCGTGGCACTAAATCCTGACATTGAGCAAAGACTGGCCGAGCTGGCCAGGCGCCGCGGGCTGTCGAAAGGTGATTTTGCTCGGGAGCTTATCGAGGCGTGTATCGAGGACCTCGACGACATCCAGATGGCGGTCGGCCGTTTAGAAAGCCGTCGGCCGGCGCTAACTGCCGAACAGGCTCGGAAAGCCCTTGGGCTGGACGATTGAATATGATCCGGAGTCGATCTGAAACCTCAACCGCCTTCCGGAAACCGCCTTTATCCTCTACGATGGCGTTGAGGAGCCCGCCACATGAACATCGAGCTTCGGCAGCCCGCGCACGCCCAGAACACCCAAGCGAAGACCCGCCTCGAAATCGTGGATGTCGACATTCACCCGAAGAACACGCTCGACGATTTTCGCCCGTACCTGAGCAATCGGTGGTGGGATTACCTGCAGACCTACGGCCGGCGCTCGCGCCATGGCTTTGTCGATGGCTATCCGTTTCCCAAGATGACGCCGATCGCGTGTCGCCGCGATGCGTGGCCGCCCGGCGGCGGCGGGCCGGGGAGCGATCTCGGCTTCATGCAGGAGCAGCATCTCGATCACTACGGCATCGACTTTGGCGTGCTCAATCCGCTGGCGCCGTCCGGGCAGGGCGACCAGAATGCCGGCCTCTCGGCCGCGCTCGCTTTCGCCGCCAACGAATGCCAGCTGGAGCGCTGGACGCTGCGCGACAAGCGCCTCAAGGCCTCGGTGGTCGTGCCCTATGAGGACGCAGAGGCCTCCGCGCAGGAAATCCGCCGCCGCGCCGGCGACCGCAATTTCGTCCAGGTGCTGATGCTCAGCCGCACCGCGGAAGCCCTCGGCCGCAAGCGCTACTGGCCGATCTACGAGGCCGCCGTCGAAGCCGGTCTCCCGATCGGCATCCACGCGTTCGGCTACAGCGGCTGGGCCATGACCAATGGGGGCTGGCCGTCGTTCTATATCGAGGAGGCGACCGAGCACGCCACCTCCGCCCAGACGGTGGTCACCAGCATGGTGATGGAAGGCCTGTTCGAGCGCTATCGCGATCTCAAGGTCATCATGATCGAATGCGGCTTCGGCTGGCTGCCGGCGCTCGGCTGGCGTCTTGACAAACTGTGGCAGAAGATGCGCGACGAGGTCCCGCATCTGACGCGTCCGCCGTCGGAATATATCCGCGAGCATTTCTACGTCTCGACCCAGCCGATGGAGGAGCCGGAGGATCCAAGCCACGTGCTCGACGCCATGCGCTGGATCGGCTTCGACCGCATCCTGTTCGCGAGCGACTATCCGCACTGGGATTTCGACGATCCCGTTATGGCGATCCCGCCAAGCCTCACTGAGGAACAGCGCCGGATGATCTTTGCCGGCAATGCGCGGACGGTGTATCGGCTGGATTGAACCACGCTGCGACGGCCGCAGGAGTAGGGCGGGCAAAGGCGGAACGCAAATTCGTGCCAATGCCGCAACGCCTCGGCCGCCTTTGCCCACCCTACAGCTATTCCCACGCCCGGTTATCGACGGTGTTCTCATAAGTGGCGCCCGGCAGCGTCATGTTCCACTTGACGGTCCAGTTATAGGTGTCGTCGAACCGCTCGCGGGTGTAGGGCTGCGGCGCGGCGTGAAGAAGGCGCCACGCCTGGAACTCGTGGGGTTCCAGGAGGCCGCCGGTCTCGGCGATGAAATAGTGGACGAACGGCGTCGGGTCTTTTTCGATCAGCTCGACAGCTCTCGCCTGGGCGCGAAACATCTTCGCCAGCGTCGGTCCGTCGAGATCGTCGCCTGCCGCCTCGCTGCGGGTCGAATGCGATTCGATGAGGATGCGCAGGCCCTGTTTCTGCGCCACGCTGATCCACGGCTCCATGACGCTCGCGGCCGCGACCTTGCCCTCGCGCACCGCCTCGAGCCGCTTCCGCATCGAGCCCGCATGAGTCGTCTTGACGTGCTCCGGCGCCAGAAAGCCTTCCATCATCTTGAGCATGGTGAAGTGGGAGCCGTTGTTCGGCGTCACCGCGATGTCCTTGTCCTTGAGCATCTCGGGCTCGTAGAATTTGGAATCGCCGGCGACGACGATGGCGAACTTCGACATGGAGGCGCCCAGCGCCACGATTTTCCGCCCGCGCAGGTGCTGGGCGTTGGCCTCGACGGCACGCTTCATGATTCCCCATTCGCACATGCGGTACTGGTCGATGCCGCCTTCGTTATAGACGGAGTCGAGCGGGCGGTCGAAGATGGAGTCGAACTTCACAACATGGGAGGTGGTAATCTGCGCCATTCCGGGCGTGGTTACGAACTCGAGGTCAAGGCCCTCGTCCTTGAAAAATCCCTTGTCGCGGGCAACCAGCACGGGCAGGTCGTGCACCGCGTTCATGACGGCGACGACCGGCTTCTTGGCATTTTGAATATTCACGACGCTTTCCTCCCTGCCGCTCCTCCTGCCCTGGGACCGCGGGCGTCCTCGCCCGCTCTTTCTTTCGCACGCCAATAAGCGGGCGAGACGCCCGCGGTCCCAGGGCAGGAGGGGGCCCGGGAATGATCCGCCCGAAGGTTGTGGCTGTCAACGGCCCGCGCGTTCGAACACTGTCCGCGCCACCGCTTCGGTCCTGGCCGCCGAGCGGATCATCAGGAACTTGCCTGACCAGTTTCCCGCAACGATCCAGCGGCCTTCGATCTCGGTCCCATCGGGATTGAGCGTGCCCTCGTACGCGACGGTTCCGTAACACGGGTTCGCGCCGTCGTAAGTCTTCACGAAGGCGACTGCGCTGTGTTGCCGGCTGCCCAGCAGTGTTGCGTACAATATTTCGTCCGGGCTGCCGCCGATGGTACACGGCTCATGGGTGGTGCCATTGACCGCACTTGCCGTCTCGATCAGCGTCGCCACGAACGACACCGGCGCACGGGGGATCGGATAGGAGTAGATGCCGTGCCAGATGCCGGTCAGGCTTGCTACGCTTGGTCCCTTCGGCATGTCGCGGGCCCTCCACCGGCGGATTGCGCGCGATCATAACGGATGTCAGGTGCCGGCGCCAAAGCTTCCATCAATCTGAACGCCTTCGCTCGGCGCTGCGACCTGTGATACGAGCGCGCTCCATTCAACAACAATCGCACTCGAATCCGTCCGGGACCGCAAGCGCCGTCCTCAGCCAAGCCGGGGGAAAATCGCCGATGACGACTTCGCGAACCGGTTTGAAAAACTTGAAGTGGTGCCGCGTTTCGCCGATCCAGAACACCACGACAGTTTCAAGCGGCGGACAGCCCGGCAGGCCGCAGGCGATTTCCGATACGAGGATCGTGGCATCCGCCGCAAGCGTGAAGCGCTCGCACGTCCACTCCCGCACCCGCGCCAGCGCCTCGTGGCATGCGGGGCTCTTCTTCAGCGCTTGAACCCTGGCTGACGCCGGCATCATGCCGCAGCCTATCAAAAAACCGCGGCCTCATGGATCGATAAATTGCGCTTGCGCCCGCCGGAGTGCTAGCGAGGAGGCAACGAAAGCGAGCGGAGGTGATCGCCGTGGTGGAGAAAGTCCTTGCGGCCGTGAGAACAGGCCCGAGCAAGACCGAGATTCGCGAATTCCCGATGCCGGACATTGCGGACGACGCTGCGCTGATGAAAATGGAAGTGGCGGGCATTTGCGGGACCGACGTCAAGCTCTACAAGACGCCGCCGTCGAGCACGCCGGTGATCATGGGACATGAGAACATCGGCACGATCGCCAAGGCGGGCCGCGAGTTCACAAGGCGCAAGGGGTTCCGGGAAGGCGACCTCGTGTTCGTCGAGCACTACGTCGCCTGCGGCAAATGCGAGTGGTGTCATCTCGGCCAGTACCGCCACTGCGAGAACACCGACTGGCGTTACAATCCGGATGCCATCCGCTACGGCTACACGTCAGCCGAGAAGGCGCCGCATCTATGGGGGGGGTTTGCGCAA
>Ga0257161_1000353_pt1 | contig 12164 bp, 11 predicted proteins | sample NR01A_FD_185954 | JGI IMG/M metagenome (GOLD analysis project Ga0257161, IMG submission 185954) | Soil microbial communities from H.J. Andrews Experimental Forest, Oregon, United States - NR-01-A | ecosystem: Environmental > Terrestrial > Soil > Temperate forest > Bulk soil | place: USA: Oregon... | reverse complement strand
CTCATCTCGATCACGACGACCACGGCGAATATCACGGCCACGGCGGACACGATCACGCACCTGCGGATTTTGGTCGGGCTTTTGCAATCGGTGCGGCGCTCAACATTGCTCTTGTGGTCGCGCAGGTCATATTCGGCGTGGTCGCTAACTCGGTCGCGCTGATTGCCGACGCCGGGCACAATCTGGGCGATGTGCTTGGGTTGCTGCTGGCGTGGGGCGCCCATGGCATGTCGCGATGGCAGCCGACAAAACGCTACACTTATGGCTTCCAGTCCGCCTCCATCCTGGTAGCGCTCTTCAACGGCATCGTCCTGATGGTGGCAACCGGCGCTATTGCGTGGGAAGCGCTGCGGCGACTTGCCGACACCGGAGAGGTCGCCGGCGTCACCGTAATGATCGTCGCTGGGATTGGGATCGTGGTGAACGGCGTATCGGCATGGCTCCTGATGGCGGGCCGCAAGGGCGATTTGAATGTCCGTGGTGCGTTCCTGCACTTGCTCGGCGATGCAGCAATTTCATTCGGCGTCGTCGTTGCCGGCGCGGTGATCCACGTCACCGGATGGAACTGGCTGGATCCATTGGCCAGCCTTGTGATTTCGGTGCTCATCGTATGGGGCACCTGGGGCCTGCTGCGCGAGTCCATCATGATGTCGCTCGCCGCGGTCCCGCAAGGCATCGACCGGTCACATGTGGAGAGCTATCTGCACGGGCTTCCCGGCGTAAGCGAAGTCCACGACCTTCATATCTGGGCGATGAGCACCACCGAAACCGCCCTGACGGCGCATCTGGTGCGCCCCGGAGCGGGGCTCGACGATCGCCTGCTGCACGAAATCTGCCAGGAGCTGGAACACCGCTTCAAGATTTCTCATGCCACCCTGCAAATCGAGGCCGGCGACACCGCGCAGATTTGCCGGCTCGCACCGGACCACGTGATCTGACATCTGATCAGCGCGCGGTGCCTGAAAGGAACACGTTGAGGCGGCCAGCGTTGGATATTTTGCGCAGGTTGCCGAAAAGGCAGCCTGGCGTGGCCCCGGCTTCTTCCCGCGATGCCCCAGGGGCCGGTGCATCGAAGGAACGAAGGCGGCGGCATGACTATTGATGAAATACGAGTGATGTTGGACCGAGCCGGAGTGCCGCGACGATTCCAACGCTACCAAGCGCCGGTTCATTGTCAGTCCGAACGTCGAGTTGCTGTAGCGACGGGGCTGCGGTTCTGGCCGGAACGAGTGCGGCTGCTGGCCAGTCTTGTATGCGACGGCCTCGCCACGGCGCACCGCGAGACGATGGAGGCGCTCGGAGGGACCTCGAAGGCTGATCGAACACGATCCGCGGCTTCCTGCCAGTCCGCAGGAACCCCCCACAGTCGTTCGGGTTGAATCATCGCGCGCTATTGGTTACTTCGTGACCACCGCGCGCGGCCTCGGTCCCCGGCGTCCAACCACCCTGAGGGGCCGAGGTCCCGTCGGCGCATCGCTCCGGCTCGGATACGCGGCGAGAGGACGCTACCGCAGATGCCTCGATTCGAATTCGCAAAGCATCAGCCAGCAATGACCAACCGGCGCTTGCCGCAGCCCTGGCACGTGGTCGAGCTACCGGGTGGCTATGCCGTCGAGGATGCCAGAGGGCAGCAGCTCTGCACGTTCCGTGGCCACGTTGCCGCAAACGTTGCAAGGCAGGCCGGCGTACTCACTATGGAAGAAGCGCGTCGGATGGCGATCGATTTCTCAAGATTGGCGGACCTGTTCAAGCGGGAGGAATGACGGCGGGAATGTCCGTTCCGTAATGCCGTCAAGAAATAAACAACGGTACCATAGGAACCCCTCACGAGGCTTCGCGTTTCGCGGGTGTGCCTTCCCCATGACTGCCGCGCCCAATGGCAAGGCTCGACCATCGAACTCATCGGAGAAGTTCAATGGCTCACAACAACATCAATCCATTGACGGTCCAGGAGATGAGTGCGCTCGCGGATCGTTTCAAGGCCAGAGCTGAGAGCGTACTGTTGCGAGACCAACCTCATCTGCAAGCCGACATGCAGCTGGCGGCGAGATTGATCTATGGCTTGATTAGCAAGATGCTAAGCAGCCGACGGCCAATTTAGGTTGCGGGTTCAGACGGGCCCCGGGCTGCGCCCGGGTTGTAATGTCGACTCTCTCACACGATGGCTCCGACAGCAGGGGACGGAACCGGTGGCATTGAGCTGACGGTGTCATTCGCGAGGCAGCTCCAATCCCATTGCGCATGATCATGTGTTCCCTCACACTCGCACGGAGCCGGGATTGAACCTGATATTCCGACACCGGGAGGGAGTGATGACGCGGCGTGCGATGGTGGTTCTGCTTGCTTTGACGGCCTGTCCGGTGACGGCGCCGGCTGTCGCTGCGGAGGGAGCTGTGTGTGTCGAGAATGCAACAATCGGCGATCTGCAGGAGGCGCTGGCCGCCGGTCGGACCACTGCCGCCGATCTGGTTCGTGCCTACACGGCGCGGATCGAGGCTTATGACCGAGCCGGACCGAGCCTCAATGCGGTGCGCGAAATGAACCCGGATGCGCTCGCCATCGCCGGGACACTCGACGCCCGCAAATCCGGCCCACGCCGGCCGCTCGAGGGAATCCCGGTTCTCCTCAAGGATAATATCGCGACCGGCGACGCGCAGCACACCACCGCAGGCTCACTGGCGCTCGCCGACGCGTATGCCAATCGCGACGCGACGGTGGCGAAGCTGCTACGCGACGCCGGCGCCGTGATCCTCGGCAAGGCGAACCTCACCGAGTTCGCCAATATCCTGGCGATCGACATGCCGTCGGGCTATTCCTCGCTCGGCGGCCAGGTCAAGAATCCCTATGCGCCGGAGCTCAACGCCAAAGGCGTCCCGATCGTACAGCCCGGCGGATCGAGCTCGGGCTCGGCGGTTGCGGTGGCGGCAGGGTTTGCTGTTGTCGCCATCGGCACCGAGACGTCCGGCTCGCTGCTCTCGCCTGCCAATCAGAACGGCGTCGTCACCGTGAAGCCAACGGTCGGGCTGATCAGCCGCGCCGGCATCATCCCGATCGCCCACAGCCAGGATACCGCGGGTCCACTCACCCGCACGGTGCGCGATGCCGCGATCCTCCTCAACGTGCTGGCGGTGACCGATCCGCAAGACGAGGCGACGCGCGAACTGCAGCGTCCTGCCGACTACACCAGCGTCCTCGACAAGGACGGCCTGCGTGGCGCCCGGATCGGCATTCCAAGCGATCGGACTGATCCAGCAAATGACGTCTATTACGGCCCGCTACCGCCGGCCGCCGCCGCGGTCATGCGCGACGCGATCTCGGTGCTGGAAGCCGCCGGCGCCACGCTGGTGCGCGCCAACATGCCGACCATCGGCTGGATCGGCGGCCCCGCCACTGAGGCTGCCATCCTCAACCTTAATCCGGAGAGTCCGACCCGCTATCAGGCTGAGCGGCGCCCGGTCATTTATCTTTACGAGCTCAAGCATGACCTCAACGCCTATCTGCGCGATTGGGCCAAGGGCACCAGGATGCAGACGATGGCGGACATCATCGCGTTCAACGCAGCCAACGCGAACCGCGCGCTGCGTTTCGGCCAGGATATCTTCCTCGCTTCGGAGGCGTCGCAGGGCGGCCTCGACGCCATCGAATACATCGCGGCACGGCGCATGGATATTCGCGCAACACGCGCGCTCGGGATCGACGCCTATATGGACCAGCACAAGCTCGACGCCATCTTGTTTCCTGGCCGGAACGGCGCACCTATTGCGGCCAAGGCCGGCTATCCGAGTGTCCAGGTGCCGGCCGGCATGATTGATGGGGTCGGCTTGACACCGACCCCTGATTATCCATTCGGTGCGACCTTCACGGGCCGCGCCTGGAGCGAACCGGTTCTGCTGCGCCTCGCCTATGCATTCGAGCAGGCCACCAAGGCACGGCGCATGCCGCCGGGGGTGCCTCCGCTCGAGCAGGGATGCGGGCCGTAGTGTTCTGGTTTCGACCTGAATAAAATATGTCATCGCCAACGCTTCGGGGCATCACGCCGGAGAATTGTTGGAAACAATCTGCGAGCTGCGCGATGCAATTGAACTTCGTTACGGTCGACGTCTTCACGGATCAGCGGTTCGGCGGCAATCCGCTCGCTGTCGTGCCCGATGCGCGCGGCCTGACCTCGGCCCAGATGCAGGCGATCGCGGCAGAATTCAATCTTTCCGAGACGACCTTCGTGCTGCCGCCACAGGACGCTGCTCATACGGCGCATGTGCGTATTTTTACCCCCCGCGCCGAATTGCCGTTTGCCGGCCATCCGAACGTCGGCACCGCCTTCGTACTCGCCGGCACGATGGCAAGCGCCGCCCGGTCCGCCCCAGGCGACACGATGATTTTTGAGGAGAAGGCGGGCCTTGTGCGCATCAAGCTCCTTCGCGATCGATCGGCCGTGACGGGAGCACGTCTCGCAGCGCCGCAAGGTCTTTCCATCGGCGAAACTATTGCCCGCGAAGTCGTTGCATCGGCGTGTTCCCTCGCAGCCACCGACATCGATACGCGAGCGCACCAGCCCTGCGTCGCTTCCTGCGGCATTCCGCTGATTTTCGCCGCGCTGACCAGCCGCGCGGCGCTCGCGGCTGCGCGGCCGCGCACCGAGGTTTTCGCGCAGCACGTGCCGACCACCCTTGCGGGTGGCATCCACCTCTATGTAGAGGTCGCCACGCCGGCCGCCGATATCCAAGCACGCATGTTCGCGCCCCTGCACGGCATCACCGAAGATCCGGCGACCGGCTCCGCCAACGTGGCATTGATCGGGCTGTTGGCCACGCTTCGCGCCGAGCGGGATTTGCGATTGGAGCGAAAAATTTCGCAAGGCGTCGACATGGGGCGCCCAAGCCTCATGCAGGCGTCAGCCGAAAAACGTGCCGGCACAGTGGTGGCCGCCCATATCGGCGGCAGCTGCGTGCCGGTGATGAGCGGGGTTATTACGTTCGGATGATCCTGTTCTTCCAAAACGCCGCATCGCGTTTCGACTCTTATGGAAAGGTCGCCGAACCAGGTGATTCGGCGACCTGCCGTGCGACTCTATTCTTCGGATTGCCTACGGGACCATCCACGTGGCGTTCCGAGCCGGTGCGAACCCGACCGGGATCAGAGCGACTTCCTTCAGAGACTTGATGTCGACAACCGAGACGTCATTCGTATGTTCATTCGCCACGTAGGCCGTCTTGTTGTCAGGCGTGATCGTCAACCAGCCCGCCCCCTTCCCGCCAAGAGGGACACCTCCCAGCAGCGTCAATTCCGGTAGCGAGTACGCATAGACGGCATTGTTCAACCTGCTGTTGACCAACAGCGTCTTCTGGTCCGAGGTGATGGCAATGCCGTGAGATGCCGCAGGCCCTCCGAAGGGGTTCTGTTTGTCGGGGGCTATGTCGGGAAGCTTGATTTGATTGGTTCTTACGTGCGTTGCGAAATCGATGACCGCGAAGCCATTAAAGCCGCCTAATTGGGCGTATATCTTATCGGTAGAGCCGTCTTCGGGATTCTTCGTGACCGCCATCGGCGAGGGGGATGGACTCATTGGCAGCGTCCACGCGATCTCGTTGGTTCGCGTGTCAACTACGGTCATCACGTTTGCCGGCGGCTTGGCGCCTCTGCTGTTCCCAACAATCACGTACTTGCCGTCCGGGGTGACGTTGAGGTCGTGGACACCGCCTCTGATGGCGATGGTCTTGACGTTCTGAAGCGAGGCGGCGTCAATAATGTCGACGCCGCCGCTCGGATTGGCCTTGATCTGCGGAAACTCCGACAAGTCGTCGTACGTAAGGGCGATTGCTACATAGATCCATCGCCCATCAGGAGTTATATCAACAAGGTTGGGGTTCCCGCTCAAAGGAATTCGTTTGGTCACCTGTAGCGTCTTCCCGTCCAAAACGGTGAGCGTTTTGTCCGCTTGTTCACTGACGTAGATTCGGCTGCCGTCCGGAGCTACCGTAACCCCATGGGGCGCTTCGATCCCCTTGATCTCTCCCACCACCTTATTCGTGACGGGATTGATGATGTGGATGTTATCGCCGGCGGAATTCGTTTGGATGATCCTCAGCTTCGATTCCTGCGCGGCCAGCAAGGAACCGGATACCGTGCACAGAACGATCCCGGCTAAAGCCGTGAGACCGCCACGAAATACTTGTTTGTTCGTCATCTTCGTCCTCCCTCTATTCAACGACAAGTTATCCTCCTGAGGCATTTATCAGGAGACACGTCCGCTTATCAGGAGACAAGTCCGTTACTCGCCGCTATTTCAGCGTCGCTCCAAGCACAAATGCTTTCAATGTCAACCAATCCGGATCGTCCTTCGAGGCGAATTGCTGGCCGCCACCGTGATGGGGATCACCACCAGCCTGTTCGGCGAGCGGATGTTTGACCAGTGGGCTGTCCTCGTAGCCGGGCACAACCACCTTCTTGACCAACTCGAAGTTCCGGCGCGACTGCTCTTCGTTCCAGGTCGTGCTCCCGGGCGCAAGCGACACCAAATGTAACGGCGCGTTGTTGAACGTATGGCAAACAACGCATCGCGCATGGCCTGGACGCTTGGCAAGGAAGACGGGCTCTACCTTGGCCTTGAAAAACTCGTAATCCAGCGACGCCGATGCGGTGGAGGAAGAAGCCGGTTGGCTCCCCGCTTGCCTCACTGACCCGGCCGCCGCCAAGAACAGACACGCCCCGACGGCCATATAACACGAGGCCCTCTTCATTCGGTGCATAGGAACCTCCCACAAAATTTTATCTGGTTAGGAAACGTGCATTGTGTGCCTGAGCGAAACCGCTTGTCAAGTTGCCGCTGCAGTGTGAGTCCGTTGTCGACGTGGATCGAAAAAACTAGTGGCCCGAACTCGTTCAAAATGAAGGGTAGAGGTGCCTGAGTTCTTTGCAATTTGTTGCAGCAAAGCCGGATCAGCAAGTCCGTTCAGATCCGTTGAAGCGGCCAGTAGTTCGCCTGCCGCCCAGCATCGCTGCTGCGCCCGGACTCGATCCGGCAGCACCGAGCTACCGCGCGTCACGCTGCGGCAAGGTCATGTCGCGTCGGCGCCTCCGCGACGAGTTGCTCGCAATTGATGCGGGCATCCTCGCGCGCCGCCTCTGTGGCGAAGCGGCGAAGCAGGATCATGAGTGGCTCGATGTCGCCGAGATCGCAGCGCTCGCAGCTGGTGAGGGCGCGCTCCACCATGCGCCGCTTGAGGCGACCTGCGCCGAGGAATTCGCCGTTGTGATGCGCCTCCCGGACCGCCGTCAAGACTTCGCGAAATCCCACATAGGTCGAGGCCGGCAGACCCGCCTTTTCGAACACAGCGCGGAACCCGACATCGCCGCAGTCATGGACGAGCGCCTGCACACGCCGCAACGGCATCTCGGCAAGCTCCGCGAGCGCATCCTCGAACATCGCCATGTTGCCCGAAAGCAGCGCCCGCAGCATCAGGCCGGCAGTGAGCTGACCGCTCGCGCGCAAATGTCGGATCAGCGCGCGGGTATCGTCATCGGGGTGGAGCGCCGCGATGGCAACGGTCGCCTTCTCGCAGGCTTCCCGGCTCACCTCCTCGGCGCGATCGCGTGCAAGCCACGCGCGGTCGGAGACAAAGTCGGCCAGCGCACCGGACAACTGCCGCACCAGCGATTGGCGTGCCGCAAGCGGCAGGTCGGGTCGCGCGAACAACGACTCGCGGATGGCGCCGAGATGGCCGAACCGATCGATGATGCGCGCGATCGAGGACGGGGCGACGTCGGCGTAAGGATTTTCGATGGCGACAAGACAGGCTTCTGCGCTGCCGATCTCGGCGATCGCGGCGGCGACCGCGCGCTGCAGTGGCGCGCGCGCCGCTATGGCCGCCTGGAGCGTGTCGTCGCGGTTCGCGACGAGGTCGACGAGGTCGGCGTCGATCAGCAACGGCGAACGCGCCAGCACCACCGCCGCGATATCGCAATGGTCGGACGCGAGCGCATGAATGATTGCATGGGGCGCATCGGGACTGGCGGCAAGCGCCTCGGCCAGCGCGCGTCGGACCAGCGGCGACGGGTCATCCAGAAGGGTGATCATGGCGTCTTCGGCGGCGTCGCGATCATGGGGCGAGAGATCGGAATAGAGATACGCCCGCGCTAAGGCGCTTGTCGCTTCGGCCCGTTCACCGGCCGAGGCAGTGCGTACCCAATGAAGAAACCGCCTAATGATCATGTTGCAACCCGCAATGAGGATGATTTCACCTTCGGCGAAATTTGAAATCGCTCTCGTTTTGTGCGTCTTACGCCGCTTTTTTTCACGCGCACCGGCCCCTTCGCTGGAAAATGCTCTCCGCCACGCCGACGCGAAATACCGACTACACGCAGAGCGCCGATCGACGCCAGTCTAGGCGACGAGGCTTAACAAAAGGTTCACCATGAATTTTCATGAAGGCGAAAGGTTTGCGATATCCGCGACTGGGCGCAGCAATCTTGCCCTCCCCCGCGTGCGGAGGGGCGGATAAAGGATGGAGTAGTTATTTGTCATTGGCGCTTCGGCGGCCGATCAGACCCGAACCGTTTACCGCCCGTCGCGCGGCGCCCCGAATTGCATCGTTGACGCCTCGCGTCGGGGCCCGCTGAAAATACCGCTGATATGCACGCTGAGCGTTGCGCCGAGTCGCAGGCGGCAAACCGAGGGTCGGCGTCCGGACCGCTTCGCAGAATTGGCATTTATGGTAAACGAAGCATTAACGCGCGGCTCGAAACACCGACTCGCGTACCGGCGCCCACCCGGAGGAGAGCATCCATGTCCGAAACCATGACAGCGAAACGGCACAAGCGCGGCGGCATCTATTTCGACGATTTCGTCGACGGCCAGATTTTCGAGCATCGCTACTACCGGACCGTGACCCAGATGGACAACATGCTGTTTTCCAACATGACGCTCAATCCGCAGCCGCTGCACATCGACCGGCATTTTTGCGAGCAGGAAACCGAATGGGGCCAACCGCTTATGAACTCGCTGTTCACCCTGGGCCTGATGATCGGCATGTCGGTGTCGGACATCACCACGGGCACCACCATCGCCAATCTCGGCATGAGCGACGTCCGCTTTCCGCATCCGGTATTCGAGGGCGACACGCTGCATGCCACCACTGAGGTCGCGGGCAAACGCATCTCGAAATCTCGCGCGGGCGCCGGCATCGTCGAACTCATCCACCGCTGCTACAATCAGGACGACAAGCTGGTCGCCGAATGCCGGCGCAGTGCCTTCATTCTGATGCGGCCAGCCTGATGCGCTCGCTGCTGTTCGTTCCGGCGGACTCGCCCGGCAAGCTCGGCAAGGCGCTGGCTTGCGGCGCAGACGCCATCATCCTTGATCTGGAGGATTCCATCGCGCCGGAGCGCAAGGAGGCCGCCCGCGCCGGGGCGGCGGGCTTTCTCGCACAGACGCTGTCAAAGCCAGTCCGGCCGCGCCTCATCGTGCGCGTCAACGGCCTCGCCACCGGGCTGATCGACACCGATCTCGACGCCATCGTGCCGGCGCATCCAGACGCCATCATGCTACCGAAGGCGGAAGGCGGCGCTTCCGTCGTTCATGCGGACGCCAAGCTCACCGCGCGCGAGGCGCTGCACGGCCTTGTCGATGGCGCGATCCGGATCGTGGCGATCGCGACCGAAACTGCACCGGCGCTGTTTCTCGCCGGCACCTATCGGGGCGCCAGCACGCGCCTCGCCGCCCTCACCTGGGGCGCCGAGGACCTGTCGGCCGAACTCGGCGCCGAGACGAACCGCGACGCTCAGGGGCGCTTTCTCGATCCCTATCGGCTCGCCCGCACCCTCTGCATTGCGGCCGCCGCGGCCGCCGACGTGCCGGCACTCGATACCGTTTATGTGGATTTTCGCGACGAACTCGGCCTGCGCCGCGAATGTGAGGAAGCCCGCCGTGACGGCTTCACCGGCAAGATGGCGATCCACCCGGGACAAGTCGCAACCATCAACGATGTATTCACACCCAAGCCCGCGGCGATCGCCAAGGCACAGGCGATCATCGCGGCGTTCGCGGCCAGCCCCGATGCCGGCGTCGTCGGCATTGACGGGGTGATGTATGACCGCCCGCACATCACGAAGGCGGAGCGACTGTTGGCGCGCGCGAAGGCTGCAGGGGTGGTTTGACGTAGCCCGGATGAAATCCGGGATAAGCACTGCAAATGGCGAGATCCACGTAGGTGTCAGCGGGATCGACATTCACGCCCCTCGAACAAGCCCGTGTTCGCAGCGATTTGCGAAATGCATCCGGAGGATCGCCCTGCCCTCACCGGCGCAACTTTCCAATGCAACACTGCGCGGACGCGAAACACTGGCGCGGGTTTTTATGCCAATTTCGAAGTCGATCATGCCTCAAGTGCTGCCATCGGCGGCGGAGCGTTGGAGAGATGGTCCATCAGCCAAGATCGACAGACTCGCTCACGGCATGGGCTTTATCTTTGGCTGAAGGAGGGCTACGCCGATTGCCTTGGAGGGTATTCTTACGACGATAGTACGATCAGAATTGACCTAGAAAATGTATCCTTCGAGATAATCCAGAATTATTTGCCATAAACCTTCGCGGGGTCGAACACGCGTTCATCATCGCGGAATGCGAGCGTCAGCGGCGCGTCGGCCCCATTGCGAACAACGACACGATAGAAGCACGATCGCCGTCCAGTGTGGCAGGCGCCGGCGACAACCTGTTGCACCAGGAGCCACAGCACATCCTGATCGCAATCGACACGCATCTCGGCAACGCGCAAGAGGTGGCCGGAGGTCTCGCCTTTCTTCCATAGCGCCTGACGCGAGCGGCTGTAGAACCAGGCCTCGCCGGTAGAGACCGTTCGCTGCAGCGCCTGCGCATCCATGTGCGCGACCATCAGCAGCGCGCCGCTCTGCACGTCCGTGACGACGCAAGCAATAAGACCGCTGGCGTCGAATTTCGGCGCGAAGGCTTGGCCCTCCTCGATCTCGTGCTCGGAGCCGCGCGGCGAGAAGAGAGGGGACGTATCGGTCACGGAAGCCTCGTAGGAATACGGAACGGCGGCTTCTAATCCGACCATCCGCCGCCTATATAGTGGGTCCCGGTCGGGACACAATCCGCCCCGCCTTGCGATCCGGAAGCGGTGTCCATGCTCAACGAGATTTACAACAGCAGAATCCTGGAACTGGCTGGAAATATTCCGAGAATTGGCCGCCTGCCGAACCCGGACGCGACCGCGACCGCTCATTCCAGGCTGTGCGGCTCGACCGTCACCATCGATCTCAAGATGGACGGAGAGACTGTGACTGATTTCGCTCATGACGTGAAGGCATGTGCACTCGGCCAAGCCTCATCATCCATTATGGCGCGCGGCATCGTGGGCGCGAATGCCAATGAATTGCGTAAGCTGCGCGAGGACGTGCGTCGCATGCTCAAAGAAAACGGTCCACCGCCTGCGTCTGGCCGCTGGGCCGACATCGTAGTGCTCGAGCCGGTGCGCGACTACAAGGCCCGCCACGCCTCCACCATGCTGACCTTTGACGCGGTCGTGTCGGCAATTGACCAGATTGCGGCACGGCGCGGCACGAAGGAAAATATCGCGTAGCCGAAATGCTACCGGGCCTCGGCACGGGTGCGCTCGGGTTCCTTACAACCCCTCTCGAACTCGCGGAAACCTCGTCCAAATCCGGCATTGCCGACTCGGATTGTGGTGCGCGGATTGCCGACGCTGTCGGTCTCCACAGTCATCGAGGCCGGATTGTCGGAGGTGAGAGCACGCACCAGTCGCGCTGGCAGCACGGCACTCGCGACCGATTCCAGTTCGCCGCGCCGCGCTTTCTTTTCCGACGACGCGATCTTCAGCGGCTGAAGATGCTCGTCTATGACGAGTGCAACCTGGGTGATGCTGCGCGGCAGCCCGCGGTCCGCAGGACCGGACCGGAGTTCCCGGTACGTCAATGTGAACGTCTCAGGCGCAGCGCCACAGGCCAGAAGGAGAGCGAAACTTCCTATTCGTTCGCCCTCCAGGGTAAGCGGATGAGTGCGGGCGAGCACTGGCTGACCAGCCCGCGTAGTCGCGACCCAGCCGCGGCCATTGATCGGAACCTGCAACGCCCCGTCGTCGACCAAAGTCGGGCCGGCGGCAGTTTTGGCCCCCGCCAGCGTAGTCGGTATT
>Ga0257161_1000352_pt1 | contig 12179 bp, 10 predicted proteins | sample NR01A_FD_185954 | JGI IMG/M metagenome (GOLD analysis project Ga0257161, IMG submission 185954) | Soil microbial communities from H.J. Andrews Experimental Forest, Oregon, United States - NR-01-A | ecosystem: Environmental > Terrestrial > Soil > Temperate forest > Bulk soil | place: USA: Oregon... | reverse complement strand
TGGAGGCGGAACTCGCCGCCATGCGCGTCGAGCAGGCGCGTCGGGCGAAGGCCAAAGGTCTGCCGGAGTGATGGGCGATGGCGGCGACAAGGCTTAGCGGATTCCGGTCAGGTTGAAGCACCTGGCCCCTCTACCATCGTCGTGGCCGGCTTGTCCCGGCCACCCCCGATTATTTTTGCTTCGTGACTAAAAACGCTGAGCAAATTCCTGCTGCGCATCGTTAATCCCGTGCTAAAAGCCCGCACCCGCGCGGATAGCCGGCGGCCTGCGCTCCATTCGGGCTACCACTGGGGTTGCAGGCAGGAGATTGGAAACATGGAAGAATTTCACCGCATCCGGCGCCTGCCGCCTTATGTTTTCGAGCAGGTGAATCGCGCCAAGGCGGCTGCACGCAACGAGGGCGCCGATATCGTCGATCTCGGCATGGGCAATCCGGATTTGGCGACCCCGGCCCACGTGATCGAGAAACTGAAGGAGACCGTCGGCCGGCCCCGCACCGATCGCTATTCAGCCTCCAAAGGCATCCCGGGGCTGCGCCGCGCCCAGGCGGCGTATTACGCCCGCCGTTTTGGCGTGAAGCTCAATCCCGACACCCAGGTCGTCGCCACCTTGGGCTCCAAGGAAGGCTTCGCCAATGTGGCGCAGGCGATTACGGCGCCCGGCGACGTCGTTCTTGTTCCCAATCCGAGCTACCCGATTCACGCATTCGGTTTTCTGATGGCCGGCGGTGTGATTCGCTCCGTGCCGTCCGACCCGACGCCCATGTTCTTCGCGGCGCTGGAGCGCGCCTGCATGCATTCGATTCCAAAGCCGCTGGCGCTCGTTGTGTGCTACCCGGCGAACCCGACTGCAGCGGTCGCGGATCTCGACTTCTATCGGGACATCATCGCCTTTGCGAAAAGGCACGGTCTGATCGTGCTGTCCGATCTCGCCTATGCGGAAGTCTATTTCGACCACAATCCGCCGCCCTCGATCCTGCAGGTGCCCGGCGCCATGGAGGTCGCGGTCGAATTCACCTCGATGTCGAAGACCTATTCGATGCCGGGCTGGCGCATCGGCTTTGCGGTCGGCAATGAGCGCATCGTCGCGGCGCTGGCGCGAGTCAAATCCTATCTCGACTATGGTGCTTTCACGCCGATTCAGGTCGCCGCGACCGCGGCCTTGAACGGGCCCGACGACTGCATTCGCGAGATGCGCGACACTTACAGGCGCCGACGCGATGTGCTGGTCGAAAGCTTTGGCCGGGCCGGCTGGACCATTCCGCCACCGCGCGCGTCAATGTTTGCGTGGGCGCCTCTGCCGGAGCCATTCCGCACCCTCGATACCGTCGAGTTTTCCACTTTGCTGATCGAAAAGGCAGAGATCGCGGTGTCGCCGGGCATCGGGTTTGGCGAACACGGCGAAGGCTTTGTGCGCATCGCCCTGGTCGAGAATGAGCAGCGCATCCGCCAGGCCGCCCGCAGCCTGCGCCGCTTCCTTGAAACGAGCCCCGAAAAGTTGCACAACATCGTCCCTCTAGCGAGGCGGCGTTGAGCGGCTGCGATCCTGGCTCCTGGTGCCCAAGCGTTGGAAGCTGAACACTGACAGGCGATAGATGGTTGCGCCTCTGAAAGCCGGTCTTGCCGGTCTTGGCACGGTTGGTTCTGCCGTGGCGCGCCTCATCGCGCAACAACGCGATCTGATCGAGGCCCGGTGCGGACGCGGGATCGAAGTGGTCGCCGTCACCGCACGATCGCCCGACAAGAAGCGCGATCTTGGCGAGGCTCAACCACGATGGGTCGCCGACCCGGTCGCCCTCGCAGCCGATGAAGGGATTGACGTTTTTGTCGAGCTGATGGGCGGCGACGGCGATCCGGCGAAGCTTGCGGTCAAGACCGCGCTTGCCGCCGGAAAAGCTGTTGTGACGGCCAACAAGGCGCTTCTCGCCAAGCATGGCGTCGAGCTTGCGGCTCTTGCCGAGAAGCACGGCGTCGCCCTGAATTTCGAAGCTGCGATCGGCGGCGCCATTCCGATCGTGAAGACCCTGCGCGAGGGGGTGTCCGGTAATTCGTTCGCGCGCGTCTACGGCATCCTCAACGGCACCTGCAATTACATTCTCACCAGAATGGAGCAAGAGAAGCTCTCCTTCGCCGAATGTCTCAAGGACGCGCAGCGCCTCGGCTATGCGGAGGCCGATCCGACGTTCGATGTCGAGGGCTTCGATACAGCCCAGAAGCTCGCGCTCATCGCGAGCCTCGCGTTCGGCATTCGCGTCAACCCGGATGCGGTGTACGTTGAGGGCATTTCCTCGATCACGCCCGAAGACCTCGATGCGGCTGATGCACTCGGCTATCGGGTGAAGCTGCTCGGCGTTGCGGTGCGCACCGCACAGGGGATCGAGCAACGGGTTCACCCCACCATGGTGCCGAAAGAGAGCGCCATCGCCCAGGTCATGGGCGTGACCAACGCTGCCTCGCTCGACGCCGACGGCATTGAGCCGATCACGCTGGTCGGGCCGGGCGCCGGCGGAGCGGCGACGGCGTCATCGGTGGTCGCCGATCTCTGCGACATCGCCCGCGGCATGCGTACGGCGACGTTTGGACGCCCGGTGGGCGGCCTCGCTGAGTGCCGTCAGGCGCCGATGCAGCGCCATGAAGGCGGCTACTATATTCGCCTGCTTGCGCTCGACCGGCCCGGCACCTTCGCGACCATTGCGAGGTATCTGGCGGACGAGAACATCTCGCTTGAATCGATCATGCAACGCCATCCGGGCGGCCGGCCCCATGGCGGCGATGACCCGAAGAGTCCGGCGACGCCGGCGCCGGTCATTCTGGTCACCTACGCGACGACCGAGGATGCGGTGCGGCGTGCGTTGAACGCCATCAAGACTCAAGGCGTCATCGCCGGTCAGCCGCAAGTCATCCGCATCGAGAAGAATTGATATGTGCTGTCGAGATTGAGGAGTTGCCCATGCCGTCGAGCCACAACAAATCGAGCCTTCCGCTCGATCGAATTCTTTCGCTGGAAATTGCTCGGGTGACGGAGCGTGCGGCGGTGGCCGCGGCGAAATTGCGTGGTCGCGGCAACGAGAAGGCCGCAGACCAGGCAGCCGTCGACGCCATGCGCCGGGAGATGAACAATCTGGCGATCACCGGAACGATCGTGATCGGCGAAGGCGAGCGCGACGAGGCGCCGATGCTGTTCATCGGTGAAAAGGTCGGAACCGGGCATGGCCCCCGTGTCGACATCGCGGTCGATCCGTTGGAAGGCACCACCTTGTGCGCCAAGAACATGCCGGGAGCGATTGCCACCATGGCCATGGCCGAAGGGGGCACGCTGCTCAATGCGCCCGACGTCTACATGGAAAAGATCGCCATCGGTCCCGGCTATGAGAAGGGGATCGTTGATCTCGATGCGCCGGCCGAGGAGAATATCCGCGCCCTTGCCAAGGCCAAGGGCGTCAAGCCCGAGGAGATCACGGCGCTCGTCCTCGACCGGCCGCGCCATGCCGATCTTATTGCCGCGGTGCGCAACGCGGGCGCGTCGGTGCGGCTCATCACCGACGGTGACGTTGCCGGCGTCATCCACACGGCCGATCCGGCGTCGACCGGCATCGACATCTATCTCGGGATCGGCGGCGCACCCGAAGGCGTGCTCGCCGCGGCGGCGCTCGCCTGCATCGGCGGCCAATTCCAGGGCCGGCTGGTGCTCGACACCGAAGAGAAGCGCACGCGCGCCGCCAAAATGGGCGTCAAGGATCCGCGCAAGAAATACCAGTTGGAAGACATGGTGACGGGAGACTGTCTTTTCGCCGCAACCGGAGTCACCACCGGGTCGATGCTCAAGGGGGTGCGATTTCGCGAGGGACTGATCGAGACCGACACCGTCGTGATGCGGTCGGTCACCGGCACGGTGCGTTGGATTCGGGCCGAGCACCGCCAGTTTGGCAAGTTTTATCTGGAGTGAGGTGTAGGGTGGGCAAAGGCGCTCGGCACGCGTCCGCTCAGTTTGCGACCTGCCTTTCGCGCCTTTGCCCACGCTGTCCACCGTTCGGGAGAGCCACGACCGCGTGGGCAAAGGCGCGAAAGGCCTCATATCTTACGAGAGCCGTGCAGGCGCCTTTGCCCACCCTACTCAACCAGATCACGTCACGTACTGCGCGATCCCGCCTCCGAAGGACCAGTTTTCCTTCGCGACCTCCACGAGATTGATCACCACATCCTCGCGCCGCATTTTCAATTGGTCGTGAAGATCATCGACGATGCGCTTGTAAAATGTCTTCTTCAGGTCGATCGAGCGTCCGGAGCTGAGCGTGATCTGGATGAGAATCACATCATTGCTGTATCGATTACCCATGTAGCTTTCGGCGACGTTCAGCAGTTCCGGCGCATGTTCAGTGATGACCTGGAATTTGTCATTATCCGGCACGTTGATCACGTCGACCATGGCCTTGTAGACAATATCGCCCAGTGCCTTTCGGTATTGGACGGATTTGCCACGAACGAGATCGATACGCACGAACGGCATGGCAACGCTCCTTGATTATGGCATTTGCCTCATATGGAGCATCTAGCTTTACGGCGCGCGGGCGGCAATACGACGAGAGACTAACAGGCCTCATCAATTCCGTTGCCGGCGAGCCCCATTTGGGGTGAACTCCGCAGCGTGCCGAATCGGCACATCGCGGTGGGGCGCGAAGACGATGCGGGAATCCAATCGCCATTTCCTGGGCGTCGAGCGTTCGGCGACGGGGCGGGCGTGGCGCGACCGCCTCGACGATCGCGGCAGTGCGCGTTCGCTTGCGATAGCTCAACGCCATGGCGTGCCGGAAATGCTCGCCCGCATCCTGGCCGGGCGCAATGTGGAGGTCGACGGCGTCGAGGCCTATCTCGATCCCACCATCAAACGGCTGATGCCGGATCCCGATGTGATCGTCGACATGAAACCGGCGGCGAGCCGTATCGCCGACGCCATCGTACGCGGCGAACAGGTTGCGATCTTCGGCGACTATGATGTGGATGGTGCGACATCGACCGCGCTCCTCGCAAGCTTTCTGCGCATTGCCGGGGTCGATCCCCTGATCCACATTCCGGATCGCATTTTCGAAGGCTATGGTCCGAACATAGACGCCATTGGTTCCCTCGCTCAGCGCGGCGCCAGGCTTCTGGTCACGGTCGATTGCGGCACCACCAGCATGGAGCCCCTCGCCGAGGCGAAGCGGCTCGGCCTCGACACCATCATCATCGATCATCACCAGGCCGACGAGAATCTTCCCGCCGCGGTGGCGGTGGTCAACCCGAACCGGCTCGACGATCTGTCGGGGCTCGGCCATCTCGCGGCGGTCGGGCTCGTTTTTCTCGCCGTGGTGGCCATCAACCGGGAGCTGCGCCGGCGCGGCTTCTGGAGCACGGCGCGGCCGGAACCGGACTTGATGGCGCTCCTTGACCTCGTTGCGCTTGGCACCATTGCCGACGTGGTGGCGCTCACGGGGCTCAATCGCGCCTTCGTGGCCAAGGGGTTGATCGCAATGCGCCGACGCGAGCGCGTCGGCCTGACGGCGTTGATGGACGTAGCGCGGCTTAGCGGGCCGCCGGAGCCGTGGCATCTCGGCTTCATGCTGGGGCCGCGCATCAACGCGGGCGGGCGTATCGGGCGAGCCGATCTCGGCGCACAACTGCTTTTATGCGCGGATTCCACGGCCGCTGCGGCGCTGGCGGCCCAGCTTGATCATCTTAATCGTGAACGCCAGGCGATCGAGCTTGCAGCGGTCGCGGAGGCGGAAGCCGAGGCCCTGGCGGCGCTCGGCATCGAGGAGAAGGGCGCTGTGGTGGTGACGGCGTCGCCGCGCTGGCATCCAGGCGTGGTGGGGTTGGTGGCGGCGCGGCTCAAGGAGCGGTTCGGCCGACCCGCCTTTGCGATCGCGCTCGGACCCGGCGAGACCGGCACCGGCTCGGGGCGCTCCATTGCAGGCGTCGATGTCGGCCGCGCCGTGCGCCGCGCCGTCGCCGAGGGGGTGCTGATGAAGGGCGGCGGGCATGCCATGGCTGCGGGCATCACGCTCAAGACCGGCGCGCTCGGAGAGTTTCGGGCCTTTCTGGAACAACACCTGGGCGCCGATGTCGAAGCGGCGCGGCGTGACGACGCCCTCTTGGTCGATGGCGCGTTGACGGCGCGGGCGGTCACCGCAGAGATGGTTGCGACGCTCGCGGCGGCGGGGCCGTTCGGCGCCGGCAATCCGGAGCCGGTGATCGCACTTCCGGCCCACGCCATCGCCCATGCGGAAGAGGTCGGCCATGCTCATGTGCGCGCCCGGTTGCGGGCGGGCGACGGCGCGGCCATCAACGCCATCGCGTTCCGCGCCGCCGGGCAAAAGCTCGGACATGCCTTGCTCAAGAGCCGTGGCCGAGTCGTGCATGTGGCAGGGACGCTAGCGGTCGACCGCTGGCAGGGCAACGAGCGCATCCAGCTGCGGATGATCGACGTGGCGCTGGCGGACCCGGTGGAGAGCTCGAGAGCGTGAACGACTCCCTACCTGGATGGCGAGCCGCAACGGGGCGCTGTATGCCTCTGATTTTATGGCACAAAAAAAGGGTATTTCGTTTTGCCAAAATCGCGAGGCTGACGGTAGGCGCCTGTCGGTATTTAGTTACCTAAAAACAACTTTTGAGACTCGCTTACTCCCCCAGTGCGCCGTTATCCGCGGAGTTGGCACAGCCGCGGCTGGCACGCTATCTGTTTGTCCTTTCGCAAAGCCGGGAACCCACATGCCCAATCTCAATCTCTCCGTCGCGGTCGGCGACTATGATCGCAATCGCCCGTTGATCGCGGGCGCCGTTCGCATCGATGGCGTCGATCCGGTGTTCATGACTCTATCGCCGGAGGAAATTTTCTTCCGCGCCTTCCGATCGGTTGATTTCGACGTCTGCGAATTGTCGCTGTCGAGCTACACGCTGAAGACGGCGCTCGGCGAATGCCCCTACGTGGGCATCCCGGCCTTCGTGTCGAAGGCGTTCCGCCACACCTCGATCTATGTGCGCACCGACCGCATCAAGGCGCCGGCAGATCTCAAGGGCCGCAAGGTGGGCGTGCCGGAATATCAGCTCACCGCCAATGTCTGGGCGCGCGCAATCCTGGAAGATGATTTCGCGGTGAAGCCGGCCGACATCCATTGGATACGCGGCGGCATCGAGGAGCCCGGGCGCCCCGAGAAAATCGCGGTGCAGCTGCCGGCAGGCGTGCGCCTCGATAACGCGCCGCAAGGCGCGACCATTTCGGGCCTGCTCGAAAAAGGCGAGATCGACGGCTTCATTGCACCGCGCCCGCCATCGTTCATCGAGCGCGGGCATCCGCATGTGGGCTGGCTGTTCCGCGACCCGGTGGCGGCCGCGAAGGACTGGTACCGACGGACAAAGATTTTCCCGATCATGCACCTGATCGGGATTCGCCGGACCCTGGCAGACAGGCATCCGTGGCTGCCGGTGGCGGTTTTCAAGGCCTTCGAGCAATCAAAGACCGCCGCACTCGCGGCGTTGAGCGACACCGCCGCCACCAAGGTGACGCTGCCCTTTGTGGAGGAGACTTTGAAATCGGTGCGCGAACTGATGGGCCACGACTTCTGGTCCTACGGCGTCGAACCGAACCGCCACACGCTGGAGGTCTTCCTGCGGCACCACCATTCGCAGGGCCTGTCGCCGCGATTGATGAAAGTGGAAGAGATGTTTCATCCCTCGGTGTATGAGACATTCAAGTTGTGAGAAGTAGGGTGGGTTCGGCGAAGCCGTGACCGCCGACGTTCGAGGGAGACCGCAAACGGTGAATGACGCTGCACTAATCCGACCTGCGCGTGCTTTCCACCTGCTCATACCCCCGGCTATGGAGATGTCTGGCGCCATACGAATGCGATCATTCCTGCCCGCGGTCATCACTGTTCTGGTCCTTGCGGGTCAACCTGCACGCGCTCAACCTCGCACGGCCGGGTGCGCCGGCAGCCAGTGGAATCTGGTGCTTAATGGCATAACGCTTCTCGAGGGGCACACGACCGTAGGACAACCTTGCCAACTCGGTTTCGGCCTCAGAGGAGGAAACGTTGAGACGCTGGAGATCGTCGTGCGGCCGGCACACGGCGGTCTCGGCGCCTCGGGAAAACAAGAAAACAGGCGTTTCGTCGCCTACGTGCCAACGCACGGATTCGTGGGGCACGATCGATTCGAGGTGTTCGTCCGCGTCACCCCTCGGGGCATGCCCTCGGGCCCCGCGACTTTTACGTCACGGATCAAGGTTGAAATGAATGTCACTCCATGACGAAGGACATCACTTCTGCAACTGGATCAGTTCTGACACCTGTTCCTTCGTCAGCGGCGCTGCGATGAACTTCAGCGTCACCGCTTCCGCCATCAGTGCATCGAGCCCGTGAATTTCGTCCGGATCGAGCAAAGACTTCGGGAAGAAATCATCGCGCACGCGCTTGGCGACGACCTCGGACACCCCGGCAAACTCGCCATAGTCCTTCATGACCTGTGGATTGTCGCCGTACATGTACGCAATCGCCTCGCGGTAGGCCTTCATGAAACGCCCGATCGCGCCCTTGCGCTTGGCGAGCGCATCGCTGTTGGCGACGATGACGCGGATGGTCTGGCCGCGCACCAGGGCGGAGTCGGTCGCTCGCGCCACCACGCGGGTCTTGCCGTCCTCGATCTCCTTGAGGCCGAACGGCGGCGAGGCCCAACCCACGTCGACTTGGTCCGTCATGACGGCGGTAAGCGTGGACGACGGATTGCCGGTCGACATCGGCTTTACCTTGAGTTTGAATTCGTCGATGAAGGCGCGCACGATGCTGTTGGTGGACGACCCATTGGTCGAGAACGCGATGGTGTTCTTGTCGGTGAGATCGGTCAGCTTCTTCACCGGCGACGAAGTCTTCGCGTACCAATAGTCGGCAGCGCCGGTCGCCTGGGCCCCGATAATGCGCACCGGCGCGCCCTTGGCGTAGGCCGCGATCGCGCCCAGCGTGCCGACCGCAAGACCGAGGTCGACAGCGCCGCCAATCACTGGCTGCAACGTCTCGCCGCTGCCCGAGGTGTAGACCATCTCGAGCTCGATGCCGTTCTTCTTGAAAATGCCGGCCTTGGTGCCGAGTTGAGTGATGGCGGTGTCCCAATTGCCGCGCTGGCCGATGGTGAGCTTGAGGAGATCGTCGGCGTTGGCGCGGGGAGGAGACGCGACGGCCGCGGTTGCGGCCGCGATGGCGAAAGTCAGGCCGAAGCGAGTCTTCATGGGTGTTCTCCCGATATTCAACGTTGTTTGACGGTATTCACGGCCGTAGGGTGGGCAAAGTCGCCTGCCGCGGCCAAGGAAACATTGTACTGGCGTCGCGCGACTTTGCCCACGCGGTCAAACGGCGAGCTCTGACAGCGTGGGCAAAGGCGCGGATCGGTCAGCGCCAACAACCCTCCTCTGCGCGATGCGCCTTTGCCCACCCTACGCCCTACGCGCCATCGTCGCCATCAGCGTTGCCTGATCGTGCTCAGCCCGCCCAGCCGGCCAACCAGCGCATTGGCGCCGATCGCGACTACGAACAGGACGATCAGCATGGCATACATGCGCGGCATGTCGAACAGGCTGTAGGCCTGGATGATGAGGAAGCCGACGCCGCGGTTCGACAGCTTGGTCTCGGCGAGCAGCGTGCCGATGATGGCGACGCCGAGCCCGAGCCGCACGCCGTTGATGGTCGGGTGACGCATGGCGGGGAGATAGATCTTTGTCGCCATCTGCCACGCGTTGGCGCGAAAGCTGTGGCCGACCCGAATGAGGACCTTGTCGATCTGGCGCATGCCGGCGGCGGTCGACAGCGCGATCGGAAAGAAGCATGAGATCGCCCCCATGGCGATCTTCGAGCCGGGGCCGACCCCGAACCACATGATCATGACGGGAAAGAAAATGATCTTCGGCGTCGGACCCAGATAGTAGAGGTAAGGCTCGAAGGATTTCGATAACACGCGATTGCCGCCGAGCACGAGCCCGACCAGCAGCCCCGACAGGCCGCCGACCGCGAGGCCGGTGCCGACCTCGCCCGCCGTTACGCCGAGATGCCAGTAATAGTCGGGCGTCGACAGCAGCCTGATGACCGCGGTTCCGATTGCAAGCAGCGAAGGCACGACATCGCGATAGAGCAGACCGGACTGCGCGATCGCCTCCCAGAACAGGAGGATGAATACGATGATAGCGGCGCGGACCACCGTCACAGGCTCGGCCAGGATCATTGCGCCGACCTTGGGCGCCGCAGGCAAATTCACTCGACCGGCCTCAGCCATCGCTCGATCCATTCGGTGAGAACGAAAAAGCATACGCTGACCAGGATGACGAAACAGATCGCCGCGTAAGTGCCGGGCAGGTCGTAGCGTTCCGCCAGATCGTTGATGAGCTGGCCAAGTCCGCCGAAATTGATCAGGAACTCGACGCCCACCACGTTGATCAACGTGAAGATCATCCCCAGGCGAATGCCGACGAAAATCGTCGGCAACGCCGCCGGAAACAAGATCTTGGTGAACAATTGCGCCCCGGTGAGCTTGAAGCTCTTGCCCACATTGATGAGCACGCGGCGCGTCCCGGCCAGCCCTTCGATGGTCTTGAGGATCACCGGCGGCAGGCCGGCCACGAATCCCATCATGATGATGGTCCAGGCGCTGCGGCCGAAAACCACCAGGAACAGCGGATACATCAGCACGGTCGGCGCGGACGCGAGAGCGGCGACCCAGGTCTCGGTCGCTTGGCGCAGGATGTTGATCCGGAACAGAAGAAAGCCCAGGGAAACACCGATCACGGTTATCATCGCTCCGGCCGTGAACGCCTCGAACAAGGTCAGGCGAAACCGCTCGGCGATATCCTCCTCGACGATGACGCGGTCGAAAGCCAGCGCAATCTGCGATGGCAGGGGAACGATGAAGCGATTGATCACGCCGATCCGGATCAGCACCTCGACCGCAAGGATCGCAGCCGCGAGCGCGCCGATCCCCAGCGCGAGCGGAAATATCCGGGTGCGCGTAAGCGCTGCCACCCCCACCCTACCCTCCCCCGCTTGCGGGTGAGGGTAGGGTGGGGGCGGCGTGGAGGGTGCGGGATTCATCATCCTGCATGCCGCGGGTCGCCTCTTCGCGAAGATCGCTCCAGATTTGCGCCACGTAACGGCCGAACGCCTCACTCGATACCACGTCGGATGAGCGCGGACGCGGCAGGTCGATCTCGACCATGCGTTTCACCCGGCCGGGCCGGTACGTCATCACCAGAATGCGGTCGGCAAGCTGGACCGCCTCCGTGATGTTGTGGGTGATCAGCAACGTGGTCTGCTTAAGGTGCTGCTGAATCTGCAGCACCTTGTCGCCGAGCAGCAGACGGGTCTGCTCGTCGAGTGAAGCGAAAGGCTCGTCCATCAGCAGGATCTTCGGCTCGGAGGCGAGCGTGCGGGCGATCGCGACCCGTTGGCGCATGCCGCCGGAAAGCTCGGCCGGGTAACGATTCTCAAAACCGCTGAGGCCGACCAGGGCGATGAACTTCTTTGCCTTGTCGAAGCGGTCCTTTCTGCTCATCCCGGCAATCTCGAGCGGGAAGGCGACGTTCTCGATCAGGGTGCGCCACGGAAAGGTCGACTCCTCCTGGAACACCATGCCGATCGCCGGGTGCGGGCCGCGCACGGTCTCGCCGCCGACCATAACGGCGCCCTGATAGCCGTCCAGCAGGCCGCCGATGATGTTGAACAAGGTGGACTTACCGCAGCCGGAAGGGCCGATCACGGCAAGGAACTCGCCGGGACGCACGCTGAGCGAAACGCGATCCACCGCAATCAGCGGTCCGTCAGGGGTGTCGAATTGCTTGACGATGTCATCGACCACCAGAATGCCGGCATCGGCGGGCGTGTGTGCACCCGCGGCGCCTGATTTTGGCAATGTGGCTACGCTCGCCATCGCGTATTTCGACCAGCATGTAGGGTGGGCAAAGCGAAGCGTGCCCACCTGAGATCCCGACGGCGGGCACGCTTCGCTTTGCCCACCCTACTGCTTCTGCTCCCCTCCCCCTTGTGGGTAGGGCTATCGCAGATGAGCAAAGAGGTCGAAGAAGAAGTCTTGTCTCCAAGCAGCGAGGTTCATTTTTCGGCCTACCGATCGATTATCGGGGTGTGCCCGCAAGATGTCGATCGCGATTCTGCG
>Ga0257161_1000351_pt1 | contig 12194 bp, 8 predicted proteins | sample NR01A_FD_185954 | JGI IMG/M metagenome (GOLD analysis project Ga0257161, IMG submission 185954) | Soil microbial communities from H.J. Andrews Experimental Forest, Oregon, United States - NR-01-A | ecosystem: Environmental > Terrestrial > Soil > Temperate forest > Bulk soil | place: USA: Oregon... | reverse complement strand
GGGGGACACGGGGGCGGTCGCGGGTGTAAGGTAAGCTGTTCTGCCGGGCAATAGGAAATCCGGATGCATGGCGGACCAAACATTCGCACGAGGGAGGTTGGCGTGCAGTTCTTGTTAGCAAGACCATCGGCAGCATGCGTTGCTGCTTCCATGATACTGACGGCGGTGGCCGCCATTCCATACGTCACCGATGCGCAAGCGCAACAACCGAACAGGCCGGTCGCCGTGCAACGCGCCGCTCCAGTTCAGCGCGCCGCTCCAGTCCAGCGCGCCGCTCCAGTTCAGCGCGCCGCCCCGGTACAACACGTCGCGCCCCGCGTGGTAGCGCCTCGCCCGGCTCCGCAGGTGCATGTCAACGTCAGCAAGCCGACATTCACACAGCAGCAGAATAGAAATTTTCCTGCCGCGAATCCAAACTTGCAGCGGGTCAATCCAAATCTCCAACGCGTCAACCCCAACGTCCAGCGCATCAATCCCAACGCGCAGAAATTGAATCCGAATCTGGTGCAGCAGAAGGGCGGTCTTCCGTTGCAGAGTAACAACGCTCTCAAGCTTGGCCCCGGCAAACCCAATTTCAATCCGGTCCTGTTGAAGCCCGGCTCCGGCGGCGTCCAGCAGATCAAGCCCGCCTTTCCGGTCGTGAATTTCCACAACAAATTCTGGCCGATCCTCAAAGGTCCCAAGTTCGTATGGCTCGGCGGTCACAGGAGGTTCTTTGTCCCGGTGGGCCTGCTTGGCGTTGCCTTGATCGGCGGTTCTTATTGGTATCCGGACGGCTACGTGTCGATGGAGGGGCCGGCCTGCACCGGGTTCACACCCGACGGCTGCCAGCTGCACTGGCGTATGGTCGACTTCGAGGACGGCGGCGCCGAACCGCAATGCGTGCAGTATTGCCCGCAAGCCGGTCCGCCGCCGGCTCAGGTCGCGACCTTGCCCCCGCCGCCCGCTTTTGCGGCGGACGGCACCTGCCAACTGACAATCTTCGCGGAGCCCAATTTCGCCGGTGCCTCGGCCCCGACCGGCGACGGCCAGCCGAATCTATCACAGACCGGATGGCTCAATGAAATCTCCTCAATCCAAGTGCAGGCCGGCACCTGGGATTTCTTCACCGACGAGAACTTCGGAGGCGAATCGATGCGCCTCTCTGCAGGGCCCTACCCAATCTTGGCGCCGGAGTGGAGCAAGCGCATCGGCTCCTTCATGTGCGTCCAGCCGGGGCCTCCGGGGGCGTGACGTTGCGGGACAATCCTTGGGGTCACACGAAATTGAACGCCCGACCGGACATGAGGGCTATCGCGGGTGTAAAATAGGGTAGTTGGCCCAGCAATGGGCAATCCGGCTGTATCGCGGGGCTTTGCAAAACATTCGCCCCGAAGGAGGTTGACATGCTCCTCTGGTCAGCGAGGCCACCGGCTGCAGGCATCGCTGCTGCAATGATGCTGACGGCGATGGCCGCCTTTGCATCCGTCACCGATACGCAGGCGCAACAACCGAACAGGCCTGGAATGGCGCAACGCGCCGCGCCATTCCAGCACGCCGCGCCCGCGTTTCGCACCGCCCCGGTGCAGCATGCGGCACCGCCTATTGTCATGCCGCGCCCGGCGCCACAGGTGCATATCAACGCGAATAGGCCGGTTCACGTCATGCCGACGTTCACGCAGCCGCGGAACAGCAACAACTTTCAGGCCGAGAATCCAAATCTGCAACGTGTCAATCCAAACCTCCCGCTCAACAATCCAAGCGCGCTGAGACCGAACCTCCCGCTCAACAATCCGAGCACGCTGAGACCAAACTTCCCGGTCAATAGTCCGAGCGCGTTGAAATCAAACCTCCCGCTCAACAATTCGAACGCGCTAAGACCAAACCTCCCGAACGATCCGAGCGCGAATTTCGTGCAGCAGAAGAGCGGAATCCCGCCGCAGGGTCCCAAGGCACTCAAGCTTGGCCCCGGCCAACCTCCTGTCAATCCGGCGCTATTGCGATCCACTCCCGGCGGTCCCCAGCAGATCAAACCTGGCTTTCCGGCCGTGAATTTGCACAACAAATTCTGGCCGATCCTAAAGGATTCCAAGTTCATGTGGGTCGGCGGTCACAGGAGGCTCTTCATTCCGGTCGGCCTGCTGGGCGTCGTTCTGATTGGCGGTTCTTATTGGTATCCGGATGGCTACGTATCGATGGAGGGGCCGACCTGCACCGGTTTCACACCCGACGGCTGCCAGCTGCAGTGGCGCATGGTCGATTTTGAGGACGGCGGCGGCGAGCCTCAGTGCGTGCAATATTGCCCGCAAGTCGGTCCTCCGCCGGAACAGGTCGCGACCTTGCCGCCGCCGCCGCCGCCACCACCGCTTTCGGCGAATGGCGCGTGCCAAACGACGATCTACTCAGAACCCAATTTCGCCGGCAACTCGGCCCCGACCGGCGACAGCCAGCCGAATCTGTCAGAGGCCGGATGGCGCAATGAGATCTCTTCGCTCGTGGTGGGGGCCGGCACCTGGGATTTCTTCACAGAAGAGAACTTCGGCGGCGAATCGGTGCGCCTCTCGCCTGGCACCTACCCGACCCTATCGGCGGAGTGGACCAAGCGGATTGGTTCCTTCATGTGCGTCCAGCCGGGGCCCCCGCGGGCGTGATGATTCCGGGCTCAGCTCACTTGGAGTCGCATTTGGCCGCGTGGGCCGGCCCTTTTCGGCAACTCGACCTTAACAATCTGGAAATCGAACCCATTCACCGCTATGATCCTGCCGACCTTTTTTGAAGTCTCTGAATGCGAAGGCTGTTCCATGGCGGATCGGATCGTACCCCATTTCCACAACGACGCGGGCGTCGCCGTTATCGAGATCGGCGCCAAGGAGTTCATGTGCGTCGGCGCCCTGCCGCCGTTCGATCACCCGCATATATTCCTCGATATGGGCGGCGACACCGAGATCATATGTGGCTATTGCTCGACCTTATACAGATTCGACCCGGCCCTCGCCTCCAATGCGGCACGTCCGTCGGAATGCGCGCTTCCCGAGACGGAAACGGCCTGAGACCGCGCGCCCCGGAGACCCGATATCGCACGCCCCGAAGACGAAGTAACCTCGGACAGCGTATTGATCGCCGGCGCCGGCATCGGCGGGCTGACTGCGGCCCTAGCGCTCGCCCGGCGAGGCCTTCGCGTGACGCTGTTCGACCAGATGGAAAAACTGGTGGAAGCCGGCGCCGGCATTCAGCTTGCGCCCAACGCCACGCGGGTTCTCGTTGCGCTGGGACTCGCCGAGCGTCTTAAGCCCTCGATTGTCCAACCCTTGGCCATCCGGCTGCGATCCGGCCGCTCCGGCCGCGAAATCGCGACAATGCCGCTTGATGCCGCGACGCTTGAGCGCTACGGCGCGCCCTATTGGGTGATCCATCGCGCCGATTTGCATAAGGCACTGATCGAAGCGGTCGCAGGCGAGCCACAGATCGCGCTGACGCTCGACGCCACGGTCGGCAATTTCACGATCGACGCTATCGGCGTGCGCGCCACCGTCCATCGCGGCAGCGCAACGCGGGCCAAGGCCGATTACGGAGGCGCAGCCCTAATCTGCGCCGACGGATTGTGGTCGCACCTGCGGGCGCAGCTTGGCGACCGCACGGCGCCACGCTTTGCAGGCCGCGGCGCCTTCCGGGCGATTGTCCCGGCTGCCCAGCTCTCGCCGCAAGACCGCGAGCCGGTCGTCAATCTGTGGATCGGCCCTGATGGACACCTGGTGCACTACCCGGTCCGGGCCGGCGCGGCCGTGAACATCGTCGCGGTCTGCGGCGACCGATGGCAGAGCCCGGCGTGGAGCACGAGCGCCAAGCGCGACGAAGTGCTCGAGCGCTTTCCTGCGCCCGCATGGGCGCTAGCGGCTCGCCAACTGCTGGCAGTGCCGGAACGCTGGCAGAAATGGGCGCTCTACGACCGCGCGCCGTCGATGTCGTGGGGACGCGGGCCGGTGACGCTTCTCGGCGACGCCGCCCATCCAATGCTGCCGTTCCTGGCCCAGGGCGCCTCCATGGCGATCGAGGACGCCACCGTTCTGGCGCGCGAACTTGCCCGGTCGTCGGGCGATCGCAGTGCTGCCCTGCGCAACTACGAAACCGCACGACGGCCGCGCACCGCCCGGGTGCAGCGCGCATCACGGCGCAGCGATTTTCACTTTCATCTGCGCCGGCCGGCTGCTTTCGTGCGCGACGCCGCATTGCGGGCGCTTGGCGGCGAGCGGTTGCTCGCGCAATATGATTGGATCTACCGGTGGCGGCCGTAAAGCACCGTCGCGGCCTCTCTCCTCGATTTGCACATGATCTCGTCCGAAATGTCCGCAATTTTCTGACGTCATGGGCTGATTCTGAAGTCATGCACTGAAAGGTGAAAAATGTTCCCGACCAGCATCGCCGGAAGCCTGCCCAAGCCGTCATGGCTTGCCGAGCCCGGCAAGCTGTGGGCGCCATGGCGACTCGCCGGAGCGGAGCTTGAGGCCGCCAAACTCGACGCCACGCTCATCGCCATCAAGCTTCAGGAAGACGCCGGCATCGACATCGTCACCGACGGCGAGCAGTCGCGGCAGCACTTCGTCCACGGCTTTCTGGAGTCCGTCAACGGCATCGACTTCGCAAAGCGCGTCGAAATCGGCATCCGCAAGGACCGCTACAAGGCCATGGTGCCGACCGTGACCGGGCCGTTGTCGCTCAAGGGCCGGGTGCACGCCACCGAAGCGCGCTTCGCCCGCGCCCACACCGGTAAAAAACTAAAAATTACCCTGCCCGGCCCTATGACCATCGTCGACACCATTGCGGATGGTTACTATGGCGACCGCATCAAGATGGCGTTCGCATTCGCGGACGCACTCAACCAGGAAGCCCGGGCGCTCGAAGCCGACGGCGTCGACGTCGTCCAGTTCGACGAGCCGGCCTTCAACGTTTACATGGGTGAGGTAACTGAATGGGGAATCGCGGCGCTGCATCGCGCCGCCGCCGGTCTCACTTGCACCACGGCGGTCCATATTTGCTACGGCTACGGCATCCCGGCGAATGTCGAATGGAAGGCGACGCTCGGTACCGCGTGGCGTCAATACGAACAAATTTTTCCAGCGCTGGGAAAGAGCCAGCTCGGACAGATCTCGCTCGAATGCCGCAATTCCAAGGTGCCGCTCGAGCTATTGAGGCTGCTCGACGGTAAGGATGTGCTGCTTGGCGTCATCGACGTGGCGACCGAAACCGTCGAAACGCCCGAAGAGGTAGCCGCGGTGATTGGTGAGGCGCTGCGTTACGTCCCACGCGAGCGCATCGTCCCGTGCACGAACTGCGGCATGGCGCCGATGCGGCGAGATATCGCCTCCGAGAAACTCATAGTGCTCGGTGCCGGCGCAAAACTCGCTCGGCAACGGTTTGGATAGCGCCTGACTTCGAAAAACGGCCAATTTTTTCGGACATTGTGGTGCGTGGAGCCTAATGGAGATTGGAGCGCATCCAATTCGACTTAAGTCAGTGTGCGAGGCAGCCAACATGCGTTAATACTGGGATTAATTGCGAATCGATGGGCGAATTGCGTAGAACAGCCAAAATCATTGATTCGCTGCTGCGACGATGTAGCCAAAAAGGTATGGGATGGGAGGAACACAATGTGGAATCAAGTCTATGACCCGTTCGGCAACGCCGCGCTCTCCACTATCGCGGCGGCTTTGCCGGTAGTCACGCTGCTGGTGCTGATCGCATCCAACAAGGTCAAAGCGCACATCGCGGCGATCGTCGCGCTTATCGTGGCCAATCTGGTTGCCATTGTGATCTTCACCATGCCGGCCGGCATGTCGTTGCGGGCGACCGTGCTCGGGGCGGTGACCGGCTTCTTTCCGATCGGCTGGATCGTCCTCAACGTCATCTTCCTCTACCGGTTGACGGTGGAGAAGGGCGCATTCGCGATCCTGCAAACCACGATCGGCGGCGTCACCACCGACCGCAGGCTTCAGCTGTTGCTGATCGCCTTCTCGTTCGGCGCCTTCTTCGAAGGCGCATCCGGCTTCGGTACCCCGGTTGCCGTCACCGGCGCGATCCTGATCGGGCTCGGCTTCTCGCCGCTCGCCGCATCGGGCCTGTCGCTGATTGCGAACACCGCACCGGTTGCCTATGGCGCGCTCGGCACCCCGATCGCCGGCCTCGCGAGCGTGACCGGGATCGATCCGTTCTTGCTCGGCGCCATGGTGGGCCGCCAACTGCCATTCTTCTCGTTGATCGTGCCGTTCTGGGTGATATGGGCCTTCGCTGGCTGGCGCGGCATGATGCAGATTTGGCCCGCGATCCTGGTGACCGGCGTATCGTTCGCGGTTCCTCAATTCGTGATCTCGAACTACATCAATCCGTGGATCGTGGATATCGGCGCCTCGCTCATCTCGATGGCCTGCCTGATTGGATTCCTGCGGGTGTGGCAGCCGAACGAGCTGTGGCTTTCGCCCAAGCTGCGCAGCCACGACGATTCCGCCGCGACCATGCCGGCGGCGCCCGCAGCCGCGACCGTCAAGCCGACCACCGGCGAGGTTTGGCTTGCACTGCTGCCCTGGATCATCGTCTGCGCGATCCTGCTATTGTGGGGCACGGACTGGTTCAAGGCCCAGGTGAATCCATGGGCCATCTGGGCCTATCCGGTCCCCGACCTGCACAACATGATCAACAAGGTAGCGCCGGTTGTGGCGACGCCGACCAAGGAGGGCGCCGTCTTCGCCTTCACGTGGTTGTCCTATACCGGCTCGGGGATGCTGATTGCGGCGATCATTTCGGGTTTCGTCATGGGCTTTTCGCCGATCAAGATCGTGACGATCTATGGACGAACCATCAAGTTGTGCGCCTATTCGCTCATCACCATTTCGGCGATGCTGGCGATCGGCACGCTCACCCGACTGTCCGGCATCGACGCCACCCTCGGCCTCGCCTTCGCGGGCGCCGGCGTGCTCTATCCGTTCTTCGGCACGCTGCTGGGCTGGCTGGGTGTCGCGCTCACCGGCTCTGACACGGCTTCCAACATCCTGTTCGGTAATCTGCAGAAAATCACTTCCGAGCAGCTGGGCCTGTCGCCGATCCTGATGGGTGCGGCCAACTCGTCCGGCGGCGTCATGGGCAAGATGATTGACGCCCAGTCGATCGTGGTTGCCTCGACAGCCACCAACTGGTTCGGCCACGAAGGCACCATTCTGCGCTTCGTGTTCGGCCACTCGATCGCGCTCGCTTGCCTCGTCGGCATACTCGTGATGCTGCAGGCCTATGTGTTCACCGGAATGATCGTGCATTGAACCGAGGCGCCCGGCGCGGCGCCATGCATCGTGGGGTGGGCAAAGCCAACGGGTCCGGCCGGAGCCTGTCATCGGGCCGGCCAAAGGCCGGACCCGTTGGGCCGGCCCGATGACAGGCTCCGCGTGCCCACCAAGCCCCCTCCCTACCCTCCCCCGCAAGCGGGGGAGGGTAGGGAGGGGGTAGGCACGGCGCGAAGAGCGCGCCTTTGCCCACCCTACACGCTTGATTCCAGTCGATCGAAATCCGCTCTAATGCCTGCCGCCGACTCGTTCGACGGAGCAGCGGCCGACGCCCCACGTTTTTGTGGTGCCGCAACGGGCTCCTTGAGCACGGTACGGAACCAGTTCAACGCACCAAGAAGCGCCTTGCGCGGCTGCCGCAGGCTCCATCGGAAAACTCCAAATTGCCGCGGCGGACTCCCGGGAACACCATGGGCAATTCGATGATGCAGGTCCGCCACGGCGAGCAATGCCTGTTCCGAGATGGCGCCGATCCGATCGACACGGCTGGCCAATGCCTGCGTAGCTGCGGCGACCTCGTCCAGCCTGGCCACGATGGATGTCATCGACGATTGGTCGGTCCCGCCGGCCGCGGAGGCAGGGGAAATATCCGCAGGCACTTTTGGCGCCGCGGGAAATACGCGCAGTTCACCCAGTGCACGCATCATTTCCACGCCGACCGCACCCATTCCGCTGAGGCGGGCCTTGAGAGCGCAGATGACAAGCTCCTCGCGACTCGCCGCCCTCAGAACACCTCGGCTTTCAAGCAAAGCCAGCGTGGCCCCGTCGCTAAGCTCAATGGAATGCGGGATAGCCAGCCATTCGCCATTGCAATTGACGACGTCGTACGTTGCTCCTTCGCCGAACAGGCGGCGAGCATCGTCCGAGCCCTGCTCGATTGCAGCTATGGAAGCTTCAATGGTGGTTGCGTGGCGGATTCGCGGATCGGATGGTCGCCGCGGGTCGTCGAGTTCGACCTTGCCCAGATATCGCGGCACGGCCCAAATCTTGCCGCCAAAGCTGACCACGTTACATAATCTGAATTCGCCGACCAATTTCGGCACATCCTGCGGCACCGTGAACAACGCGAAATTGGTCGAGTTCACCAATTCCTCTTCGATCCAGTTGCGTTCGTATGCGGGGTCGATCAGCGTATCAATGATCTCGTCACGGCCGAGCCTGATCCCGGTCCGCTCGAGCCGGATAGCTTTGTTTTCGCACAAAGGGGTCACCCGGCCAGACTTGCGAATATCGAGCGCGGTCTTCGACATTCCGCGGCCATCGTTAGGGCCGATGTAGTTCTTGTGGCCGTCGGTTCCGGGATGCCAGGTGTGGTAGATGAAATGCGACTGATGCCACACCTCGCGCCGCCCCAAATTTACGAGGCGAAACGTGAGCTCATAGGGGCCGCAAATGTGCCCCAGATAGTCGAGGTGCTCGTCAGCACCTCCAATCGCGATCACATCGCGCCGCCACGCGCAAAGGCAAGCGCCGTAATTTCGGCTGTGCAGAGGGTCGGTCGTATCCCAAAGGCCCGCAGTCCTGCCGTCTCGCCAATTGAGCGCGCCGCTTCCACGCACCTCTTCGAAGCCCGGATAGTTGAACGGATAGAAATCCCGCCGTGTGCTCCGCAACTCATCGATATGCAGCACGATGTCGGGATCGGTGGCAAACGCATCAGACACGGTGCGGACGAACGACGGCTCAAACATCGCATCGGAATCACAGATGACGACAATCTGCCCGCGAGCCTGCGCAATTCCGACATTATACATGAGATGCTTATGGTAATAGACGTTGGACGGCATCTCCATGACGATCCAATTGTCGACCGGAGATAGCTCCGCCTTTGCCTCCGCGGCTGCAATCCGGCGAGCGATCTCGTCGGCGCGGCGATCGTAGTACTCGATCCAGATAATTTCATAATCGCTACGCGGCACGTCCTGATGGGCGAGGTAGTCGAGCGAATGAAAGCTCTCGCGGCAGTTCCAGTCGAGCAGTATGAGGCTCACCTTCGGCGAGGTGAGCGTGCCGTTGAACAGAACCGTTTTCATGGCGCTTGCTGTTGTCGGGGAGAGGACGTGGACGAATAGCGCAACCAGTCGTCGTGATAAGCCACGCACGCGTATAACGCCACGCGTGCGTTATGAAAAGATCATAGCCGCGATCGTTCATGGATTTTTCCGGTATCGTACCTTTCCGTCTTGCACGCGATCGCGATCCTCGCAACGATAGTTGCCACACAGCCGTCAGGCGCCTCGCCAAAACCATCGGATAGCCGAAGTTATGCGCTGCCCGTGCTTCTCACCGGTCATTTGGCGCCATCGCCAGTCAGCCGGCGGTGCGATCAGTTCAAAGGACTCCGGATCGAGGCTCCAGTCAGCGGACGGGATCGGCTTGAATTCACGTGGGAGCTTCCCGAGACAGCGGACACTGTCGTCTTCGATATCGTCCACCTCGGGCAGCGGACGCAACCATCGGCCGAGCCCCGCCGTACCCTTTGTGGCACGAACGCAGATGTTGAAGGAAACGCCCAAGAGGCCATCCGCAACGAGCGCCCGGCACGCGCGCCTCAGGCTGGATGCCCCGAAAGGCCTTGAATTTTGGCTTTGAGCAATGAGCGCCCGAGCTGCAACGTCGCGAAATGCCGGATCCGATAGGCCCTTGTACACCCGGATTGAAGAGTCCAACCGAAGCTCAGGCACCCGGAAAAATCTGTCCTTCGATCTCCAGCCGATATTCACGAGATGAACCTTCCGCACGCGCCGCGCCAGCATATTGGCAAATCGGTCCGGAGCATGAGCCAGCACAACGACCTCTGCGTCAGTATCGAGAATGCCAAATCGACCGAGGCAAAATAGAAAATGGATATGTTCCCAATCGCGTCGGTGCCGTTTAAAAGCGTTGTACGAACGATGATCGCCCAGATACCGGCGCGCGACTTCGTACCACTCGGGAACTTCCCAATCATGAGCCGAGGCAAGCTTCGAAGCCGCCACAGTGTCATTACCGATCTGCCGGCGCGTCATCGTTGGCGCCGCTTCGCGTGAGGCCGTAATTCTGGACTTGAGTTCGGCAACCCGGCCGTTCGGCGCGCCGATCGCTGTCGCAATTCCAGGCCAGTCCAACAGTGCGTTGACCGACGGCGCAAGCCACCCAGAAGGGAATTGGCCAGCCGGCAGGTCCCGGGCGAGGCGGTATGCGATCGCCCAGGCGCGGGCGAATTCATCGACATGTACCCCGCGCATACGTCCGAGACGGGCCGCCATATGAACTGCGGCCGGATGCGACACGACCGGCGGCGACAATTCAACATGGACCCGACCGCTCCGCGTTCGCGTGATGAAGGGTGAAAGGCCGCAATCCAGGGAGGTCAGCACCAATTGCTCAAACTCGGTATTGATCGTATTGATCGTAACGATGCGAATGGCGTCCCGCTGAGGTCGGCCCGATTGACTCTCCCGCTCGATGCACCAGGCGAAAAGATCTCGGACGTCCCAAAGCGACCGCCGAATCGACCCGCTGCATTCCTGAATCGATGGATTATTGGTTGTCTTCCCGGCGTCGATACCGAAATCGAAAATGAGCAGCGGTCGCTCACCGTCCTCACCGATGCCGTCGTAGCAGCGCTCGAAACCGGCACGATCGTTCGGGCGAAAGCACGCCAGCGGCTGACGCGGCTCCAGTCGCTTCAGAATGGCCGTGAGTAACGACGCCAGTAGTTCATTGGCGCCCACATAATAAATCGGTTCTGCCTCGTCGAATATATGGTCGAGGAGAAATGCAACAATATGTCTGGTCGGGTAACCGACGCGGTTGAACAGCGGCGTCGTATCGTACAGCCCGGGCTGCGCGGGGCCCATGGCAGCGGCGACTCCGGCGAGCCTTGCAGCCAACAGCGCCGCGCGCTTCGGATCGGCAACGCACATCCCGGAGCGTGCCGCGCTCCGCTGCACGTATTCGGAAAGTATCGCCTCCGGCAGGATGCGATCCGCCAAGCCCCAATTAGAGCGCTGGAATGGAAGATCAGGCCTTTCGACTTCCTCGAAGAAAAATCTCATGTCGTTTTCCATCCGCCCGACGCGGTGCGATGAATGCGGAAACGACGTGTGATCACAATGATATCCAGCGAAATGCCGCTCCAGGCTGGCGATCGAGCGGCCTTTGAGCTCAAGGCGTCTGAGCAGATTTGAATCCGGTCCCAGGGCACCTAACATGCCTTCATCAAGGCCATCGATCACAACAAGATCCGCGCGCAATGCGAGCTGGAAATCCCCCGGCGCATCGAACAAAACCGGGGGTGGCAGCCGGACGGCTTCCTCCAAATGAAGGCGTTTACCAAATGTCGCCACGCATTTCACCGCGGCAGACGGATCGGATGGATCAAGCCCTTGCCAGATCCAGCGCGGGAGCTCGAAACGCGGAAGGCCGTAAATGCCATCCGGCAGTCTCCTCGCGACATCCGACAAAGTGCACCCAACTTGACGCGAGACGAGCAGCATGTCCGTCGTGGTGATCAGTATCCATTTGCTGGACGGATTTGCCCGCCGAATCCCGGTATTGTAGGCGACGACCGGAACCACAGGAGTGAATGCGCCGCGACGGACATATTCCGCATGAATGCTGCCGCAGACCCGGACAGTCCGAATGAGCGCCCCCGCCCGTCGTGTCAATGAACCGGCGACCGCCTGTGGCAGCGTCGCGGCGCCCTCCTCGGTGTTCCAGTCGACAAAAATGATTTCATCGGTGTCGTCGAGTTGCTCGGCCAGCAAATTGATGGACAAGACGGCACGATGGCGAAAACCACCTTCGTAATCGTCGTTTCTGCCGATCAGAATAGCAGATATCATGGCGGTGTGTTTTTGCGAGAAACGATGGTGGGTTTCGTTCTAACGAAATCGAACGATTATC
>Ga0257161_1000350_pt1 | contig 12205 bp, 7 predicted proteins | sample NR01A_FD_185954 | JGI IMG/M metagenome (GOLD analysis project Ga0257161, IMG submission 185954) | Soil microbial communities from H.J. Andrews Experimental Forest, Oregon, United States - NR-01-A | ecosystem: Environmental > Terrestrial > Soil > Temperate forest > Bulk soil | place: USA: Oregon... | reverse complement strand
CGCGACGGTCGCAACCGTCGGCATGATGCCTGCCGCGCTGGCGACGGGAGTCGGCAGCGACGTTCAACGGGGCGTCGCAACGGTGGTCATCGGCGGCCTCGTTCTCGCGACGCTGCTGACGCTGTTCGTGGTTCCGACTTTCTATTTCTCGCTGGAGCGGGCAGCAGAGCGGTGGTTGGCGCGAGACGAGGAATCGAGGCACGACTTGGCAAGCCGGCCCACCTGACGGGAATCAAGATTGAAACGGAATACCGCGCACACCTGGGACCGCGGGCGTCCCGCCCGCTCTTTTCTGCCATCCCGGCAAACGGGAAGCGCGGGCGAGACGCCCGCGGTCGCAGGAGGAGTCTTAACTACACCATGATGTTTTGCCGCGCATTTCGGAGCGATCGCCGCCGACATGTAACAAATCACACTCAATTCCTGTTGCGTTCTTACACATGACGGATAATGCATTATCCTGCGTGATTCGGGGGAATCGGCGCTCGTATTCGCCGGGCGCTGCTGAGGTGGGTGCAGAAATGGGGCTCGACTCGGCGTGGCGTGACACCGGTTTTGACGAGGCGTTGCAATCGCCGCGTGAGTTCTATCGGTGCCGGCGGTGTTGCCGCCTCGGCGATGCGCCGCGCGCGTTTGCACGCTACGCCGTTGCCGCAATGACGGCGGCGCTGGTTTGCGGATGTGCCGTAGGTCCCAACTTCGCGCCTCCACCACCGCCCGACGCTGCGGGTTACAGTGCCGCGCCCGCGCCGGCGCGCACTGCTGCCGCGAATGTCCCGGGCGGTGAGCCGCAGCGCTTCCTAAAGGGCCGCGACATTCCGGGAGACTGGTGGCGTCTTTTCGGTTCACAGCGGCTGCGGACGTTGACTGAACGAGCCCTGAAAAACAACCCGGACCTCGGCGCTGCCCAGGCAGCATTGCGTGTCGCGCAGGCCAATTTGGCGGCCGGCAAAGGCGCGTACTTTCCCACCATCACCGGAAATGTCTTCGCCACGCGCCAAAAGCCGGCGATTTCCGGCCCCGCGACTCCGGACGAAAACGGCAATCTGGTCCTGCCGGAATCGCCGACTTTCAACCTGTTTACCGGCCAAGTGCTGGTCTCCTACACGCCCGACGTGTTTGGCGGCATTCGGCGCAATGTGGAATCGCTCCAGGCGCAGTCGGACAACCAGCGATTCCAGCTCGAAGCGACCTACCTGACCCTGACATCGAACATTGTCGTCGCCGCCGTGCAGGAGGCGTCCCTGCGCGGACAGATCGAAGCCACGCAGTCGCTCATCAAGATCGCCACCGACGTGCTCCAGTTGCTGCGCACGCAATTCAACGCCGGCCAGATCTCGGAGTCGGACGTGGTGACGCAGGAGGCTGCGCTGGCGCAGATCGAGCAAACGCTGCCGCCGCTGCAGCGGCAATTGGAGCAGCAACGCCATTTGCTTTCGGCCCTCACCGGCGGCCTTCCGAGCCAGGAGCCGCCGGAGAAGTTCACTCTCTCCGCGCTGAAGCTGCCCCGTGACCTCCCCGTGAGCGTGCCGTCGCAACTCGTCCAGCAGCGCCCCGACCTTCGCGCCGCAGAGGAGAATCTGCATTCGGCGAGCGCCCTGATCGGCGTCGCGGTAGCGAACCGCCTGCCGAATGTGACGCTCACGGGCAATGTCGGCACCACGGCGCCCCAGATCGCGCAACTGTTCTCGCCCGGTACCGGAAGCTGGGCCATAGCCGGCTCTTTGCTGCAGCCGATCTTCGACGCTGGAATCCTGTACCAACATGAGGTCGCGGCGCGCGCCACATTCGAACAGGCATCTTCGCAGTATCGCAGCACAGTCGTCACCAGTTTCCAAAACGTCGCCGACAGCTTGAGCGCCCTGCGGAACGACGCCGCGGCGCTGCAAAAGGCTGTCGCGGCCGAAAATGCCGCCAATCGGAGCCTCACGATCGCGCGCCGGCGGCTGGAACTCGGCGACATCAACTACATCCTGGTCCTTAACGCGCAGCAGACCTACTTCCAGGCGCTGCTCACGCGCGTCCAGGCGCAGGCCAATCGCTTTGCCGACACCGCGGCATTATTTCAGGCGCTGGGGGGCGGCTGGTGGAACCGCGAGGACCGCGATCCGCCGAAGCAATATCCGTATTTTAACTTGACGGATTGAGGGAGGCGCGCTGCAACCGGCAAAGGGCCGCCGTCTTGTCGAAATCCGGCGGTCCCATTAACAATGGCGAGCCCCCTCCCTACCCTCCCCTGCATGCGGGGGAGGGTAGGGAGGGGGTGCGTTGATCGTACAAAGCGTGACGGAGGAAGCAGATGGTTGGCAGCAGACAAGTTGCGAGGTGCCGCTCTGTCTTGTCGCGATCGACCAAACCAACCCGCCATCTGATCTCGGCAACCCTCGTCGTACTGGCGATTTGCGCCGCGGCCGGCACGGCCGCGCAGCAACCGCCTGCGACGGAGCCGGAGGAAGAATATGGCGAGTTCCTCGCCCGGCCGGGGGAATTGGGATCCTTTGCGGTCAACGACATTTTCAAATCCCTCCGCCTGACCGCAGGGGCGATGTCGCTCGGCAAGAAGGTGTACGAGAAAAATTGCGCCATGTGTCACGGCGCTGACCTGAAGGGGATTCCTGATCAGCACACACCCGATTTGACCGATGCCGAGTGGCGTTTTTCGGGCGACGACCTGGCGTCGGGCGGGAACGTCAAATTCCCCTCCGATGTCGAATGGACGGTCCGGTACGGCATCCGCTCAGACCATCCGAATGCACGCGGGCTGGAAGCCGACATGCTCGCTTACGATCCAAAACATCGCACTGAAGAGGACACGAAGGAATTCGGAAGCGCAGAATTTCTGACGCCGCAGGAAATCGAGGATGTGGTCGAATATGTCCTCCAGATCAGCGGTCAAACGGCGGATGCGGCTCGAGCCGCCCGTGGCGATGTCCTGTTTCATGATGGCGCCAAGGGCAATTGCTTCGATTGCCATGGCGTCGACGGGACCGGAAGCGATCCGATCGGGTCCACGAACCTGACACGCACGGATTTGTATCTCTGGGGCTCGGACCGCGCCTCGGTACTTGAGTCGATTGTCAAAGGGCGCCGCGGCGTCATGCCGGCGTTCGACGGCACACTGAAGCCCGAGGAGATCAAGGCGGTGTCGATCTTCGTGTTCTCTCACGCCAGAAGATGAACCCCCCGCTGCTCTCCATGAGTTGCGCGCGCCGGCCGTAATTTCCTCGCGCGCAGATTCCAGTCGGGTTGCTCGGTCGTCGGGATGGTCGAGAAGAGCGACCTCCAGCACCAAATCCAGTTGCCAAAAGTTCCCGGCCAGATTTGGAACATGTCCCGGGACACGTGCCCGTCGTTTCTTGCTAAGTGTATCGGGGCGGGACGACGGCAGAAGCGCTGGAGGAAAGCAGTTTCCCGCTTCCTCTAACGCGTCTTCGTGCGCACCGACAATGCGGCGGCCACGGCCGTCTGACGGGCACCATGAACGTGCTGCGCGCCGGAGAATATCTCAAGGTCGCCTTCGTCACGCTGGTGGCAGGTCGGCGATGACATCGCTCGCCATACCCTTCGAAAGCTCACACCGCGGCGCCCTGCGCTGGGGAATCTGTTTTGCCGTGGTCGTTGCCGCGCACGGTGCGGCCGCCGTGGCGCTCCTGCATCACGCACTTTCGGATTCCGGTTTCGACGCCGGCGCCCCCGTGGTGATGATCGAGCTTCCCGAGGCGCCCGCAGCTTTCGCCACCCCGCCGACCGAGGTTGCGCCAGGCCCGACCGAACCCGAGACTGAGCAGACCCCGCCGCCTAAGGAGGAAACGAAGCCGCCCGAGGAAGTCGCCGAGGTCGCCCTGCCGGTGCCCGAACCTCCGAAACCCGAGCCTCCTGCCGAGGAGAAACCACCGACTGCCGTGCCCTCCGTCGCCATGGTGCCCACAGTCCCGGCACCCCCTGCGGCCGGGGCTGCAGTGGAGCCTTCTGCCGCGATCCGCCGTTGGGAAAGCGGGCTCGTCGCGCACATCGAGCGGTTCAAGCGCTATCCGGCCGAAGCGCGCGCCCGCGGCGACCATGGCGTGGCCTGGGTCGCCTTCACGGTCGATCATGACGGATGGGTGCGCGAAAGCCGCATTCTCGACACGTCCGGGTCGCCCGAACTCGACCGCGAATGCCTTGCGATGTTGGCCCGCGCCCAACCGATGCCGAAACCGCCGCGCCAGGCGCAAACGAGCGAGCTGTCCTTCGTAGTGCCGGTCAGATTCAATTTCAGATGAAAGCACCCCCTCCCTACCCTCCCCCGCATGCGGGGGAGGGTAGGGAGGGGCAAGTCAAAATGCGCTCTCTCCGCGGCGCAAATATTGAAACCGGGTCACAAGGCAATGGCGTATGTCGGCGGCTGCCAGTGCGGGCGAATAAGATACCGAGCGGATGAGCCGAGGGACCGCTCCAGCGTCTGCTATTGTCGCATGTGCCAGAAGGCGTCCGGCGGTCCCTTCATGGCATTCGTTCGATTTCCGGCCACTCAGGTCCAGTGGTCCGCGCCAGCCGACGTGTTTGCCAGTTCGAACCACGTTGAAAGGGGATTCTGCCGGAATTGCGGGACGCCTCTGTCCTATCGTCAGATCGGCGGTCCTAATATCAGCCTCACCATCAACAGTCTGGATGACCCCGAGTCGGTGCGTCCACAGATGCGATTTGCCGCGAATATGGAAGTGTCGTGGTGTGGCTCGCTGTCGACTTTGCCAACCAGAGAGATGGACTTCACGGCCACACCGGGCTTTATAAATTATCAGCATCGGGCGGACTGAGGATTAAGAGGAGCGAAATCCAGGATCGACGTTGTCTCTATCGATGGGCAGCCCGGATTACGCTCCATCCGGTCTGTACCGGATGAGACATTTGACCGCAGCTAATATGCGGACGCCAGTTAGCCTAGGGGGATAGCCTATACTCGTAAATGTTCTCTCATAAAATATTTTCGCGTTTTTGAGAGGACTTCCACATTATTCGTCGCGACGCCGGTCGCTGTATAATATGCAGGGGTATACTATCATCAAAGTTGAATTATCAGATATAACAGATATTCGATGCATTACCATTGCTGCATTTTTCTATCGGAATCGTGTGATCGTCGCCTATAGTTTTGACGAAACCCGTTCGGCGTTTCGCCAGACGGGATGTCGGGGGGCGTCATGTTTCGTTTCGTTTCCGATGCCGGCCGCGGTCGTCGCGGCGTTCGGCGCTGTGCATTGCGATGTTCGGTGTCCACCTTGAGTCTGCTGGCGGTTTATTCGCTGTTGGCGACGGATCGTTCCTCTGCTCAGACCCCATCCGCGGACGGGCAAAAGAGCCTTCCACAGATCAACGTGGCGGCGCCGCGCAAACGGCCGCCGGGCCGCCCGTCGAAGCCCTCGGTCGGAGCGACGCCCGCAGCTTTGACCCCGGCCGGAACAGCCGCCGGACCGGCTGGCGGCGGCGGCACCGCCCCGCCAAGCCCGCTCAACACCGGAGCGGTGGCGGACAGCGCAAGCCGGCTTGGCCTCACCGTGCGCCAAACCCCCGCAACGGTCGAGGTCGTCGATCAGCAGACAATGAGGGATCAGGGCTATCGCACCACGCCGGAAGTCGTGCAGGGCGCGGTGGGCGTGCTGTCGCTCGATGCGGCCGGCGCGCCCGGCGGCTTTTCGATGCGCGGTTTCGGATTCGGCCAGGTCAACGTGCTTTATGACGGGATCAAGATCGGTCCGCAGAGTTTCGTCTCGCGGGTCACGGACACCGTCAACCTGGACCGTGTCGAATTCCTGAAAGGCCCGTCCTCGCTGATGTCGGGGGATGGCGCGATCGGCGGCGCGGTCAACTACGTGTCAAAGCAGCCGACAACGGGGCCAATCCGGAACGAGGCTTTTATTTCAGCCGATTCGCTCGGTTCGATCCGCTCCGGGTTCACGTCGAGCGGCAGTACGTCCCTCCAGGGCCTCGACTATTACGTCGGCGTCGGCGAGGGCCGGGTCAACGGCTTCATCGACGACGTGCACAAGGACCTCACGAACGTCTCGGCGCGATTCAACTATCGCATGTCCGATGTTTTCAAGACCTTCGTTGCGGTCGAATACAGGAGAGACGCAGGCAACTCGTACTGGGGCACGCCCCTGGTCCCGGTCGCCGGCCACAGTGCGACTAGCGGTGTCGTCTCGGGCAGCACGACGACCGCGTCGTTCGACCCGCATTTCCTTGGGCCGGTGACCATCGACTCCCGCACCCTCAAAACCAATTACAACGTGCTCGACAACTTCACCGGCGCCCGCGAGCTTTGGCTTCGGACCGGCTTCGAGTGGGCTGTGACCGACAATGTGACGCTGAAAAGTCAGGTCTATTCGTATCAGACCAAGCGGACCTGGCTCGACAGCGAGACCTATGCGTTCAACACCGACACCGGAATGGTCGATCGCGACCGCTTCTTCGTCTCCCATGACCAGAAGGTGTACGGCAACGTCACCGATCTGGTCTGGAATTCCCAGATCTTCGGCATGGAAAACCGCGTGGCAGCCCAGCTTGCCGCCAGCAGCAATGACATCCTGTTCAAGGAGGACTTCGGCGGCTTTCCAGCAGACGCGGTTTCGCTCGTCGGGCCGGACCGCATATTTTACGGGGCTTTCACGGACCTGGAAACCAGGTCCAGTCACCTGAACACCGTCGCCGGATCGCTCGAAGATCGTCTCAAGCTCACGCCCACATTCGCCCTGATCGGCGGTGTGCGTGTCGAAGATCTACAGCTCACCCGCAACGCCCTGGACCAAAACGGCGCTGTGCTGTCCAACTTCCCGTTCACCAAGACATGGACGCCGGTATCCTACCGTGCGGCCTACACCTGGGAACCGATCCGCAATCTCGTCTTCTACAGCCAGTACACCACTGCGTTCGACCCGGCAATCGGCAGCGTTTTCTCCATCTCGCCGACGGCGCCTCTCCTTCTGACGAGTTCGCGCATCTACGAGACCGGAGTGAAGCAGCTGTTCTGGGACAACAAGGCGGAATGGACGTTCTCGGCCTTCGATATCGCGCGCCGGAATGTCATCCAGCCTGGGCCCAACCGGACATTCAAGGTCGCCGGAGAAATCGCCACAAAGGGCGTCGAGATCGCCGCGGCGGTGCGGCCCATCGAAGGATGGAAGCTGTGGGGCAATCTGGCCCTCCTGCATACGCGCTTCACCGACTTTGATGTTGGCGACAATCATTTTACCAGCCACACGCCACCGAACGTGCCGCCGATCGTCGCCAACGTTGGCGCTTCGTACCGTTACGAAGGCTGGCGGTGGCCGGTCGAGATCGGCGGCTCGGTACGTCACGTCGGCGCACGCTTCCTTCAGGAGAACAACGACATCACGATGGACGCCTACACGGTCGCGGACGCATTTGTGTTCGTGGATATCGAAAAGTCCCTTATGCTGCCGACGGTCGACAAGACACGGCTCGCATTTCGGGTGCGAAACCTCACCAACAAGATCTACGCCGCTTTCTCCGACCCTGGCTACCCCGACCAAGTCTACCTCGGCGCGCCACGCACCTATGAGGTGTCGCTTGCTTTTAAATTCTGAAGGCGAGGCCCGCGAACATATGCCGATATCATCTCCGCTCAGAATACCCCGATGAGCGAAACCCGGATCGCCAGCGGCTCAGCCGGGTGCAGAACGTAATCCATTACGCCGGCCTGACAGACCGCCGCAGTCGGCTGCGGCGGCAGCGCGCCGGTACATTGCTTGAACAGATTGTCGCTCTGTAGCAGTGATCCGTAAGCATAATTTATCTGGTTGGTCCTGGTATTAAACAGGTTCAGCGCGTCAATCTGGATGCGCCAGCCGTTGTCGAATCGATAACCGAGACGACCATTGAAGATGCTGGTCGGCGGCGAACGGAATGCGCCGTCCTCGGTGAGCGGGCTCGGGCCGAGATAGCGCCAGCGCAGCGTGCCGAACCAGCCGGTCGGCTCGCCCAACGTAATGCCCGCTGAGGCCACCACCGCCGGTGCATTGGGGATGAAGTTGCCCGGCGCGTTGCCGATCAGGGCCTGCGAAGATTGCGGATCTGCGGCAAGCTGCGCGTAAGTCTCTGCCTGCTCCTTGTCGAAGCCGATGAACCGGGCATGGGTCACGGCGAGGTCGGCGTCGATATCGACCCACGACACCGGACGATAGCGGTTGGTCCACTCGACGCCATAGCGCTCGCTCGGACGGCTCGCCGATGTGTCGCCGGCGTCGCCGCTGAACAGAAGCTCGGAGGCCTGATCGAGAATGAAAAGGCTGACCAAGGAATCAAGGCCCGGTACGATCCGGGTGCGAACACCGGCCTCCGCCCCCCGCGTGCGTACCAGCAGCGGCGACGCGCCCAGTTTCGTCGCCGGATCAGTCGGGCTTTCCGTAATGGTGGCGCCGCGGACATCGTTGCTGTGGAAGCCCATGCCGGCACCGAAGAACAGCTCAGTCTTGTTGAACGGCCCGAGCACCATTCGGAACTTCGGGCTGCCGATGGCGGCCTTGGCGTGCCCGGAATTATTGGCATCGAGGATCGAATCGACCGTCCCGTCGTAATAATCGCCACGCCAGCCCAGCGTCGTCCGCAACCAGTCGGTCCAATGGAGCGTGTTCTCCGCATAGACGCCAATGCTGCTCTCGCCGACCCTGTCGCTGCGGATGTTTGACAAGAACGTCCGCTGAAAGGTGTTGGTGAGGCCGAGATCAATGTCGTCGTAGCGCGTCTGGATGCCCAGCGTAGTCTCGGTTCGCACGCCGCCGAGCGTGCCTCGGAGGATGCGCGAGACATTGCCGCCCACCATGGTGCGGCCGTCATGCTGATGAAACTGATCGCCGTTGACGGGATCGTTCAGGAACCAGGTGAAGTTGTTGTAGAGGTCGAGCGTACTCCTGACGGCATAGAAATTCGCCTTCCACCATCCGGCATCATCGGACTTCACCGCGCGGGCCGACAATGAGAAGCGGTTCGCATTGCCGCCGTCGGTCGGATCGATCTCGCCGAACCGATCGAGCTCACCCGACGTAATCGCACCCAGTGGCACCTGGTCTGTGGAGTTCCACTTGTTGGCGTAGGCCATGCCCGTGATCGTGAAACCATTGTCGGCGGTGCCTTGGCTGTAACGCACCATGCCATTGACCTTGCGGGCATCGTCGGGGTTCTGCCACGGTCCGTCGTAATGGGAGAACTCGCCCGCGAAGAAGAGATTGCCGTCGCCGGCCGGAGTCGAGGCCATGCCGAACAGCCGCTGATAACCGAAGCTGCCGACGGTGAGCGACGCCGTTTTTTTGGGTGTGCTGTCCACGAGGCCGATGTTGAGCGCGCCGACCGAGCCGAAATCGCCGACATCGGCAAAATACGGGCCTTTGCGGATTTCCAGAGAATTCACGATCTCCGGCATCAGGAAATTGAGGTCCGAATAGCCCTGCCCATGCGCATGCGTGCGCATGTTGATCGGCATGTCGTCGACCGTGACCGCAAGGTCGGTGCCGTGGTCGAGATTATAGCCGCGCAGGAAATACTGGTTTGCTTTGCCTTCGCCGCTGTGCTGCGTCACGATAAGGCCAGGCGCTGCTTCGACGATTTCGCCCGGGCGCGTCACCGGACGGGCATTGAGATCGGCGCCGGTCACGGTCATCTGGCTCGCCATGCTCGGGGCCGTCGCGGGTCCGGCCCCGGCCCCCTGCCTACCCTCCCCCGCAAGTGGCGGAGGGTAGGGAGGGGGCCGCGGCGCCGAAAGCACGGCCGACGTGGTCTGCGGCGCTCCGGCGCTCACGACGGGCTTCGCCTGTGGTTTGGCGCGTTTCGTCGATATGCTTATGGTCGGGAGTGTATTTCCCGTTGGCCGCTCCCCAGCAGCCGGCGGGCCACCGGGAGCATTCGGAGGAAGCGGCGATTGGGCGAGCCCCTGCTGCGGCAAGCCGAATATCGACGCCAATGCCCACGCCGTCCAACGCGACGCCCTTAACACTCCACGCCCCCCAGCGTTCGCTGCATAAGCCATCCCGAAGGCTGAAATGCGCGTTCCAGCCTTTCAACGCGGTATCGGCGCCGCGGCAGTCGTGCTTTTATCAATGTCGCCGACTGTAGGAATGCGCGAGTATGATGTCAATAGAATATCGTCATACTCGCCCCGGATGGTGGAAGCCATGCAGCGCGTGACAATCACGATCGACGACGATCTCGTGGCCGAGATCGATGCCTTTATGGCGGGGCGCGGCTACGCCAATCGCTCGGAAGCGATTCGCGATCTGGCCCGCTCGGGCCTGTCGCAATCGAACCTCGAAGTGGCGCATGACCGCAATTGCGTCGCCACCCTGAGCTATGTCTACGACCACGCCGCGCGCGAGCTGCCCAAGCGCCTGACCCAGGATTTCCACGCGCATCATGGTCTTGCGCAGGCAACGCTCCATGTCCATCTCGACCATGACAGTTGTCTTGAGGTGACTGTGCTCAGAGGCAGGAGCGCGGAGGTGAAGGCATTCGCGGATCACGTCATCGCGGAGCGTGGCGTACGCCACGGCCACATCGCCTACATGCCGGCAGATGCCGGGTCCCATCCACATGATCACCACCCCCTCCCTTCCCTCCCCGGTGAGCGGGGGAAGGCGGGGAGCGACCATCGGGGTCTCGCGCCTGCCGACCGCAAACGACGCAGATCATGAGTGATTGACGAGAGAGTCGATCGTGGCGGATACGCGAATCGAGACCGATACGTTCGGCCCCATCGAGGTGGAGGCGGATCGCTATTGGGGCGCACAGACGGAGCGCTCGCGGCGGAATTTCCGCATCGGCACGGAGACCATGCCGCTAGCGGTGATCCGAGCCCTTGCGCTCGTCAAGCGCGTCGCCGCCGAGGTGAATTGCGAACTCGGGCTTCTTGACGAGCGCCGCGCCAATGCGATTGTGGCGGCTGGCGAGGAAATCATTGCCGGCAAGCTCGACGGTAATTTCCCGCTCGCCGTTTGGCAGACCGGCTCCGGCACGCAATCCAACATGAACGTCAACGAGGTCATCGCCAATCGCGGCAATGAACTCTTAGGCGGTGTGCGTGGTGCGCACGAACCTCTTCATCCGAACGACCACGTCAACAAGAGCCAGTCTTCCAACGACAGCTTCCCGACCGCAATCCGCATCGCCGCGGTGCGCGAGATGACGGCGCACTTGCTCCCGGCCCTCGAACGCCTTCACGGTGCGCTCGCAGAGAAAGCCGAAGCCTTCGCATCCATCGTCAAGATCGGCCGCACCCATTTGCAGGACGCGGTGCCGCTCACCCTCGGACAGGAATTCTCCGGCTATGTGGCGCAGCTCGAATCGGGCATCGGCCGCATCCGCCAGGCGTCCGCGCATCTGTTCGCGGTCGCCCAGGGCGGCACCGCGGTCGGCACCGGCCTCAATGCGCCGCCCCACTTTGCCGAACGGTTCGCCGTCCGGCTTGCGACACTGACCGGATTGCCCTTCGTCAGCGCCGCCAACAAGTTCGAGGGACTTGCCGCCCACGACGCGGAGGTATTCCTGCACGGGGCGCTCGCCGCCCTGGCGGCCGGCCTGTTCAAGATCGCAAACGACGTGCGCCTGCTCGGATCAGGCCCGCGCTGCGGGCTTGGGGAACTCATCTTGCCGGAAAACGAGCCCGGGTCCTCGATCATGCCCGGCAAGGTCAATCCGACCCAGGCGGAAGCCCTGACCATGGTATGCTGCCAAGTGTTCGGTAATCAGACCGTTATCACCACGGCTGCGAGCCAGGGTCATCTCGAACTCAATACCTACAAGCCCGTCATCGCTCACGCGCTTCTGCAGTCCATAGGTCTTCTGGCCGACGCAGCCTCATCGTTTGCGGATCATTGCGTTGCCGGCATCCGCCCCGACACGGCGCGAATCGCCGAATTGGTGGAGAAATCGCTGATGCTGGTGACCGCGCTGGCGCCTCGGATCGGCTACGATAAGGCGGCCGCGATTGCCAAGGCGGCTCATGCCAACGGCACCACGCTGCGGCAGGAGGCGGTGCGCCTCGGCCACGTGACCGCCGAGGAATTTGACCGCCTGGTGCAGCCGGATGCCATGGCACATCCCTCCTAATCGCCTTGAAGACGCCGGAAATTATTCACACTATGGTTGTAATAATAGATCACCGACTCACGTCCAGTTACTGTGGTATTCAATTACAAGGTGATTGGACGCTGTAGGTAAT
>Ga0257161_1000349_pt1 | contig 12221 bp, 12 predicted proteins | sample NR01A_FD_185954 | JGI IMG/M metagenome (GOLD analysis project Ga0257161, IMG submission 185954) | Soil microbial communities from H.J. Andrews Experimental Forest, Oregon, United States - NR-01-A | ecosystem: Environmental > Terrestrial > Soil > Temperate forest > Bulk soil | place: USA: Oregon... | reverse complement strand
AAGCCCGGTAGACACCACGTCGACCGCACGCAATGATATCCCTGCCGGATCGCAATTGAATTGACCAAGGCGCGCTGGGTGGTGGAGTGAGTTGCACGAGCCCCCCGACGCGCAGCAGCATGGCGGGCGATATGATGACGCGCAGAATCCGAATTGCACTTGCGACCCTCGCGGCGTGGGTCGCCTCGTCGGCAGTCGCTCCGGCGCAAACCTGGCCCGCCAGGCCGTTGCGCGCGTTCATTCCATTCGCGGCCGGCAGCGCCACCGATCTGGTGCCCCGGGCGGTATTCGAGCCGCTTTCCGCCGAACTCGGCCAGCCCATCGTCGTCGAGAACCGCGGCGGCGCGGGCGGCACGATCGCGGGCAACGCGGTCGTGCGTGCGGATCCCGACGGCCACACGATGCTTGCCGGCGGCACCGCCCTCACCATTGCGCCTTGGATCGTGCCCAACATGCCCTACGACACCGCCAGAGAGCTGGCGGGCGCCCTCATGATCGGCCAGAGTGCCGATGTGCTGATCGTGCCGCCCGGGCGGGGCTGGAAGACTGTGCGCGACCTTGTGGCGGCCGCCAAGGCGAAGCCCGGATCGATCAACTATTCTTCGGCCGGCGTCGGCACCGGGACGCACCTCAATGCGGAGAAGTTCCGGCTGAGCGCCGGTTTCGAGGCCGTGCATATTCCCTACAAGGGGGGCGCCGAGGCGCTCGCCGACGTGCTCGGCGGCCGTGTCGATTTCTATTTCTGCCCGATCTCGACCGCGCTTCCTTTCATCGCGGATGGCCGCGTGGTGGCGCTAGCGGTGAGCACGGCGACGCGGGCCTCGGATCTGCCGAACGTCCCGACCACGCTCGAAGCAGGCTATGCCAATTCCGACCTTGCGGTCTGGTACGGCGTCCTGATGCCGGCGAAGACGCCGCGCGCCATCATCGACAAGTTCCATGCCGCCGGCACCAAGGTGCTGGCGACGCCGGAAATGCGGCACAAGCTCAAAGGGCTCGCGGTCGATCCGATGCCGCTGACGCCGGCGGAAATGGATAAGTTCGTGGCCGACGAGATCGCCGCCAATGGCAGACTGATCAAGGCCGCCGGCATCCAATGACAGGAGGCGCCGCCGGAACGCCTATCGCGGCCCCGCGGCGTAGCCCGGATTGAGCGCAGCGAAATCCGGGACTGCGTTTCCATAAGGCAACGCCGCCCCCGGGTTTCGCTGGCGCTCAACCCGGGCTACCAGGGCAAAGCCATTCAAGTCAGGCGCAGGTCCGAATGCAGAGCGGTCAAAATCTGCTCGCGGATCAGCGACAGCTCAAGTTCGCGAAACTGGAACCGGGCGCGCCGGAACCAAGCATCAAGCTCGGCGCGCGTGCGGGCCGACATATCGGAATAAGGCGAAGTCTGCTTGGCCAGATTCAAAAAAGAGAATTTCTCGCGTTCGACGAAGGCTCTTGCGGCAGGTCCGAGCATTGCAATTTCGAGTGAGACCACCAGCTTGCTGGCGTGGGGGAAGGAGGCGCAATAGGGAAGGCCTTTGGCAACCGTGAGATTGCGCACCGGCAGCAGCGAAATTCCGGCGAACCGGCGGCGCAGCAGGCTATAGGCCTTGGCGGCGATCGGGCTTGGATCGATCAGGAACAGGATCAGCGGCTCGATTGCGCGGCGCTGCGCCTCTTCAAACAATCCGATCTTATCGACGATAGTGAAGAAATTCGCAAATTCCCGGTGGCTCAAATCGATGATTTTCGGAATCTTGGCGGTTTCGATGAGGCCGTCGAAAAAACGGACCTGACCGCGCGTATCCTGGATGCTCGGAATGGTGACGTGACGCGTCAGGTAGTCCGCCAGTCCCGGCGCTTCATCGGAAAGGTCGAACGCTGCGACCGGGCGCCCGTCCGCCATGTAGTGCTCGGCGAGAAGCCGCGCCAACATGGTCTTGCCGACCTGCCGGTTCGGAGAGCACACGACATAGAGGGGCGCCGGCACGCTCCGGCCGGGTTCAGGCAAGGCAGCGGCGGGCACATCGCAGCGATCGATGGCGGAGGCGGTCATGCGCAGCACCACCCCTCCGCTCCGCCTGCCCCCGTAAGCGGGGGAGGGCAGGGTGGGGGTTGCAATCCGGCATCAAGAACTGGCGCGCTGAGGCGACAACTCCGCAACCTTGGCGTTAGAACGCGGCGATTTGGCGGAATCCGGCGACTCGAGCACGTCGGTAAGCCGGACGCGGTCGTAGTCGGCGAATACGCCGTTGAGCCAATGGCGAACATAGCCTCTGAGCACAAAAGAGTAACCGGCCGGCTGGCCGCTGGCCGTCTTGTCGGCGATGAAAGTGGCGAATGGCACCGCCGAAAGCTCCACCTTCTCGCAAGCCATTTCGCTGAGCTTGGGGACCACCACCTCGAGGGCGTGAGGAATCTTGTTGAAATAGGAATTGTAAGTCCCCTCGTCCCAATCGAAGAAGGTCGTATTGTTGATGAAATTCTTGACCAGGAAATAGCGGGCATCAAGGAGGAATTTCGACGTTTCCGCGATCTCGTCAAGCGACGCGATCGACGGCCCGAGGATGTGAAACACCGCGAAGGCAAGGTCGCCGCGTTTCGTCATGTCGATGAAGCCGATATTGCGCAATGCCTCCAAAGTGGGCGTCATCAGTCCCGCCCTGATGTCGATCAAGGTGACCTGCGCGCCCGATGATTCGACGGTATCGAAAATCTTCATTTGGTCCGGCACCGAGGTGACGTCCACGACGTCGGTGATGCCGGGATGGAAACGCTTGAGCGTTCCCTTCGGGGACTCGGTGTCGAAAGCCCGGGCCGTGATTTTTCGCGATGCAAAATAGTCGAGAAGTGTGCGCGAAACCGTCGTCTTTCCGACTCCACCCTTGTCCGCGCCAACCAAAATCACCGCAGGTCTTGCCATTTACACCCCCCTGTGTCGAGGGCCTTACATCCGCTCGGAAATGAAGGTGAATTCATGGCGAAATACGAACGAAGATGTGAGGCAATGACATTTTTACAATCCGCCAGCGCCTGTCGCGCGGTTAGCGCCTATGCGCAGCGGTGCAGCTCCCGCATGCAACGATATGCTATGGTGAGCCGCACGAAGGCGAAGATTTTCTGATCGGATCCCATGAGCAACATCAATCCCAATCCCTTCACCACGCGGCCGGAAATCGAGGGCACATTCGGGGTCGTGACCTCGACCCATTGGCTCGCAACGGCCGTGGGCATGTCGGTATTGGAAAAAGGCGGCAACGCCTTTGACGCCGCCTGCGCCACCGCCTTCACGCTCCAGGTCGTCGAGCCGCACCTCAACGGGCCGGGCGGCGACGTGCCGGCGATCCTGTTTGACGTGCGCAAGGGGTGTGCCGAGGTGATTTGCGGCCAGGGCCCGGCGCCGGCAGGGGCCACCATCGCGCATTACCGCAGCCTCGGCCTCGACATGATGCCCGGCACCGGCCTGCTCGCCGCCTGCGTGCCGGGCATGTTCGACACCTGGATGATGTTGTTGCGCGACTACGGCACCATGCGGCTGACCGACGTGCTGACGCCTGCGATCTTCTATGCGAGCGAGGGCCATCCGCTGGTGGAGCGCGCCAACGCCACCATCGCGACCGTCGAGAAGCTGTTCCGCGAGCATTGGCCGACTTCGGCCGCCGTCTACCTGCGCGGCGGCAAGGCGCCGGCCGCCGGCACGCTGTTTACCAATCCGGCGCTCGCCGAAACCTACAAGCGGGTGCTGCGCGAAGCGGCCGGCCCCGGCAGCCGCGAGCAGGAAATCGAGCGCGCCCGCAACGTGTGGTCGCAGGGATTTGTCGCCGAGGCGATCGATCGCTTCTGCCGCAGCCAGGAGATCATGGATACCAGCGGGCAGCGCAACCGCGGCGTGCTGACCGGGCAGGACATGGCGCGCTGGCAAGCGACCGTCGAGCGGCCGCTCACGTACCAATATGGCCGTTATACGGTCTGCAAGCCAGGACCGTGGGCGCAAGGGCCCGTGATGCTCCAGCAGCTCGCACTCCTCAAGGGCTTTCACCTCGACGGCCTCGATGTCACGGGTCCGGACTTCATCCATACCGTCGTGGAGGCCTCAAAGCTCGCCTTTGCGGACCGCGAGAAGTTCTACGGCGATCCGGAATTCGAGCAAGTGCCGATGGAGACCTTGCTGTCCGATGCCTACAACGAAGAGCGCCGCAAGCTCATCCACGACGCGGCTTCGCTTGAGCTGCGGCCGGGTTCGGTCGAGGGCTTCGGCGCCGTGATCAAGCTCAAGCCTCCCCATGGGGGCGACGGCAGGGAGGCGGTCGCCGCCGCGGGAGCCGGCGAGCCGACCGTCGGCCGGCTCGGCGAAATGCGCGGCGACACCGTGCATTTCGACATCGTCGATCGCGCCGGCAACATGATTTCCGCGACTCCCTCCGGCGGCTGGCTGCAATCCTCGCCGGTGATTCCGGAACTCGGATTCGGTCTCGGCACCCGCGGTCAGATGTTCTGGCTGGAAGAGAACCACCCGGCTTCGCTCAAGCCCGGCAAGCGCCCGCGCACCACGCTGTCGCCCACCTTGGCACTGCGCGACGGCGAGCCTTACCTCGCCTGGGGCTCGCCCGGCGGCGACCAGCAAGACCAATGGACAACGCAGTTCTTCCTGCGCCACGTCCATGGCGGACTCAATCTTCAGGAGGCGATCGACGCGCCGGCCTGGCACTCCGAGCACTTCCCGATCTCGTTCTGGCCCCGCACCGCGCGGCCCGGCGTGCTGGTGATGGAGAGCCGCGTGCCGGCGGAGTCCCGAAAGGAGCTGGAGAAGCGCGGTCATGTGGTCGAGGTCGGCCCGGCCTGGTCGGAAGGCCGCCTTACCGCCGCTTCCCGCGACGGCCGCCGCCGCAAGGCCGCCGCTAATCCGCGCGGCATGCAGGGTTACGCCGCGGGGCGGTAGTCGCTTCCTCTCGCCGCGGCGACAGGGCCGGGATGGGTTTCGCTGGCGCTCAACCCGTCCTACAATCTGCCGCTACACTCCGCGACGGAGCCGCCCATGATCAGAATTCTCGCCGCTTTCTTTGCCTTCACCGCGGTGCTTGCCTCGAACGCCATGTCATATGCCACAGCCGCCGACTACCCCTCTCGCCCGGTGAACCTCATCGTCGCATTCGCCCCGGGCGGACCGAGCGACGTCCTTGCCCGCATCGTCGGTCATCAGCTCGAAAAAATTCTCGGACAGCCCTTCATCATCGACAACCGGCCAGGCGGCTCAGGCAACATTGCGGCGGACACGGTCGCGCGCGCGGCGCCTGACGGCCACACGCTGCTGATGGGCAACAACGGGCTCCTTGCCACCAACCAGAGCCTGTTCAAGAAGCTCAACTTCGACGGCGCGAAGGATTTTGCGCCCATCAGCCTGATCGGGTCGCAACCCAACATCCTGGTGGTCAATCCGAAGTTTCCGGCCACCACCATGGCGGAGCTGATTGCTTACGCGAAGGCCAATCCCGGCAAGCTGAACTACGCCAATTCGGGGTTCGGCGCCGCAGCGCACTTGTCGGCAGAGCTGTTCAAAGCGGAAGCCAAGGTCGACATCGTGTCGGTGTCGTACAAGGGCGCCGCGCCGGCGCTCCAGGACCTGATCGCCGGGCACGTGCAGGTGATGTTTGCGACCTCTGCGTCGGTGGTGGGTTTCCTGCGGGCCGGCACCTTGCGGCCGCTCGCCGTGACGACCTTCAAACGCTTCTCCCTGATGCCGGAATTGCCGACCGTCGCGGAGCTCGGCCTGCCGGGCTTCGACGCCACCACCTGGCACGGGCTGGTGGCGCCCGCCGGGACGCCGCGTAGCGTGATCGACACGCTCAATCGCGCCACCGTGCAGGCCCTGACCGATGCCGACACGCTGCGCCAGCTCCATGATCTCGGCGTCGAAGTCGGCTCCAGCACACCGGAAGAATTCGCCGCCTACATCAAGAGCGAAATTCCGAAGTGGGCCGCCGTGGTGAAGGCCTCGGGCGCGCAGGTGGAGTGAGGCGCTACATGCGCCCCATCCAGCGCTTACCAAGCAAGCGAAAGACGATGTAATGCGTCACCAGCAGCGCCGGAACCCAGAACGCCGGTATCCAATACGCCGGCCCCATGAAGGGGGCAGCGTCGTAGATGGTGGCGAGCGTAATGGCGAGAATCAGGTCGAGCGTTCCTTCGATGTTGAACAGCGCCACGAGAGGACGCGCGAGCCGCGATTTCCCGGTGACGGCGGCAATGGCGACGAGCGCCAGCGCCGCAGCCAGCAGGTCGCCGTAGGCGGCGGGCGTGGCGAACTCCCGCGGCATGCCGTAATAGACGGCGCCCGGGGCAAGGAACATGAGCCCCAGATGCCGCATGGCGTGCAGCAGAAGGATCGGCAGCACCACGGCGGAAGCTTCCAGCTGGCGCAGCTTCGGGATCAGGTAGATTCTGGCTGCGATCCAGAACACAAACGTGCTGAGCAGCAGATTTATGGTCAGAATATTTACGAATCTCATGGTCACCCCCCTGGATTTGTTGCCTCGCGATCAGCAACGGTGACATGGCATACTCCGCGGGCTGCTGGCGTCAACAGCGCCGCGGCCCTGGGCCGCATGCCCCGCCGGCTCACTCTCCCTTAATGCCTGCCGCCTTTATGATCGGCCACCATTTGTCGATCTCCGTCTTGTGGAAGGCGCCAAGCGTCTTCGGTCCGAGCTGCCCGGGCGGCGGCACCTCGATGGCGAGCACGGCCAGACGCCGCCGTATGTTGGGATCGGCCAAGGCGTCGCGCACCGCGGCGTCAAGCTTGTCGATGACATCTCGCGCGGTGCCCTTCGGAACCCACAGCCCGGCCCATGCGGAGAAGTAGAAGCCGGGCAATCCCGCCTCGTCGGTGGTGGGAATGTCGGGCGCTGCCGCCAGGCGGTCCTTGGCGGTGACGGCAAAGACCTTGACGCTGCCGTCGCGGATATGGGGCAAGGCGATTGCCGGGCCCGTGCTCATAATGTCCACCTGGCCGGCCACCAGGTCCAGCAAGGCCGGGCCGGCGCCGCGATAGGGGACGAGCGCAAACCGCGTGCCGGTTCGCATCTGCAAGAACGCCGCTGCCATGTAGGACGGGCCGCCAATGCCGCTGGTCCCCGCCGATGCCTTGTCGGGATTTTGCTTGAGCCACGTGATCAATTCACCCAGCGTGCGGGCCGGAAAATCCTTCCGGGCGATGATCACGTTGGCCTCGTAGGGAAGCAGCGACACCGGCTCGAAGTCGCTGCGCAAATCATACGGCAGGGCGTAGACGGCGCCGTTTGCGACGTGCGTACTCCAGTTGCCGGCGCTGATCGTATAGCCGTCGGGCGCGGCGCGCGCGGCGCGGCCGACGCCGAGGCTGCCCCCGGCGCCGGCGACATTTTCGATCACGATGGCCTGGCCCAGCGCCGCCCGCAGGCCATCCGCCACGACGCGCACCATCACGTCCAACGGACCGCCGGCCGCATACGGCACGTTCATGGTGATCGGCCGCGAGGGATAGACCTGGGCGTGCGCGCGCGGCAGGCTTGTCAGCGCCGCCAGCGCCGCAATAGCGATGGTGCGGATCACGTCTCTCATGGGCCCCTCCGGATTCCCGGGATTCTCGGTAGGTGGATCAGCCACGGGATCGGACCTTTGGCCGACCCGCTGATAAACGTTGAGCGTAATCCGACGCCCGGCCGGCGCAATACCACCGCGCCTTCGCGCTGTTCATTTTTGAGCGGTGATGATGTAGGGGCGACCCTTGTGGTCGCCCTGTTGCCGGCGAACGCAAAGGACGGTTCGCTGGTCTATCGAGGGGCGCCTCCAAACCGGGCGACCACAAGGGTCGCCCCTACAGCGGGCAATATTGGAGGACTTTTGCCATGCGCACCATGCGGCCCTGCTGTCCGGAAAAGATCGTCTCCAGTTACTTGCATAATGATAGCTACATCCATACTCTCGCGGCATGCAGCACAAGAGCTTCCGCAACATGCCGTGCCCGATTGCCCGCAGCCTGGAGCGGGTCGGCGAGTGGTGGAGCATGCTGATCATGCGCGATGCCCTGTGCGGGCTGAGGCGCTTCGATGAATTCCAGAACAGCCTTGGCATCGCGCCCAATATGCTGGCGCGACGGCTCAATGCGCTGGTCGAAGCCGGATTGTTGGAACGCCACCGCTACAGCGCCCATCCGCCGCGGGATGAATACCGGCCGACCCAGCGTGGACGTGACTTCCGTCCGGTCCTGATCGCGTTGCTCGCCTTTGGCAACCGGCATTTTGCCCCGGAAGGGGCGAGCGTAACCATCGTCGATGCGCAGACCGGGGCCGAGGCCGAGCCGATCATTGTCGATCGCGCCACCGGACGGCCAATTCGCGAGCCCGAATTCGCGTGGGCGCCGGGCCCGGCCGCCGGAGAGCGCACGCGACAGCGCTATGCGCGCCGACCGCAACCGGGGACACGGCCTGCGGCGGCGGAAGCCGATCCACGCATCATCCGGAAGGAAGCCCCAAATGAGCCTCGCCGAAAAGCATGAGCTTCGCCCCGGAGTGCCCCCTCCCTGCCCTCCCCCGCTCGCGGGAGAGGGTGGGGAGGGGGATGCCGCCGTGACCGCCGCGCCCGGCAGCGCCGCTCTTAGCGCCCGCACCCGCATGCTCATCGAGGCCCCCATCGCCGCAACGCTGGTCAGGCTGGCGGCGCCTAACGTGCTGGTGATGGTCGCACAAGCCTCCGTCGGGCTGATCGAAACCTATTTTGTCGGCCGGCTCGGCACCGATGCGCTTGCCGGCGTCTCCCTGGTTTTCCCGGCCGTCATGCTGATGCAGATGATGTCGGCCGGGGCCATGGGGGGCGGCATATCGTCGGCGATTGCGCGCGCGCTCGGCGCCGGACGCCGCGCCGACGCCGACGCGCTGGTGCTGCATGCGATGGTTATCGCGGTGGCGTTCGGGCTCGTATTCACGATTGCCCTGCTGGGCGGCGGCCGATGGCTTTATGGCGTCATGGGCGGCAGCGGCGCCGCGCTTGACGCGGCGCTGACCTATTCGAACGTGGTGTTTTGCGGCGCCATTCTGTTGTGGATCTTCAATTCGCTTGCCAATGTGATCCGCGGCACCGGCAACATGGCGGTGCCGGCGATCGTGACATGCGCGGGCGTCGCCGTGCTGATTCCGCTGTCGCCGTGCCTGATCCTTGGGTTGGGGCCGTTTCCGGCGCTCGGGGTTGCGGGCGGCGCCGTCGCGGTGGTGGCGTACTATTTCGTTGGGAGCATCGCGCTGTCCGGCTATCTGTGGTCGGGCCGCAGCGTGGTTCGGGTTCGCTTCAAGGGCGCCGCTTTGCGCTGGCCGTTGTTCTACGACATCCTGAAGGTCGGGGTGGTTGCGGCGCTCATTACGGTACAGACCAACCTGACCATCGCAATCGCAACCGGTCTGGTGGGCCGGTTCGGACCGGCGGCGATCGCCGGTTACGGCACCGGATCACGCCTCGAATATCTGCTGATCCCGCTGGTGTTCGGGCTCGGCGGCCCGCTCGTTGCCGTGGTGGGGACCAATATCGGCGCCGGCCGGCGCGAGCGCGCCGTACGGGCGGCCTGGATCGGGGCCGCCATCGCGGCGGGCTTATGCGAACTTATCGGACTGAGCGCTGCCCTTTTCCCGCTGGCCTGGCTCACCCTGTTCGACACCGATCCCGTCATGCTGGACGCGGGAACGCGCTACCTCCACGTGGTCGGACCGGTCTACGGGGTGTTCGGTCTCGGCATGGGGCTCTATTTTGCCTCGCAAGGCGCCGGACGGCTGCTGTGGCCGTGGCTTGCGAACATGGGGCGTCTCGTTGTCGCGGCGGGCGGCGGCTGGCTGGCGCTGCGCTTCGGCGGCGGTCTGTCCGAGGTATTTCTGGCGTTGGCGGTAGCCCTCGGCACGTTCGGGATCGTCAATGCGGCGGCAATTGCGGGCGGCGCCTGGTTCACGGACCGGACGTAGGGTGGGCACCGGAACTATCGCTCCGAGCCCCGATAAGGTTCGCCGGATTTGTGCAGATAACGCATGCCGCTTTCGTCGCGCTCCGCGCGCAGATCAATATCCGGATACTCGGCGCGCTCGCGGGCCGCGCGGGTGCCGACCTCCAGGTAGATGGCATCGTTTTCGGACCGATTAATCAGGCAATGGCCGTTGGCGACGCCGGCCTTGAACCCGGCAGCGTCTCCAGGGCCCATCACGACCTCGCCGCCGTCTTCGCACAGGACCACTTCGCCGGCCAGCAGGTAAACGAATTCATCCTCGGCGGCGTGCCAGTGGCGCTGCGCTGAGGCGGCGCCGGGTTTCAACGTCGTCAGGTTGACGCCGAACTGGGTGAGCCCGGCGGCGTTGCCGAGCCGCTTGCGCACGCGTCCGAGCACGATCTGGCGGAAAGGTTCTGGATATCCGGTCTTCGAATCTGTCTCGAGATTAGCAATATCGATCTTCGGCATTTGGGCTGCTCACACTTACACGCGTTCGACGATGGTCGCTGTGCCCATGCCGATCCCGATGCACAGGGTCACCAGCGCGGTGGCGGCATTGCGCCGCTCCATTTCGTCGATCGCGGTGCCAAGAATCATGGCGCCGGTGGCGCCGAGCGGGTGGCCCAGCGCGATGGCGCCGCCGTTCACATTGATTTTCGAATCATCCAGATCGAAGGCCTGCATGAACCGCAGCACCACCGCGGCGAACGCCTCGTTGACTTCGAACAAGTCGATATCGGCAAGCGACATGCCGGCCTTGCGCAGCACCTTTTTGGTGACGTCGAGCGGACCCGTGAGCATGATGGCAGGCTCCGAGCCGATATTGGCGAACGCCCTGATCCGCGCCCGCGGCTTGAGGCCGGCGCCGCGGCCCGCTTCCGCGTTGCCGATCAGGACCGCCGCGGCGCCGTCCACAATGCCGGAAGAATTGCCAGCATGGTGCACGTGATTCACAGCTTCGATTTCCGGATGGGCCTGTATAGCAACCGCGTCGAACCCGCCAAGCTCGCCCATCTGCACGAATGATGGCTTGAGTTGCGCCAGCGACTGCATCGTGGTGGACGGCCGCATGTGCTCGTCCCTGGCGAGGATCGTGATGCCGTTCGGGTCCTTGACCGGGATGACCGACCTGGCGAAGCGTCCTTCATCCCATGCGGCCGCGGCGCGCCGCTGGCTTTCCACCGCATAGGCGTCAACGTCGTCGCGGGAAAAGCCATACTTTGTGGCAATCAGGTCGGCCGAGATGCCCTGCGGCAGGAAGTAGGATTTGAGCGCGATGGCGGGATCGACCGGCCAGGCGCCGCCTGAGGCCCCGATACCGACCCGGCTCATGGATTCGACGCCGCCCCCGACCGTCATGTCGTGCTGGCCGGACATCACTTCGGCGGCTGCGAAGTTGACCGCATCGAGCCCGGAGGCGCAAAACCGGTTGATCTGCACTCCCGGTACGCCGTCGCCGTAGCCGGCACAAATCGCCGCCACCCGCGCGATATCGCCGCCGGCTTCGCCCACCGGGTCGACGCAGCCCATCACCACATCGTCCACCATGGCGGGGTCGAGCGAATTGCGATCCTTCAAGGCGGCGAGTGCCTGGGTGGCGAGATTGAGCGTCGTCACTTCATGCAGCGCACCGTCGACCTTGCCGCGGCCGCGCGGTGTGCGGACGTGATCGTAGATGAATGCGTCGGTCATGGAGGGTCCCCTATGGCTAATGCGTTGCGGGTCCGTGCGGCATAAATAGGATGGATTGAGCCTCCGCGCAGCTCAACCCCCCCAGCGCGCTTCAAAGCCGTCGAGGCCGATCTTTTGGCACCGTTCGCGCGGCCTGGGAAGAGGCTAGACTGGCCACGCAATGTATCCATATATTGGATATATCCAATAATTGACGCATCCATCGTTGGACGCATCCAATACATTAAAGCACCCTAACGAGAGCGAACCTATGCGCACCATTACCGTAAAGGCCGATTGGGACGATGAGGCTCAAGTTTGGTACGTGAAAGAAAGCGACTTGCCGGGCCTTCACATTGAAGCCGAGACGCCTGTTGAGCTTTACAGCAAGCTTCCAGGTGCGATTGAAGATTTGCTTGAAGGCAGTGGAGAGCGAGAGGTTTCGTTTGACCTCATCACGCCTGGGCGGGTAACGATTGCCGCGTGAAAGCTATGGCAAAGCTGTTAGAGAAAAGCTGAAAACGGCCGGTTGGCTACTCCACCACCACGGCAATGGTGACCA
>Ga0257161_1000348_pt1 | contig 12239 bp, 7 predicted proteins | sample NR01A_FD_185954 | JGI IMG/M metagenome (GOLD analysis project Ga0257161, IMG submission 185954) | Soil microbial communities from H.J. Andrews Experimental Forest, Oregon, United States - NR-01-A | ecosystem: Environmental > Terrestrial > Soil > Temperate forest > Bulk soil | place: USA: Oregon... | reverse complement strand
AAACCGAATTTTTCCCTTAGTTTGATCATTATTCCACGTGGCCGTCGCATCGAGACTGGACAGCATTTCGTTTTGATGAACGCGGTGAGAGTCGGGATCTGCAGTGGGATCGGGGGCCACAGTAGGATCCCGCACGGCGCGGAAGCTGTCGTCGCGAATATAGAATGCCGACGCGCTGCCCACGAGCGTCCAAACTGTCTCATTGATCGGCGCGAATCTGCCGATCGGCGGCGCTCCGGCCGGCACCTTGTTTGGCGTACGCAGCAGCGCGCTCGACTCATCATTTGCCGTGACGATGCCGGCAAGGCGCTGTCTCACGCGCTCGCTCTGCTCGCCGCTCGGATAACGGCGAAGATAATCTTCGTATTCGGCCCTCGCTTCGCCAAGCTGGCCGCTCTTCTGGCGCGCAAGACCCAGGAGTTCCTGCGCTTCGGCGCTGTATTGATTCTCCGGATATTTGAGAATTTTCGTGAAGAGCTGGATCGCACCGCCGGGGTTATTATGCCGTAGCGCTGCTCGCCCCTCATCCATCCAGCCCGCAACCGCCCTTAGATCCGATTCGGACATCGTTCCGGCGGTTCGAGTCTTGGGGCGGATTGCTGCGGTGACGTTCAAATTTCGCCCGTCGCCACCCGGAGGCGTTGTGTACGTGGCCCCGGGAAATACCGGACTACACGTCGGCGATGGCTTTGCACCGGCAATTGCAACAACAATGCTGTGGGCGTCGGAATTGGGAGCTACCTGATAGGCCACCGGATGATCGAAAAGAATCCGAAGCACAGGTCCGGTCGGATTTGGAGTCTCCAGAGTGATAGCCTTGATTCCATGAAGCTTACCGTCGGGTACGGTCGCCGCCTCGCGCCTCAATGTCAGCAAGGCGGCAGCTTGGTTGCGGTCGATCGGATTCACCGTAATCCGCAACTCATCGCCGCGATCGAGCGGAAAATGGCTGGCGTAGCGAATGCGGAAGTTGAAGTTGACCTTGAGAATGGCGCAGCCTTTTTGGACCGCGAGTTGCGCATCCTGTAGCGCCTGATCGACGACGGGCTGAGCCGACGCCGACCGCAGGACGACCAGCGTCGATCCCGCAAGAGCGAGCGCTAGGAACCGGCGATAAACGGCTCCGGCCATTACCATCCTCCTCCAATGGCGCGGTGCACGCCGGAGCGGCGTGTCAAGATGGTCCTTTGCGTGTTGTCGGCGTAGATGTGGCACGCCCCCGTGCAGTCTCGAAGCTCCGCGACCGTGTAGTAGACCTTCACGGGCCGCTCGAACTTGACGTGCGACATCGGGCGATACTTGTCGGCATGGCAACCAGCGCAATCCGGGCGATAGGCAGGAAACTTCCAGGGGACGATCTGGGCATTCGACGTGTGGCAGCTGGTGCAGTTGAGTGCTGTCCCGTGATTCACAAAGGCAGGCGACGTGTGCCGGTAGACGACCGGCGTCCACGTGGCAGTGCGATGACACGTCTCGCAAGGCAACGTTGTGGCGAAGTGTGTAGGCGGTTTGCCTTCAGCCATCGTGCCGTTGTGGCAGCTGACACACGGCGCGGTGAGACGGGTGTGATCGACCCGCGCGCCCGCAAAAGTCACGGTGCTCTTGTGACAAGTCTCGCACGGAGCATTCGTGACGATATGGTTCGTCGGCTTCCCGATCGCCGTCGTTCCGTTATGACAGCTGGCGCAATTCGCGACGATTCCGGTGTGGTTCATGCGGGCCCCGGCGAACGTCACCGTGCTCTTGTGGCAGTTCTCGCAGGGCGCATTGGTGACGATGTGATTTGGCGGCTTGCCGAGCGCCGCGATGCCGTTGTGGCAGGCCGCGCAGCCGTTGGTGATGCCAGCGTGGCTCGGTTTGGTACTGGTGGTCGGTGCGGCCTGAGCGGTGGGCGTCGTAGAGGTCGGGAGATTGGGCACGGCTGAGTTGGCTGCCGTATTGGGCGACGCGCTGTTCGCCGCGGCTATGCTGGGTGACATCGCAATCGCCGCCGTCGTAGTGGACCTGATCGCATTCGCAGTCACCGTGTTGGGACTTGCGCCGGCAGGCGCTGCAGTCGTGGCCGCGTTGGTCGCTGCGGTCGTGGGATTGGTTGCGGCGGCAAGTGCTGCAGTCATAGCCGCGGAGGTCGTTACGGTCGTGGGATTGGTTGTGGCGGCGGGCGCTGCAATCGTGGCCGCGGAGGTCGTTGTGGTAGTGGATTTGGTTGCGGCGGCAGGCGCCGCAGTCGTAACCGCTGTGGTCGCCGTGGTGGATTTGGTTACGGTGGCAGGCGCCGCAGTCGCAACGGCGGTGGGCGTCGCGGTAGTGGATTTGGTTGCGGTGGCAGGCGCCGCAGTCACAACGGCGGTGGGCGTCGCGGTAGCGGGTTTGGTTGCGGCGGCAGGCGCTGCGGTCGTTGGCTTGGCTGGGGTGGCGGCGACCGTCGTGCCGACCCCATAGGAACCGCATGCGGTATCTCTCGGACTGTGGCATTGGCCGCAATTGGGGCCGCTGCCGTGATTGCCCTTGGCGTTGATGCCATTGTGGCAGGTGGCGCAGGTCACGCCGGTTACGACAGCGTGCACCATTTTGCAGGTTGCGGATGAGCCGCCACTGTCGAAGCTCGCCGTGCTTGCGTGGCAGGAGGTGCAATCAGCTGCGCCAGTTGGGATATGCCCGCCAGCCTTGGCCTGAGCGCCGCTGGTGCCTTGGCTGGTGTAGGAACCGTTGTGGCAGGAGTCGCAGCGGCTGGCGCTGACCGCCGTGTGGCTCATCGTGTAGGTCGTGAAGCTTGCCGCCGTATTGGTGTGGCAATTGCTGCATTGAATCCCGATCGTCGGGATGTGAGGCGGCGTGGTATTGCCGGTCGCCGTCGTGCCGTTGTGGCAGCTCGCGCAGTTGGTGTCGGTCGCCGCATGAACGTGGGCTCCACCCACCCAACTGGTGAAACCTGAGGCCGCGCTGGCGTGACAGGTGATGCAATCGGCGCCGTTGGTCGCCACGTGCCCGGCGAACGATGCTGTGCCCAGTGCGCCCTTCGTGCCTTGGCTGATATAGGAACCGTTGTGGCAGGCGTCGCACCGGCTGGTGCTGACCGCCGTGTGATTCATCGTATAGGTTGTGAAGCTTGCTGCCGTATTGTTATGACAGTTGCTGCATTGTACCCCCGTCACCGGGATGTGCGGGGGCGTCGTCATGCCGGTCGCGGTGGTGCCGTTGTGGCAGGTCGAGCAGTTGGTGTCGGTCGCGGCGTGAACGTGGGCTCCGCCGGCCCAGCTGGTGAAACCTGACGCCGCGCTCGCGTGGCAGGTGATGCAATCGGCACCGTTGGTCGGCACGTGGCCGGGGAACGATGCCGTACCCTGCGCGCCCTTCGTTCCCTCACTCACGAATGAGTTGTTGTGGCAGGCGTCACAACGGCTGGCACTGACCGCGCCATGATTCATCGTGTAGGTCGTGAAGCTCGCTGCCGTATTGACGTGGCAATTGCTGCACTGAACCCCCGTCACCGGGATGTGCGGCGGCGTGGTATGGCCGGTCGCCGTCGTGCCGTTATGGCAGCTCGAGCAGTTGGTGTCGGTTGCGGCGTGAACGTGGGCTCCGCCGGCCCAGCTTGCGAAGGTCGAGGCCGCGGTCGCGTGGCAGGTTTTGCAATCCTGGCCGCCGGTCGCGACGTGGCCCGGGAACGACGCCGTGCCCATCGCGCCCCCCTTGGTACCCTCGCCCGTATAGGAACCATTGTGGCAGGCGTCGCAGCGGCTAGCGCTCACCACCGTGTGGTTCATCGAGGTGTAGCCTATCGTGAAGTTCGCCGCCGTGTTGACGTGGCAGCTGCTGCACTGAGCCCCCATTACCGGGATGTGCGGCGGCGTCTTCATGCCGGTCGCCAACACGCCGTTGTGGCAGCTCGAACAGTTGGTGTCGGTCGCAGCGTGAACGTGGACTCCGCCGGCCCAGCTTGCGAAGGTCGAAGCTGCGGTCGCGTGGCAAGTGTTGCAATCGTTGCCAAAGGTCGCCACGTGGCCCGGGAACGACACCGTGCCTAGCGCGCCCGTCGTGCCCTGGCTGAGATAGGAACCGTTGTGGCAGGCGTCGCACCGGCTGGCACTGACCATCCCGTGACCTGCCGTGCCCATCGTATAGGTGGCGAAGCTCGCTGCCGTGTTGACGTGGCAGGACGGGCCGCACTGAGCCCCCCCCACCGGCATGTGCGATGTGCTCAGGCCGGTCGCCCCACCGCCGTTGTGGCAGCTTGAGCAATTCGTGTCGGTTGCCGCGTGGGTGAATATCGCGCCCACCCATGTGATCGTGCTCTTGTGGCAGCTCTCGCATGGCAGAGTGGTTTGAAGGTGATTGGCCGGCTTGCCGAGCGCCGTAACACCGTTGTGGCAGCTTCCGCAAGGCGCCGTAATCCCGGCATGATCGAAGGTGGTCGCACCACCATAGCTGACCGTGCTGCGGTGGCAGCTCCCGCATGGCGCGCTGGTGACCACATGATTGGCCGGTTTACCGACCGCGATCGTGCCATTGTGGCAGGTCGCGCACGGCGCGTTCGTCTGCACATGGTCGATGAAACGCAGATCGCGCCACGCCGCCGTGAGGTGACAGCCTTCGCAGAAATTCGTCGCTTGCGGATGCGATGGCGGTTTTCCCTGTGCACCAGCACCATTATGGCAGGCGACGCATTGCTTCGACGTGCCCTTGAAGCGGCCGTTGACATGGCACGACGTACAGTCGACGCTGGAATGCGCGCCGGTGAGCGGAAAGCCCGTCGAGAAGTGATCGAATGACGTCGTCAACGCAGATTGCGAATGACTTGGCACGGCAACGAGCATCATGGCTGCCGCAACCGCCAATGACATCAGACCTGACGATCTCCATGAGACCGACGCCATCCCCCATCGCCCCCTTACAACGTTGCTGACCTCTTCAAGGTCTCCCCTTGCAACAGAAACTCCGCACCAAACTCCTGAGCGAATTTCTCCGATTTTTGTTCATTCGGTAACCACGTTACTTACTCACATCAAATTGGGACTACATCGAGAATCCGAATGGGCGATTTAACGGCGGCGGTTCGGGTGGAAGATTGCAAACGAACCGCGTGGCAAATTATTCCAAATAAACTTACGCGCGGATGCAGATCGCTGGATTTAATCCAACGCGTCTTCGCTCAATTGCAATGTTGTCATGATTGATCGATGTTTTTGGCGAAGCGCGACATATCTGGGCGAATAGGACATGTCGGTGCTGCGGAAAAGACCGAGTCATGGCGGCCTTTAGGCGCCGGCAGAGGATCGCGCTACCGTTGGAGGATTTCGCGAAATCCCGCGGCGCGCCGTGCCGTCCGAAATTCGGAGATGTCCTCGACTCATTGACCTTGCAATTGTGTTGATAGGTTGGTCTTGCGGCTCAGCCGCCATGGTGTTGCCTTTTCCATAATTACTTTCACAGCAGAGCCATCAGGTGGATTGGCGCGATTGCGATCCCGAGCGGCGCGCGAGCGTCGGTCGGCCGCAGCAAGGACCCACGGCGGAGGCGCGCCTTGAAGAAGAGAGAGCCGCATGTGCTGAGCGGTCGTGAGTCGCCGCAAAGTTCTTATCGACCGCGACCCACTCCATTGCACCCCGCGATGCTCGCCGGAGCCGAGAAGCGTGCCGCCAGCGGCTCCTCTCAAGTGACATTGAAGAGAGCGCGGCGGCAAAGAAAAAACGCCCCAAGTTACAGCCGGATCCGGCGATGGATAACGTGGACGATCGGAGGCTGCGCCGCGGTGTTGGGATTTATCACGGTGTTGTGGCTGACCGGCCCGGTCACGGCGCCGCACACCCCGGCAATTACGAGTTTGACAAATGCCGCCGTGTCGGACGCCACCAGTTTGATGGCGGCGGTGCAAACTGCCGGCCTTCGCGGCACCTCAGATGTGAAGGGCGCAATTGAGGAGATCAAACGGCTCGACAATGACCGTGTGAACATCAAGGGCTGGGTGACGGACACAACCGCCTCAGGTTCCGCACTGACCGTGGTCGCGTTCGCGGGCGGACATCATGTGTTGACGACGGTTACGAACGGAGCGCGCAGTGACATTGCTAAAATGCTCGGGTTAGCGGACACAAGTGCTGCAAATATATCGTTTCAAGGTGCGTTCGCCTGCGGAGCCGGCGAAAAAATCATTGTCATCGCCGTCACGTCCGGCGGGACAGCGTACAGTCAATTTCGCTCGCTGGCTTGTCCATAGCGCGGCACCAAACAGGGTGAAATCCGGCCTGCGGCTCAAGCGATCTCCCTACGTCATTTTTTGCAGCGTGTCCCGTGCTCGCGCGAGACGGCTCATGACCGTCCCCGCGGGCAAGTCGAGGATCCTGCCCGTTTCTTTGTACGACAGGCCATATTCGCAAACCAACCTGACCACATTACGTTGTTCCATCGACAATTGCGCGATGTCCTTCCTCAACTCTTGGAGAGCGAGCCGATTTTCGGCTACGATTCGACCGTCATAGCTTAACAGCTGGTCGATGAATGTAATATCGACGATATCGCCACGGATCTTTTCCGCCCGCATGTGGTCGATCCAAAGATTTTGCGCGATGCGAAACATCCAGCTGTCGAGCCGCGTGCCCGGCTGCCATTGATCCAAGTGCGCCAGCGCCCTCACATAGGTTTCCTGTATCAAATCCTCGCTGAGATCCAAACCGCGGGCAAGCGAGTGCACGAATCGACGCAAGCGCGGCAATAACTTCACCATGCGATCATGGACGTCCTGAATCGTATAATCCGCTCGTTCCTCGGAGAAACGATAAGCGTTGTAGCCGTGATGTTGCCGAACGTCGTTTGCAACTGGAAGCGATTCGCGCGATTGGACAAGCTGACGCCTCCGCGCATTGCCGGCCATCATGGTTGCCTGCCCACTTGCTTGAACGAACTCGTCGTGTGGCAGCGTTCACATGCCCGTCCGAACGAGCCGCGATGAGCGTCGTCCTGGCGGTGACATGAATAGCAATCCGTGGGCAGAGCGATCTTGGCGACATTCTTGGTAACGTGGCAGACTTGGCAATTGAGGCCGCGGTGCGCCCCGGTCAGCGGGTAACGCGTCTGCGCGTCGTGATCAAACCGCCACCGCGTCCAGCTATTCGGATTATGGCAGAGCGCGCAATTCGCGCCCAGGCGACCCTCATGATGCTCGTCGCGATGGCAGGAAGCGCAATTCAGCGGGGTGCCCTTGAACCTCAGCGAGCGATGGCATTCCTCGCAAGGCACGATTGCGTGGCGCCCGATTAGCGGAAATCGCGTAATGTCATGATCGAAGGACGTCACGCGGCGCCAATTGTCCTCACCGTGACATCGCTCGCAACGATTGCCAAGCTGGCCGTTGTGCCGATCGTCCTTGCGGTGACAGGATATGCAGGTCGTCCCCAACTTGTCGCGATAAAGATCGCCAGTATGGCACGTGTCGCACTTTACCTTTGCATGGGCGCCTCTGAGTGGAAACTTCGTCGCTTTATTATGGTCGAAGCGAATCGTGCTCCACTTGTTCTCATCATGGCAAGTTTCGCACTTTGCGCCGTACCGTCCACCGTGGACGTCCTGAATCTTGTGGCAATCGACGCACGCGGTACCAATTCCCTTGTAGCGTTCGCCACCGTGGCACGCCGAACACGGAACGGTGCGATGCGCGCCGTGGAGCGGGAACTTGGTCTTGTCGTGGTCGTACGATTTGACGCGACGCCATGTCGCCTCGCCATGGCAGCTCTCGCATATTTCCCCAAGGCGACCCTTGTGCGGATCATTCGTCTTATGGCAGTCGAAGCAGCGCCCCGGCGTATCGCGAAACTTCACCGTTTGCATATGACAGCCGCCGCACTGCACGGTTTTGTGAGCGTCGCGCAACTCGAAATTCGTAAAAGCGTGATTGAAGGTTTCACGATCAAGCTGGACGATGTCGGCGTTTCGCCCCTTGTGATCGGAGTGGCAGTGGGTGCAGTCCTGCTTTGCCGCATCCGGTTGTCGCCCGTGAAATCCCTTACCTGTCGACCGATCCGCGGTAGTTTCTTTGTGGCATGCCAGGCAAAGTCGTGTTTGCGATTTTCGTGAGAACGGCTCGTGGCAATTACCGCAGTCCTTCTCGAGTTTGGCGTGTCCGTCGATAACCGGACCGGGGATGACAAGCTTTTCAAATAAATTCTGCGAACGCGCGATCGACGCCGCAGCGCCTGCGAGAACCATCCCGATTGCGAGCATCCGCATGAGCCGCTGGCTCAATGGCGAGCCTCCGCTCAAAAGAAATGCGCCGCGAAGATATGAATGATGGCGGCGATCACGAGAAGGAAAAACAACGGTAAGTGGAAGACATGCCAAAGCCTGAAGAGGCGTTCGTAGAGTGCAAAGGCCGCGGCCTTCTTTACCGCGGCGACATGCAGCGATACGAGGTCAGCAACGCCTGCAAGTTGCTGCCGCCGAGCCTTTCGCGACCATCCTAGCTTCTTGCCTTCGACCGCGATGACCCGCCGCGCATCGGCAATCAGCCGCGCACGAACTGCGCGTGCTCGCCAGCCGATCGTCGGTAGCAAAAAGAGCCCGGTGAGAACGCCCTTGGGCGACGCGGTACCTTGCTGCGCAAACGCGTTTAGTTGTGCGACGACGCGATCCGCGACAGGCAGGCCGGCGCCGATAAGTCCTTTCAGCGCATCGGCATCAGCGAGGATCTCCTGCACAACCACTTTGCGTCCGTACAGCCCAAGGTGGATCTTGCCGTAGAGATACCGCCCAACGATTCCGCTCCCGGCAACAATAAGCATCGCCGCAAGGGCCACATTGCTGTTGATCGAGCCGAGCCTGAAATTTGCATGCAACAGAATCAACACAGGCCCGAATACGCCCAGAATCATGTGGGCGCGGAACCAGAAGACAACCGTGCCAAGCGGCCGCAAAAACCGCATGCGCTTTCGCAAGGGATAAAGCAGCAGGAGGACCATAAGGCTGCTTCCCACGATGCCGAGCCAATATCCGGCGCCGCTCTCGGGGGTGAGGCCACTGTCCTCACGGTTTAGCCAACCGAACCAGAGGACGCCGGCAACGGCGATGCTAAACATCAAGGGTACGACTTTCGCCCGCAGATGCGTACGGTATTGAGCAAAATCCGGCTTTGCAGATGTGCGGGCGCAAGACGGCGCGACCGGGGGATGGGCAGTGCGCCGCTGCCGCGCGACAAAACGCTCGACGGGTAATTCTGAAATTGCTGAATTAGTCATTGTTTCCCCAAGGCATGACCACGCGCCTATTCAGCTACCTGTACCCCCCAGGATGCTGCCTAGTTGCGAACTGCACTAATTCGAACTCCCCAGAGGGGCGGCAGCTTGGACAAAGACCGACTGTTTTGTGGCGTCTGACAATTTCCTGACAACCGTTCTGAACCCCGACGCTCACGCTCGGAACGCGCTCTTGCCAGTCGGCTGCCTAACATGTGAGCCGATTATGATAATCAATTGCGGCTTCGGGGATGTTTGCGGTGAGCACGGGGGCTCATATTGAAAGCTCGCGGGGTCGATCGCCGACATGGATGGGGGGTAGCAGGCGGATCGAGTTAAGATTCTGCCGCATTCACATGCGACAGGATTGCGGCTTGCGACCTCGAACCCGGCCGTAAGCCTAAATCGTCGTTTGCTCGCGATATCATTCCGACACGGTGTTTTCCTTAAGTCGGGATTTGGAGGCAAAACGAAGCATGATGTTGCGCAATTTGGCACGCTGGCCGTTGTTTGCTTCAATATCACTCGCGGCAGTTGTCAGCGGCAGTACGGTGTCGTTTGCGCAAGCAAACGGTGACGAAACTGCAGCGATGCGTGCGATCGACCAAGCCGTTCGTACAGGTGATTTCAGCCGTGCGGCCACACTCTTGCAGAAGGCCGCGGAGTCCGGGAATGCCGAGGCGCAATATCAACTGGCCTCGCTCTACCGCTCCGGACGCGGGGTACCGCAAGACGAACTTCTTGCTTTCAAATGGATGAAGGCCGCGGCCGAGAAAAATCACAAGAACGCCCAATTCAATCTCGCAAAAATGTATTTGGCAGCGCGTGGCGTGGCGTCGGATATCGGTCAGGCCAAGGTCTGGTTGCAGAAGGCGGCTTCACGCGGACACGACGAGGCCGCCAAGCTTCTTGCAGAAATCTCGACGCCTCGCGCGATCGAGCCAGGCGCACCAAACGCCGCGCAGTCGGCTACGCCCGCGGGACGGCGCGAGCCCGTGAAAAATGAGACGACATCCCGGCGCGGCTTGGCAAATACGCGCAGACTCCAAGGTCCGGAGATTCTGGAAGCCGCATTGCGGGGGCAAACAGACGCTGTTCAGAAATTAATCGCTTCCGGCGCAGACATTACGACCAGGGATGACGACGGCAACACCGCGCTTTCGCTCGCTGCATTTGCGGGCAAGGTTGACACAGTCGATGCCCTGTTGGCGGCTGGTGCAGACGTCAATGCGGAAAACCGCCTCGGCGAGCGGCCGGTGATGCTGGCGGCAGCGCGAGGTCATGCCAATATCGTCGATGCTCTGCTTAGACGAGGCGCGGACGTAACAGGCGGGAACCGGGGCGGCGAAACCGCTCTGACGCTTGCCCTGCGCCAATGTCACGAGCAGGTTGCCAGGGTTCTGGTCGATCGCGGCGCCAACTTGCGAGCAGTTCCGGATCGGGACGGGACGATACTCATGGTTGCCGCCGTCGCCTGCCCCCAAAACCTGTTGACGTTGCTGATCTCGAACGGAGCACCGGTTGACGCGATCGACAGCGCAGGGCGAACCGCATTATGGATTGCGGCCGACCGCGGTAACACCGGCGGATTGTTGGCCTTGCTTAAGAATAATGGCAACCAACGCATCGCCGATAAAGAGGGGCAAGCGCCCTTGCATCGAGCCCTTGAAAGCGGCAACCGTGACGCCGCACAACTGCTGATCGGCGCCGGCGCCGACGTCGATAAGCCAACGACAGCGGGTAACACACCACTGATTCTGGCCGCGAAATCCGGCCTGACCGAGATCGTTCTCCTGCTCCTCAAGAAAGGCGCACGACCCGATCTACGAAACAATCTCGGGTATAACGCGCTTATGATGGGCTCCCAAGAAGGGCAAGTGGAGGTCGTCAAAGCACTCCTGAATGCCGGGGCCGATCGAAATCTCAGAAACAAGAAGCGCGAAACCGCAATCGACATCGCCACCGCCTCAGGGCATTCAGAAATCGCGCAGTTGTTGAAGTAAGCTTCGATCTTTTTGCCGATATCAACTGCCCGCGCTATGCGGTCAGCTTTTGGATTCGCGCACTGGAGGAGGTGCTGAAGTCCAGCCGCGGCTTCAAAACCGGTACGACTTGGCTAGATTTCCCCACTTCCTGACGAATGTCGCGGCGAGATTGGTCATCGCCGTATCTTGGTCCAGAATGACGTAAAGGCATGATGTAACGAGGCGCAATCGCACGATCTCCACGCTATCGCAGCCAAGAGATTTCATCCGGTCGGCAAGATACTTGACCTCGCCTTTACGGCCGGACTGGCGGTGACCGATGATGAGCACTCTGTCCTTCTGCCGAAGCGCCGCAATCTCAGCGAGCGCCACGTGCCTGTTGGTCAACCGCTGCCCTTGAATTCCGTTGTCCGGATCAAGAAAGACGAGGTTGGCGCCGCTCACTAAATTGGCCAGCCCCTGGGCCCAGAGCGGGCGTAATGACGCTTTTTTTGGGACCTCTTGTCGGACGAATACTGCGTTTTCCAACACTCCACTCCTTTGCAATGCTGTCAAAGGATCGGTGATCGCGCGACGATCGTTCGCAAAATCCATCAGCTGGTCATACAACTCAGGCGCGAGATGGCGGAATTCATCGGAGCGTCTGAGGTAATCGAAATGTTTGACGGAATCTTCCATTTTATCGCTTACACCCGTCAGGTACCAGCAAACGGCAAGGCGACGATCTTGCATGAGATACCGAAGCAAAGCGAACTTTCCAAAGTCGCCGATGCCCCCAATGTGGCCAATTTGCATAGTGCCCCCCAACGTATAACGGAGGACGCCAGGTTTTGTGGTCTCGTCACACCAGATTTTCGTCGAACGTTACTTCCAAGTCACACGTTGAAGATAACTATGGCGCAAGTCATTGATTCAAGTCATTGAAAAAACCTGAGATTCAGTTTTTCAACGCTTGCCGCACATCTCGGTACCATCACGGAGCCGCGGAGGCCGTCGTGCAAGATGGCATGCAACCGCCTTGCCTTCTCGT
>Ga0257161_1000347_pt1 | contig 12240 bp, 13 predicted proteins | sample NR01A_FD_185954 | JGI IMG/M metagenome (GOLD analysis project Ga0257161, IMG submission 185954) | Soil microbial communities from H.J. Andrews Experimental Forest, Oregon, United States - NR-01-A | ecosystem: Environmental > Terrestrial > Soil > Temperate forest > Bulk soil | place: USA: Oregon... | reverse complement strand
CCTCTCCCCGCAAGCGGGGAGAGGGAGCAGTGCGCGCTTACTTCGCCGCCGCCGGGAACACCGGGAGCTTGCTGACGTCGCGCGCGTCGTGCTGGATGATGACCGTCGCCTTGAGATTGGCGGCAATCTTCTTGAAGCGGTCCAGCGAGGACAGGGTGTAGGCGTGGTCGGTGTTGAACGACGGAACGCCGTTGCTGTCATAGTTTTCCTGGAAGTGCGCGAGATCGCCGCTGAGCAGCACGTAACCCTTCTCCCGCAGCTTCACCAGCAGGCTGTGATGGCCCGGCGTATGCCCGGGCGTGTTGAGCATCACGACGGTGCCGTCGCCGAAGACGTCCTGGTCCACCGCCACCGGCTCCACCTTGGCGCCGCCCGTGATCCAGGGCGTGAACGTCACGGGATTCACCAGCGGGCTCTTCTTGGCGGGGTCGGTCAGCGCGTCCCAATCGCCCTTGCCGATCAGCAGCGTCGATTTCGGAAACGAATCCACCTGGCCGACATGGTCGCCATGATAATGGCTGATGCCGACATACTTGACGTTTTCGGGCTTCAACTCCAGCTTGGCGAGCAGTTCGACGATACTCTCCTTCGGCGCCGTGGCTCCCGCACCCTTCCCGAAGCCGGAATCCCACACCATGTAGTCGTCACCGTGCTTGATCAGGTAGCAGCTGAAGACAAGCTGAACCTTGAGGCCGTTGTAGGCGTAGGTGTCGCTAAAGCGCAAGCCGACGTCCGTTGGGGCAGCGCTGGTGCCGCAGTCGAGGCGCGTGAGCGTCACTTCGGGCGCCGCTTGCGCCAACGCCGAAAGGCTCATCAAGGCGTTGGCGCAGACGCCGATCGCCAACATGGATAAAGTTCGCCGCATGATCTCCTCCCACAAGTCGCAGCAACACAACCGAATTTGCATCGGGCGAAGGATGTTGCCCGGTTGCGGCGGCTCGGTCAATGTGCCCGGCAGTTGACCCGCTCCGCCCCTTCCGTTAGATCGGCTGCCGCCCCTGCGCTTGAACTTGCCGGGTCGGCGACGCATATCGATAGCGATATGAAAATACATGCGATTGTCATCGTGACGCTGATCGTCGGCTGGGGTGCGGGGGCGGCCACCGCCACGGCGACCGCCGCCGAGGTGACAGCTCCCTTTGATGCAGGCCTGGCGCGGCTTTCCGAAATTCTCGGCAGCCTGCACTACCTGCGCGGCCTCTGCGGCGCCAACGAGGGCGCCAAGTGGCGTGCTGAGATGCAGGCGCTGCTCGACGCGGAGGCGCCGTCAGGCCAGCGGCGTGCTCAATTCATTGCTCATTTCAACAGGGGCTACCGGGCCTACCTGCAGACCTACCGCACCTGCACGCCCGCCGCCGACCTGGTCATCCGCCGCTATCTCGAAGAGGGCTCCAAGATCGCCCGCGAGGTGACGGCCCGTTACAGCAATTGAGCGACAACAATATGCGCCCAGATCCCGCGCGTCTTTGCGCTCATTCGTGGGGCAAATTAACCGTTCCTAAAGGTCGGCCTTTAACGCCGCGATCCGCATGCTAGTTTGCCGCCCCGCGACGGGGTGCGGCAGTGGGCCGCGAGGGTACGTCTCATCATGAAACCAGCACCGGTGGCGCGTGGTTCATTACCGGACCACGAGCAGAAGCAGGCCGCACTCGATTTTCTCCAGGAGGCCTGGGTCGAGGCTCGCCTGTCTGGCGTCGACGGCGACTGCATGGCGCAGATCTGCCTGTTCACTGCGTTCAGCGAACTGGTTTCGACCTATGGCGAGGATGCCGCGGCCCGCTATGCCGAGGGCCTGCCCAAGCGGATCGCCAATGGGGAATTCTCGGTCGAGCTGGCGTGGCAGTAACGCCGGTAGCCCGGATGGAGCGAAGCGTAATCCGGGAACAGCGCTCCTAGAAAGGAGAAGCCGACCCCGCATTACGCGGAGTTTATCATCGGGCCGGCCGAAGGCCGGACCCGGTGGCTCCATGCGGGCTACACTTGCCCTTGTGGGGGACGGGCGCACACCCTACCTTTTGCCATCCATGGGCAAGGACACATGAAAGCAGCGCTGCTTCCAGACCGCGGCGTCGTCAAGGTCGCCGGCGACGATGCGCGGGGTTTTCTCAACGGCCTGTTGACCTCCGATATCGATCGGGTAGCGCCGGACAGCGCGGTTTTTGCGGCGCTGCTGACGCCGCAGGGCAAGATCATCATGGATATGATCGTCGTCGAGGCGCCCGCTCAGGATGGCGGCGGTTTCTTCCTTGATGTCCCCAAGGCGCTCGCCAAATCCTGTGTCGACCGGCTCAGTTTCTACAAGCTGCGCGCCAAGGTGATCGTCGAGGATCTGTCCGAGGTGCTTGGCGTCATGGCGGTCTGGGAGGGCGAGGCCGCGACCGAATACGGATTGTGCTATCGCGATCCGCGTCTGCCGGCGCTTGGGCTTCGCGTCATTCTGCCCCCTCATCTCGCCGCGGAGGCGGCGGCCGACCTTGGCGCCACGCTGATGCCGGCAGCCGCATTCGAGGCACACCGCATCGCGCTCGGGATACCGCGCGGCGGCCTCGATTTCATCTACGGCGACGCGTTTCCTCATGAGGCCGACATGGACCAGCTCCATGGCGTCGATTTCCACAAGGGTTGCTTTATCGGCCAGGAGGTGGTGTCGCGCATGGAGCATCGCGGCAACGTGCGCACGCGTCTTGTGCCGGTTGCCTATGAAGGCTTCGCGCCCGACGCAGGCGCGGCCGTGATGGCGGCCGAGAAGCAGGTCGGCACATTCGGCTCGTCGGCGGGCGGGCGGGCGCTCGCGATGCTGCGGCTCGACCGCGCCGAGGACGCGCTGGCTGCGAGCCATGCGCTGGTGGCCGGCACGGTGCCGTTGCGCCTCGTCAAGCTCGACTGGCTGCGGTTTGCGTTGCCGGGGGAACAGAAGGCTGGGTGAGGCCGTCGCTCACCTCCCCCTGGAGGGGGGAGGTCGGCCCGCGTTAGCGGGCCGGGTGGGGGTGACAGCGCTTCAGCATACTCCACCGCTGTCACCCCACCCCGGACTGCCTTCGGCAGTCCGACCCTCCCCCTTCAGGGGAGGGTGGCGACGATCAGCGCCCGGACGCGAATCACGCCCCCGGCATCATCCCGTCGAACCGTGCGGCGCCTGCCTTCGTAAAACTCACGATCCGCGAATTCGCCGCACGCTTGGCCCAGCCGCGGTCATAGATGTGATTGAGCAGCGCCGCCCCGAGCGCGCCGGCAAGGTGGTGCCGGCGCTCGCTCCAGTCGAGGCAGGCGCGGCACAGGGGGCGTCGTCCGTTCGCGGCAGCTTCGAGATCGATGCCCAAGGCTGAAAAGAACCGTTCGCCGGCCTTTGTGAGCCGCAGCGCGCCGCTGGCCGCAGCGATCATCCCGGCTGACTGGAGGCGGTCGTACATACGCACGGCGGCGTCGCCGGCGAGATGGTCATAGCAGACGCGGGCGCGCCGCAGTTCCGGGTCGCGCGGGCCGGTGCGCACCCGCAGATGCCCGGTGCGGGCTGCAACCCCCATCAGGCCCTCGAGGACGGCGGCCACATCGGCGCCGGACAGGCGGAAATAGCGATGGCGGCCCTGTTTCTCGATATCGACGAGGCCGGCATCCTGGAGCTTGCCGAGATGCCCGCTCGCCGTCGAAAGCACGACGCCCGCCTCCTGGGCGAGCTCGGTTGCGGTGAGCGCCTGGCCGTGCATGAGCGCAGTGAGCATGTTGGCGCGCGCGGGATCTCCCAGCAGCGCCGCAATGGCCGCGATGTTCGGTCCGTCTTTCATAGTTCGACATTAGCCGAAGTATAGACGCGGCGCAAGCTGCTAGATGTCGCCGTCCGAAAATCTAACTAAGGAAGCGCCGATGCGGACGGCCGCCGCCCCCGAAACTGCCGGCAACGCGCGCGAATATGTGCTGCTTGCCGTGCTGGCAATCGTGTGGGGTGCGTCCTATGCCTTCATCAGGCTCGGCGTCGCCACCATTCCGCCGGTGACGCTGATCGCAGCGCGGACCTTGATCGGCGGCGCGCTGCTGTTTGCTATCCTGACTGCGCGCGGCATCGCAATGCCGCGCGACATAGCAATGTGGCGGCGGTTCATGCTCCAGGCGCTGCTCAACAGCGTGGTGCCGTTCACGTTGATCGCCTGGGCGGAACAGACCGTCGAGGCGGGCCTCGCCACGATCTTGTGTTCGGCTTCGCCGATCTTCACCTTTCTCATGACCTTCGCGATCACCCGCCACGAGCCGGTGACATTCACCAAGTTGTTCGGCGTTGTCGCCGGAATTGGCGGCATCTGCCTGATCGTCGGCGTCGAGGCATTGAGCGGGATCGGCAAAGCGCTCATCGCCGATCTCGCCCTCATCGCCGCAACGCTGTGCTTTGCGGGCGCCGCGATCTTCGGGCGCGGCTTCGGGACGCTCGATCCCCTGGTGCCGGCGACCGGATCGATGCTGTGCGGCAGCGTGGTGCTCGTTCCGATCAGCCTGGCGGCGGAAGCGCCGTGGACGATCGCGCCGTCAGCGACGTCAGTGATCGCCCTCATCGCTTTGTCGGTATTTTCCACCGCTTTCGCGTTTGCGCTCTATTTCCGCCTGGTGCGAACGCTCGGCTCGGTCGGGGTGACGGCGCAAGCCTATCTTCGCGTTCCGGTCGGCGTCGCCATCGGCGTCGCCTTCCTGGGCGAGAGCGTCACCCCGAGCGCGCTCATCGGCCTGGCCGGCGTGATCGCCGGCGTCGCCGCCATGATTGTGCCGGCGCGGGCGAAGGCGTAGGGCATTGGCGCAAGCAGGGTGCATGCATTATAACGAACGCATGTCAGCGCTCCTGCATCCCGACGGCCTTCATCGCTGCCCGTGGCCCAAACAGGACCCGCTCTATGTCGCCTATCACGACGACGAGTGGGGCATGCCGGAGCGGGACGATCGCGCCCTGTTCGAGAAGCTCCTGCTCGACGGTTTCCAGGCCGGGCTGTCGTGGATCACGATCCTGCGCAAGCGCGACAACTTCCGCCGCGCCTTCGACGGGTTTGCGCCCGCCGTGATTGCGAGATACGACGAGCGCAAGGTGACGGCGCTGATGAACGATGCCGGCATCGTGCGCAACCGCGCCAAGATCGAGGGCGCGATATCGTCGGCGCACAGCTATCTCGACATCATGGAGAAGGGTCCGGGCTTCTCGGCGCTGCTATGGGGTTTCGTCGACGGCGAGCCGCAGGTGAATCATCGGCGCCGCCTATCGGACATTCCGGCGGAAACGCCGGTCTCCCGCGCGATCTCCAAGGAACTCGCCGGCCGCGGCTTCAAGTTCGTCGGGCCGACCATCGTCTACGCCTTCATGCAGGCGGTCGGAATGGTGAACGACCATCTGGTGACCTGCCATTGGCATCCGGACCGGAGGTCCGCGAAGCCGAAGTAGCCCGGACGGAGCGCGGCGACATCCGGGGCCGCCCTATCCCCACGGCAACGCCGTCCCCGGGTTTCGCTAGCGCTCAACCCGGGCTACCTTAAGCGCAATCATCGTTCCATAGACCGGAGGAGCCCCATGATTGCGAAGTTGCTTGCCCGCGTCGGCTTATCTCTTGCCGCCTCTCTTGCCGCCTCTCTTGCCGCCCTGGCGCTCGCGTCGGGCGCGGCATTTGCGAAGATCACTATCGCGATCGGCGGCGCCGGTTGTCTGTGCTATTTGCCGACTGTACTCGCCGAGCAGCTCGGCGAATACAAAAAGGCCGGCATCGAGATCGAACTCATTAACTTCAGAGGCGGCTCCCAGGCGCTCACGGCCGTGATCGGCGGCAGCGCCGACGTGGTGTCGGGCTATTACGACCACTGCGTCAATCTCGCTGCCAGGAACCAGAATTTGCAGGCCTTCGTGGTCTACGATCGCTATCCGGGCCTGGTGCTCGGCGTCTCGCCGCGCCACACCGCCGAGATCAATTCGGTCAAGGACCTCGCCGGCAAGAAGGTCGGCGTCAGCGCGCCCGGCTCTTCGACCGACTTCTTCCTGAAATTCCTGCTTGCCAAGAACGGCGTTGCTCCCGACGCGGCCGCGGTCATCGGCATTGGGCTCGATGCCACAGCGGTCGCCGCCATGGAGCAGGGCACCGTCGATGCCGCCGTGATGCTCGACCCGACGCCGACCCTGCTGAGGGCCAAGTTTTCCGCGCTCAAGATTTTGAGCGACACCCGCACCCAGGCCGACACCCTGGCGGTGTTCGGCGGCGAATATCCGGGCGGCGCTCTTTACACGCGCGGCGACTGGATCGCCAGGCACGAGAAGGAAACCCAGGCGCTCACCGACGCGATCCTCGCCACCCTGAAGTGGATTCACTCCCACACGGCGGAGGAGATCATGGCGAAAATGCCGGAGGATCTGGTCGGGCCCGACAAGGCGCTTTATCTCGCGGCGTTGAAAAACACGCTGCCGATGTATTCGACCACCGGCCGCATGGACCCGAAGGGCGCCGAGGCCGTACTCAACGTGTTCGCTCAATCCTCGCCGGACGTCGCTAAGGCGAAGATCGATTTGGCCAAGACCTATACGAACAAGTTCGTCGAGCAGGCTGCACAAAAGCTGGGGATGCGGTAGTCCAGTAATCCGGGACAGGTGGTGCCAGGCAAGGCCGTTCCCGCATTGCGCTTCGCTCCATGCGGGCTACAAGAGCCCAGCATGAACCTCATCTCCATCCAATCCCACGTCGCCTATGGGCACGTGGGCAATTCCGCCGCCGTGTTTGCCTTGCAGCGGCTCGGTTGCGAGGTGTGGCCCGTCCATACGGTGCAGTTCTCGAACCATACCGGCTATGGCACATGGAAAGGCGAAGTGTTTGCGGCCGCCCGGATCGGCGAGGTCATCGACGGCATCGCGGACCTCGGCGTGCTTCGTGCATGCGACGGCGTGCTGTCGGGCTACATCGGTGCGGTCGAAACCGGGGAGGCGATCGTTGCGGCGGTCGGCAAGGTCAAGGCCGCCAGCCCTCACGCCAGCTATTGCTGCGATCCTGTCATCGGCAACCGCGCCCGCGGCGAATTCGTGCGGCCCGGCATTGCGCAATTCATGCGCGAGCGCGCCCTGCCGGCTGCAGCGGTCGTCACGCCCAACCACTTCGAGCTTGACCGGCTGGTGGAGCGCGAGACGCGCGACCTCGCCGCCATCATCGAAGCCGTGGACGACATTCACGCCCGCGGCCCGCGCGCCGTGCTGGTCACCTCGGTGCGCTCCGACGCCACTCCCGCCGGCAGCCTCGATGTCATCGCCTCGGATGGAAGCAACCGCTATCTCGTCCGCACTCCATTGCTTGCGACACCGGCCAATGGCGCAGGCGACCTGATCGCGGCCTTGTTCTTCTTCCACTACCTGCGCTGCGGCGCGGTCGCGGATGCACTGGCCGCCGCGACATCGTCGGTGTTCGGGCTATTGCGGCGAACGCGCGATGCCGGGGCATCCGAAACGATCCTGATTGCCGCGCAGGACGAGCTCATGGCGCCGTCCGAAACATTCGCGCCGGTCAGGATCGGCCTTTGACAAATCCGGCGTGTTCCGGCATTCCGCCTCGCCATGCCTGACGCGTACATTGTCCAGATCGATCGCATTGACGTTGGCTTCGCGCCATTTCGCTGGCGGTTCGCGCAAGTGCGCGGCGACGACATTGCGGCGCATTTCGCCGCGCGCCGTCAGGCAACCCCACAACTGTGGAATGGCCGGGTGCTGCTCATGCGCGACTTTGCTATTCGCGACGGCGCCTTGCGCGGCATGTATTTTGAAGCAGGCTTCGCGGAATTCCTGGCGTGGCGCGACTGGAACTTTCCCGACCCGGCGGTCGTCAATTGCTTTGCCATGGGCGCTTTGCGTGCGAGCGACGGCGCCTACCTGATGGGCGTGATGAGCGATCGCACGGCCAATCCGGGCCGCATCTATTTTCCCGCCGGCACGCCCGATCCCAACGACGTGCGCGGCGAAACCGTCGACCTCCTTGGCAACGTCATGCGCGAACTCGCTGAAGAGACCGGCCTGACAGAGGCTGACGTCTCGGTTGCACCCGGATGGCACGCGGTGGTCGATGCCGCGCGCGTCGCCGTGATGAAACCCATTGATGTTCCGTATCCGGCTTCCGAGGTGAGGACAAGGATGCTGCGCCATCTCGCCAGCGAGACGCAGCCGGAACTCAGCGATGTCCGCATCGTCCGCTCGGCTGCCGATCTCGATCCGGGAATGCCGCGCTTCGTCACGGCGTATCTCGCGCATATGTGGAGGATAAGTAGCCCGGGTTGAGCGCCAGCGAAACCCGGGGGCCGCGGTGCCGTGTTGATAGGGCGTTCCCGGATTTCGCTTTCGCTCAATCCGGGCTACGACTGTGGCCCGAACCCCGCCATGCCGGCAGGCACAAAACGACTTGCCCCAAACGCCTCTTTTCCGCTAGAAGGTGCCGTCGGCCTCCGGAGCTTAACGCGACCTTCACCCGTTTTCGCGACTCTCATGGCCTGCACTTGAGGGTTTGGCATGTCGATGCGCCGCGACATTCGCGCGATCGGCGGGGGGACTGTGGTCCGCCCCGAAGCCTCCCTTGTTCTTCTGGCGCTGCTCCTTATTCGCCCCTGAGGGCCGGCTGGGCGCTCAAGCGCCTGGGCACTCAGGGGGTTTTCCAGGACCGGAACCTAAGAGCGCCTTGCGGGCGCAATCTTTGCAGCCATCTCTCCTAAAAAGGAACAGTTCTATGACCTCGCAGCCACAGTCCGGGCAGGACCGCGTCGTCGTTTTCGACACCACCTTGCGCGACGGCGAGCAGTCGCCCGGCGCCACCATGACCCACGAGGAAAAGCTCGAGATCGCCGAACTCCTTGACCACATGGGCGTCGACATCATCGAGGCCGGGTTCCCGATCGCCTCCGAGGGCGATTTCCTCGCCGTCAACGAGATCGCCAAATGCACCAAGCGGGCCGTCGTGTGCGGTCTCTCGCGGGCCGGCCAGAAGGACATCGACCGCTGCGGCGAGGCGATCAGGCCGGCCGAGCGCGGCCGCATCCATACCTTCATCTCCACCTCGCCGGTGCACATGAAGTGGAAGCTGCAGATGCAGCCCGAGCAGGTGTTCCAGATGGTGGTCTCTTCCGTCACCCGCGCCCGCAACTACACCGACGACGTCGAGTGGTCGGCCGAGGACGGCACCCGCACCGAGCACGATTTCCTGTGCCGCTGCGTCGAGGCCGCAATCGCTGCGGGTGCCACCACCATCAACATCCCGGATACGGTCGGCTACACGGTGCCGGAGGAATATTACGCGCTGTTCCGGATGGTGCGGGAACGGGTGCCGAATGCCGACAAGGCGCGGTTCTCGGCCCATTGTCACGACGATCTCGGCATGGCGGTGGCGAATTCGCTCGCCGCCGCCCGCGCCGGCGTGCGCCAGATCGAGTGCACCATCAACGGCATCGGCGAGCGCGCCGGCAATGCGTCGCTCGAGGAAATCGTGATGGCCATGAAGGTGCGCAACGACGTGCTGCCGTTCTGGACCGGCGTCGACGCCACCATGCTCACGCGCGCCTCCAAGCTGGTGTCGGCTGCGACCTCGTTTCCGGTCCAGTACAACAAGGCGATCGTCGGCCGTAACGCCTTCGCGCACGAGTCGGGCATCCACCAGGACGGCATGCTCAAGCACACCCAGACCTACGAGATCATGACGCCGGAAAGCGTCGGCGTGAAGCAGACCTCGCTGGTCATGGGCAAGCACTCCGGCCGCCATGCCTTCATCCACAAGCTCAAGGATCTGGGCTACGAACTCGCCGGCAACCAGCTCGAAGACGCCTTCGTGCGCTTCAAGGCCCTGGCTGACCGCAAGAAGCACGTCTATGACGAGGACATCGAGGCGCTGGTCGACGAGGAGATCGCCACCGCCCAGGACCGCATCAAGCTGGTGTCGCTCTCCATCATCGCCGGCACCCACGGCCCCCAACGCGCCACCATGAAGCTCAACATCGACGGCCGGACCGCGATCGAGGAATGCGAAGGCAACGGGCCCGTGGACGCGACCTTCAACTGCATCAAGGCGCTGGTGCCGCACGACGCGACATTGGAGCTTTACCAGGTGCATGCGGTGACCGAAGGGACCGACGCCCAGGCCGAAGTTTCGGTCCGGCTATCGGAGAACGGGAAGTCGGTGACCGCGAAGGGGGCCGATCCGGATACGCTCGTGGCATCCGCCAACGCCTATCTCGGCGCTCTCAACAAGCTCATGGTCAAGCGGCAGCGCGGCAAGCCGGAAGCCATGGTGGTGCCGTAGGGGGAGCCTTTTGCCTCGTCGTGGCCGGGCTTGTCCCGGCCACCACGCTTATCTTCGCTCTCGCGCCTTCCCGCCGCGCTGGCATGCCGGCGCCATCGTGCAGCCGGCAATATTGCCGGGCATGAGGATCAAGGCCCACGGGCGGGGCGCTTGGTGCATGAAGTCTTCACGATGGGGTTGGGAATGTTCTTTTCCGCCCAGTCGAGGAAGACGTCGAACTGCGCCAAGGCCGTTGACCCCAGCATGCCCATATGCGTGTGGCCGTTGAACTTGCCCTCGAAGCGCGGGTCTTCGGCACTAACCACGAGCGCGGGGCCCACCTTACGGGTCGGACTGGCGTTCATGGCAGCGACGGCGGCGTAGTTTCCTTCGCGGAAAGTCATCGGTCGATAGTCGCCGTTCATCATCAAGAAGGGGATCGCATCGAAATCGGAGCCGACCAGGCCCGCCGCAGCGAGATCGGTTCCACCTTCCGGCGTGATGATGCCTTTGAGCAGGGGCAGCTTGCCGCGCTCCTTCAACACGCGCACGAGGTGCAGTGATGACGGTGAGGACTGCGAGTGGGGCGCGACGATACCGCCGCCAATGCCCTCAAGAAGGTCGGCAAGCGCGATCGGAAGCCACGTGTTGTTTGGCGCGACCTCGCGCGGCGTGCACGCCTCGCAGATCGAGCCAGGCAGCGTCACCTCAGCATTCGGCACCAGCTGCTTGTAGTACTCAAGGCCAAGGTACTCGTTGTTAGCGGCATCGGGCGCCGGTCCTATGGCCCCCTTGCGTGCGACAAGCTTTGGATCAGCTGAGTCGGGGCCCGGTGGGATGGGGAATTTCGGCGAGTAATTGCCGTGCGCCGGGGATGGTTGAGGATTTTCAGCTGGATCGGGATCGCCAGGATCGCCGTGCCGGATCATCTTGCCGACCATGATGGTCGAGCCGCTTATGATATGGCCGAACCACGCGGTCCACGCCCCGTTGTCGGTGATGCGTCCGAAGGTAGGAACCATGTCCCAATTGCCGGTCGCCTTGGCCTCGTGGAGCACGGACTGGTCGAAGCCGGAGCGCCCACGCCCCGGCTGGTCCATGACGAACGACGCCAGATTGTGGCGCACGGCATAGGAATGCCAGCCCTCCTTGCCATCCGGCGTCGAATCCAGCGCCGCGCCCGTGTGCGTCGAGCCGTGAACGAAGATGATCGGCCATTGGCGGCGCGTCTTCGGGACCTGGAACTGCACGTAGGCTTGCCCGATCGTGATCTGCTGGGGTTCACCGGCAGTCGGACCTGCAGCGTATTTCGTGACCTTCGGTACGCCGCCGACGAAGAATGAGCCCTGGTCGCACACTTCCAGCGGCTCGTCCAGATAAGGGTTCTCCAGCGGGTTCTCCCATGCCGATGCGCCCGACGCAGACGTCGCCGCCATAAGCGCCGATGTCAGAGCGAGAAGCGGACCTTTCCTCGCCTTCATGGTGTTTCTCCTCCGATGGTGTTTCCAGGCAGGCGCAAGAACATGCTTCCTCCCAGATCCGTCATGTCGACGTTTTTCAGCGCATCGGCGTTAGCCGCCAACGCGCGGCTTCGAAGCATACGCCGGAAGCGACGCATGGTCTTCCATGAAAGTCCGCCGGCACCAAAAAGGGCTTCGATCAAGGAACCGCCAAGCTTTATTCGATCGAGGTCATCTTGTTACGATGAGGCCACAGCACTGACGCCGCGTAGGGCTCCCGAGCGCGCTACTCGCCAAGCTTGGTAGTATTGGGGTTGGTGCAGGAACCCGTGTTTTAGTTGCGCAAATCAAGCCGGTGGGCACGCCCATTGTGCAGCATGCAGTTCTTAATTGGGCCGGCGAAGGACATTTCTTGTGTCAAACGACGTGCGATCAACCGTCTGGTCGTGGCTGTGAGAGATTCCAAATCTCGCTGAAGCACCAGCCGAGATAGCGCACAACATCCGGCGTGGCGCGGTAGGGTGCAATGA
>Ga0257161_1000346_pt1 | contig 12249 bp, 11 predicted proteins | sample NR01A_FD_185954 | JGI IMG/M metagenome (GOLD analysis project Ga0257161, IMG submission 185954) | Soil microbial communities from H.J. Andrews Experimental Forest, Oregon, United States - NR-01-A | ecosystem: Environmental > Terrestrial > Soil > Temperate forest > Bulk soil | place: USA: Oregon... | reverse complement strand
CCGCTCGACTCCGGCCACATCGCGAGCTTCGACCGGCGCAAGTGCAAGGGCCCGCTCAACGGGCCGGGCGCGGAGCTTGGCGAGAAATGTCCGGAGGGCTTTGCGTTCTATCCGATTCCGGGCCCGGGCTTCCAGGGCGATCCGGGTGCGGAGGAGAATCCGTATTACACCTGGGTCGACCAGCACAACATCTTCGGCCTCGGTGCGGACGTTCCGCTCGCCACCGGCAACCAGTCGGACTCGCTCCACGCGCTGGTGGGCGGCCGCGTGATCGAACTGCGCGTGCCCTATCCGATGGGCTTCTTCGCCAAGGGCATCGACGGCCGTATCGATGACGCCGGCGCCGGCTGGAAGGGCCGTGGCCTGTGGGTGACCTCGGGCAACCGTACCCCGATGCACATCGAAGGCATCGACGCCCCGGCCCCCGGCGCCCCCGGCAAGACCCCGGAGACTTTGTCGAGCCCGCTGGTGGTGCACTTCCAGCTGCGGCCCGATCCGCTGGCGCATTGAATAATCCCTGGGAGCGCGGGCGTCCCGCCCGCATCAAACAAAGAGCGGGCGGGACGCCCGCGCTCCCAGGTGTGGCGCAGTTACTTTTTATCGGCTTCTAAGTCGCGGATGGAGAGAGAAGACACCCGGAGGCCCTCATGCGGTTTATTCCGATCGGACACGAATTCGTCGCCGAGGTCACCGGCATCGATCTGCGCGCACCTATCGATGTCGATTCGGCGGCGAACATACATGCCGCCATGGACCGCTACGCCGTGCTGGTGTTCCACGACCAATCGCTGAGCGACGAACAGCAGATTGCGTTCACCAGGAGCCTCGGAAAGATCGAGCTCAACACCGCCAACAACGTGACGCGGCTCGATCAGCGTAGGCTCAGCATCGAGATGAGCGACATTTCGAATCTCGATCAGCACAGCAGCCTGCTGGCGCGGGATGATCGGCGGCGTGCATTCAATCTCGGCAATCGGCTGTGGCATTCGGATTCCTCGTTCAAGGCGGTGCCGGCGAAATACTCGCTGCTGTCCGCCCGCACCATCCCATCGGCCGGCGGCGATACCGAGTTTGCCGACATGGGCGCCGCCTACGATGCGCTTGATCCCGAAACCAAGGCCGAGATCGAGGATCTGGTCACCGAGCACTCGCTGCTGTTCTCCCGCGGCCAACTCGGATTTGTGGATTTCACCGCCGAGGAGCGCGTGAAGTTTGCCCCGGTGCGCCACCGCCTGGTGCGGACCAATCCGGCGACCGGCCGCAAGTCGCTATTCCTGTCGTCGCACATCGGCGGCATCCTCGGCTGGCCGGTGCCGGAAGCGCTCGCCTTCGTGCGCGATCTCGCCGAGCATGCGACCCAGCGGCAATTCGTCTACGCCCATGCCTGGCGGCAATATGATCTCGTGATGTGGGATAACCGCCAGACCATGCATCGGGCCCGGCGCTACAAGGACACGGGCGAAGTGCGCGATATGCGCCGCACCACCCTCGAAGGCGACGGATCGACGACAGCGCAGATGGCGGTGGCGTAAACGTTCTTGTAGGGTGGGCAAAGCGAAGCGTGCCCACCGTTGCCCTGGCCGGGTGGGCACGCTTCGCTTTGCCCACCCTACGAACAGGGGGCCATGATGAAATTTCCCCGCCGCCGTTTCCTGCAGCTTGGAGGCGCCGTCGCCGCCGTATCGGCCATGCCGCGTTCCGGACTCGCACTCGATTATCCGACCCGGCCGGTGCGCTTCGTCGTCGGCTTTCCGGCCGGCGGCCAGCAGGACATCATGGCGCGGTTGATCGGCCAATGGCTGTCGGAGCGGCTTGGGCAGCAATTTCTGATCGAGAATCGCTCTGGCGCGGGGGGCAATATCGGGGCCGAGGCGGTGATCAATTCGCCGCCGGATGGCTACACCATGCTGTTGGTCGGCTCCCCGAACGCCATCAACGCCACGCTTTACCAAAAGCTCAATTTCGTATTTCTGCGCGACATCGCGCCCGTCGCAAGCTTTGCCCGCACACCCCTCGTCATGGAGGTGCATCCTTCGGTCCCGGTGAACACGGTTCCGGAGTTCATTGCATATACCAAGGCAAATCCCGGCAAGGTCAATTTCGCCTCCGCCGGCAACGGCACGCCGCAACATGTCTCCGGCGAGCTGTTCAAGATGATGACGGGCATCAACATGGTGCATGTGCCTTATCGCGGCTCGGCGCCGGCGCTGATCGATATGCTGGCGGGGCAGGTCCAAGTCATGATCGATCCGCTGCCGGCTTCGATCGAACATGTTCGCAGCGGCAGTCTGCGGGCTCTGGCCGTGACCACACTCGAGCGTTTTCCCGCATTGCCAAACCTGCCGACCGTGACCGAATTTGTTCCGGGATATGTTGCGGATTCCTGGTATGGCGCAGGCCTGCCGATCAACACGCCACCGGAGATCGTCGACAAGCTCAACCGCGAGATCAATGCGGGGCTCGCGGACTCGAAGATAAAAGCGAGGATCACCGATCTTGGCGCAACGGTGCTGGCGGGCTCGCCGGCCGATTTCGGCAGGATGATCGAAGTGGAAACCGAGAAGTGGGGCAAGGTAGTCAAAGCCTCCGGAGCGAGGTCGGAGTAGAGTCTCCGCTATTTGGCTTCGGCAGGGCCTGTCGGCGGATGGAGGAAAGAAGACGAAATCCGGGTGCAGCGGCTCCACGTTCTGCTGCGTTTACCACGGCCGGCCCGACGACTGGCTGCGACAGGACGCGGCGGCTCAATGCCGTCTGTACTTGGCGGCCCCGAGCGTCGCCGACGGCAATTCTCCGAATGCAAGGCGATAATCCCGGGCGAAATGACCCGGATTGAGGAAACCGCAGGCGAATGCGACCGAGACGACGGATGTTGTGCCGTCCGGCTGCTGCAGCATGCGTCGGGCGTGTTGCAGCCGGACGCTCTTGACGAAGGCCATCGGGGAGCGGTTGCGCGAGTCCCTGAAGGCCTTGAATATACTGCGAGTGCTCGCGCCGGCGACGGCCGCAAGCGCCTCGACGGTGATCGGACTGTTCCAGTTGGCAAGGATATATTCCTCGACGATCCGAACCTGCCAGGGAGCGGGGCGCGGCTGCTCGCGCTGCAGAACATCGCTGAAATTATGCGGGTTGGCGGTCAGGAAGGCCACGAGCAACATTTGCTCGAACTCGACGAGTGCCGCGGCCGGCACTTTTCCGTCGTCACGGTCAAGTTCGCTCACCATGAATTCGAGCATCCGTCGCAGGCGCCGGAGCGCCGGGTTGTCAAAGTTCGAACGGCGGGCGAATTCGATGTTCCGTGCAATCGGCATTCCAACCACGGCGCTCAGCTTGGCCTGCAATGCCGAAGCCTCGACTCGGAAGATGAACTGCTCAAAACCGGCCTGGTATTCGTGCGTCATCTCGACACCCGCGGGGATGACGGATGACTCGTTCGGGCTGATATTGAATTGGCTGCCGCCAAAGGTGGTCCGGCCCGCGTTGTGCAGAGCGAAATGCTGCTTGATCAGTGGCACGCCCGGAAAGCGGACCCGGTAGGCGGCCGAACAGGCGCCGGATACGAGATCGACGCTCTTGAGCCGCAGATAACTCCGGTGGACCTCAAATCCCGCCTTTTCGGCGCTGATATCGAACCCGAGCGCCCCAAAATGGGTGACGAGCGTCTGCTGGAACTCGTCCGGACTTTGGGTATCGATCAACGGAAACCTGTGTAGCCGCCGCAGATTGGATCGACTGAGCATTTCGGGGTCTTTGCCGGGTACGCGTGCAACTTTCTGTCCATGATAGGGCTTGGCAAACCCTAGCGCAATGGTTGTGTCACACAGTTGTAGCATATCGCTAATGACAAAAGAGCATCGATGGACCTCGCGTCGAAGGCGCGGGTGCTCGCGCCCTTGTCGCAGCAGTTACTCGACTTTCAGGTTGAGCCGCTTGATCAGAGGCCCCCACTTGGCCGTCTCGCGGGCAATATCGGCCGCGTATTCCTCGGGGCTTGAAACCAGCGGATCGCTGCCCTGAGCGGCGATGCGTTTGCGGGTTTCGTCCGAGGTCATGATCGCGCCCAATTCCTTGTTGAGCCGCTCGACGATCGGCCGCGGCGTTCCGGCCGGCGCCAGCAGACCGTAACGCACCTCGGCCTCGAAACCGGCCAGCCCGGATTCGCTCACCGTCGGCACAGCCGGCAGGAGGCTCGACCGCACCGGCCCGGCGACCGCGATGGCGCGCAGGCTTCCCGCCTCGATGTTGCCTAGCGCCGGCGCCAGCGTGTTGAATCCGATCGGAATATGCCCGCCGACGAGATCGTTGGTCAGCGGACCGGTGCCTTTGTACGTAACGATAGTGATGTCGAGGGCCGTCATGGCGCGGAACAACTCGGCGGCGAGGTAGTTTTCTGTGCCCGGCGGCGGCGCACCGGCATCGAGCTTGCCGTCGCGGCGCCCGAGCGCGATCAGTTCCGCTATCGTCTTGGCAGGGAATGACGGATGCGCCATCACCACAATGGGTGTCACGGCCACGAGGCCGATCGGCGCAAAATCGCGGCGGGGATCGTAGCCTGGATCCGTATAGAGGGACGGATTGATCGAGGTGGTCCCGCTGGTGCTCATGGCCAGCGTATAGCCGTCGGGCGCCGCCCTCGCGGCGGCGCGCGTGCCGATCACGCCCGCGGCACCACCGCGATTATCGACGATGACCTGCTGCCCGAGCGCCGCGGTGAGCCGTTCCGCCACGATGCGACCCATGGCATCGACGCCACCGCCCGCCGGGAACGGTACGATCAGGGTGACGGCGTGAGTCGGGTAATCCTGCGCCCGTACGCGTTGGGCGCCCAAGAGCACACCCAAGAGCACACCCAAGAGCGCGGCGCCCAGTGCCAGAAAGAACGCACAGAAATTCGTGCGAGAGGTAAAGGCCATCGCGCTACGCATGGGATGTCTCCGCTTTCGTCCTGATCGCATTTGTAGCCCAACTGAAGCGAAATCATTGCTTTCCTTGAACTCTTAGGCGATCCTGCTATATATTCAAACATGGTCATCAATCTCCCTCCCGAGCAGGAAGCCCGTCTTGCCGCGCTCGCGGCGCGCGAGGGCCGCAATGTCGATGAACTCGCCCAGGAGGCCATTACCCGCCTTCTCGATGACGATGCGCGTTTCACCGAGGCGGTAAAGCACGGCATAGCGGCGGCCGACCGGGGCGATTTCGTGGCGTCTGAGGAGGTATGGGCGAGCGTCGAGCGCATCCTGCAGTCCTGATGCAGGTTCGCTGGACGGCACCGGCAGCCAAGGACCTCCGCCGCATTACGCGCCGCATCCAGCGGGACAACCCGACCGCCGCCCGCAGGTCGTAAAAAACCTCTATGAGAGCGGCATGTCGCTTGAAACCATGCCTAATCGCGGCCGGAGCGGCCGGATTGCGGGCACCCGCGAGTTCGTGGTTACGCCCTTCATCCTGGTCTATCGCATCAAGGCGGATGCCGTCGAAATCCTGCGCATCTATCATGGTGCGCAGGACTGGCCTTAGGGCGCCTATACGGGACCTGACAACGCCCCCTCCGATCGCTATATGAGAGCCGCGCCCGGCACCGTCCGGGCTTTCGGCGTTTATCCGGCCGCGACCTTCGTGCCGGCCTGGGGATTTGGCATGACCGGGACGGCACGATCGAGCGCGAACCTCGATGAGCGGCGGCGGCGGCTGTTGTACCGGTCGTGGCATCGGGGCACCCGGGAAATGGACTTGATCATGGGCCGGTTCGCCGATGCGGCGATCAGCGAATTGACGGACGCGGAAATTGGCGAACTGGAGCGGCTCTCCGACGTGCCGGACCCGGAACTCTATGCCTGGCTCACCGGCAGCCGGCCAGTACCGGACAATTACGATCTTGCGGTGTTCCGTCGCTTGCGGGATTTTCATGCTTTGAGGCAGATCGAATGAATATTGCGCGCACCAAGGCGCATTCCCCCGCCAATCTGTTGGAATCGGGCCGGCCGCTGACGCTTGCGAGCGTTGCCGATGGCGCCGAAGGGCTGGTGCTGGCCGATCTCGCGCGCGCCATCGCGGCGCAGCCCAACGCGCCCGCGACCAGCCTGCTCGTCGTCTGTCGCGACGGCGCACGCATGGCGCAGCTCTCACGCTCGCTCGCATTCTTCGCACCGGATATCGGCACCCTCGAATTTCCGGCCTGGGATTGCCAGCCCTACGACCGTGCTTCACCCCATTCTGGCATCGTGGCGCAGCGCATGACGGCGCTGTCCCGACTGGCCCATCTCAAGGGGCAGACGGGAGCTCAATCCCGGCCGTCGGTGTTGCTTACGACCGTCAATGCCGTGGTCCAGCGCGTGCCGGCGCGTAGCCTCGTTGCCGGGCAGGCGTTGTCGGCCGCGCCCGGCAACATGCTGGCCATGGACGGCATCGTGCGCTGGCTGGAGCTCAACGGGTTCATGCGCGCCTCGACGGTCCGCGAAGCGGGCGAATACGCGGTCCGCGGCGGCATCATCGATTTATTCCCACCCGGCGTTTACGATCCGGTCAGGCTCGACTTCTTCGGCGATACGCTCGAATCGATCCGCAGTTTCGATCCGGAGACCCAGCGCAGCACCGATCAATTGCGCGCGGTCAACCTCGTGCCGGTGGCGGAATTCCAGCTTACCACCGAAACCATCCGCCGCTTCCGCACCGGCTACGTGCAAGCCTTCGGGGCGACCACACCGGACGATCTGCTCTATGAGGCGGTGAGCGAAGGGCGCCGCTACCCCGGCATGGAGCATTGGCTGCCGCTGTTCCACGACGACCTCGATACGTTGTTCGACTATCTCCCCGGCACGACGGTCGCGGTGGAGCCGCTGGCCGAGGACGCGGCCCATGAGCGCTTCGCCCAGATCGCGGACTATTACGATGCACGCCGCCAGGATCTCGCGCATGGTGCCGAAAAGGGCTCAGGCCTTACCTACAAGCCGCTGCCGCCGGACCGTCTCTATCTCGGCGAGACCGAATGGCGCGAGCGGCTCGATGCCGGCAAGCTCGTTCGTCTGGTTCCGTTCGCGGCGCCGGAGGGCGCGGCGGCGGTGATCGATGCCGGCACCCGCCAGGGCCGCAACTTCGCACCTGAGCGGGCGCAGCCCGACGCCAACGTGTTCGATGCCGTGAAGGACCATGTGAACGCGTTGCAATCGGCCGGCAAGCGCGTGGTGTTCGCGCTGTGGAGCGACGGCGCGCGTGATCGCATGGGCCATGTGCTCTCCGATCACGCATTGCTTAACCTCGTCGATGTGCAGAACTGGCCGGAAGCGCTGGCGCGCCCGGCGCATCAGATCGCACTTGCGGTGCTCGGTCTTGAGTCCGGATTCGAGACCGACGGTCTCGCGGTGATCGGCGAGCAGGACATTCTGGGCGACCGCCTGGTGCGGCCGCGGCGCGGCGGCAAGCGAGCGGAGAATTTCATTGCCGAGGTGTCGGCGCTCTCAGCCGGCGACCTCGTGGTCCATGTCGACCACGGCATCGGCCGCTTCATCGGCCTGAGAACCATTCAAGCGGCCGGCGCGCCCCACGACTGTCTCGAAATCCACTATGCCGGCAACGACAAGCTGTTTCTGCCGGTCGAGAACATCGAGCTGCTGTCGCGCTACGGCTCCGAGGAAGTCACGGTCGAGCTTGATAGGCTCGGCGGCGCCGCCTGGCAGGCCCGCAAAGCGCGCATGAAGAGCCGCATCCGCGAAATGGCGGGCGAGCTCATCAAGATCGCGGCGGAGCGCCATCTGCGCGAGGCGCCGCGGCTTACCACAGCGCAAGGCCTCTACGATGAATTCTGCGCCGGCTTTCCTTATGATGAAACCGACGACCAGCGCGCCGCCATCGATGCGGTGCTCGACGATCTGGCCTCGGGCCGGCCGATGGATCGGCTCATCTGCGGCGATGTCGGCTTCGGCAAGACCGAAGTAGCCCTGCGCGCCGCGTTGGTCACCGCGATGACCGGCAAGCAGGTGGCCGTGGTGGTGCCGACCACGCTGCTGGCCCGCCAGCATTTCAAGACGTTCTCCGATCGCTTTCGCGGGCTTCCGGTTCAGGTCGCGCAGGCGTCGCGCCTCGTCGGCAACGCGGAACTGGCCAAGGTCAAGGAGGGGCTTTCCAGCGGCGTCATCGACATCGTCATCGGTACCCATGCGCTGCTCGGCAAAAACATCAAGTTCCGCGATCTCGGGCTGCTGGTGGTGGACGAGGAGCAGCATTTCGGCGTTGCCCACAAGGAACGCCTCAAGACCCTGCGCGCCGAGGTGCACGTGTTGACCCTAACCGCAACCCCGATCCCGCGCACGTTGCAGCTGGCGCTCACCGGGGTGCGCGAGCTGTCGATCATTGCTTCGCCGCCGGTCGATCGTTTGGCTGTGCGCACCTCGGTATCGCCGTTCGATCCTTTGATCGTGCGGGAAGCGCTGTTGCGCGAGCGCTATCGTGGCGGACAGTCCTTCTATGTCTGCCCACGCATCGAGAACCTCGCCGAGGCGAAGGATTTTCTCGATAAGCACGTGCCCGAGGCGCGGGTCGCCGTCGCCCATGGCCAGATGCCGCCGACCGTACTGGAAGACGTCATGTCGGCCTTCTATGACGGCAAATACGATGTGCTCCTGTCCACCACCATCATCGAGTCCGGCCTCGACATCCCGACCGCCAATACGCTGATCGTCCATCGCGCCGACATGTTTGGCCTCGCCCAGCTCTATCAGCTGCGCGGCCGGGTGGGGCGCTCGAAGACGCGCGCCTATGCGCTGATGACTTTGCCGGTGGGGCGCAAGCTCACCGCGCAGGCGGAGCGCCGCCTCAAGGTGCTGCAGTCGCTCGATACGCTGGGGGCGGGTTTCCAGCTTGCCTCCCACGACCTCGACATCCGCGGCGCCGGCAATCTGCTCGGCGAGGAGCAATCCGGCCACATCAAGGAGGTCGGCTTCGAGCTGTATCAGCAGATGCTCGAGGAAGCAGTAGCGAGCCTCAAGGCCGGCATCGCCGAGCCGGTCGCGGACCGCTGGTCGCCGCAGATCACCATCGGGACGCCGGTGCTCATCCCGGACACCTATGTGGCGGACCTCCAGGCGCGCTTGAGCCTCTATCGGCGGCTCGCCGAGCTTGAGGACGAGCGCGACATTGACGCGTTCGGGGCCGAGATGGTGGACCGGTTCGGCCCGCTGCCCGACGAGGCGAAGCACCTTCTCGCCACCGTGGTGGTCAAGGCGCTGTGCCGCCGCGCCAATGTGGCGAAGATCGAGGCCGGGCCGAAGGGCGCGGTGGTTTCGTTCCGGGACGACCGTTTCGCCAATCCGGAAGGACTGATCGCCTTCATCCGCGAACAAGGCCGGGACGCCAAGGTGCGGCCCGACATGAAGCTCGTGCTGTTTGATGCGTGGGATGAGCCGGAGGACCGGCTGAAGGGCGCGACAGCGATCCTGCGCCGACTCGTCGCGCTCGCGGAGCAAGCCAAAGCGGCGTGACCACAGATGGTTGATGCGTCAATCGATATTCAATTGGGAGGTGTGTGGCTCGCCGATTGCTGTCAGCACACTGACAACGAGATTGTTTTTGGACACGGGATCGCTTTTACGTTCGAGCAATTTCCGGTACTAATCGCGTGACGGCACGACGTTTTATTGCGTTCGGCTTTAGGCCGCGACGACAAGACTTATTTTTGGCGGCGTTCCATGCCAATGCGCGAGCCGCGTGGCAATCGAACGGGGTGGGAAGCGTTGCTGGAATGAACACGCGTTTGGGTGATCAACATTGGTTTGTTTTGCTCAACGGCAAGCGCCATGGGCCTTTTACATTTGTGACCCTCACTAAGGCGGCAGCGAACGGCGTCATTACGGCTAAAACCGATGTCTGGCGGCGGGGCTGGCAAAAATGGCACCCGGCCCGGCAGGTACCGGGACTGTTGAACGAGACGCCGCTGGCCCCCGAATCCGCAGCCGATGACTCCGAGTGGAATGGCCTGCGACTATCGCTCGACCGGGATACGCCCGGTGATCGCTCGCAACGGAGAGGTCGGCATCAACCGGACGACGCCGTCGCGGACGGGTGGGGAATGCTCGCGGTGCGGCCACCCGTGGACGTCGACAGCATCGCGTCTTCGCGGATTGGACGCGAAAAAGGGCCGCAACCCGTCGATCTTGATGACCTCCGGCGTGAGACTGAAAAATATCGACCAGCCAATCGCTCGAAAGCGGCCGGCAACAAGCCGACCGCCGGGCGGTTCCGGAGGTTTTGCAAACGTGCCGCTATCGGCTTGTGCGCCTTCCTTTTGGTGTGGGGCGCCGGTCGGGTCATGTTTGCGTCGCGACAAGTCACTGAACCTAAGCCGCTGAAATCCACCTCAGTAGCGCTAAGGTCGGTGGTTCGGGCCTCCGGGGAGGGTCTGCCCACTTCCGTTGCCAATCTGCCGGCAGTTGTTGCGCTTCAACGCAACGATCCCGAGTCGTTCGAGCGTTTCAAAAGGCGTTATGTCGATAGCGCGGCGAATGCCCAGGACGATGAAATTATGTCGATCGCGCGCGCCGCGCTACGCAAGAGCGTTAAGGGCCTGATTGCCATATCATCCGGCGATCTGCTCCTCGAAATCACCGACGCCTATCTGGCCTATATGCAAGGCTTACAATCTTCCAGTCCTGAAAGTTGTGTTGCCTTGAGCGACGAAAGCAAGGGCGCGAAGTTGACGACCAACCTCGCCAAGGAATTTCCCACTCAGTTCGTCCGCGACATGTCGGTTCTCGAACGCGTTGCCGGCACCAATCCGCATGCCACGATTGCGCCGCCCACCACAGACCAGGCGCGACCGTATCTCGAGACGGTGTTCGGCAAGCTTCGCCGGCAGCCGGTCAAAAGTGAGTTGCTGGGGCGCGACAAGCTCGATCCCTCGGAGTTTCAGCCCTATTGTGGGCTGGTGATCGCGTTCTATCAGGCCGTGCTCGAGTTGCCGGGCGACGACAAGGTCAATCTGCTGCGCTATCTTTATGCTGCGGCCGCCGTCAACGCGGATGGCGATCTCGCAAAGTAGCCAAGGTCATCTTCCGTCTGTGAGGCGCGCGCTTCAGCCGGTCCGGTCACGATGAAGCGGGGGAACGGAACAATTCGAGCCATCGCGATAGCGCTGCTCCTGTCGGCCGCCGGTGCGGCGCCGGCGAGCGCCCATGGGGGCGGCGACATCACGGGTGGCTTTGTGGGAGGCTTCGCTCACCCGCTGTTCGGGCCCGATCATATTGCCGCAATGGTGGCGGTCGGCCTGTGGGGCGCGGTACTGGGGCCGCCGGCGATATGGCTCCTTCCAATTGCCTTTCCATTGGTTATGGCGTTTGGCGGCGTATTGGGGATTGCCGCCGTGCCGATGCCGCGGGTCGAGGTCGGCATCGCGGTCTCTGCCATCGTGCTCGGCCTGATGGTGGCGCTTGCGGTGCGCGCCCCGCTCGCAGTCGCGGTCGCCGCGGTCTCGGCCTTCGCGATCTTCCACGGCCATGCCCATGGCGCCGAACTGCCGCCGGGTGCGGATGCCATTGCGTTTTCGGCTGGCTTCGTAATGGCGACCGGGCTCCTGCATGTGTGCGGTATCGGTCTTGGTCTCGCGACGCGCTGGCCAGCCGGCCGCGTCGCCGTGCGGATTGCGGGAGCGGCGATTGCGGGCGCCGGCGTGATTTTTCTGCGCGCCGCACTATCGTTGTGACGGCAGCGTGATGACTCTTCTTACGGGCTTTGTCGACGGATTGCTGTATCCGCTGCTGGCGCCGGCGCATGTCGTCGCATTGATCGGTCTGGGCCTCATCGCCGGTCGCAATTTCTTGGCGGCAGGAGCCGCGATCATCGCGGCGTTTGCGCTTGGCCTCGCCGGCGGACTTGGCGCCATCGCGTGGGGTGTCGGAGAAACGCCTGCAAGCGACGTGCTGCTGGCGGGCGCGACCTTGTGCGGGCTGATCGCGGCGACGGGATTTTCGGTATCGGCTTGGTTTGCTGCCCCGTTGGCGCTGGTGTCGGGCGTCGCCCTCGGGCTCGACTCGCCGCCGGAATCCATCTTGTTGCGCGAAGCCGTGGCGATGCTGATCGGCACTGCCTGCGGCGGCATCGCGGTGCTGGCCGTGATTGCGTTTTCAGCATCCGCCATTGCCCGCCTGTGGCAGGGCATCGTCCTCCGCGTGGCCGGTTCATGGATTGCGGCGATCGCCATCCTGGTGCTGGCATTGCGATGGGCTGCGTAGTGAGCGTAGCCTGGATGGAGCGCCGGCCCTTGGC
>Ga0257161_1000345_pt1 | contig 12251 bp, 10 predicted proteins | sample NR01A_FD_185954 | JGI IMG/M metagenome (GOLD analysis project Ga0257161, IMG submission 185954) | Soil microbial communities from H.J. Andrews Experimental Forest, Oregon, United States - NR-01-A | ecosystem: Environmental > Terrestrial > Soil > Temperate forest > Bulk soil | place: USA: Oregon... | reverse complement strand
TCCGTGGGCGGTTCTTCTTTGCGGGCACTCGCCCGGCGTGGCAATGTCCGGCGGTGCCCGTTGGGGGCCGACGAACCATCAGGGAGGAAGTCCATGCGAATCCTGGTATTGCTGTGTCTCTTGATTGCCGGATCGATTGCGGCAGTCACACCGTCCGCCGCCCAGGCGCCTCCCGGCACGCCTGCCTATGGCGAACCGATCAATCTCGAACTGGCGCGCAAGGCCGCCGACGCCGCCATGGCGGAAGCCAGGAAGAACGGTTGGTTCATGGCGATCGCGGTGGTCGGCCCGAGCGGTGACCTCGTCTATTTCCAAAAAATGGACAACACCCAATACGCCTCAGTCACCATCGCGCAACACAAGGCGCGTACCGCAGCCATCTTCCGCCGCCCCACCAAGGCGTTCGAAGAGAACCTCGGCAAGGGCTTTGAATTCATCTACCAGATGACGCTCGACGGTATGATCGGGTCGCAGGGCGGCTTCCCGCTGGTGGTCGGCGCCAGGATCGTCGGGGCGATCGGCTGCAGCGGCGGTGCGGGCGCGCAAGATTCGCAAACCTGCATGGCGGGGGTGGACGCCCTCAAATAGCCAAGCGGATCTCCGGTCTCTCGGCGTCAGCCGGGAGACCGAGGCGGGCTAGCGGCCGTAGCCTATCAGCGGCTTTTTCCGCCGACCCAATAATATCAGGATGATCCCAACTATTCCGCAAGCCGCAATAACCGGTGCATTGAGGACAGTCGTGGCCACCGGATCCCACAGCCAAGGAGGGCCGTTTCTCTCAATGAGCGGCTGCAGCTGCTGCAAACTCGCCGCATGCAGCTGGGACCAGATTTCATCCACCCGCGAGTACAGCAGCGCATTGGCGGCGATCGACTTTGTGCCGTCGTAAACGACAAAAACAAAGGCCGCAGCTAGGAACAGCAGGCCGAGCGTCCGAAACAGGAAGCGGATCATAGCGGACCATCGTCAATCGGTGTGAATGCCGCCTTCCGATTACCTTGCGCCGGCGCAAGGTTCAACTCATGTCGAATCAAAGCTGTGCGAGACGACTTTGGCGCGCTCCGCCCGTTTGTCGTGCAGGGCAAATTGTGGGGATTGCGGCCTCGTTGGGTCATCGCGCGGCGCACCCGGCGTAATTCGGTGTAATGCGTGGCCGATACTCCTTGAGCAGGCATGGGGGCTTCCGGTAAGTTCCGCCGCCGCCCTGGGGCTGGCATTTGGGAGATACGATGGCTGGGAAATTCCGTGGCCGCTGCAACCGGCCGACCTTTACCGATCAGGAGGCTTTGCTTTTTCACAGTCAAGGTCGTCCCGGCAAGCTGGAAGTGGTTGCAACCAAACCGATGGCGACGCAGCGCGACCTGTCGCTTGCCTATTCGCCCGGTGTAGCGGTACCAGTGCTGGCGATCGCCCAGAACGAGGCGCTGGCATTCGAATACACGACCAAGGGCAATTTCGTCGCTGTCATCACCAACGGCACCGCGATTCTCGGGCTCGGCAATCTGGGCGCGCTCGCCGCCAAGCCCGTGATGGAAGGCAAGGCCGTGTTGTTCAAGCGTTTCGCCGATATCGACTCGATCGACCTCGAAGTGTCGTCCGAGGACCCCGATGAGATCATCAATTGCGTCAAGCTGCTCGGCAAGAGTTGGGGCGGCATCAATCTTGAGGACATCAAGGCGCCCGAGTGCTTCATTATTGAGCAGAGGCTGCGCGAACTGCTCGACATTCCCGTATTCCACGATGACCAGCACGGCACCGCCATCATTGCGTCCGCCGGTCTGCTCAATGCCCTCGATCTCACTGACCGCGATATTCCCAACACCAAGCTGGTCTGCAACGGCGCCGGCGCTGCCGGCATCGCCTGCCTCGAGCTTCTGCGCGCCATCGGATTCAGGCCCGAAAACTTAATTCTGTGCGACACCAAGGGAGTCATCTACGAGGGCCGTACCGACGGCATGAACCAGTGGAAATCCGCGTTTGCGGTCAAAACCAAGGCGCGTACGCTAGCCGATGCGATGGAAGGCGCGGACGTTTTTTACGGCCTGTCCGCGAAAGGCGCCGTCACCAAGGACATGGTGAGGTCGATGGGGGCAAAGCCGATCATCTTTGCGATGGCCAATCCGGATCCGGAAATTACCGCCGAGGAGGTCGAGGAGGTTCGCGACGACGCCATCATGGCGACGGGGCGGTCCGACTATCCGAACCAGATTAACAATGTGCTTGGATTCCCGTATATCTTCCGCGGCGCTCTTGATGTGCGCGCCACCACCATCAACATGGAGATGAAGATCGCCGCCTCGCGGGCGCTGGCCGATCTTGCTCGCGAAGATGTGCCGGACGAGGTTGCGGTCGCCTATGGGACGCGGCCGAAATTCGGACCTGATTACATCATTCCGGTACCGTTCGATCCGCGCCTCATCTTCGCGGTGCCGCCGGCCGTCGCCAAGGCGGCCATGGACACCGGCGTGGCGCGCAAGCCGATCGCCGATATGGGGGTCTATCGCGAGCAACTGCGTTCGCGCCGCGATCCTGTCGCGGGATTGCTGTCAAACATCTTTGTGCGGCTGCGGCGGGAGCCGAAGCGCGTCGTTTTCGCGGAGGGTGAGGAAGAGCAGGTCATCCGCGCCGCCGCGAGCTTCGTGCATCAGGGTCTCGGCAGCGCCATTCTGGTCGGACGCGAGGAGCGCGTTCGCGAAACCGCCAAGCTTACCGGCATCGAGCTTGGCGACGGGATCCAGATCCACAATGCCAGAATGTCGAAGCGCACCGCGAGATATGCGGCCTATCTCTACGAACGTCTGCAACGCAAAGGCTATCTCCAGCGCGATTGTCAGCGTCTCGTCAACCAGGATCGCATTCATTTTGCCTCCTGCATGGTGGCGCTCGGCGATGCGGACGCGGCTGTGACCGGCGTTACCCGGAATTTTTCCAACGTGCTCGAGGATTTGCTTCATTGCATTGATGCCAAGCCGGGGCACCGGGTGATGGGGGTGTCGCTGGTGCTGGCGCGCGGCCGCACAATCGTGGTCGCCGATACGGCGGTGACCGAAATGCCGACCGCGGAGGAGATCGCCGATATCGCGGTCGAGGCAGCGGCCGTGACCCGCAAGCTCGGCTACGTTGCGCGCCTCGCGCTACTCGCTTTTGCGACCTTCGGGCATCCGCCAGGCGACCGCGCCGCGCGGGTACAGGAGGCGGTGCGCATTCTCGATCGGCGACGGGTCGATTTCGAATACGACGGTGAAATGGCGGCAGATGTCGCACTCAACCCGGACCTGATGGCCGCCTATCCGTTCTGCCGCCTGTCCGGCCCCGCCAACGTGCTGATCATGCCGGCATTCCACTCGGCTGCGATTTCCACCAAAATGGTCCAGGAGCTTGGCGGCGCCACCGTGATCGGGCCGCTGCTGGTCGGCCTTGACCGGTCGGTGCAGATCGTTGGCCTGTCCGCAAAGGATACCGATCTCGTCAACATGGCGGCGCTCGCGGCCTACGGCATCAGCGGCTGATCCGGGCCAAATTGCGGAGTCCGATATGAACAAACCCAAGCTGAGCGGTGTGATTGCGGCGGTGGCGACCGCGAGCGACAACGCGGGCGGGCCCGACTGCACGCGCTCGGTCGCCCTCGCCCGCTTTCTCCTCGACCACGGCTGCGACGGGCTGAATGTGCTGGGCACCACCGGCGAGGCCACATCCTATGCACTGGCCCAGCGGCAGGCCGTCATGAACGCCTACCGGACCGCCGGTTTGCCGCTCGACCGCATGATGGTGGGCTCCGGCGCAGCCGCGCTCGCAGACGCCGTAACATTGACCCGGCACGCTGCGGACCTCGGCTTCGGCGGCGCACTGCTGTTGCCGCCCTTTTATTACAAGGGCGTACCCGATGATGGGCTCGCGGCCTACGTGGCAGCCATCGTCAAGGCGACTGCGGATCGTCCGATCCCGCTCTATCTCTATCATTACCCGCAATTGTCCGGTGTGCCGTGGCACGCCAAGCTCATTCGGCGTCTGCTTGCCGCCCATGGCGGCCGGATCGTGGGCTTGAAGGACTCCTCCGGCGATATGGCCTATGCGCGGGAGGCGGCCGCGATTGATTCGGATTTCAGGGTGTTCCCTTCGACCGAGGCGGTTCTGTTGGAAGCTCGCCGCGGGGCATTCGCCGGCTGCATTTCGGCGACCGCCAACCTCAATTCGGACCTGTGCGCTCGAGCCTACCATAGTGGCGACGCAGCGGCCCTTGAGGCGGCGGTGATGATCCGCAAGCTGTTCGACGGCCGTGCGCTAGTGCCGGGCGTGAAGGCACTCCTGGCCCACATCCATGATGATCTCGGCTGGGCAGACGTCATGCCGCCATTGGCGGTATTTCCGGCCGCCGACCGCGCCGCCGTGATTTCCGGTTACGATCAGGTGCGGGCAAAGCGAGTGGCTTGAGAGCCATTTGCTGTCCCCTCCCCCGCAAGCGGGGAGGGGAAGTTTGCTGGCAGGTCTCGACGTTGACGCCCCTGCGCCACGCCGCTATAAGCAGTGCCATCCCGGCGGCGATCTCGCCGCCGCTGCTTTTTCGCGCCGGCGGTAACGCCGCTTTATTCGCAGTCAAGAACGCAAATCCACGGACGGATCAATGGCCAACACCAAATCGGCCAAAAAGGCCACGCGCAAGATCGCGCGCCGCACTGAGGTGAATAAAGCGCGCCGCACGCGCATGCGCAGTTCGCTTCGCAATGTCGAAGATGCGATAGCGAGCGGCAATAAGGCCGCCGCGCAGGCGGCTCTGGTGGCAGCCGAGCCTTCTCTCATGCGGGCGGCCCGCACCGGGATCATCCATAAGAAATCGGCAAGCCGTAAGGTGTCCCGACTGACTCATCGGATCGCCAAGCTCGGCAGCTAGTGCCTCGCCACGGGGCTGCTCCCTGGCGAACCGGATTGCGACTTCAGCCTCGGGCGCCGTGGCCGACCTCTGCGTATTGCCCGTTGTGGTGGCCCAAAATTTTATTTTACCCCTGAGTCGCGAAACGTACAGACGGCCACAATCTTACCGTGCTCTCTACCTCGCACCCAATGCCTGCCTTCCCGAAGCCCCCTCAGGCGGGCCGTTGGTCGTCATTGGCCCTAGCGCCGGCTGCTAGGGCCAATGACTTTTGTGGCATGGAGAACGATATCGTGGGCACTATACCGGAACTTTGATCGTGCAGATTAAGCCGTTGCGATGAAATTCGCGCACGACGGTCGCTTCCGGTATCGCGTTTTCGATAAGTGCGCTGCCAAAACTTTGCTTTGCCGGTTTTCGTACGGGCGGACCGCCGCGCTCCTCCCAAACAAATTCCAGAATGCGCCGACCGTTTTCGGAGCTATCGTTTTCGGAGCTTACGCGCCATTTCAATAAAATCGTGCCACCAGACCCGGACAGAGAGCCGTACTTGACGGCGTTGGTTGCAAGCTCATGCAGGATCAGGGCGAAAGGAGGTGCAAGATCGACAGGCAGGACGACCGGTTCGCCCTCCAGGCGATATCGAGGGGAGCTTTCCGACGTATAGGGCACGAGCAGTTGTCGGGCCAGCGCCGCAAGATCGGCGCCTACCCAGTTCGATTGGCTCAACAGATCATGAGCGCCGGCCAAGGCGGCGAGCCGGCTATCAAAACGGGTGACGAAGTCTTCGGGGCCCGGATGGGTGCGCATCGTCTGGTGCGCGATTGCCTGAACAACCGCGAGCGTATTCTTGACGCGGTGCGTCAGCTCGCTCAAGAGCATACGCTGATGCTTATCCCAGGCCTTTCGGTCGGTGACGTCGCGGGTACTTTCGAGCACAAGACGACGACCGTCGAACGATTCGAGCTGCAGCTGAGCCTCGACCGTCAATAGTCGTCCATCCTTCGTGTGGTGAGTAAGCTCGCCGATCCAGTGCCCTTCCTCACGCAACTTGTTCGTCAATCCTTCGAACGACGAGCCGGGCACGCCCGTTTTCAGAAGCTCCTCCTCGCGCCTGCCTATCGCCTCCTCGCGCGTGTAACCATATAGCTGCTCGCAGCCGCGATTCCATTCGAGAATGCCGCCCTCGAATTCCCATATAAAAATGGGCTCCCGCGACAGTTCGACGAGGCGCTTCTGCTGGCGCAGCTGTTGCTCGCTGTCCCGCAGCGACTCGTCCACGTGGCGTCGCTCCGTGATGTCGACAAACGTGAAGACGACGCCATCGATCTTGTCTTCCACAGTCCGGTACGGACGCATGCGTATGTCGTACCACTGGTTCTTTCGGCTGCGGATTTCTCGTCGAACCGGCGCGAGGTCCGAGAGTACTTTTCTGGCATCCTTGATCAGATCGTCGTATTCGAGCTGATGTGAAAAATCGCCGATTGGGCGCCCCTCGTCGCTTCGCGTGATGCTGAAGAGATCGGTCACGTGATCGGTGAAGCGCTTGATGCGCAGGCCCGAATCCAGGAACAACGTGCCGAAATCCGTGGCGGCCAACAGATTCTGCAAGTCGCCGTGAGCGCGAGAAATCGCGTCCAGCTTCAGGCTCAGCTCGGTATTGACTGTTTGCAGTTCTTCGTTGATCGACTGCAGCTCTTCCTTGCTGGTTTCGAGCTCCTCGGAAGTGGAGCGGTATTCCTCGTTGATGGATTGCAGTTCCTCATTGGCGGCCCGGAGTTCCTCGGTGGCCGCCTCAGATTCCTCCCGCACCGTTCGCAAGCGCGATTGCGTGAGTTCGAGCTCCTGTTGCAGCCGGCGCACGACTTCGTCCTTCGCCTGCTGCTGGTCGGGGGAAACGACGCTTTCATCGACCGCCTCACCCTCGATGAAGATCACCGTAGCATGAGGAGGCTCAGCCGTGTGGCTTGCATCCGCCGCTTTGACTTGAAGAAGAACCCGGTGTGGCGCGCCATTGAAGCGCACCATTATCGGCAAGCTCAACGTAGGCAGGTGCTGCTCGAAGACGCGATTCAGAGCCGATCTCAGCTCAAATCGCAGTTCGGGCCGCACCAGATCGACCACGTCGCCACTCAACGGTCCTCCTGACGGCAGCATGTATCGACCGGCATTTTCGGACAAATGGATGACCCTGTGCGCCCCATCGACGAGAATGCTGGGCGGCGCTATCCTTTCTATGGCGCGACGGTGCAGTGCCGCCTCGTTGAGAGCCATGCTCGGGTTGACGTGCCTTCCGATGAGACCCGTCTGGTCGCGGATACCGATCGGTCCAAGCAATCGCGGCAGAAGGCGCGGCTTATCGCCTGATTGCACCATCGACTTATAGATGCGCGCACTGCGGTCGATGCTGCGGAACAGGCCCGGCGGACTGTCTGCCGTCTCGGATGGTCCGAGCAGGAGAAACCCACCTGGGTTCAACGCGTAGTGAAAGGTACTGCACACCTGCTCCTGCAAATCTCGATCGAGATAAATGAGGACATTGCGGCAGGAAATCAGGTCGACACGTGAGAAAGGCGGGTCCTTGAGCAGGTCGTGTACGGCGAACAGGATCATGTCGCGCAGTTCCTGACGGACCCGGTAGCCGTCGTCCTCACGTGCAAAGAACCGGCCCAAACGTTCCTCGCTGACATCGGCCTCGATCGCGCCCGGATAGCGCCCCTCCCGCGCGATTGCGAGCGCCCGCGTATCGAGGTCCGACCCGAACACCTGAATCGATGGGCGAAACTCATGCTTTCGGGCCTCCTCCAGCAGGAGCATTGAAATCGAGTAGGCCTCCTCCCCGGTAGCACAGCCCGACACCCAAACCCGGATCGTATCGGCCGGAGGCTTTCCCTCGAATAGTGTCGGCAGCACCTGCTTTTTGAGCGCTTCGAACGCGTCGTGGTCGCGGAAAAAAGTTGTCACCGAAATCAGCATATCGCCAAACAGGGCTTGGGCTTCGTCGCCCTTTTCGCCCAGGATTTCGTAGTACTCCCGCAGATCGCCGGTCCCGGTGACCTGCATACGTCGGGCTATGCGCCTTAAGACGGTCGAGCGCTTGTACTTTGAAAAGTCGTGCCCGGTGCGCATCCTTAAGTGGCCCAAGATGCGCCGCAGCTGTTCCTCGTCAGCCGCCGGCTCCTTAACGGTCGTTGTGCTCGACCTGATGCGAATGAGCTCAACGAGTCTTGCGACAAGATCGCGCACGGGAAGGACGAAGTCCGCGACACCGGTCGTCATTGCGCTGCGCGGCATCGACGAATACTCGGCTTCGTGCGGGTCTTGTACCAAAACAATACCGCCCGCCTCCTTGACGGCGCGCACCCCAATCGCGCCGTCCGAACCGGCACCGCTCAGGACGATCGCAAAGCCCTCGCCCACGCGCCCGGCAACGGACCGAAAAAACAGGTCTATCGGGGCCCGTTTTCCGCGCGGCTCATCGAATTCCGCCGCGGAGATTTCGTGGTCAATCAGTTGAACGCGACGATCAGGCGCAATGACGTAGACGTGGTCCGCCTGCAATTTTTCCTTTTCGTTGATCTGTACGACGGGCATGCGGGTGCGCGCTGCCAAGATTCGGGGCAGCTCGCTGCGGTGCTGCGGATCGAGGTGCACCACCACCACGAAGGCTGCGCCCGTCTGCTCGGGAAGCGCGTCGAAAAACCTTTGCAGGGCCATCACACCACCCGCAGAGGCTCCGATAGCGACAATGATCGGCTCACCCGAGCTCGATTCAGGGCTCGATTCAGGCTCGGGAGGACTTCCGTTGCCCGCGTTATCCTGCGTCATCACGGCACTCCGCCGCCCCAACCGCGGAAACTTCAGCTACGGTCATGTCGAAAGCCCGACAATTCCGACGACGATCTGCGTGAGATTCAAATCCAGGTCGATGTAGGCGACGTACGCTGCCGGTCACCGAAACTTGTTTCGCGGACTTGCGTTCGTGTCAAGGGTGATCGGGAGTACCATGGCCAATCGCGACATCATGGCCATCGACACGTCCGCTGGCGGAGTTGAGGTGCTCCTCTTCGCCAGGTTTCTGGCCAAGGGATTTCAGCACGGTTTCCTGCTTCGATATTGGTGACGTCCTGGTCTCGCCGGGAGTTGCAGAAGGAGACCGACGTGATCTGGGACGCCATCAACCGTCTCGACCGGATGGCCGCTCAACCCGCTGAAACTTGAGGATCAAGCGGCTCGGCCCCTTTTCTGATGAGCCGCTCTGAAGGCCAATTGTGTCGCCCAAGCGTCGCACAGCAGTCGCATGCCGCGGATCGAAGACCGTCACGATTGCGAATCACAATTTTCCCACGCCGGTAGCTGATGATTCCAGCCGTCTGCAGACCTTTGGCGATTAACGTGACCGTCGTGCGACGAATTCCCAGTGCCCGCCCTATAGCCTCCTGCGTTGACGGGACCACATCACTATCAATGCGCTCGCCTGATTGCAGGAGCCATCGGCAAAACCGTGCATCGGCGGAATGAACCGCATTGCAGGCCGCCATTTGTTGCGACTGGGCCAGTAACCAATTGCAACAGATCACGGCGATGCGATCGATTTCGTCGTTTTGCCGTGCCGCGTTCGCAAACTGCAATGCCGACATGTACGAGAACGTGCCCGCGATCTGGGTGACCCCTTGGGTCAAGGACTGCGTTTGTCCCAATCCGTAATCGATGCCGGCCGCCCCCTCGCGGCCAACAGTTGCGACCTCGATCCCGCTGCCATCCTTGACCGGCACTACAATCGATATGACGCCGGACACAGGAAAATATACTCGGTCGATCTGCTCTCCTGCTTCCCAGAGCACTGACCCTTCCTCGAAATCGCGATGGCGCAAATGCGGTTCGAGAACGGACAAAGCGCTTGATGATAGTGCGGTTATCACGCCGTTCCGATGGGGCGGGCGGGCGGTTGCGGTCGTCGCAGACAGCGGGCGTGAGGGCTGACTGGTTCCCTGCAAAATCACGTTCATGTGGCCTTCCCCTCAAGGTCAGAGCGTATGCAGTCGGCTGATTGGTGATGCCCCCTCAGCCCCGCCCCGGAACTCCTATCTTCCTGCTTTGGTTCCATACTTTGTCTATGTCGGAAAACCAACATTAGGGATCGCGCCCTGCGGCGGGTCAAAGCCGAACTCCGTCCGAGGCTATCACGTAAGGCGCGCCATCAGACCGCGCCATCGTCCCTCTAACCTGAGATAATGTTCTTCGAACCTGATTGATGGTGTCGTTCAGCGACGCGGTCTTTTGGCAAACGTCTTCAACCGATGCGCGCGTCTCAGGTGGCAAATGGGAAAGGGAAGGATCAACTGATGCAAAGAGCAGCTCAAAACATAATACCCCCTGCATATCGCAGGTGGCTATCCGCCACCAACCGGTCTGTCGCTCGCGATTTTTCATCAACTCACGTGCGACGTCGCAGGCATGACCGCGTGCGGAACTCTCATCCGGGAGTTCCATCCCCTCCATATCGCGAGTCACGCCCTGGCGGTCTTTCAAGTTGAAAAAATAGCGCGGCATTTGCGAGGCTCATCTGTGTACCTGTATTGTATCATCTATGTACGTGTATTTGTACACCTGAATTTCTACTTATTATAGCATGCTGGGAGATATCCAGCAGATGGTTGTGGACCGTTTTTTCTGCCTCAGGCGACATCACATTGCTCCGGTGCGGCGTCGCGATCAATCAGCCAAACGAGCTCCCCTTCCGCATAGGCGCGTGTGGCGGGCAGGTCTGCTCCCGAAAGCATGATGGGACGGGAACACGATCGAGCAACAGCCGCCGCGCCGCGCCGAAATTGCTCCGCGGGTCGTCATGCGGCACGAAACGGTCGTCTCCCCAGAACCAATGGATGCGATCCCAGGGCACCGCCTTGCGATAAGATTCGGCTCCCAGCAGTGCGTAAAGGCGTTCCGGTGTCGAACCGCCGGTGAAACACATGGCGAGGGGACCGGTCCGTTGCGTGACACGTGCCACGATCCGCTCTGCCGCCGTCTCCGCAAGCGCGTCGGCGTCGGCTACAACGGTCAACATGCGCGTCTTCACGCGATTGATCGCCAGCGCCGGCCATCCCGCGTAAGCAGTTGATCGGCCTCCACAGGGCCCTCGCTACCGGCTTTGTAGAACGCGAGCCCGCTCGGTCCGGCGTTGCGCCAGGCGTCGAGGAAGGGCTGCACGGCCCGCCATCCCGCCTCGATCCCGTCCGCACGTTGGAACAGGATCGCGTCGCCGATCATGCAGTCGTAGATCAGGGTCTCATAGCCCGTGCTTGGTGCAGTGTCGAAATAATCCTGATACTTGAAGGTCATACCCACACCCGAAATCGCGATAACCGGACCCGGCACCTTCGCATTGAATTGCAGACCGATGCACTCCTCCGGCTGAATGCTTATCACCAGGAAGTTCTGCGCCAGCCGGTCGATGGGGGTGTCGCGGAACATCGTGAACGGAGCCTGTTTGAACTTGATCGCCACCTCGGTCCGCTGAGACTTGAGCGCCTTTCCGGTCCGCAGGTAGAACGGCACGCCGGCCCAGCGCCAATTGTCGATCATGAGCTTGAGCGCGACGTAGGTTTCGGTCGTGCTGTCCGGCCTGACGCCGGCCGTTCGGCGATAATCCTCGATTTCGTTGTCTCCAACCCGCGCCGAAACATATTGGGCGCGCACGGAGTCTTGCAGCACCGCGCCGTCATGCGGCACATGGATCGCGTCGAGCGCTTGTGCCTTTTCCGAGCGGACCGCATGCGCCTCGAAACGCGCGGGCGGCTCCATGGCGACGAGCGAGAGCAACTGGAACAAGTGGTTTGGCACCATGTCGCGCAAGGCGCCGACTGCATCGTAGAAGCGCCCGCGTCGGCCCACCGTGAGCGTTTCGGCCACGGTGATCTGCACATGGTCGATATGGTCGCGATTCCAGATGGGCTCGAACAATCCATTTGCGAACCGCAACACCAGGATGTTCTGCACCGTCTCTTTTCCCAGGTAGTGGTCGATGCGATAGATCTGATGTTCTTCGAGCAGCTCAAGGAGTTCTCGATTGAGCGCCTGCGCCGAAGCCAGATCGATGCCGAATGGTTTCTCGACGATGAGCCGGCGCCACGCCCCATTCTCCTCGCGAGCGAGACCCGTTTGGCCGAGATGGCGGCCGATCGGCGCGAATGCCGTTGGCGGCGTCGCGAGATAGAAGAGCCGATTGCGGTGCGTGTCCCGTTCCCGCTCGATCCGTGCAAGCACTTGCTCAAGTTTCTGGTAAGTCGCCGAATCGTCGGCATCGCCGCTGACATAGCCGACGCAGCTGAGCAGTCGATCTACAACTTCATTCTCGACCTTGACGGTCGCAAAATGGCGCAGT
>Ga0257161_1000344_pt1 | contig 12270 bp, 12 predicted proteins | sample NR01A_FD_185954 | JGI IMG/M metagenome (GOLD analysis project Ga0257161, IMG submission 185954) | Soil microbial communities from H.J. Andrews Experimental Forest, Oregon, United States - NR-01-A | ecosystem: Environmental > Terrestrial > Soil > Temperate forest > Bulk soil | place: USA: Oregon... | reverse complement strand
CTGCCGCCTCTGCCTGGTCGAAATCGAAGGGCGCGCCGGCACGCCGGCGTCCTGCACCACCCCGGTTGCCGCCGGAATGGCGGTGCGCACCCAGACCGATCGATTGAAACGCCTGCGCAAAGGCGTCATGGAGCTTTACATCTCTGACCACCCGCTCGACTGCCTCACCTGCGCGGCGAACGGCGACTGCGAGCTGCAGGACATGGCGGGGGCCGTCGGCCTGCGGGATGTGCGCTACGGCTACAGCGGCGACAAGCATCCCAACCCCGGCAAGGACGAGTCCAACCCGTATTTCACTTACGACCCCGGAAAATGCATCGTCTGCTCGCGCTGCGTGCGCGCCTGCGAGGAGGTGCAGGGGACTTTCGCGCTGACCATTGCGGGGCGTGGTTTTGAGTCTGTCGTGTCGCCCGGCATGGAGGAAGCGTTCCTCGCGTCGGAGTGCGTGTCGTGCGGCGCCTGCGTGCAGGCGTGCCCGACCGCGACGCTCACCGAAAAATCGGTCATTGCGATCGGCCAGCCCGAGCATTCGGTGGTGACGACCTGCGCTTATTGCGGCGTGGGGTGCTCGTTCAAGGCGGAGATGCGCGGCGACGAAGTGGTGCGCATGGTGCCCTATAAGGACGGCAAGGCGAACCGCGGACATTCCTGCGTCAAGGGCCGCTTCGCCTGGGGTTATACCACCCACCGCGAGCGCATCCTTAAGCCCATGATCCGCGAGCGGATCACCGATCCGTGGCGCGAAGTATCCTGGGACGAAGCGATCGGCCGCACCGCATCCGAGTTCAAGCGCATCCAGGAGAAATATGGACGCCGGTCGATCGGCGGCATCACCTCCTCGCGCTGCACCAACGAAGAGACCTTCCTGGTGCAGAAGCTGATCCGCGGCGGCTTCGGCAACAACAACGTCGATACCTGCGCGCGGGTCTGCCATTCGCCGACCGGCTACGGGCTCTCGACCACATTCGGCACGTCCGCCGGCACCCAGGATTTCGATTCGGTCGAGCATTCCGACGTCGTAGTCCTGATCGGCGCCAATCCGACCGACGCGCACCCGGTGTTCGCCTCGCGCATGAAGAAGCGCTTGCGCCAGGGGGCCAAGCTGATCGTGATCGATCCGCGCCGCATCGATCTCGTGCGCACCCCGCATGTAGAGGCGGCCTATCACCTGCCGCTGCTGCCGGGCACGAACGTCGCGGTCCTCACCGCACTCGCCCATGTGGTCGTGACCGAAGGCCTCGTCAACGAAGCCTTCGTGCGCGAGCGCTGCGACTGGGACGAGTTCCAGGATTGGGCAGACTTCGTCGCCGACGCCCGCAACAGTCCCGAAGCGGTGGCGAAGATCTCCGGCGTTGCGGCCGAGACGATCCGCGCCGCCGCCCGCCTGTACGCGACCGGCGGCAATGGCGCGATCTACTACGGCCTCGGCGTCACCGAGCACAGCCAGGGTTCGACCACCGTGATGGCCATCGCCAATCTCGCCATGGGAACCGGCAATATCGGACGCCGCGGCGTCGGCGTGAACCCGCTGCGTGGACAGAACAACGTCCAGGGCGCGTGCGACATGGGATCGTTCCCGCATGAACTTTCGGGCTACCGCCATATTTCCGGCGATGCGACCCGCGCGATCTTCGAGGCGCTGTGGGGCGTGACCCTGGACAAGGAGCCCGGCCTGCGCATCCCCAATATGCTCGACGCCGCCGTCGATGGCTCGTTCAAGGGCATCTACATCCAGGGCGAGGACATCCTGCAGTCCGACCCCGACACCAAGCATGTGGCGGCGGGCCTCGCGGCGATGGAATGCGTCGTCGTGCAGGACCTGTTCCTGAACGAGACCGCCAACTACGCCCACATCTTCCTGCCCGGCTCCACGTTCCTCGAAAAGGACGGCACCTTCACCAATGCGGAGCGGCGCATCCAGCGCGTGCGCAAGGTGATGCAATCGAAGTCCGGCAAGGCCGATTGGGAGATCACGCTCGCCATCGCCCAGGCCATGGGATTTCCCATACACTACGACCATCCCTCCCAGGTGATGGACGAGATTGCGCGGCTGACGCCGACGTTTGCCGGCGTTTCGTTCGACAAGCTCGACGCGCTCGGCTCGATCCAGTGGCCGTGCAACGACAAGGCGCCCACCGGCACGCCGGTCATGCACATGAACGGTTTCGTGCGCGGCAGAGGCAAGTTCGTCATCACCGAATATGTGGCGACCGACGAGCGCACCGGGCCGCGCTTCCCGCTCCTGCTCACGACCGGCCGCATTCTCAGCCAGTACAATGTCGGCGCCCAGACGCGGCGCACCGAAAACGTGATCTGGCACGAGGAGGATCGCCTCGAGATCCATCCCCACGACGCCGAGCAGCGCGGCATCCGTGACGGCGACTGGGTGAAGCTCGCGAGCCGCGCCGGCGAGACCACGTTGCGCGCCCTGATCACGGAGCGCGTTGCGCCCGGCGTGATCTACACGACGTTCCATCACCCCGGCACGCAGGCCAATGTCGTCACCACCGAATATTCGGACTGGGCGACGAACTGCCCTGAGTACAAGGTGACCGCGGTCCAGGTCACGCCATCGAACGGTCCGACCGAGTGGCAGGAGCGCTACGACGAGCTTGCGCGCATGAGCCGCCGCATCGGCGTTGTGGTGGAAGCCGCGGAGTAGATTTCGTGGCGCATCCGATCAATCGCGTCGCACGCAGGGCTTGGCGCGCCAACGATTTTTCCGATGGCGATCGCTCTATTCCGGAAGAGACGGCGATCGCCTTCACCTACAACGGTACATCCTACGCCGTCATGATGGCGACGCCGCAAGACTTGGAAGACTTTGCCTGCGGCTTCAGCCTCACCGAAGGTATCGTCTCTTCGCTCGACGAGATTGAAGAGCTCGACATTGTCGAGAGCGAAATCGGGATCGAATTGCGGATGTGGCTGGCCGAGCCGCAAAGTGCGGCTTTCGGCGACCGGCGCCGGCGACTTGCCGGACCCACGGGATGCGGGCTTTGCGGCATCGAGTCCCTCAGCGAGGCGTGCCGGCCGCCACCGATCGTGCCCGACGGTCAACTGTTCACGCCGCGCGACATCATGCGGGCGATCGACTCGATCGGCCCGTCTCAGACGTTGAACCGCGAAACCCGCGCGGTGCACGGCGCGGCATTCTGGGAGCCCTCTTGCGGCCTTGTCGCCATGCGCGAGGACGTCGGGCGTCACAACGCGCTGGACAAGATCGGCGGAGCGCTCGCGCGCGACCATGTGGTTGGCCGCGGCGGCATGATCCTGCTGACCAGCCGCGTTTCGGTGGAGATGGTGCAGAAGGCAGCTTTCATCGGCGTTCCAGTCGTCGTCGCCATATCGGCGCCCACCGCACTGGCTGTCCGCACCGCCGAAGCCGCCAGCATCACGCTGGTCGCCATTGCCCGTGGCGACGGCTTCGAGATTTTCACCCATCCCCGCCGTATCGCCAAGGAACGAGTCGCCCATGTCGCATGACAAGCTCGTCCTATATGGCAAATCAGATCGGCAAGTTCTTCGCTAGTCAGGGCCCCGACAAGGCCGTGGCGGGTGCCGCCGAGCATCTGGCCAAATTCTGGGACCCGCGCATGCGTGCCGCAATCATCGCGCACCTCGACGCAGGAGGCGTTGGCCTCGATCCGCCGGTCCGCGAAGCGGTCGACAGGCTGCGCGCAACGCTGAAAAGCAAATCGGAGACCGCGTAACAGAGTTCGCAAGAACCATAACGGAGGAAACCGCAATGACGGCGATCGAACAAGCGGGCGGCTTTGGGCCCGCAGTGGGGCTGCTCGACCGGAAACGCATCATTGCCAAGGCGGGGTTCAATCGCTGGCTGGTGCCGCCGGCCGCCCTTTGCATCCATCTGTGCATCGGAATGGCCTATGGCTTCAGCGTGTTCTGGCTGCCGCTCTCGCGCGCAATCGGTCTCGATAAGAGTGTGGCTTGTCCGGATATCACCCTCCTGGCTGAGCTTTTCACCACGACTTGCGACTGGCGCATTTCGAGCCTCGGCTGGATGTACACGCTGTTCTTCGTGGTGCTTGGCTCATCCGCCGCGATCTGGGGCGGATGGCTGGAGCGCGTCGGTCCGCGCAAGGCCGGCGTCGTTGCGGCGCTGTGCTGGTGCGGCGGGCTCGTGATCTCTGCCATCGGCGTCGTTACGCATCAACTTTGGATGCTGTGGGCGGGATCGGGCGTGATCGGCGGCGTCGGGCTCGGCCTCGGCTACATCTCGCCGGTGTCAACGCTGGTGAAATGGTTCCCGGATCGCCGCGGCATGGCGACCGGCATGGCGATCATGGGATTCGGCGGCGGCGCCATGATCGGCGCTCCGCTCGCCGACCTCATGATGAACTATTTCCGCACGCCTGCGTCTGTGGGCGTATCGCAGACGTTTCTTGCCATGGGGGCGATCTACTTCATGTTCATGCTGATCGGTGCGTTCGGCTATCGCTTGCCCCCCGTCGGCTGGCGCCCCGACGGATGGACGCCGCCGGACACACCAAGGCGATGATCACCCAGCATCACGTCCATCTCCGGGACGCCCACAAGACCAGGCAATTCTGGCTCATCTGGGCGGTACTCTGCCTCAACGTCTCCGCCGGCATTGGCGTGATCGGGATGGCCTCGCCGATGCTGCAGGAGATTTTCGGTGGCTCGCTGATCGGTCATCCGGAGCTCGGATTCACCCAACTGAGCGCCGAGCAGCGCACGATGATTGCGGCGATTGCGGCCGGTTTCACCGGCCTGTTGTCGCTGTTCAACATCGGCGGCCGCTTTTTTTGGGCGTCGCTCTCCGATTATATCGGGCGAAAGAACACCTACTACACGTTCTTCCTGCTCGGGATTGCGATGTACGCGCTTGCGCCGTGGGCGGCCCAATCCGGCAACAAGGCGCTGTTCGTCGCCTTCTTCTGCGTCATCCTGTCGATGTATGGCGGCGGCTTCGCCACAGTGCCGGCCTATCTTGCCGACGTATTCGGCACCCAGTTCGTCGGCGCCATTCACGGCCGGCTGCTGACCGCGTGGTCGACGGCCGGCATCGTCGGCCCGGTGGTCGTCAACTACATCCGTGAGTTCGAGATCGCGGCCGGCGTGCCGCGCGACCATGTCTATGACGTTACGATGTATATCCTCGCCGGTATGCTGGCGGGCGGCTTCGTCTGCAATTTGCTGATCAAGCCGCTTAGCGCCAAATGGTTCATGAAGCCCGAGGAAGTGGCCGCCCTTCAAGCGAAGCTTGGCGGCGCCGGGACCGTGCGGCCGTCCGGCTCGTTCGGCATCGGCAAGGGCGGGCTCGACGCCAAGGCCCTGATGTTCTGGGCTATCGTCGGAATTCCGCTGGCCTGGGGTGTGTGGAAGACGCTGGTGAGCGCGATCAAGATTTTCTGATCCGGCTTCTGTAGGGGCGCCCTTGTGGTCGCCCTGCTATGCACGCCACAAGGGTCGCCCCTACATGGTCCGGGGGTTCAAGAACGGACGGCACGCCCGCGCTCCGCGCAACCTTCCCCGCAGCCGGGCGAATTGCTATGCCGGCCCCTACGCAGGGCTTGCCGCCCCTATCGGCCGCGGGGATTTTATGGCGCGCATTTCGCTGATCGAAGAGGCTGAACATCCCGAGCTTGGCGAGATGATCGCCCGCATCAAGGCGGGCCGTCGCGGCGGGCTCCTCAACGTCTACAAGCTCTTGCTGCACAGCCCGGCACTGGCGCAAACCTGGTTCGACCATAACGGCGCCGTGCGCTGGAAGACAAAGCTCACCGGGCGGCTGCGCGAAATCGTCATCGTCCGCGTCGCCCATCTTAACGGCGTCGACTACGTGCTGGCGCAGCATGTCCCCGGATTGGCGGTCGCTGAAGGGTTGACTATCGCGGAATGCGAGGCGCTCGCCGATTGGCGCGCGACCGGCCTGTTCGACCTGCGCGAGCGCGCGGCCCTCGCCTATGCGGAGGCGATGACGCTGTCCACCTCGGTGCCGGACGAGGTATTCGCCGACGTGCGCCGCCATTTCGACGACCGCGAGATCGTCGAGCTTTCGGTGCTGATCGGGACCTACATCATGCACAACCGGGTCATGAAGGCACTCGCGATCGACCTCGAGCCTGAAGGCAACCGCGGGCGGTAAGTGGCCGCGATTCAAAGCCCTGGCTCGCGAAGGACTGCCGATTGCAATCCGATTGACACTGTCCTCTAAAAGAGACAATGCTTAGATGATAGAGGTCCGGGAGAGCGACGTATTCAAGGCATGGTTCGCCGGACTGCGCGATCAGGAGGCGCGCGCCCGGATCAGACTCCGTATCCGCCGTTTGTCGGCGGGCAATCCAGGTGATGTGAAGCCGGTGGGTAAAGGCGTCTCCGAAATGCGGATCGATTACGGCCCGGGCTACCGGATTTATTCCGTCCAACGCGGCAAGACGGTCGTGATTCTGCTCTGCGGAGGCGACAAGCGAACCCAGGCACGAGACATCGCCAGGGCGGTCGAGATGGCACAGGAAATCTAGAACATGGCGCTAAAGACAACCCGCTGGGATGCGGCCGAAACCTTGGACACAAAAGACGAGGTTGTCGCCTATCTTAATGCCGCCCTGGAGGACGGAGATCCCGAGTTGCTTAAGTTGGTGCTCGGCGACATCGCCCGCGCCAAGGGCATGACCGAGATTGCGCGAGCAGCCGGCCTCGGTCGCGCTAATCTCTACAAGGCGCTGTCACCTGCAGGTAATCCGGAGTTTGCGACGGTTGCCGCCGTCCTCAAGGCGCTCGGGCTCAGATTGTCCGTGGCGGCGTGACAGCTGCGGCTTTGCGGATCTTGCGACGCACAGGCGAGCGTATTAACGAAGACTCACGATGCCGCGGCTTGGGCCAGCGGCTCGATGGGCTGAGAAGACAAGTGCCGCCGATCTGTCCGAAATCAGAGCCATCGCCGACGATCCGATGAGTCCCCGATCCAGCATCAGAGCTAGTCCGCGGCTCTATATCCTCACCCCTGCGGCGAGCGACGGGGCGGCGCTTGCGGGCGTGCTGGCCGAGATCTTTCGCGCGGTCGATGTCGCGGCCGTCCTGTTGCGCCTCCCCGATGCAGACGAGCGCAGCCTCATCAACAGGGTCAAAGCGGCAGCGGGAGGCGTGCAGGGCGCGGGTGCGGCGCTTCTCGTCGATGGCCGGCCTGACATTGTCGCGCGCGCCGGCGCCGACGGCGCCCATCTTGCCGGGCCGGACGCTTTGCAAGCCGCCGTTCGAACGCTCAAGCCGAACTATATCGCCGGCGCCGGCGGCCTTCGCAGCCGCCACGATGCCATGGTGGCGGCGGAGACGGGCGCCGACTACGTCATGTTCGGCGAGCCCGACGCCGCCGGCCATCACCCCTCCCGTGACGCCGTTATCGACCGGGTCGCGTGGTGGGCAGAATTGTTCGAGATTCCCTGTGTCGGGTACGCGACCGCGCTCGACGACATCGACGCCCTGGTGGCGGCGGGCGCTGATTTCGTCGCGGTCGGGGACGCATTGTTCGATGATCCCCGCGGCCCCAAGGCCGCAGCCGCCGAGGCGGCGGCGCGGCTCACCGTTACGGAGACGACGACGTGACCAATCGCATTTCCGTGACAGGGATGTTGGCGGCCTTGGGATTTCTCACGGCAGCGCTCGCAGCCGACCGGCTTGAGGCGCAAGCACCGCCTGCGACGCCGCCGGCCTCGTTGCTCCCGCGGCCGTTCCCCGCCCTGAAGCCTTCGGACCCCAAGCCCGCTGCCCCCCCTCCCTACCCTCCCCCGCAGGGTAGGGAAGGGGGCAGCCAGCCGGCGCGCGGCGGCCGGGAGCCCGACCTCGCCTATGGCGCCTATCAGCGCGGCTATTTTCTCACCGCTTTCGCCGAGGCGACGCGACGGGTCGACGAAAAGGGGGACCCGCGCGCCATGACGCTGCTCGGAGAGCTTTATTCCAACGGCCTCGGCGTGCCGCTGGACGAAGTCAAGGCTGTGAAGTGGTACCAGCTCGCGGCGACCCGCGGCGACCGCGATGCCATGTTCGCCCTCGCTATCTTTCACGTTTCACGCCGCGGCGGCCTGCATGACCGGGCCGAGGCCGCGCGGCTGTTTGCGTCCGCCGCCAAGCTCGGCCACTCGGCGGCCGCCTACGACCTCGGCTTGCTCTATCTGGAGGGCCAACAGTTCCCGCAGGATTTCGGCCGCGCCGCGGAATTATTCAAGGCTGCGGCGCAACAGGGCAATGCGGAAGCCCAATACGCTCTTGCGACGCTCTACAAGGACGGCAAGGGCGTCGAGAAGAACCCAGCGGAGGCCGCCCGCCTGCTCGCCGCCGCTGCGCTTGCGGAAAGCCCCGACGCCGAAGTGGAATACGCCATTGCGCTATTCAACGGCACCGGCGTTGCCAAGGACGAGGCCAAGGCGGCGGCGCTGTTCCGCAAGGCCGCTCTGCGCGGCAGCCCGATTGCCCAGAACCGCCTCGCCCGCCTGCTGAGCGTCGGCCATGGCGCGACGCTCAACCCGACCGAAGCCATCAAATGGCACCTGATCGCCAAAGCTGGCGGCAATGGCGACCCCTATCTCGACCAATTTGCCGGACAGCAGACGCCGCAAATCCGCGCGGCGGCCGAAAAGGCGGCACGGCCGTGGCTCGCGGTCCTGCAGCCGAAAACCTGACTTCTCGGCCAAACGGCATGGGACCGCGGGCGGTCCCGCCCGCCTCTATAGGCCGGCGCCTCTGCAAAAAGAGCGGGCGGGACGCCCGCGGTCCCAGGGCTAGCGCCTTGACGTTGCGGTATCCGGCATGCACATCACCGCCCATGCTTCGTTCCGCACTGCTCAACGTCATGACGGCCGCAGCCCGCAAGGCCGGTCGCAGCCTCAAGCGCGATTACGGCGAAGTCGAGAACCTGCAGGTCTCGATGAAAGGCCCGGCGAATTTCGTCACCGCGGCTGACCGCCGCGCTGAGGAGATTCTGCACGCGGAGCTCGCCAAGGCGAGGCCAGGCTACAGTTTTCTCGGCGAGGAAGGCGGCCGTCGGGAGGGCGACGACAAATCCCACTGCTGGATCGTCGATCCGCTCGATGGAACCACCAATTTCCTGCATGGCATCCCGCAATTCGCAATTTCGATTGCACTCGAGCGCGAAGGCGTGATCGTCGCGGGTGTCATCTACAATCCCGCCAATGAGGAGCTATTCCTGGCCGAACGCGGCAAAGGCGCGTTTTTGAACGACCAGCGTTTGCGGGTCGCGGCAAGACGACGGATGTCGGAAGCGGTCGTGGCATGCGGAATGCCGCATATCGGCCGCGGCGATCTTGCGCTTTTCGGCAGCGAAATGGCCGCCGTGCAGGGAGAGGTCGCCGGCCTGCGGCGGTTCGGCGCCGCAGCGCTCGACCTCGCGTGGGTGGCGGCCGGCCGCTTCGATGCCTTCTGGGAACGCGATCTTTCGCCCTGGGATATGGCGGCCGGCATCCTGATGGTGCGGGAGGCCGGAGGCTTCGCCACCGACCTCGACGACGGTGACGGTTTTTTTAGCAAACGCCAAGTCATCGCCGGCAACGAGTTTCTGCACAAGGCGTTGCTTCGCCTTCTCAAGGACGCCCGGAAATAGTGCCGCGGGCAAGCCCTAAATGCACCGCAATTCGTCCTCAACTCTGATCTCCAGGCCCTACTTATCCGTATTTTTGATCGGAGTTGTGGCATATATGTCTGGTCGCTACGTCGAGTAGATCGATTTTGAGTTTCGAATCATATGCGGCGTCATTCCGGGCTCGCCACCTCGCGGTGGCGCCGCGGAATGACGGGCCGGGTTTTGTGACCGGCGCGAGCCATATGACCGGCTTCAACGAATCGGTCTACTACGTATTGAAGCTACGACTGCGGGCGGAATCTGCATGCTAAAGCAACACGACATCGACCCATTCAAGGTATCATCCCCACGTATCTTCCTGGTGCGGATGCTGGTTTTCCTTGTTCTCGGCGGGCTGCTCGTCGTTATTCTATACCGTCAAATCTCGGTGGCCTTCCTGGCCAATCCGGGGCTCAACGCTCTCATCATCGGGGTACTTCTCATCGGTATCCTGCTGGCCTTTCGCCAAGTGATCCGGTTGTTTCCCGAGATCGCCTGGGTGAATAGTTTCCGCCTTGCCGACCCGGGGCTGGCGATCGAGCGCCCGCCGGTGCTCTTGGCCCCGATGGCGGCAATTCTGGGCGACCACGCGGGCCGCATGACGATTTCGTCGCAGACCATGCAGAGCCTTCTCGATTCGATCGGGACGCGGCTCGACGAGGCCCGCGACATGTTGCGCTACATGACGGGGCTTTTGATATTTCTCGGGTTGCTCGGAACATTCTGGGGCTTGATTGAGACCGTGGGCTCAATCGGCACCATCATTAAAGGATTGAAGGTCGGCGGCGACGCCGGCGCCATGTTCGATGCTCTCAAGGACGGATTGGCGGCGCCGCTGGGCGGAATGGGGATTTCGTTCTCCTCGTCGCTATTCGGTCTCGCCGGATCGCTGGTCCTGGGATTTCTCGACCTGCAAACAAGCCAGGCACAGAACCGCTTCTACACCGATCTTGAAGACTGGTTGGCCACCACGGTGCGCGATCTCGGGGGCACCTCAGTCGACGCCGCGCCAGCCCCGATGGCGAACGCAGGGGGAGAAATTCGCGCTGTGATCGAGCGTCTGCGCGAGGTTATGACGGATAGCGGTCCGAGCAAGGGGGCAACGAGCGCCATGGCGAACCTCGCCGAGGCCATCCAGGGCCTGGTCGTTCACATGCGCGGCGAGCAGCAATTGATTCGCGAATGGGTTGATGCTCAAGCGGTACAACATCGCGAAATCAGGCGGCTGTTGGAAATTCTGGCGCACGCTCCGGCACAGAGGGACTAAGCGCAATGGCCAACGCACGCAACCGACGCGGACGCGAGCGCGGTGTCGACTATTGGCCAGGATTCGTCGACGCGCTAGCGACGCTCGTCCTCGCCACCATCTTCCTGCTCACCGTATTCGTGATGGTGCAGTTCTTCCTGTCGCAGGAGGTGGCCGGCAAGGATACGGCGCTGGTTCGCCTTAACGCCCAGATCGCCCAGCTCACCGACTTGTTGGCGCTGGAAAAGACCGGCAAAGTCGACATGGAGGAGGAGATCGCCCGGCTGCGTGCGAACCTCTCCGGCATCGAGAGCGAACGCGACCGCCTCAAGGCGAGCGTCGAAGGCGCCGGCGCCGATGCAAACTCCATACAAGGCATCATCGCGGAATCGCAAAACCGGATCGGCGCGCTCACCAGTGCGCTCGACTCCGAGAAAAACGTCAGTGCGCGGGCGCTCGCCCAGGTCGAAGTCCTCAATCAACAGATCGCGGCGCTGCGCCGCCAGTTGGCGGCGCTCGAGCAAGCCCTCGACGCCTCGGAAAAGCGCGACAAGGAGTCCCAGACCCGCATCGCCGACCTCGGCCAGCGGCTCAATATCGCGCTCGCCCAACGGGTGCAGGAATTGTCGCGCTATCGCTCCGACTTTTTTGGCAAGCTGCGGGAGATTCTCGGGACACGGCCCGACATCCGGGTCGTGGGCGACCGCTTCGTGTTCCAGTCCGAGCTGTTCTTCGACTCCGGCTCCGCGGTCCTCAACGCCGAGGGCCGCAGCGAACTCGAAAAGCTCGCGGTCGCACTGCTCGATCTCGAAAGGCAGATACCGGGCGAAATCGCCTGGGTGCTCCGTGTCGACGGGCATACCGACGTGAGGCCGATCGTAACGTCGCAATACCCCTCGAACTGGGCGTTATCGGCGGCGCGCGCGATCTCCGTGGTGCAGTATCTCATTACCAAGGGCGTGTCGCCCCAGCGCCTTGTAGCGGCCGGCTTTGGCGAATTTCAGCCGCTCGATCCTGCCCTCACCGAGGACGCCTTCCGCCGCAACCGCCGGCTCGAGCTCAAGCTGACGGAGCGGTGAAGGCAGGGACGTCTGGGACCGCGCGCGGGCGTCTCGCCCGCCCTTATTTGAGCAAACAGAAGAAGCGGGCGGGACGCCCGCGGTCCCAGGACGCCAGCTCACGTACTATTGAACTGCAGGCGCGCCAACCGCGCATAGAGCCCGCCCTGGGCGGCGAGGCTCTCGTGGGTGCCCTCTTCCACGATGCGTCCCTGGTCCATCACCAGGATGCGATCACACGACAGCACGGTGGCGAGGCGATGGGCAATCACGAGCGTGGTGCGCTCCCGCATCAATCGCGCCAGCGCGGTCTGGACCAGGGTTTCGCTTTCGGCGTCGAGCGAGGA
>Ga0257161_1000343_pt1 | contig 12290 bp, 10 predicted proteins | sample NR01A_FD_185954 | JGI IMG/M metagenome (GOLD analysis project Ga0257161, IMG submission 185954) | Soil microbial communities from H.J. Andrews Experimental Forest, Oregon, United States - NR-01-A | ecosystem: Environmental > Terrestrial > Soil > Temperate forest > Bulk soil | place: USA: Oregon... | reverse complement strand
CCATCATGGGCCTCACCAACACGAGCGGGACGGTTCGCTTTCGTGGGCAGGCGCTGCCGCAGCACGATACCGTCGCTGCCGCCTGCCGCGGCATCGTGCTGGTGCCTGAAGGCCGAGGCATTTTCGGGCCAATGAGCGTTGCTGAGAACTTGCAGCTTGGCGCCTACGTGATCGGCGGGACAGGCCCGGAATTCGCGCGTCGTCGCGAGCGCGTGTTTTCGCTGTTTCCGCGCCTCAAGGAACGTCTGCTGCAGGCGGCCGGCTCAATGTCGGGCGGTGAGCAGCAGATGCTCGCGATCGGACGCGCGCTGATGGCGGATCCGCAGTTGCTGCTGCTCGACGAACCATCGTTGGGACTCGCACCAAAGGTCACTGTGGAGATCCTGGAGACCCTCGGCCGGCTGAACCATGAAGGCTTGTCCGTGGTCTTGGTCGAGCAGAAAGCTCCGCTGGCGCTCAAGCTGGCGCGGCGCGCTTACCTCATGGCCAATGGTCGCGTTACGGCGGCAGTCGATCCCGAGGAGATCAAGTCGCATGACCAACTTGCGCGTCTCTACCTCACTTAGCGCGCACCTGCGGACGGCCTTGGGATATCTCCCGGCGCTGCTGGCGGCCGCCCTCGTCGCGTACGCAATCATCGCCGGCGGCTACTTCGTGGCACTGGGCGGATTTGCGCTGATCTACGCGGTATTCGTCACTGGTCTCAGCATCTTCATGGGATATGCCGGGCAGGCCTCGTTCGGCCAGAATGCCTTCGCAGCCATCGGCGGCTATGCCTCGGCGGTGCTGACGACGGCTTACGACATCGCGCCGGTACCGGCGCTCGCCTGCGGCGTTGCCGGCGCGGTGGTCTGCGCCGTGCTGATAGGCTATCCGACTGTGCGGCTGAAAGGGCACTATCTCGCCATGGCGACGCTCGCCATCGGATTGATCGCTTATGAGATCGCCATCCAGTGGCAATCTGTCACCCACGGCTACATGGGCATTTCGGGCATCCCGCCGCTGGGGATCGGCAGCTTCGAGGCTGCGAGCGATCGGGAGCAACTGGTGCTGCTCAGCGTGCTTGTTGCATTGTGCATGGGAAGCGCGTGGCTCATCCGCCATTCGCGATTCGGGCGAGCCTTGGTGGCGCTCTCGGGCAGTGAAGAGGCGGCACGCGCGCTCGGCATCGACGTGGCGCGCTACAAACTCGCTGCATTCGTTGTGTCGGCGGTGTACGCGGCCGTTGCGGGGTCACTGTTCGTCCACACCATTGGTTTCGTCAGCCCGGAAGTGTTCGGGATGAACATGGTGATCCTCGGGTTCACCATGCTGTATGTCGGCGGGATCGGCACGATCACTGGCCCGCTGGTTGGCTCCATAGTCGTCAATCTGCTGCCGGAGACGGTGCGCGGACTCAAGGACTATGAGGACATGGCTTACGGGGTTGCCCTGATCCTGATCCTCATCTATGCGCCACGCGGTCTCTCCATGCTCGGTTGGTCGAAGCGAAAGCCAGCTGCGGCTTCGGGTCCGGCCCCGATGCTCACGCCGGCCCGGGTGGACCTATGAACAGGCTGCGCGTCGAAAACCTAACGCGCCGCTTCGATGGCTTGGTTGCCATCGACAACGTGAGCTTCGCGGTTTCGGCCAAGGGGATCACAGCCATTATCGGCCCGAACGGCGCCGGCAAGACGACGCTGTTCAACATGATCTCAGGGTTTCTGCTGCCAGCGGAGGGACGTATCTTCTTTGAGGAGGAGGAGGTGACTGGCCTAGCGCCCGAACGTATCGCCGTCCGCGGGCTCGTGCGCACCTTCCAATTGGTGCGACTGTTCCAAAATTTGACCGTGCTCGAGAACGTCAAGGTCGGTCGGCACGCTCGCACGCGCTCCGGTCTCATTGCGGCCCTGACGCGACCCGCGTGGGCGCGGAAGGAAGAGGCAGAGACCGAGCGGCGCGCCCGTGAACTCATCGGCTTTGTCGGTTTGGGCGACCAGGCCGACATCCAGGCGTCGGTGCTGCCCCATGGCCAGCAACGCCTGCTGGAGATCGCACGGGCATTGGCGGCGGATCCCAAGGTGCTGCTCCTCGACGAACCGGCGGCCGGCCTCAATCACGAAGAAACGGAGCAGTTATCACGCATCATCCGCCAGATCGAAGCGCAGGGCACGACCGTCCTCTTGATCGAGCACGACATGAAGCTCGTGATGAACACGGCCGACCGTCTGGTGGTGCTCAATTTCGGGCGGAAGATCGCCGAAGGGACTCCCGCCGAGGTGAAGGCCAATCCGGATGTGATCGAAGCCTATCTGGGTAGCACGGAGATGCTGCATGCCTGACGCCGCATACCTCGGACAGATCTTGGTCAATGGTCTGAGCGTCGGGTGCATTTATGGCCTGATCGGAATCGGCTTCTGCGTCATCTACAACGCCAGCGGGATCGTGAACTTCGCACAGGGCGCGTTCGTAATGCTCGGCGGCATGGTGACGTTCGTGTTGCAGACGTCGCTCGGGCTGCCGACCATCGTGGCCGGCGCGCTCGCCGTTGTGGCAGTGGCGGCGCTGGGCATAGTCATTGAACGGCTGGTGGTGCGACCCCTGTGGGATCGTAACGCCACCATGTTCGTGATGATTCTAGCCACGCTCGCGGTGCAGATCGTGATCGAGCGCGCCACCCTGATTCTCGTCGGCGACCAGCCCAAGAGCATCCCAGTGTTTACCGACCTTCCGCCGATCCGCATCGCCGGCATCTCGATCGGCTACCAGATTATCTGGATCATCGGCACGTCCCTGCTGTTGATCGGCCTGCTGGCGTTCTTCTTCCAGAAGACGCTTGTGGGGCGCGCGATGCGGGCCTGCTCGATCAACCGCGAGGCGGCGGCACTGCAGGGAATTCCGGTCTCGCGCATGCTGGCGCTGTCGTTTGCGCTGAGTGCTGGCCTTGGCGCGATCGCAGGTATCCTGCTGACGCCTACCCAGTTCACCGCGTTCAATGTGGGAACCCCGTTTGCGATCTCCGGCTTCATAGCGGCAATCGTCGGCGGGTTTGGCCGCCCATTCGGCGCATTCCTCGGCGGGATTGCGCTCGGGCTTGCGCAAGCACTGGCGGTGTTTGCGCTCGGGTCCGGGCTGAAGAACGTGGCGGCCCTGTCGGTCTTGCTCGTTTTCCTGTTCTTCAGACCATCCGGAATTCTCGGCGAGGCGAAATGATTGGCGCAATAGGACGCGACAGATGACATCGGGGTAAACCGCTCGCGGCCCCACCCTACCCTCCCCCGCTTGCGGGGGAGGGTAGGGTGGGGGCTTGGTCGGAACCGATGAATCGATGTTTGGTCGGAGTACGCGGTGACATATTCACTTGCAGTTGATATCGGTGGCACCTTCACCGACATAGTGCTGCGGCATTCCTCCGGCGTGTTGACGGTCGGCAAGGTGCTGACCACGCATCACGACCTGCTGGAGGGCTTCTTTGCGGGCGTGTCGGACGTGATGAAAGCGGCCAACGTCAGGCCGCGCGATGTCGGCGGCGTCGTCGTTCACGCCACCACCATCGTCGCCAACGCGTTGATCGAGCGCAAGGGCCGGCCGACCGCGCTCATCGTCACCGATGGCTTTCGCGATGTGCTGCATATCCGCAATGAGCACCGCTACGAAATGTACGACCCGCAGATCGAGTTTCCAGATCCGCTCGTGCCATCTGAACTGACTTTCGGTGTCGCCGAGCGGGTCCGGGCCGACGGTTCGATACTACGAGCACCCGACGTGAAGCAGGTCGAAGCGCTCGCCGGTACGCTCAAATCCAAGGGCGTGGCGTCCGTCGCCATTTGTTTCCTCAACAGCTATGCCAATCCGGATAATGAGCGGGCAGTCGGCACGGAGCTTGCGGCGCTGCTGCCGGATGTCTTCCTCACGCTGTCATCCGACATAGCCCCGCAGATCCGTGAATATCCGCGCGCCTCGACCGCCGCGGTCAACGCCTACACCATGCCGATCTCGCTCCCCTATCTGCGCGACTTGAGCGAGCATCTCAAACACGAGGGCTTTCCGAATTCACCGCTGATCATGCTGTCGTCCGGTGGCGTGGTCGGTGCCGAAACCGCCGGTCGAAATCCTGCCCGGATGATTGAAAGCGGTCCGGCGGCCGGCGCGCTTGCCAGTTGCCACTACGCCGAAGTACTCGGTATCCGGCGCCTGATGTCGTTTGATATGGGCGGCACCACCGCCAAGGTCTGCCTGATTGAGGACGGCGAGCCGTTGATCACCGGGCTGTTCGAAGTTGATCGGCGGTGGCGCTTCAAAGAGGGCAGCGGTCTCCCGGTCACGATTCCGTCGATCGACATGATCGAAATCGGCGCGGGAGGCGGGAGCATCGCCCGCGTCGATGCGCTTGGCCTGCTCAAGGTCGGCCCCGACAGCGCCGGCTCCGCGCCGGGTCCTGCCTGTTATGGCCGCGGCGGCACGTCGCCGACAGTGACGGACGCCGATCTCGTGCTGGGTCTGCTCGACGCCGACAATTTTCTTGGCGGCGATATGAAGCTAGACCGCAGAGCGGCCGAAGCCGCGATCGGGCGGATTGCCGACGACCTCAATCTTTCCCGCCCCCAGGCCGCGCGCGGCATTTTCCGCGTGGTCACCGAGTCAATGGCTGCTGCGGTCCGCACCCACGCGACCGACCGTGGCGTCGACTGGCGCGGCATGCCGTTGTTCGCATTCGGAGGTGCCGGTCCCGTGCACGCCTGCGAGGTTGCGGCGCTTCTCCACAGCACGGAGGTGATCGTGCCGCCGCAGCCGAGCGTGCTGTCAGCGTTCGGCACGCTGGTGACGTCGGTGCGGCTTGATCTGGTACGCAGCGACCTCGTGCGCACCGGCGAATTGGACTGGTCGCGGGTCGATCGCATCCTGGACGAGCTTGTGCGCGACGCAACGGCGGCGTTGCGCGAGGCCGGTTGCAGCGATGACAGCGTGACGCTGCTGTTCGCAGCCGACCTGCGCTATGTCGGCCAGCAGAGCGAGTTGACGGTGCCGCTCGACGTCGACCCGCGACACCACCACGATGCCAAACGCATCGTCGATGTCTTCGAAGCGATCTACAAGAAGCTCTACGGCGTCAATCCGTTTCACGTCCCGATCGAGGTGGTGACGTGGCGGGTGACCGCGCGCGGTCCCCTCGTTCCGTTCAATCGTGCCATGAAGCTGCCGGCAACACCCGGCCAACCGAAGGGCATGCGGGAAGTTCACGCCTGGAGCGATGGCTTGCTGGCTCCCGTCTACGATCGGAGCATGCTCGCGGCAGGGCAGCGTGTTAACGGACCGGCGATCATCGAAGAGCGAGAAACCACGACGGTCATACCGCTGGACTGGACAGCGACGGTCGACGCGATCGGCTGCATCTTCGCACGGAAGGAATGAGGCAATGGACGGTGTCGAGCTCGAGATCCTGTGGTCCAACCTGATCGGGATCGTCACCGAGCGGGCCAAGGCGTTGCAGCGTATCGCCTTCAGCCCGGTCGTGCGTGAGGCCGGCGACCTCGCGTGTGCGCTGTTCGACCGGCGCGGCCGTATGGTCGCACAGGCTAACACCGGAACACCTGGCCACATCAATTCGCTGGCGATCGCCGGCGCGCACCTTGTGCGAATCTTTGCGAATAACCTGAGGCCCGGCGACGTGGTCACGACCAATGACCCGTGGCTGTCGGCCGGGCATTTCTTTGACATCACGGTGCTGTCACCGATCTTCGACGGCGACCGCATCCTCGCCTATATCGGTTCGACCATTCATCACACCGACATCGGCGGCTACGGCATCGGCGCGGGTGCCCGCGACGTGCATGAAGAGGGTCTGTGGATCCCTCCGCTCAAACTCTACAACGCCGGTGAGCCGTGTCCCGTGCTTCATGCGCTGATCAAGCATAACGTGCGGACGCCGGACGCCGTGTTCGGCGATCTTGCGGCGCAGATCTCAAGCGGTCAGGCGGCGAGCGAGCGACTGATCGCGATGTGCCGGCGCTATGACCTGATTGACATCGAGGAACTGTCTGACGAAATCATTTCGCGTTCAGAAGCCGCGACACGTGCGGCGATCTCGAAGCTCAAGCCGGGCACGTTCCACGGCCAGAGCCGGTTCGACGTGCCGGGCGGCCAAGTCGTCACGTTGACAGCTGCCGTGACCATCGATCCAAACGCAGGCGAGGTTTTGGTCGATTTCACCGGATCGACGCCGCAGACCGGGAGCGGGATCAATGTCGTGCTCAACTACACGCACGCCTACTCGACGTTCGCAATCCGCTCCTGCCTCAATCCCGAGCTGCCGAACAACACCGGCAGCCTCGCGCCGATCAAGGTTCACGCGCCCGAAGGCTCGATCCTCAACTGCAAATATCCAGCGCCGGTCGCGGCCCGCCATGTCGTCGGTATGTATGTGCCGATGCCGATTCTCAAGGCGCTCCATCATGTCATGCCGGATCGGGTGCTCGCCGAAGGCTCTGGCGCGGTGTGGACAATGCAGATTCAAGGCAAGCGCGCTGACGGGCGGCCCTTCACATCGTCGATGTTCAGTTATTCGGGCGGCATGGGTGCGCGCGCCACCAAGGCCGGCCCAAGCGCCACTTGCTATCCGACCGGCATTGCAGCGGTCCCGCTGGAAATCGTTGAGGCGGAGACACCGGTGATCTTTGATCGCAAGGAGCTGCGACCAAACTCCGGTGGCGAGGGCGCCGTGCGCGGTGGTGACGGTCAGATCATCCAGTTCCGCCTCGACACCAGCGACGAATGGCTGCTCAATACCGTGGCGAGCCGCGTCGACGAGGGCCCCGAAGGGCTGGGTGGCGGCGGGCCCGGCGCGCACGGAAAATTTCAGATCAACGGCAAGCCAGTACGCGACCACAAGAAGCTCATGATGCAGCCCGGCGATGTTGTGTTGTTCGAAACGCCGGGCGGCGGCGGCTACGGATATCGCTCAATCCCAACCAACACGCACAGTTGAGGAGGAAATGATGACGGAGTCGCTCGTGGCGCCGGCCGCTCCCGCCGCGTCCAAGATATCCGAGGACGCGATCGATCTTCACATGATCGATTGGGAAAGCATCCCGTGGGAGCCGGTGCGCGAAGGGATCGTGCGCAAGGCATTCTCCGGCAACGGCGCAACCTTGGCGTTGCACAAGCTGATGCCGAAGCATGAGCCGAAGCCGCATAAGCACGCCTGTGAACAGATCGTCTATATCCTGGCCGGGCACATCCGGTTTCACGTCGGCGACAAGAGTGTCGTGCTTGGGCCCGGCGGACTGCTGCAAATTCCGCCGCACGTGATACATTGGGGCGAGGTGGTCGGCGACGAGCCGGTGCTCAACCTCGATATCTTCACGCCGGTTCGGGAAGAATATGCGCCGGCGCCCGTGGTTGGCGGGGCCTAACGACCCAGCCGAAACGGCTCGACATCCACTGATTATTCGGGCAGCCGCGCCAGTCTTTCCAGGCGCCCGGGGGCCGTGGTGGAACCCAGGCTCTTCGCCTTTTCGTACCAACTTTGAGCCAAGGCGACGTCCGGCGTCATTCCCCCGGTGATGTTTGATTTCCCAAGCACCAGTGGATCATAAGTTTCGGCGAGCGCTAAGGCCGCCATCGCCTCACCCTCCGCCGCCAGGCGCTGGTACATCAGCCGAGCGCCGGAGATATCTCCATTCGCCAGGAGTGCGGCACCGCTCTTCATCATCAAGGCAATTTCGGCGGCACTGTGCTGCCGAGGTTGAGACTTGGCCGGCGCGACAACGCTCTTGCCTGACCATCCCAATTGCAGGCCCTTGCGATCCACCACCGTGTTGTCGGCAAGGTAGAGTTCGAGCGTGAGATCCATGGTGCCAATGAAGCCGCGGGGTGGCGTGATTGCAGCGCCGGTGAGTTCCCCGACTGCGAGGCGCCACGTATTAGGGCCCACCTGGGTGCCGGCTGATAACACCGATCCGGGCGCAAGCCCACTGATCACCACGGCTGCGTTCGCGCCGGCATCTGCAGCCGAAACCGTCAACCTCGCGGCTTCGTCGGCCTGCTGTGGCGTGACCGCGCCGACCGTGAGTTGCCGGGACACCGCTCGAGACGATGCGGCGTCGCGCGACTTTTGTTCATTCGACTGCAGCACGATTGCATTCGCAGCCACCGGCGACGCAAATGCAGGCTCCACAGCTTGGGGGGGATAAGCGACCGACCGTTTCGACGCCAACGCCAGTTGGTTGGACTGGCTGGACGGGAGGGCAAGCTGGGGTGGCGAGGCTGGCGGAGCGGAACCCAGCTGGTACCCGATGACACCAACAGCCGCCACCCCGGCGACACCTGCGAGCCGGCGCACCAACACGTATTTCGGACCGGTCGAAGGGGATGGCGGTGGCTCCGGAAGCCGGTCGGGTGCCAGCGCGAGCTTGCTGCGCAGCTCCGCGATCGCAGCATCGCCAGCGAATACGGCGCGTTGCTTTGGACGTTTCCAGGGTGGTTCCGGCGATTCCGGTGCCGGGCTCGGCGGTGCGACATCACCTTTTCGCGGCGCCCCAGCCGAATTTGGATCCGGTTCGGAATGTCGAACCTTCTTTGGCGCATAATTCAATGGCCCGTCTTTTGACGGCCCATCATCGGGCTCTCGAACCGGCGCACTCATCATCCCCTCCCCGGCCATCTAGATGCTGGTTCGTATTGCGACCGACCTCCCCGGCCGAGCATCAAATGCTGAATAACCTGGCATCGAAAAACTCGCGATTGATGCTTGCCAACGCTAACCCAAACAGAACTGGCTCCAAGAGGAATGCGCCCGGAGTCTAAGTCCGCACGAAGTGGAATGAGCACGAAGTGGAATGAGCATGAAGTGGAATGAGCATGAAGTGCACTGCGCCGTAATGGCGCTGACGCACGCCGCCCCCGCAACACGTATGCGCGCACACCGGGCGTCACCTTTCAACCAAGACTATCCCCATTCTTGGTTCGAAAACCACACTTCAACGCTGTGCAGTAGCGTTGCCCCTTCATGCAGCGGCCTCTCGGCAAGCTCGCCATACCTCCTTTAGTTGAATTGTCTCAAAACGCAAACGCGTTATTTTGACGGAATTGTGATCTTTTTATTGCGATCGACTGGGTTTCCACCTTGATTGGCTGCGCCGCATCCGGCCACTGACCGCGGAGAAAACTCACGTTAAATCGCCAGAATAACCCAAAAAGGTTCCTATTAGGCGCATGCGCGTCTGCACTATCGCAAGGCCAGAAATCGTCGGCTCGGCAAGTCTGCAGCGAGCCGGCGGCGGGTGGGCATCCAGCCGATCGTGAGTTTCGACAGCCGCGGTTTCTGCTCCGAGACTGACCGCAACGGCGCTCAGGCGAGCAAAGCCGCTCAAGTGGACTCCGCTATGCGTAGAATTCGGAGGCGATATCGTAGATTCATTCGGTGTGGCGAAAAGATGGTAGCGCTCCTCCGCTTTGAACCCCCGACGCTTTCGATCTCACCACGATCTGGCGCCGCTGAGTCCACACATGGTTCCGCTTTGACCGCCGATTGCTGCAAGTAGCGCGCCGCCCGTACTACCTGTGCCCCGCTGCGGCGACTGCCAATCTTGGAAGACGACAGTCGCGTGCTGTTCGAAGGCAGAGCGATCGGTCTTCACATCGGGAACGCTGCGAAACGCTGTTACCCAACACTTGGGTGAGCGGGCGCGTGCTACGCGGTGGCTGATCCCGGCGCTCAACTCCATCAAGCCGCACATCATGAACGTGTCGATCATCGACCCTTTCTAAGCCGATGAGGAAATCATCTCTGCCGCGACGCTGACCTACCAGCACATTCTGGCCACCAGGCCGGCCGAACGTGCCGTGGTGATCGCCGACGAGATCGCCAAGCTGCGGCCCGATTTCGTGGGCCTCGAGCAGGCCGCGATCCTGCGCACCGGCACCGCACCACCGGCCACTGCGGTGACGTTCGACATGCTGCAATCATTTCTGCAGGAGCTCGCGGCGAGAGGCGTGCGCTACGAGACCGTGGCGGTGAGGCCGGGTCTCGACGCCGAAGTGCCGACCGCGCTCGGATTCGACGTCCGCCTCACCATGCGCGACGCCTTGATCGTGCGCGCCGATCTGCTCGAAGAAGGCCATGTCAAGCTGTCGAACCTGCAGATCCGTCAGTACATCGCGGCATCGACGGATACCGAAGGGTATTCGTCCATCGACGTCACCTGGCGGGGACGCCAGTTCAGGTTTGTGGCGACCCACTTCGCCCTGTTATCGCTCGCGGTCCCAGAAGCGCTGGAGCTCGTCCAGACGGCCGCGAATACGACCTTGCCGGTCCTGAAGCTGCTCCGAGGTGACTTTGAAGAAGCTTGCCGAAGGCGTGCCGCCGATGCGCATGCTGACAGAACCCTCGGCCTGGATATCGCTGATATCGTTTCGAGATACCTCATAATAAAGGCGCCGACCAAACGCTGCATCATAACCGAGTGAACGAACGAGAGTATGCAACGCGCTATGAGCTTTTTTGGAAAGCGCCAGCAGGCTCGCCTCCTCTCCTATCACAGCGGCTTGCGCTCAAGGCCGAGCTTCTCCTTGAAGATCACCTCCGACCACCTGAGTTGCTTCTTGCCGGGCACGTCGGCCGACAGCACGTCGCCGGCCCAGTTGGTGATCCGGCGCAGCAAGCTTGCTCACGGTGCGGTTGACGGTGCGGTTCGACACCCGGCGATAGACCGGCTGGTCGTCGTCGTAGCCGTCGAGGACGAGGCGGTTCCGGCGCTTGGCGATGACGTCGAGGACATCGGCCGTCCTGATTTGGAAGTGCTGAGAGCCAGCGAGGCGAAGAACTGCGACTTGCTGATCGAAATCGGCGGCCGGATGGATGAGGTCTGCGAAAGCTGTCACAAGGTATTCTAGTATCCGATTAACACCGCGGTGCGCAATTAATGCGGTTTTCGTTCCGATTTGAATCGCTCTGAGTTGTCCCGGCGGCCCCGCGAATGTTAAGATATAGATAGCAAGCGCGGGGCGGACAAAACGTGGAAGGCCGGGACACGCCCATGACTCCACGTGGATAGCGCAGCTATGCCTGCGGACAATAAGCAGGACCGGCGGTTTTGGAGAGGAGACGCTTGATGCAAAAGAAATGGGTGAGAGGCGCACTGTCTGCGAGTGCTGCGGCTGTTCTGGCCACTGCACTCCATCTCGGTGCGACGCCGGCCGCGAGGGCGGCCGAACCGTACAAGGCGCCGCGGACCGCGGATGGCAAGGCGGACTTGAATGGAGTCTGGCAGGCGGTCAACACGGCAAACTGGGACCTCCAGGAACATGTGGCGCGCACCGGACTGGTGGTGGCGCTGGGCGCGGTCGGCGCCGAACCCGGGGGCCTCGGTGTCGTGGAGGGCGGTGAGATCCCGTATCTCCCGGAAGCGGCAGCAAAAAAGAAGGCGAATTTTGAAAACCGGCTGACCGACGATCCGGAAATCAAGTGCTATCTGCCCGGCGTCCCGCGGGCGACGTACATGCCCTATCCCTTCCAGATCGTTCAGACGTCAAAGGACATCCTGATCGCCTACGAGTATGCGGGCGCCATGCGCACGATCGAGATGACCAAGGCGCCGGCGAATCCTGCCGACAGCTGGATGGGGCACTCGGCCGGCCATTGGGAGGGAGATACGCTGGTCATCGACGTGACGGGCCAGAACGATCAGACTTGGTTCGACAGGGCCGGCGATTTCCACAGCGACGCGCTGCACGTGGTCGAGCGCTATACGCCGATGAGCCCCGACGCCCTCATGTACGAAGCCACCATCGAAGACCCCAAGGTGTATTCGCGGCCCTGGAAGATCAGCATGCCGCTCTATCGCCGGTTGGAAAAGAACGCCCAGATCACGGAATTCAGGTGCGTGGCGTTCGTCGAAGAGCTTCTTTACGGGAAATTCCGTAAGCAGGCAGGCAAGTAATAGCCAGACAAGTGAAACGGAGGTTTCAATGAAACGTCAACTTGTCACCTCAATGGGAAGTCTTTCCATTGTGATCGCAGCCGCGCTGCTGGCGCCGGCATCCGCCGCCGAGCAGCCCGGGGCTGTGCCGCGGCTGGCGGATGGCCATCCGGACCTGCAGGGCGTGTGGGACTACCGTACCATCACGCCGATGCAACGCCCCCTCGAACTGGGAACGAAGGAGTTTTTCGCCTCCGATGAGGAAGCGGCGGCCTGGGAACGGAGCGAAAACCGCCGGCAGGATCGCGACGCGGAGGACCTCGAAACGGGCGGCGAGACTCCGAAAGGCGGTGTGCCCCCAGGGTGGGCCGGCGGGGGCGGGGGAGTTGCCGG
>Ga0257161_1000342_pt1 | contig 12335 bp, 10 predicted proteins | sample NR01A_FD_185954 | JGI IMG/M metagenome (GOLD analysis project Ga0257161, IMG submission 185954) | Soil microbial communities from H.J. Andrews Experimental Forest, Oregon, United States - NR-01-A | ecosystem: Environmental > Terrestrial > Soil > Temperate forest > Bulk soil | place: USA: Oregon... | reverse complement strand
TCGGTTGAATTTGCCAAATCGCATGACCAGACCCCGTTCGTCGGGTGCGACCTGGAAAATTCCTGAGGAGAGCCACAAAGCGATGGCGATCAACGTAATGAGCAGGACCCCGGTACCACTAAAACTCCCCCCCGGCAGCACGTTGCGCAGCTTGTCCTGCCCGCGGCGCAGCAAATCTTCCAGATCGGGCGGCGACGAGCCCGACGGCGAGGACCCCGACCCCCACGGCCCCTTCGGACCCGAACCCCACGGGCCACCGCCTTGATTACTCCACGGCATCGACTGCCCTCCACATTGGCCGCTCCAAGACGCCCTTGGCCGACCGGGAATTTCTCATGTCCGGGCCCGGGTTATAGGGGACGCCACTTCCCCTTTCAACGCGCGTCTGAGTCGCGTTTCATTACTTGTCGTGCCTGCGGGCTTTCCAAAGCACGTCAACGTTGCTGGTCGGATGACAGCATGTCTGGGACACAGCGGCCGATCGTATAGCGTTAGTCACGATGTCTTTCATAAGTCAACGAGGTAAAAGCCACCTCGTCATCGGGCCCAGCTGCAAAATCCTGCCGGGCGGTTTCACGCCACCGCGTTGGATCTATTGCCGGAAAAATTGTGTCTCCTTCCGGCCGGACATGCACGCGGGTGATTTCCAGGCGCGCAGCCCCGTCGATGGTCCTTGCATATATGTCGGCGCCGCCGCCAATCACGATGGCCGCGGCGCCCCGCCGCAGCGCGTCGCCTTCCGCTACCTCCATCGCTGCCTCCAGGCTGGGCGCCACCACGACCCCGGCGGCGGCGAATTCCGGATCTCGCGTGACGACGATGTTAGTGCGGTATTTCAGGGGCTTTCCGAAAGAAAGGTAAGTCTTGCGCCCCATCACGACCGGATGGCCGGCAGTGAGTGCGCGAAACCGCTTGAGATCCGTCTTCAGCCGCCACGGCAGACCGCCCGCGCGACCGATAACGCCGTTCTCCGCGACGGCTGCGACGAGCACCAATGGAAGACGCCTACACTCGCCCGGCGTCGCCATCACACCGCGACTTTCGCCTTGATATGCGGGTGCGGATCATAGCCTTCGACGGCAAAATCCTCGAAACGAAATGCGAACAGATCCGTCGCGTCCGGATTGATGCGTAACTGTGGCAGGCGCCGCGGCAACCGGGCAAGCTGCAGCCGCGCTTGATCGAGATGGTTGAGATACAGATGGGCATCGCCGAATGTGTGGATGAATTCCCCGGGCGCGAAACCGGTAACCTGCGCCACCATCATGGTCAGCAGCGCGTAGGACGCGATGTTGAACGGCACGCCGAGAAAGACGTCGGCGGAGCGCTGGTAGAGCTGACACGAGAGCCGGCCGTTCGCCGCGTAGAACTGGAACAGGCAGTGACAGGGCGGCAGCGCCATCTTGTCGACATCGGCGGGATTCCACGCGGTCACGACGAGACGGCGCGAATCCGAGTTGCGCCGGATCGCGTCGATCACATTGGCGATCTGGTCGATGGCGCCACCGTCCCGGGTTGGCCAGGAGCGCCATTGGCGGCCATATACCGGACCGAGTTCACCGCGCTCATCGGCCCATTCGTCCCAGATCGTGACGCCGTGATCGTTGAGGTACCTGATATTGGTGTCGCCGGCCAAGAACCAGAGGAGCTCGTAGATAATCGATTTGAGATGCAGCTTCTTGGTGGTGAGTAGTGGAAATCCCGCTGCGAGATCGAATCGCATCTGATGTCCGAACACCGACAGGGTGCCGGTTCCGGTGCGGTCGCGCTTTTCCACGCCCTCGGCAAGAACGCGTTCCATCAGGTCGAGATATTGGCGCATGGCTCGGCTTATCCGGGCGGCGATTCGGCTTGAGCCTGAAAGTAACGCTCCGGCAACGGTCCAAACGCAAGAAAAATCCGGCGGGACATGCCCGCCGGATCAAGCCCTATTGATTGTACGTCGCGTCACTCTTCGACAAAGACTTCGTCGCGCTTCTTGGCGATCATCGGCAGCGCCGCCAAGATCAGGAGCACCACCGCAAGGCCGATCAAGACACCGGAGATCGGGCGGGTCACGAAGGTGGTCGGATCGCCGCGGGCGATCAGCATGGCGCGGCGCAGGTTCTCTTCCATCAGCGGCCCAAGCACAAAACCGAGCAGCATGGGGGCGGGCTCGAAGTCGTGCTTCACCAGCCAATATCCGATGATGCCGAACACCGCCGTTATCACGCAGTCGAACGGCGCATTGTTGATCGAGTAGACGCCGATCGAGCAGAAGATCAGGATCGCCGGGAACAGGAAGCGGTAAGGCACCTGCAACAGCTTCACCCACATTCCGACCATCGGCAGGTTGATGATGATCAGCATGAGGTTGCCAAGCCACATCGACGCGACCATGCCCCAGAACAGATCGGGCTGCTTTGTCATCACCTGGGGACCCGGAACGATGCCGTGAATGGTCATGGCGCCGACCATCAGGGCCATCACGGCGTTGGGCGGAATGCCAAGCGTGAGCAGCGGGATGAACGACGTCTGCGCCGCTGCGTTGTTGGCGCTTTCCGGCGCTGCCACGCCTTCAATGGCGCCGTGGCCGAAGCGTGAGGGGTCCTTCGACACTTTCTTTTCAAACGTATAGGCCGCGAAGGCCGCGATCACGGCGCCACCGCCGGGAAGAATGCCGAGGATCGCGCCGAGCACGGTTCCGCGACCGATCGCGCCCGCGGAGGCCTTCAAATCCGGCCAAGTCGGCATCAAACCGCTCAACTTGGCGTTGATAACGTCGCGCGTACCTGTCTGCTCCAGGTTGCGCATGATTTCGGCGAATCCGAACACACCCATGGCCACGACCACGAACCCGATGCCATCGGATAGTTCCGGAATGTCGAAGGCCATACGGGATTGGCCGGTTTCGATGTCGGAACCGACCATCGACAGCAACAGCCCCAACATCACCATGGCGAGCGCCTTGAGGATCGAGCCTCTGGCGAGCACCACGGCGAAGCACAAGCCGAGGGTCATCAGCGAGAAATATTCAGCGGGACCGAACAACAGCGCGACAGACGTAAGCGGCCCGCCCAGCGCAGCGACCAGCACGGTTGACACGCAGCCGGCAAAAAAAGAGCCGATCGCCGCGATGGCGAGCGCCGGACCGGCGCGTCCCTGGCGCGCCATCTGGTGGCCGTCAAGCGTCGTGATCACCGAAGATGCCTCACCCGGAATGTTGATGAGGATCGAGGTGGTCGAGCCGCCGTATTGGGCGCCGTAGTAGATGCCGGCCAGCATGATCAACGCACCGACCGGCGGCAGGCCGAAAGTGATCGGCAGCAGCATGGCGATGGTGGCCAGCGGACCGACGCCCGGCAGCACGCCTATCAAGGTGCCGACCATGGCCCCGACCAGGCACAGGAACATGTTCATCGGCGACAAGGCGACGCCGAAACCGAGGGCGAGATTGTGTAGGAGATCTAGCATGGCTGGTTACTTGCGCTGTTGATGCGGGCCGCAGCCGGCATGCGATTCATCGAATGGTCGAAAGGCCTTTGAGGATGGTCGCCAGATCCCAGTTATTCGGCCACAACTGCATCGGCAAATTGAGGGCATAGGGGAACAGCAAGCAGCAGAAGGTCGTCAGCACCGCCCCCCAGACGAGCGTCTCGACCAAGCGCGCTTCCGGGGTCGCGCCTGCGGCCGCCAGGATGCTCAGAAAGCTCGCTATGACGAGGCCAAGCGGCCGCACCAGCCAAGCGAACAACACCACCGACAAGGTAACGAAGAACGGCCCGCGAATGTAGAAACGATCGATGCCCGGCCCCTTGGTGAGTACGCCCGTCGCCGCCACGGCGATGCCGAGCGCCCCGAGGACAATGGCGAACATGCGCGGCGCGGTGCCTGGCCCGAATGCGAAGCCTCGCATGCCCGGCAAATCGCGGGACGCCCATAACGCGAACAATGCGACAGCTAGCAGCACGAGGCCGCCGTAGAACTCCCGCGGTGCTCGAACGAACGATCCACGGCTCTGCGGCTCCGGTACGCCGCCGACGTTCTCCGACATTCACTCCTCCCTGCACGCTCACATCAGTCAGGTTATGCCTTACCGTATCCCTAGCACAAGGCGGGGCAACGCCGAAAGCCTTCGTTGCAGCCGGTCACACGAATCCGCCCAAGCCCAAGAGGGCTGCGCACGCGAACGCCACCAGCGGCGAGAGCCGGGTCAAGTAGACAAACGCAACCGTCGCCGCCGTGACAGCGAAGCCGGCCCAATCGTGATCTGCCCCCCTGCGCGATGATCAGCGCGCTGGCGGCGATAAGTCCGACCGTAACTGGCACCAGACCGGCCTGAATCACAATGCGCCAGCGCGCCTCACGAAAGCGTTCGAATACACGCGACACCCCGTAGGCCAGGAAACAGGTCGGGCCACACATCGCCACAGTCGCCACCACTGCGCCCGGTACCCCCGCGATAAAATGTCCCAGCAATGCAACGAACATGACGTTCGGCCCCGGCGCTGCCTGCGCCAGAGCGAACAATTCACTGAATTGGCGATCCGTGAGCCACTGGGCGATCTCAACGGACTGACGGTGTATTTCCGGCACCGCCGTGCTGGCGCCGCCGATGGCGAAGAAAGACAGGATGCCGAACTGCAGGAACAGCGCGGCCAATGTGGCGGGATCATTTCTCATCGGCGCGCCGCCAGGCAAATCCGATGCTCACCGGCACCATTACCAGAAGCACCAGGGGGAGGCTCAGACGCAGCAACCCAACCGCCACGAAAGTTGCGAGCGCCACGGCATGCTACGGACCAAGGCGAAAGTGAAAAAGCGGCTCGGCCAGTTTGACGGCGGTCGCGATAATCATTCCGGCCGCCGCAGCGGCAAAGCCCGACAGCACCCCGTGCAGATCCGGCAACGCCCCAAAGCGCGGTAAAGCGTACCCGCCGCGATCATCAGCACGACCGACGGCCCGAGCAATCAGACGGTTAACGCCGGACGTGATCGATGGCCAGACCGCATGCTCGTCATGTCCCTGCGGCTGAGGCGGGACCCTGAAGCCGCACGTTTCTTCATCCGATCGGCCCAGGTTTACACAATCGCTGCGCCCACTCTTTCTCCTTGGCCGATTAGCGCTTATATTAGATGCGCTGGCTTGCCAGCTATGGCGATAAATGGCCGTCGCAATAAGCCATTCGGACCCGGGGGCGGTACCCGGCGCCTCCACCATTATGGGGGCGAAATAGGATCGACGAGGGTGTAAAGGGCGCGCTTTTGCTCGGTATGGTTCCGCCGTTATCGGGCCACTGCAATAGTTGCAAACGACAACTATGCTCCGGTTGCTCAGGCCGCGTAAGCGGTTTGAAATACCGATCTTAAAGCCCTGACGTCTTAGCAGCGTCAGGCGGGGTTCGGGGGCACCTGGCAACAGAAGCCCCCACTTCTTCGTACCGATTGGTGCCGGCCGTGCGGTTGCCGGGCGAATCGTATAACCAAAGGACACGTCAACGAGGAATCGCCCCCAGCGGATCTGGCGAATTTGGCCGGGGAGAGCCGATCCGGTTGCGATGTTTCGAACTTGCCGCCGTCCTGATAGCGAACCGGCACCCGTTTGGCCGGAACATGCAATGAGAGCCTGCCATGTCGGTCGACCACATCCGTTATGATCTCCTGGCCCAGGACGCGCTACGTGGCGTCATCCGCACCGTGCTTACCGACGCGGCAGTCAAGGGCCTGCCTGGGGAACATCATTTTTTCATCACCTTCGACACCCGCGCGGACGGTGTGCGCATGTCGGCGCGCCTCAAGGCCAGCTATCCCGACGAGATGACCATCGTACTCCAACATCAGTTCTGGGATCTCACGGTTGGGGAGGAAGACTTCGATGTCGGGCTTGCTTTCAACGGCATCCCGGAACGGCTCCACATCCCATTCAAAGCCGTGAGGGCGTTTATGGATCCGTCGGTTCAATTCGGACTGCAATTCACCGTCGATGTGGAGGCTACCAGGGCGGCGAACGCAGACGGTCCGGCGGAAGCTCCCGCCGCCACGGCAAAGCCGGCCCTGGTCGAAAAACCTTCGCCCACAAAGCAAGCCCCGGCGGCAAAGTCGCCCAAGCCGGAACCTAAAAAGGAACCCGGGACGCAGAAGGCCACCGCGAACGCCGCCAAACCCGTTCCTCTTTCGGCATCCGGCAAAGAAGCATCGACCGGCGAAGTCGTCCGCCTCGATCGCTTTCGCAAAAAGTGACGGCTGCTCCATCGCCCGGCTTGATCGGACGATCCCTTGATCACCGACCCGCCCCTACGGTACGCGTCAGTTATTTCAGGTAGGACCGTACCACGTCGATCAATTCTTCAGCGGCATGAGCGCGTTGCGCATCGGGCTCGCGTATCGGATCGATGATGTGCGCGCGAATGTGATCTTCCATCACCTCTGCCATCAGCCCATTGATGGCGCCGCGGGCACCGGCGATGAGCTGCAGCACGTCGGCACAGCCGATTTCCTGATCGAGCGCCCGCTCGACGGCTTCGATCTGTCCGCGAATACGTCGCACCCGATTGAGTAATTTGGTTTTTTCACGAATGGTGTGACTCACTTGAAACTCCGGGAGTTGCTTATCCGTTGCTGTCGACCAGCTGCATGCGGCCCGCAGAAACGACGGCGCGCGGGACGTTGGCCGCAGTATCTTGGATCGCAACTTAGTTGACTTGGCTACTCAGTCCAAGAGCCTCTTTTCCAGGTCCCAGCGATGGGTATATCGTCTCAACTGGAGGCGTGCATGCGGCCGGCCAAGTTCCCGCTTAGCGCGTCCTGTCAAAAAGGCATGATCCCGTGAGAGCCAATTTTGGCGCCCTCATTGTGGCCACCGGGTTTGTCGCGACGAGCGGCGCGGCGATCGGACATCACTCTCTCGGGATGTTCGATCGGGAACACCCTATTCAACTGTTCGGCATCGTTCGGGATTTCAAGTTCGCCAACCCGCACGCGTTCATTGTGTTGGAAGTCGTGGGCAATGACGCACGGCCCGTGATCTGGAATCTCGAAGGCGACAGCCCCAATAGCCTAAGGTGGGACGGTTGGTCGAGCCAGACACTCAAGCCCGGAGACGAGCTGCAATTGACCGTGGAGCCGTTGCGCAGCGGTGCACCCGGCGGCGTTTGGCATGCCCGCAAGACAACATACAAGGACGGAACACCGATCGTGGTCGTACATTGAAAAAATGAAGCGGCCCCGATCATGGTGCAGTGCACTTGTCGATTTCGACTTATTTTTTGTTCCCGTCTTTAAAATTAATGTCGAACCGATATCGGTCGTAAAGTCCACCATACTATACTTCGGCGATACTTTGCCTTGCCAATAAAGCCGGAGATATGCATTCTTATTGTGTGAGATCCGCCTGCGGACGGGCGCGTGGCTGGCCTTAACGAACTTCGATGAAAACGAACTTGACGAACTTCCGCCGTTCGAATGCAGGTGCAATTGTGGATAGCGTAACGGACCAAGTGCTGCTGGCAACTTTGCCCGTCGATAAACCGAGCCCACGCGGGCGAGGGCTACTGTTCATTCTTGTCGGCCTGCTTCTCGGCGTTGCCGGCGATCGGTTTATCCTCGCTCCAACACGAATGTCGGATGTCACCCCACGGCCCCAGGAAGCCCGAGCGGCGGTGCAAAGCGCGTTCTCCCGTGTCGGCGATCGTATCGTCGTGCCGGACACCTCGCCGCTGCGGACGCTGCTTGCCGTCGCGGCGCCGACCATGAAGGAAATCGCGCGCACCTTGGTACTGCCTGCGGTTGCGGAGGCCGACCCGTCGCGCACCGTGAAAGTGATGCCGCCCGTCACCGGCCGCGTCATCGAACTCAAGGTCCAACTTGGCGGACGCGTCGTCCACGGCCAGGAGCTTGCGGTGATCGACTCGGGCGATCTCGCGCAGGCCTATGCGGATATTGAGAAGGCGCGCTCCACGCTGACGCTCACCAAAAAGGCGCTTGACCGGCAAATGGGGCTGGAGAAAGCGGGAGGGGCGGCCATCAGGGACCGCGAGCAGGCGCAGAGCGACTACGCCCAGGCGGTGGCGGAGCTCGAGCGATCCGAATCGCGATTGCGCGCGATGGGAGTACCGGCTGATCAAAAAGAGCAGTCGCGACTGTTGTCCGTGAAGGCGCCCGTGTCGGGCAGCGTGATCGATCTGCAGGTTGCTCCCGGAGCGTTCCTCAATGATGCCACCGCCGCGATCATGACGATTGCCAACCTCGATTCGATCTGGGTCACGGCCAACGTTCCGGAGAAGGACATCTCGTACGTTTTTGCCGGACAGACCGTTAAAGTCACTTTCCGCTCGTACCCGGACGAGGTCTTCAGCGGCAGAGTCCTGTTCGTCAGCGACGTGGTCGAGCCTGACACCAGGCGCAACAAGGTCCGCATCGCGTTCGATAATCCGGACAAAATCCTGAAGCCCAATATGTTCGCTGACGCCACTTTCGTCGCACCATCGGTGTCGCGGCTGATCGTACCGACGTCAGCGCTCCTGATGACCAACGATAGGACGAGCGTCTTTGTCGAGGTCTCGGATTGGGCATTTGAACGCCGGAATGTCGAGATCGCTTATCAGGAGGGGACTGCCGCAACCATCAAAAGTGGACTTCGGCCCGGCGAGCGCGTGGTGGTGAAAGGTGGGGTGCGGCTCAATGATTGACCAGTTCGTCGCACTTTGTTTCAGGAAGCGTCTTGTCGTCCGGCTGATCGCAATATTCGCCTGCATTTTTGGCATTTATGCGTGGACGCAATTGGCGATCGACGCCTACCCGCTTCTGAGTCCGGTTTCTGCTCAAGTCACCACGCAAGTGCCCGGCCTTGCCGCCGAAGAAGTCGAACAACAGATCACGATCCCGCTGGAGAGGGCGCTCAACGGCACGCCGGGCCTCGCCAGCATGCGATCGATCAGCACGTTTGCGTTGTCTCAAATCAATCTTCTGTTTCGCGACGGCGCCGAGGACTACTGGGAGCGACAACGCGTCCGGGAGCGCATCGCCGACGTCACCCTGCCGGCCGGGGCTTCAGCCGGGCTCGACGCGGTGTCGGCACCGGAGCTGGAGATTTACCGTTACACGCTGCAATCCGATACCAAGAATTTGATGGAATTATCGGATTATCAACGCTGGGTCATCCAGCCGGCGCTCCGACAGGTTCCAGGTGTCGCGGAAGTCGACAATTTCGGAGGACTCACCCGGCAATTCAGACTCGATCTCGACCCCACCGAGCTCTTGCGTTACGGGCTGGGGATCAACGACGTCATCAATGCGATCAATAACAACACCGCGAACGCGGGCGGCGGCCGGGTGGCGCGCGGCGACCAGAGCTTCATTGTTCGCGGCGTCGGACTCGTTCATACCCTCGACGACCTCGGCAATGTCGTTGTGACGCAAACAAACAGCATGCCGGTCCTGGTCCGCGACCTCGGAGCCTTGAGCTACGCCCACCAGGAACCCGAAGGGATCCTGGGCCTGAATGAAAACCCGGCGACGATCGAGGGCATCGTCATGGGGCTTAAGTACTCGAATGTGTCGGAAGTCATTGCCGGCATCCACGTCAAGGTGGAGGAGCTGCGCAAGCAACTCGAGCCGGACGATGTCCACATCGTCACCGTTCTCGACCGTAGCGACCTCGTCGCCGCAACCGTGAGTAAGATCGGACACACGCTGCTCGAAGGCATCGGCCTGGTGATTATCGTCCTCATGCTGTTCCTGGGCAGCCCGCGCAGCGCGCTGGTCGTCGCCGTGACCATACCGCTGGCAGTGGTTTCCATCTTCGTCCTGATGAATGCGACCCATATGTCGGCGAGCATGCTGTCGCTCGGGGCCCTCGATTTTGGCGTGATCGTCGACGGCGCGATCGTAGTGACGGAGAACATCCTGCGACGGCGCGAGTCGAAGCCGACTGAGGAACTGACCGAGGAGGACGTGAGGTCCGCCACCAGCCAGGTGGCGCGGCCGATCTTTTTCGCGACCCTGATCATCATCACGGCCTATTTCCCGTTGTTCACGCTGCAGCGCGGCGAGGCGGCTCTGTTTACGCCTATGGCCTTTACCGTGGGCTATGCGGCGTTCGGCGCGCTTCTCTGTACGCTCACGTTGGTTCCGGGTCTCGCCTACCTGGCGTTGCGCAAACCGCGTCCGGTGTTCCGCAACAGACCGCTCGAATGGTTAGGGGGCGCCTACCGGGCCACGCTGGGAAGACTGCTGAACCGGCCCATCCTTTCATACCTTGCGACTGGAGCGGCGTTCGTTGCGGTGGGGCTTCTCGGCGCCGTGGTGGGTCGAGACTACCTGCCGGATCTGGACGAGGGGGCACTCTGGCTCCAGGTCCAGTTGCCGAGCGGTCTTTCGCTCGATGCCGCAAGCGATATGGCGAGCGAGCTTCGGCGCACGGTGCGAGAATTTCCTGAAGTCCGCTATATCATGACCCAACTCGGCCGCGAGGATGCCGCCGTCGACGCCTGGACATTCTCACACATCGAGGCTCCCATCGGGCTGACGCCCTACGAAACGTGGCCTGCAGGCGAGACCAAGGCGGACTTCGTGCGAAAGCTGAATGCGCGCCTGAAGGAACTGCCTGGGTTCAACGTTGGGATCAATCAACCCATCAGCGACATGGTGTTCGACCTGGTTGGCGGCGCGCACAGCGCGCTGGTCCTGCGAATCGTGGGAGACGACTTCGCCGAGGATCGCAGGATTGCAGGCGAGATCGTCGATGTCCTGCGCAATATCAGGGGCACGGCGGAGGCATCGATTTTTCAGGACCCGCCGCTCCCTCAGATCGCAATCGAGGCTGATCGCGCGGCCGCGGCTCGCTACGGCATCAATATCTCCGATATCACTAATCTGATTCAGACGGGCGTGGGCGGTGCAGCCGTCACCCAGGTCTTCGTCGGAGACCGCGTCTACGATGTGAGTGTGCGTTTCCCGCTGAATTCCCGCTATGATCCCGAAGCTCTCGGAAACCTGACACTGACCAATTCCAGCGGGATGCAGGTTCCACTCTCCCAAGTCGCAAAAATTACGCAGCGGAATGGCGAAGGCACCATTACGCGTACAAACAACCGCCGCAACCTGACCATTCGCATCGATTTGGCTGACCGCGATCTGGTATCCTACCTGGCGGAGGTGAAGGCAAACATCGCGCAGTCGGTGCACTTCGATCAGTCCAAGTATCGCCTCGAATTTGCCGGGCAATTCGAGAACCAGGAGCGTGCCCAGCGCCGGTTCACGTTGATCCTCGGCCTCGTGCTCGGAGTCATGACGCTCCTGCTCTACACCGAGTTCGGAAAGCTGCGTCAAGCCCTGCTGATCCTGGGGATCGTCCCGCTCGCCACTTTGGGTGGCTTGATTGCACTGTTCGTCACAGGCGAGACGCTCAACATTGCGTCAGCCGTCGGGTTCATCGCGCTGTTCGGCGTCGCCGTGCAGAACGGCATCATCATGGTGGCAAATCTCAATCGGGTGCGCGAGACGGGCGCTTCGCTCCGCGAGGCGATTTTGATCGGCGCATCGGAGCGTTTCCGGCCCGTGCTGATGACCGCGACGGTCGCGACCGTCGGAATGATGCCCGCCGCACTGGCGACGGGGGTTGGTAGCGACGTTCAACGCGGTGTCGCGATCGTGGTTATCGGCGGCCTTATTCTTGCGACACTGCTGACGTTGTTCGTGGTCCCGACCTTCTACTATTCGCTGGAACGGACCGCCGAACGCTGGTCGGCACGACGCGAGGCGACTTCAGGGCAGAGTTTGGCAAGCCGCGGCACTTGATGGACGGCGGCATAGAATCTTGACACTGCTTATTTCCCGTCGGAACGGGTACGATATCCCCGGCGATCGTTGCCACGGTGCAACACGTATTCACAATTCATATTGCGTCCTGATTCATGGCGGATAATTCAGTACGCTACGAAACTTGAGCGATTCGGCGCTCACGATAGCCGAGCGCTCCGTGAGTGGGTGCAGAAATGGCGCTGGGTTCTGCGTGGCATGACGCCGTTTTCGACGACGCATTCCGCATGCCGCGTGAATTCGATCAGCGTCGGCGGACATGTCGGCTCGGCCACTCGCCGCATGCTCTCGCACGCTATGCCGTTGCCGGAATGGTGGCGGCGCTCGTTTGTGGATGTGCGGTCGGCCCTGATTTTGCACCACCGTCGCCGCCGGACGTTGCCGGTTACACACCCGGACGTGCGCCGGGGCGCACCGCCGCGGCGGATGTCTCCGGCGGAGAGGCACAGCGTTTTGCCAAGGGCCGCGACATTCCGGGAGACTGGTGGCGTCTGTTCGGTTCGCGGCCTCTCAGGACGCTGATCGAACGAGCCCTGAAA
>Ga0257161_1000341_pt1 | contig 12355 bp, 10 predicted proteins | sample NR01A_FD_185954 | JGI IMG/M metagenome (GOLD analysis project Ga0257161, IMG submission 185954) | Soil microbial communities from H.J. Andrews Experimental Forest, Oregon, United States - NR-01-A | ecosystem: Environmental > Terrestrial > Soil > Temperate forest > Bulk soil | place: USA: Oregon... | reverse complement strand
GGTAGCGACCAACAAGCCGCCGATCCTGCCTTACCGGGGCGTCGCCCGCACCGGGGTTTGCTTCGCCCTGGAGCTGACGCTCGACGCGCTGGCGCGGGACCTCGGCATCGAGCCTGCGGAGCTGCGCATGCGCAGCCTGGTACGCCCGGAACAGATGCCGTTCGACAACGTCACCGGGCGGCACTTCGATTCCGGAGACTATCCCGAAGCCTTGCGGCAGGCCGTCGATGCGATCGGGCTCGGGCGTCTGCGCGAACGCCAGCGCCGCGGCGAACCGGATGGCCGGCTGATTGGCGTCGGCATCGCGATGTATTCGGAGCAGGCCGGTCACGGGACCAGCGTCTACGCCGGCTGGGGCATTCCGTTCGTGCCGGGCTACGAGCAATGCCAGGCGCGCTTCACGCCGGATGGCGGGCTCGAACTGCGGATCGGCGCCCACAGCCATGGCCAGGGGCTGGAGACGACGCTGTCTCAGGTCGCGCACGCAATCCTCGGCGTGCCGCACGACCGGATCAAGCTGATCCACGGCGACACCGCGCAAACGCCCTATTCGACCGGCACCTGGGGTTCGCGCTGCGCCATCATGTCGGGCGGCGCGGTGGCGGCGGCTTGCGAACAACTGGCCGCGCGCGTGAAACGTCTTGGCGCCGCGCTTCTGCAGGCCGATCCCGGCGATGTCCGGCTGACGGACGGCATGGTCACCGCCGACCGCGGCCGCATCTCCGTCGCCGAGATCGCCCGCACGTGGTACCGCCGGCCGCAGGATCTGCCCGCCGATGTCGACGCGAGCGGGCTCGACGTGACTGCGGGCTATAAGGCAAAGCGCGACACCGGGACGTTCAGCTACGCCGCCCACGCGGCTGCGGTCCTCGTCGACCCCGAAACCGGCGCGGTCGACATCGTCGACTACGTCGTCGTCGAGGACGGCGGCGTTCTCCTCAATCCGACGATCGTCGACGGCCAGATCCACGGCGGCGTCGCCCAGGGCATCGGCACCGCACTGTACGAAGAGATGCGCTTCAACGCCGACGGGCAGCCTTCGAGCGCCAATCTTGCCGACTATCTTGTTCCGGGCGCGCCTGAGATTCCCGGCATTCGGGTCATCCACATGGAGACACCCTCGCCTTATACCCGGTTTGGACAGAAGGGTATCGGCGAAGGCGGCGCCATCGCGCCGCCCGCCGCCATCGTCAATGCCATCAACGATGCCCTCAAAGGCCTCGGCGCGGAACTTTTGGTATCGCCGGTCACGCCGGACCGCATCGTTGCGGCGATCCGGGCGGCAAGCGAGTCTGCATGTGTGCCATAAGCACTGTCGGATAGTCATTGCTTTCGGGGATTCACATGCCTAACACCGGGAACCACAACGATCAAAGTCTGCGCGGCTTCCTGCAGATGGTGGAAGCGGAGTTCCCGGAGGAATTGCTGCGCATCACCGCGCCCGTCGATACGCGCTTCGACATGACCGCCATCGTGTTCGAGCTCGAACGGGCAGGAAAAAGTCCGGTTATCATCTTTGAAAAACCGGCCGCGAACCGCATGCCGGTCGTCACCAATGTTGCCGGAAATCGCAAATTGCTGGCGGCGTGTCTCGGCGTCGACTCCACGGAGCTTCCGGCCGCATTCCGTGAGCGGTGCCAAAGGTACCTCCCTTGCGAAGTCGTAAAGGATGCATCGTGGCATGACGTCATGATCGAGGGCGACGCGCTCGACCTTTCAGCGCTGCCGATCCCGTTGCAGTTTTCAGTGGACGGCGGTCCCTACATCACGGCCGGACAGATTTCGGCGCGCGACCCCGTCACCGGCGTTGACACTACCGGTTTTCACCGGCTGATGCTCAAGGGCAAGAATCGTCTTGGCCTCTCGCTGCATTCGCGCCGGCGCATGTATGAATTCCAGCGCCGCGCCGAGGAGAGGGGGCAATCGCTCCCCGCCGCGATTGCGATCGGGACACATCCGCTGCACTACATGGGTTCGATGGTCTACGCCTATCCGCCCCATGTGCGGAAATTCGAGATCATCGGCGGCTTGTTCGGCGCGCCCTACAGGGTCGCGCGCTGCGGCGTCGGCGACATCGAGGTCCCGGCGGGCGCTGAAATCGTCATCGAAGGCGAGATTTTGGCGGATACTCGCGAGCCCGAGGGGCCGTTCGGCGAGTTCACGGGTTATGCGTCCTACCGCAGCACGCAGCATGTGTTTGTCGCGCATCGGATGCGCATGCGGCGCGACGCCATGTTCCAGAGCGTCACGTCCGGCATGTCCAAGGATCACATTCTTGTTTCGTCGTGACGCGCGAAGGCGAAATCCTCAACGCGCTGCGGCGCAATTTGCCGAACGTGCGCGCCGTCCATGTCCCGCACACATCCTGCGGCGCCTTCACGGCCTACATCTCGATGAAGAAGATCGCGGAGGGCGAGCCGCAGACCGCCATCATGGCGACGCTTGGCACCGAGTTCTACACCAAGCACGTGATCGTGGTAGACGACGACGTGGATATTTTCGACACCAATGACGTGATGTGGGCGGTAGCGACGCGGGTGCGGCCGGACAAGGACATTTTCCTCATCCCCGGCGTCAAGGGGGCGGTCCTCGATCCGACCTCGGACCCGGAGCATTTCACGGTGACCAAGATGGGGATCGACGCCACACGACCCGCGGGTCGCGATTACGCCGAGCGCCTCGTGATCTCAGACGACCAGCGCGCCCGCGCCCGTTCGCTCCTGGAAGCGGCCGGCGTGAAGATATGACGGCGGCGCCGTCGGGGCTCGGAGCACCAGTGGCAGCCCGCCCCTTGTCGCTGTGGCGGTAGTGGCGTATCGATGGCAGGGTGTTGCCGCCGGATTGGCGCAGTTGCTTGAGAATTAGGCAAAGCGCACCGCCATTTTTATCCCGGTACCATACCCAAATACCACAATGGCCGCGCACTCAAACCTGCCTTTTTGGCAAAACGAAATACCCCTAAAAAAGGAAGGCAAATCAACCACCTGCAAGCACTATCGATTTTCAGCGGGTTCCGCTGCCTAGGCGAGGGGCGGATGAACGAAGTGTAATCAGCGCATGGCGCGGCGGCGACCCCGCAATGCCTGGCCCTTATCCCATCCAAATTATCTGAATCGACTTTGTGAATGGATTCGCCTGTCGGCGTGCCCGGAACGACGCAAGCATCTTCCGGTTGGCATTGCCTTTGCTCAATTGGTGCAAAGATCAGGAGGTCCCCATGCCAACCACCAATCTCTCTCGTCCATTTCGTCCGCTTCGCCCGCTGCACGCGGCGTCCGCCGCTGCGGCTTGCCTCGTCCTATGGTCCGGCGCCGCGGTTGCGGCAGACAAGGTGACGTTTCTCACGAGTTGGTTCGCCCAGGCCGAGCATGGCGGGTTTTACCAGGCTAAGGCGACCGGCCTTTACGAGAAGGCCGGCGTCGACGTCACCCTGAAGATGGGCGGCCCGCAGGTCAACGGCATGCAGCTGCTGCTTGCCGGCGAAACCGACATCATGATGGGCTACGATCTCCAGGTGCTGAAGGCACTGGAGCAAGGCCTGCCGGTCATCACCGTTGCGACATCGTTCCAGTTCGACCTGCAAGGCATGATAGCCCATACGGATGTCGCGAGCCTCGCCGATCTCAAGGACAAAACCATTCTGGTGGCAACGCCCGGCCGCGCGTCGTGGTGGCCATGGCTGAAGGCGAAGTACAAGTACACCGACGAACAGACACGGCCCTACACGTTCAACCTGCAGCCGTTCATTGCCGACAAGAACACCGTGCAGCAGTCCTATCCGACCTCCGAGCCGTTCGCCGCCAAGCAGGCGGGCGTGCCGGTGAAGTTCTTCCTTTTCGCTGCCGACGGCTATCCGCCGTACGGCGCCACCATGGTGACGACGAAGCCGTTCGTCGACAAGCACCCGGATGCCGTCGCGCGCTTCGTCAAGGCCTCGCTCGAAGGCTGGCGGAGCTATCTGCACGATCCGGCGCCTGCCAACGCCCTGATCAAGATCGACAATCCCAGAATGAGCGACGAACAAATCGCGTTTGGGGTCGAACAGCTCAAGGCCCTCAAGGTGCTCGACGGCGGCGATGCGGCGACCATGGGGTTAGGCATCATGACGGAGGCGCGCTGGAAGGCGACCTACGATCTCTCCGTCTCGTCCGGACTGCTCAAGCCAGAGGTCGACTGGCGGGCGGGCTTTACGGATCGCTTCGTCAAGGGCCTCAAATTGTCGATGTGACGAGCCCTTGCGAGGCAATCCGTGTTGGCGTTGACCGATTCGCGATCGCCAATCGCCGCAACCGCACCCGCCGTCGAGGTGCTGTCGGCCGAGAAGATTTTTCCCGACGGAACGCGCGCCCTTGCGCCCATCGCGCTCACGATCGCCCAAGGGGAGTTCGTCACCCTGATCGGGCCGTCCGGCTGCGGCAAGACCACTCTGCTCAAGCTGATGTCGAACCTGCTGGAGCCGTCCGACGGCCGCTTGCTGTGGTGGCGTGCCGGCTATGACGACATGGCGTCCCGCGGCCGCCGGGTGGCCTTCGTATTCCAGGACCCGACCCTGATGCCATGGGCGCGGGTCGCCCCGAATGTCCGCCTGCCGCTCGACCTCGCCGGCGCGCCGAGGACGATCGCCAATGCGCGCGCGGCAGCGGCGCTCGCGCGCGTCGGGCTCGGCGACTTCGCCCGCCACTTCCCGCGGCAACTGTCTGGCGGCATGAAGATGCGCGCCTCGATCGCGCGGGGCCTGGTGATCGATCCCGATCTCCTGCTGATGGACGAGCCGTTCGGCGCGCTCGACGAATTCACCCGCAATCGGCTGGACGACGACCTCGTCAAACTATGCTGCGAACGCAAGCTCACCACGGTCTTCGTCACCCACTCGATCTACGAAGCGGTTTTCCTGTCCTCGCGCGTCGTCGTGATGGCGAGCGGTCCGGGGCGAATTTTCGCAACGCTCGCGATCGATGAGCCGCAGCCCCGCCCGGCGAGCTTCCGCAACTCGGCGCGCTTCGCAGAGCACTGCAGGACGCTCTCGGCCCTGCTGGCGCAGGCATCGGAGGCGTGAACAACATGCGTCGCCTGGCCCGCTCCGAGACCGGCGTAGCGATCATCGCACCGCTGCTGGTCGGTGTCGCTCTGCTGCTGTTCTGGGAGATGGCATGCCGTGCCTGGAGCGTGCCGGTGTTTCTTCTTCCCAAGCCGACCGACATCGCGGCGAAGCTTTTGGCCGACTGGCCGACGCTGCTGTCGGCGCTGGGCCGGACGTTGCGGGTGGCGGTGCAGGCGTTTGTTGCCGCCATCGTGCTGGGCACGCTGATTGCGTTTCTGTTCGTGCAGAGCCGCCTGATCGAGAAGAGCCTGTTTCCGTACGCGGTGCTGCTGCAGGTGACACCCATTGTGGCGATCGCGCCGCTCATCATCATCTTCGTCAAGAATACCCAGGCGGCGCTCACCGTATGCGCCACGCTTGTCGCCATCTTCCCGATCATCTCCAACACCACGCTGGGCCTGCGCAGCGTCGATCCCGGACTGATCAACCTGTTCCGCATGAACCGGGCCGGACGCCTGCAGACGCTCCTGCGGCTGCGGATCCCGAGCGCACTTCCCTATTTCTTCGGGGGCTTACGCATTTCGAGCGGCCTTGCCCTGATCGGCGCCGTGGTGGGCGAATTCGTCGCCGGCACGGGAGGACGCAGCTCGGGGCTCGCCTATGAGATCCTCCAAAGCGGATTCCAGCTCGACATCCCGCGCATGTTCGCGGCGCTGTTCCTGATCACAGTTGCGGGCGTCGGTCTCTTCGTCGTCATGGTGGGGCTGTCCCGGCTCACGCTCGGGCAATGGCACGAAAGCGAAATCGGCGCCGACAGGTGACAGTAGGAGCGACCCTTGTGGTCGCCCGGTTTGAGCACAGGGCGATCACAAGGGTCGCTCCTACATCATCCTTACGTCTTCATCCTTACGTCTTCACTGCCTTCTGGGCGATGCCACTTGCGCTTCGATAGCGGGCGCGCCCGAATGTGCCGCCAGGAAACGCTCTTCCCACCACGAGAACAGGATGTCACGCAAAGCGGCCGCGTCGTCCGCGCCGTAGATGTCGAGCTTCAACGTCCGCAACATGGCGAATTCCGCCGCCGAAAGCACGACCGCGAGGTCGCTCACCACAATCGGCACGTTGGGGAATTCCGGCGCGTATGTGGGGTCGCGCCGCAGGGCGCGATCGGGCTTGATGGTGGGATTGCGGAAATCGTCCGGCGTGCGCTGGCTGGCGCGCCTGGGCACATCGGGAACCGCATCAAGGTCGGCGGGCGTAGCGGCGAAGACCGTGAGCTTGATCGGCTTGAGAGAGAAATTGCTGGTCCGCATCACGTCGGCGCCGCACACGTTGGGCACCGCCAGCACATCCATCAGAGCCAGGAGATCGACGTGGTCGCCCGGCTTTGTGCTCTGCCGCGTCATCGTGGCGTGCCCGTCAAGCGTCACCTCGGTACACATGAAAAGGTTGAAGCTGTCGTGGACGTCGTCGGGAGTGAGCCCATACTCGCGTTGCGCTTCGGCCTGAATGTCGTGGCAATTGGTATGCACGTCGAAGCCATAGGCGCTTTCGTAGACATAGGCGCTGCAGCGCGGGAACAGGACATCGTTGCGACCGTAGGTATCGTCAAGAATGTACAGCATCGCCCGCTCTCGCGGCGGCGCCGACCACATGAAGGCGCCGCGCGACGGGTTGAAGCCGTGCACTGTGCGGGTGCGGCCGCAATGCATGAACTCCTTGTAGTCATGCAGGTTGAAACAGTTGAAATCGACGCACTGGCCGCCGTCAATCTGTTCGACCCGCAGAATCTGGCCGCGAAGAAGTTCGATGGCTTTGCCGGTACCGGGCGGCATGATCCATTCGGAGATTTTTTCCCGCTCGCTCATCGCTTGGCTTCCGTCGCTGAGCGTAGCCCGGGTTGAGCGCCAGCGAAACCCGGGGTGGCGCCGCGATATTCATGGGCATACCCGGATTTCGTTTCGCTCAATCCGGGCTACGGTCTTCCGTCGTTGCACGGCCCAGGTGCGCTGCCGCGTACTCGCGAAGTGCGAGCCGCACCAGCGCGGCGCGGTCCGGCGCAACGCCGCGCGCAACCGTGCGATCGACGAGCTCAAGCTGCTGCTGGTTGAGTTTCAAAGTCACGACGGTTTCATCTGGCATGGATGGATCCCGGCCGGAGGCTGTGCGCCAGAGTTAAGCAAGCGCGGCGAATTTTGCGGCGAATATTCTGTCCGATTTGCCGCCCGGAATGCAACGCAGCGGCTTCATCGAATGGCTGAATTCTAGGCAAGAACCATTTCAAACGCGCGCCATCGCGCCCAAAAATGGCTCAAGGCGCAGACTTGTTTTCAAAAATCCTGCATGCGCAGATTTGTGCGTCAGCCGGATGGCCTTGGTGCGATGATCAAGATGCGCTCTCGCACCGATGCTGCCTGTCAGGCCCAGGAGGCGAGACATGCAAAACGTCGATTTCACCCGCCGCGGATTCTTAAGCGGAGCCGCCGCCGGAACTCTCATGGCGTCCGGCGTGCTGCCGGCACGTGCGGCCACCACGGTGGGCTTCATTTATGTGGGCCCGCGGTACGACTGGGGTTGGAACCAGGCTCATGCGGTTGCCGCCAAGGCCCTCAAGGACTCAGGCATCAAGGTGATCGAAGAGGAAAACGTGCCGGAGACCGACGCCGTTTCCAAATCGATGGAATCCATGATCAAGCTCGACGGCGCGACGCTGATCTTTCCGACCTCGTTCGGCTATTTCGACCCCTTCATGCTCGACATGGCCAGGAAGTATCCCAAGGTGGAATTCCGCCACCCCACCTCGCTGTGGGATAAGGACAAGCATCCGCCCAACGCCGGTGGGTATTTCTGCTATCTCGACCAGGCGCACCATGTGAACGGCATCGCAGCCGGCCTCTCGACCAAATCCAACAAGATCGGGTTCGTGGCGGCGAAGCCCATCGCGCTTGTCCTGCGTAACGTCAATTCGTTCCTGCTGGGCGTCAAGAAGGTCAATCCGGCGGCCGAAGTCCGCCTCATCATCACCGGCGACTGGGCGCTGCCGGTGCGCGAGGCCGAATCCACCAATGCGTTGATCGACGCCGGCTGCGACATCATCGCGTGTCATGTCGACAGCCCGAAGGTGGTGGTCGAGCGCGCGGAGGCCCGCGGGATCAAGACCTGCGGCCATAATGCCGATCAGAGCGCGCTCGCCCCCAAGGGCTTTATTACGGGCGCCGAGCTGAAATGGAGCACGGTCTATACCAGCTATGCGGCCCTGATCTCCAGGGGAGCGAAGCTGCCCAACGTCAATGAAGGCGGCTACGACAAGGACATGGTGAAAAGCACCGCCTTCGGAGCCGGCGCGACCGAGCCGGCGCGCAAGGCCGTAGCCGCCGCCATCGCGGACCTCAAGGCCGGCAAGCCGATCTTCGTCGGGCCCCTCAAAGATAACAAGGGTAATGTGGTGATCGACAAGACACTCGGTCTCTACGACGGCGTGCTATGGCAGACCAACTATCTGCTGGAGGGAATCGTGGGCTCGGTGACGTGACGCGGCAAGAGCCTCCAGCCGATGCGCCTGGCCGCCCGACCATCCTGATCCGTAACGGCTACGTCATCCCAGGGGCGCACCGCGCCCATCTTGATCGCGCCGACATTTTCATCGACCGGGATCGTGTCGCGGCCGTCGGGCCGGATCTCCTGAAGCAGCCGATCGTTGCGGCGAGCAATCCCCGGATCATCGAGGCGGGCAAGCGCATCGTCATCCCGGGCTTCATCAACGCCCACACCCACTCGAACGAAAGTTTTTCGCAAGGCTTCTGGGACGCGTTGCCGCTGGAGGTGTGGCTCCTTCACAAATATCCGCCGTTTGCGCTCAAGCCGCTGCAGGAGCGGACCCACTATCTGCGCACGCTGCTGCTCGCAATCGAATCGATCCGCTCCGGCATCACGATGGTGCAGGACGATCTCATCAATCGCCTGTCGGAAATCGCTGCCTTCGACGGCTCAGCCGCGGCATACCGCGATATCGGCCTGCGCGCCGCCATCACGACCTCGATGTCGGACCGCCAGTTCCTCGAGCCGCTGCCGTGGCTCGAGGAGCTGATGGATGCTGCGACGCGGGCGCAACTCGCCACCTTGCCGGTCGTGGGCTGGCGCGAGCACCTTGCCATGTTCGAGCGCAATGCCGGCAAGTGGCATGGCGCCGCAAACGGTCGCATCCGCGCCATCCTGGGGCCGATCGGTCCGCAATGGTGTTCGGACGAGCTTCTGCAAGCAGCGACCGAAGTCTCTGTCACCCACGGCGTGCCGCTGCATATGCACGCCCTGGAATCAAAGCTCCAGGCGGTGCAGGCGCAACTGTTGTACGGGCGTCCGATCGTCGAGCATCTCGATGCGCTTGGCTTGCTCACGCGCAACTTAACGCTCAATCATGCCATTTGGCTGACCGATGGCGAAATCGAACGTCTCGGCGGGAGCGGTTGCTCGATCAGTCACAACCCGCTGTCGAACCTCAAACTCGGCTCCGGCGTCGCGCGGGTGCGCGATCTCAAGAGGGCGGGCGTCAACGTGGCGCTCGGCACTGACGGCACCTCGACGTCGGATCGTGCCGACATGCTGCGCTCCCTTGGCATGGCTGCTCTCATCCATCGCGTCGGCGACATGGATTACGAGACCTGGGTGACGGCCGAGGAAGCTTTTGAGATGGCCACCATCGGTTCGGCCGGCTCCACCGGGCTCGCGGACGACATCGGCACCATCGAGGTCGGCAAGAAGGCCGATCTCGTTCTTCTCGACCGCGAAGACTACGGCTTCATTCCGCTGTACCGCCCCGTCCAGCAGCTCGCCTATGCGGTCAACTCCGACGCCGTGCGCACCGTGCTGGTGGACGGCGAGGTCGTGATGGATGAGCGCGTCCTCACCCGGATCGACGAGGCCGCCCTCAAGGCCGAGATGATCGAAGCCGCCAATGCCTATGTGCGCGACAACGCCGCCACTATGGAAAGGCTTGCGGCGCGATTTTATCCCTACTACCGCGCCGCCCATATGCGGGCCGCCGCAACCGATGTCCCTGCCTCCCGGGCGCCTGTTCGGCTGCCGTGCGGCTGCTGCACCGCATTGAGACATACGCTGACGTGCGAGTGAAGAGACCCGCAACATGCGGCATTTTCCAGGCCCGGCCACAGGCCGCGTCACCGCCGGCTGCTGACGCCCGTGTTGTGGCGGGACTTCATCTGCCGTCACCTGACCGTCGCATAACGGTGGCAAGTACGACGTTTTCGGCTTCCCGGTCTTCGCGAAGCAGTTTATGTGAACGAGGAAACGGTGAAAGCCGATGTCACGACGAATGTCTTTAAAGCAAGTAGACGAGGTCGATGAAGGAGCGCAAGGACAAGTCCCGTGTACCGATCCTGGCGGCCGGCGGAATCGTGCTGCGCAACGATCGCAGCCCGCAATTCGCCATCGTTCAGTTGCGTAAGTTGGGCGCGTGGGGGCTTCCGAAGGGGAAGCTCGCGGCCGGCGAAGATGCGATTGCCGCGGCCCGCCGCGAGGTGCTGGAGGAAACCGGACACCGCGTGACCGTGCATGAATTCCTCGGCACGCTGGCCTATGAGACGAGCGGGCGGCCGAAGGTCGTCCAGTTCTGGCGCATGCATGCGGTCGGTGGACCGACCGGCGATTTGACGCGCGACGTGACGGCGGTCCATTGGCTTGCGTTGGAGGACGCGATCGACCGGCTCAACCATCTGCGCGAGCGGGTGTTTCTCGAACAGGTGGGGCCGATTGCGCTCGAGTTCGCCGAGCGGTCCGCGCGCCGCGCCGTTTTGAGAGAACAAGCCGACGACGAAAATCTTGTCCGGCGTGCGCTCTCCGGTGCCCGCATGCGAACCATCGGAAAGGTCGTGCCACTCGCGCCCGTCGCCGAGGGCGATCCGCCCCCCGCGGGGGAGGACAGGGAGGGGGCCGAAACAATCGAACCGGAACCGATCCAACACGATTTCCCTCCCCCGCTAGCCGGTGCGGGCAGCGCGAGGACGGTGGCCGATATTTTGGCGCCGGCGCAACTGACTTGGAGAACAGGGCAAGACCAGGGGACAGAAAGCGGCGTCGGCCGGGGCTTGATCGGGAAGACCAGGGCGTGGTTTCGCCACGCTACCACGCCGCGTCGGCAGCCGCTCGATTGAGGTCCGCCTGCGCCGTACACGCCTGTTGCAACGCAGCAACCTCTTGTCGTTGTGATGACGGCGCATTTCCCCACCCACAGCGACGTATATTCACACTGCGTTCAACAAATTTCTGACAAATTGGCTAGGCTGGTTAAGGTAAAGGTTGCCCAGATTCCGGTCACCGTGTCGGAATCTGCGTAACCGAGGGACGCACGGCGGCTTGGGGGCATCCGAGATATCCCGTACCGGCGCGTGGATGGATAGAAGTGGTTTGAGAAAACAGGGGTAAAATGAACGATCGCGACGCGATCATTCCCTTAAACGAGGTAAGAACATGAAGACAACGATGACCGCTATCGCCGCCGCAGGTGTGTTCGCGCTTGCCGCGGTGTCCGCGCCAAGCGCCGCCCAAGCGGGCTGCCGTGGCTGCGGCGTGGGGTTCGGCATTCTTGGTGGCCTTGCTGCCGGCGCCATCATCGGCGGCGCGATTGCGAACTCGGCATATCCGGCCTATGGGATCCAGCCCGGCTACGTCGCCTATCCGGCCTACAGTGGGGCTTATCCGGTCGGGTGTCCGGGCGGTTATTGGGCGCGCCGCCCGCTCTACGATCAGTGGGGCAACGTGGTCGGCTATTCGCGGCCGCGGTTCTTCTGCCCGTAACACTCTGCCCGTAATACAAAGCGTCGAGGCCGCAAGGCCTCCATCGCGCGACGGCAAGTGCCGGCCTCTCGCCCTTCCCCTCCCGCAAGTGGGAGGAAGGGTGGCGGGGGCCGGTGTTTTTTTGCACGCTCGACTGATCGCGACATTTTGTCCGCGTCTTCAGCATTGTCATTTGTCACAGCGACGCACCGGTAAATCCGCCATCGTTTCCACAAAGTTCGCCACGATTTTGAGACGTAATGAGCAGCTCAGCTCCGAGAAGGGCGGCCGCATCGGTCTTTGCGTGCAGCGTCCAACACGGCGCGGGCGCGATTACTGCAGGCGCTCAATTGGGCGCCGCGTGCTCGAACCCAAGCAGCTCACGTTCCTGTGAAGCGCCGGGAGGTACTCATGAAAAATAGCAGAGTTGTGGTTGGCACAATCTTGTTGGCGTCTCTGGCGGCCATTGCGATGCCAATGACTGCCGAGGCTTTCGGCCGCGGCGGTGGTGGTGGCGGTGGCGGT
>Ga0257161_1000340_pt1 | contig 12410 bp, 18 predicted proteins | sample NR01A_FD_185954 | JGI IMG/M metagenome (GOLD analysis project Ga0257161, IMG submission 185954) | Soil microbial communities from H.J. Andrews Experimental Forest, Oregon, United States - NR-01-A | ecosystem: Environmental > Terrestrial > Soil > Temperate forest > Bulk soil | place: USA: Oregon... | reverse complement strand
CTCATGCCGCCACTCCCCACCGCGGGCGCTGGCTGATGACGCTCCAGTACCGGCCATCGTGACGGACAGAGATCTCAACGTTGGCGTAGAGCTCATCCTGGCGCTCGATCGCCTCGTCGACCGTCAGGGGCGCCGGCAGTTCACCACCAAGGCGTAGCCACTTTTCGATCGCGATATCACGCGCCGCGCCTTGATGCTCGATGGCCCAGCAATCAAAATATGACGCGGCGCCGACCTGGTACCGCACCCGAAGAGTGGGCTTGCTGCCTGGCTTCTCGTGGCGGCGCAGGGTCAACGAGTCGACCTGAAGCCATCCCCGATCGCCATCGGCGTCCTTCTCGACCGGCGGCTCCAGCGCGGCCATGAGAATTTCGGCCGCCCAGTGCATGTCGCGACCATAGGCGATGATCGCTCGATTAAGCGCCGCGGCAGCAGCGGCGGCTTCGCCAGGCTTGTCGCTCGCGAGCAACCTGACCAATTGACCGACGCGGACGTGCTGGGGCGTCGTCATGGCGCGCCCCATCGAAAGTTTACGGCGCCGAACGTCGCAATCACCCGGTTGACGGGGGCAATGTGCTCGGGGTACTTGTCCATCGTCGTTATGTCCGGCGCCGACCCCAGCCGGCAAAGTTGGCGGAGCCAGGGGAAATCGAATCCCGACGCGACGTGTTGCTTGGAAGGCTCTGTCGCGGACAACCAGTCGGCCCCAAAAACAAAGAAGCCCGGCCGCCTTTGCGGCCGGGTGTTTTCTTATGAGGTGTTGGGGATGGTCGACGCGTCGCGCTGTTCAATGCGGGCCTTCAGGTACGCATCGATTTCGCTTTCGAGCCAACCGTTGGTGTTCGCGCCGATCTTCACCGGAGCCGGAAACTTGCGCTGCTTAACCAGCCGGGAGATGTGCTGCCGGCTCCACGGGATGCCCTTGTCCTTCAGGTCGGCAGTGGAAAGCATACGCATCGCGTCGCCTCGCGGTGTTTCGTGTCACCGCAAACTTATCTACGACGAATGTGATCGCCTAATTCTGCATTCCGCGGCGGATTATTTTTCCGCGGAATTAGGGAAGCCCTGCAAAATGGGCACTTTTCTGCGTAGTTCGGCGCAGGATTATTTGCGTGCGGAATTCCTTCGTGGGCCGGGCTTCACGGGCTCGCCCATTTCTTCTTTTACCTTCCGGTAGGCATTATCTAGGAAGTCTCGCCCGCCTCGGCCTTTGCCGGCTTTTCGTACATCGTCCAGCGTGGCGCTGGGATTGTCCTTCAAAAAGGCTCTGACAAACGTCTCAGCAGTTTTCGCGGTGAAGGGCTTACCTTGTGGCGCAGTCGTGGCAGCAGCGGCTTCCTTCCTCGCCAGCCACTGCCAGCAATCGTGTTCGTTGATTCGCAATACCCACTGTTCGTTGTCGATGAGACTGGCCCTGTTGGGACTGATCAGTTGCCCTTTCCACATCTCTTTGGAGAGTGCATTCCATAGCCACCACCGCGTGACGTTCTGGAGGCGACACCTGATCCGGCCAGACTTCAACTCGGCTTCCAGGGTGGACGGATAATCGACGAGGCACAGGGCCTCTTCGACCGTGATCCATTCCAGCTTTTTGTAGCGGTATATTTCCTGATGCTCTGCCGTTATTTTCCGCCATCGGGCAGCCAGCGTATAGATGAGTTTTTGACGCGCAGCCTGTAGCGCTCGTCGCGCCTTTCTGCGGCGTCCCAGTTTGCGCTGACGTCGACGCGATTTAGGGTTGGCGACACGTTTTTCATTCATAGTACACGTGCTGCCTCAAGCTGGATCACGTTGTCGGTGGACGGTTTAGGTTCCACGATCGAGCGCAGCCGCGCTGCCCATAATTCCAGGGCCTCGCGCTTTTCATCTGCATAGCCGTACACATCGTACACGCCTTTGATGCCGGGTCGGGCGTGCGCAAGCACAGCTTCGCGGGCCTCCTCAGTCACCCGCAGCCGCGAAAGGTTGCTCCGGACTGTGCGCCTGATGTCGTGATTGATCCAATGCGTGAGTTCGACCTTGGCCGGGTCATCTCCGCGTCGCCGGGCCAGCGCCTTCAGCGTGCGCAGCATCCGCGCGTCGACCTTCTTTTTGATCTTGTCGCCGATGCATGTCGGTTTTTGGCCAAACGTGGTCGAGAATAAGAAGTCGCCCTTCTTGAACAGCGGCAGCGTTTCGAGGATCTGCAGGATGTCAGGCGTCAGCGGCACGAGATGCGGCCGCGCCTCGCCGTCCTCGCCTTTCATCCGCTCGGCCGGGATGACCCAGACCAGTTGCTCGGGTTTCAGCTTCGTCCAGTCGACGCGCTCGTCATCCTTCCGCTGGCGAAGAGCCCGCACAACGGCTGGATCGAACTCCTTCCACGATGCTTCGGTGGGCTCGTTTAATCGCAGCGCCGTGAGCATCAAGAGCCGATAGACCGGCCCGGCGGGATACGGCATGTTCCTGACCGCGCGCCACAAGGCGAACAGTTCATCCTCGTTGAGGATTCGCTTGCCGGATTTCTTCCTGCCGATGATCTTTGAGGGTTTGAGCCCATCACATGGCGAGATCTTGATGCCGTAGACTCGTTGATCAATTGCCCAAGTGAACAGTCGTTTGACGTGCCCCAGCAAGTTACGGGCCTGCGCTGGCGCCTCGCGCTTCTTGGCATTGATGATTGCAAGGATCTCCAGATCGGTGATTTCAGCGATTGGCCTTGCCTCCAGCTTGGGCACAAACTCACGGCGCACTTCCCGTTCGACTTCCTTCCCCTTGCGTTCGCCGGACAGCTTATCCCGCACCCAATCCTCGAAGACGGCGCCAAAGGTGTTCTTGCGGCTTTCGATTTTCGCCTGTTTGCGGCGGGCCGTTTCGGCGGTGGGGTCGACGCCGCGAGCGATCATGCGTAACCACTCTTGCGCCTTTAGCCGGGCTTCAGCGAGTGTGAGCGTGTCGAGCGCGAGCAGTTCGTCTACCGTGGTTTCCCGCTCGGGAGCGACCTCCGGCGGCTCGATATACGCGCCCAGGGCGCGACGCGTCGGACGCTCGTTGATGACGCCGGTTGTGTCCGGAAACCGCGTATAAAGAATGAAGGTCAAAACCGTGTGGGACGCGGTCCCCATAACCCGCACGCCCAGGCGATCGACGACGGAATCCATAACTTCAAAAGGCTTTGACTGCGGCTTAAGAGATTTGAGGTAACGATCGGTGAGTTTGGTGCGCGCCATGTTCGGCCTTCCTCCACCATGGCTACACTCTGGCACTCCCCATGGTGCCGGTCATGGCTACACGCCAGTGATTGATCGGTGCCATGATGCCTCTGGCCATGGCTACCAAATTCTTCGGCCAACCGGCGGGGCTGCCATGGCTACATGATGGCTACATTTGTGATGCGTTTCGATGTAGCCACAGGTTCCGGAAGGTGACCGGTTGCGACAGAGATAGCAAGCCACTACAGTCACTTATCGGCAATAAATGTTACACCATGTTCCGGTTGGTTACGTGGTTTCTATTGCCTGTTAACCGGTTGGTCGCTGGTTCGAATCCGGCCCGGGGAGCCACTTCGGAACAAAAATGCGAACTTCAGGCCGCGAAGTTTCCACTCCACGATTTCCATCTGACTTTGCAAGCTCTCTTAAAAGTTGTATCTTTGATCCTTTAATCCGGATTTGGTGTGCTCCGACCTCTACACGCTGCACCAGCGCCTGCAGGTGATCATGGGGTCGTCGCCGAGATCCTGCGTGATCGACGTCAGACGAACGCCGTTCTTAGCAAGCCGGCGAACATAAAACTCAAGTTGAAACTGATCGCGAAAGAAACGCGAGAAAGAGTGGACAATGATCGTGTCGAACGTTGGCGGCCTCTGCGAGGCCGCGTCCACCATCCTCTGGAATTCGGGACGACGGTCATCGGTCGCCGAAGCACCAGGTTCCACGAACTCCGTGACGACCTCAATGCATTTTGCCTCGCAATAGGCCCGTAGCTGTCGACGTTGGTCCGGGATCGACAGGTCATGTTCTGCCTGCCGCCCAGTTGATACCCGTAAATACAACTCAGCACGGCCCTGCAACGCCAAGGCCGGTTTTGCTTTGGCGTTCATGCGAGGTTTCCTCCTGCAATTCTATTTTCGGGGACTGAGCAAGTCGTCCAGGAGGCCGCCGAACTGTGCTTCGAACAGGTCGAGTTCGGCATCACTGACGCGGATACGCTCCGGCCAATCATCCGTGATGACGGGCGTCCACCCTTCCTTAGGGCTTCCGGACGCCGAGAGCTTCGACCGACGATGACGACGCGACCGAACCGGGATCCGCGTGTAGTCGAATGGATCGAAGGTGTCGTCAGATAGCGGGACCTGAGGCAGCTTCGCAGCCATTCCGCTAGTCTCGCCCTAGCACAGAAGGCTTCAAGAAATTTCTTATTATAGTGACGTGCAGCTGAGGTGTAGCGTCGGATATTTTCGGCTTGAACCGACGCCTTTAGCGCGTTTCCGGTTGGAGTAGAGGAGCGCAAAAACAAGCCATCGGCGGAGCAGTGAAGGCAAGCTGATACAGCCATTAGAAAGGCCACTCGTTTGTTTGGGTCAACGTGAACATCGACAAGCCATCCAAGCAATTGCGGACAAAAAGCGCCAATGCGCTTCTAACGTTATCTCAGCCTGCCGAGCGGATGGCTGCCACTGCGATGCTAGACGCGCCTGCGGCTCCCCGAGCGCAGGAATGCAGATGTGTGCGTTGCTTTTTGGTATGCAGCGCGGGCGTCAGCGCGATCAATCGTGGTGTTGATTCATCGTTAGCTCGAAGCATTCTGAGCAACGTAGCCCGATCATCTATAAAGGGCAATGACGGTGCGTCGCCGAGGCATCGTTTGGCGCCTGCAGCTTCAACGGCCGCGAATGCAATCGCCGCTGAGGGAGGTCGTTAAATTGCGATGAGATTTTGTCATCAGGTCGACCGATGGAAAGCGACCGGCGCACTCGGCAAGGAGCACAGCAGCGGCGTTGAACGAGCTGAACCGCTGACACCCGCCTTCGTAGGCTGGACTGGGTGTGCCATGTGTTGAGAACTGCGTGAACGAGCAGGAAGCCGCTTTATTGTGCCGTCAGTCGAACGGCAGGAATTTGCGCCTGCAAGCCTCCGTTCCGGGGCATCGCCGTCCCCTTTGCAGACCCTATTCCGCTCGTGGTCTTCCCTTGCAGCTTGCCGAGCCAACGCGCGCGAGGCGTAGAATTGCCTCGTCGGGACTCGGCTGCAAGGAAAATTTCGCGATGTCGCGCGGCATCGTCAGCCACCACCAACATCGTCTCGACCACTCGAAGCCCCAACCCGTTTCGACCGTGCCAAGCGGGGCGGATGCGGCTCTTGGGACGTCCTCGACCGATAACGATGCAAAACTGCATTCCCATGCAAAGCAGATAAGGGTCAGCCGGATCGGCTTGGAAGATGCTGACTCTGGCCGTCGCGCGATCAGAAACAATCGCGCACAAATCGGCGGTCGCGTTACAGAGCCAGCGCGTCTCCAGTGGACCGGGCTCCGGACAAGACGTTTTGAAGAGGACAGCTTTCGCTGTAGCTTCTCAAACGATTCCACGTCCTCAACGATGTTGGATGCTAGGTGGGGCCAGCGCCGCATGCAAAAAATTCCGGTGGCGCGTCGACCGTTGCAACCGGTCGAAACGCGCAGCTCTGCTGGCGCTGCAGCCGCTACTGCGTTCAGCGAGTTCCTGGGCTATCGCCGACGACCCGGTCCTTGCAAAAACACACATGACGGCCAAGCGCGCCTATGTTCTCGTGGCCGAAGAGGATCAGGACGACGCCTGCGAGGACGAAATGAATGCGCTGTTCGAGTTCCTGACCACGGAGCCAGCCATATGCCCGACGGCCTGATGGCGCGACTATGGGCGGGTCTGCTGGCGACATCGCCGCTAGAAGCACTGGCCGTGCTCTCGAGCCTCGTCTACGTGGTGCTGGCCGTGCCTCGCAGCCGCTGGTGCTGGGTCGCGGGCGGCGTCGGTTCGCTCATTTACGTCTGGCTGTTTGCACGCGCGCAATTGCCGATGCAGTCGCTGCTGCAGGTCTGGTACGTCGGTGTCGCCGTCTTTGGCTTCCTGCGCTGGTCGCACGAGGGTACGACGCGGATCTCGCTGCTGTCGTGGCGCGGCCACGTCGCAGGCATCGCCGCGTCGCTGCTGCTGGCTGTTTCCATCGCGGGTTTCCTGGCCGCGGAAACGCAGGCAGCCTGGCCCCACCTGGATGCGTCGACCATGGTGCTGAGCCTCTTCGCCACCTGGCTCACAGCCCGTGGCAAGCTTGAGAACTGGCTGTACTGGATCGTCGTCGATGCGGTCCAGGCTCGGCTGTACGCCGCTCAGGGACTGGTTTTCACGGCGTTTCTGTTCCTGGTCTATCTCGTGATCGCGTCTGTAGGTTTCATTGAATGGTCGAAGACATACCGGCGTCAGACCGTTGGCTGATCCCCGCATCGGTCTTGCGGCGCATTCCGGGGTGCGCCGAGGGTGAAGCGCCCCTGAGCGTGCAGCTGCTGCATGACGGCCGCAACGTGAATCGCAGCCTGCGCATCGACACGCGCGTGGGTCGATTCGTATTACGGCAGCGGATCCGGGAGGGGCCGAGACCGGGGGCTGATCCATTGCGCGAGGTGGCCTGCCACCGCGCTGCGGCTGCCGCGGGCGTGGCGCCGGCCGTGCTCGACGCTGCGCCCGACGGCAGCTGGATGCTCATGGACTACGTCGAGGGCGGGATGTGGACTCCGCCGCGGCTGCAGGCCCCCGAGGGCCTGCGCACCCTGGGCGTCTGCCTCAAGCGCCTGCACGCGATAACGCCCCCCAAGGGCCTGGCGGCGTTCGATCCGGTGTCCATCGCGACAGGGCAGGCTCAGGCCATCCTTGAGCGCGATCCGGCTGCTGCCGCGCAGGTCAATGCTCTGGTCGCGCGTACGCGGCAGCTCGCGCTGGATTGCGCCGCCTTCGCGGTCACGCCGGTGACGACCCACGGCGACCTCAATGCAAGCAATCTCATCGGACCCGTCCCCATGCTGGTGGATTGGGAATATACGCAGCTCGCGGACCCCGTCTACGACCTGGCCTGCCTCTCCGTCTACTATCCGGGCCTGCGGTTGCGAGGCGGGGAGTTGCTTGGCACGGCGGGCATCACCGACGCTAACGGCGCCGTGCGGCTGCGGTTACATGCGCAGCTGTTCGACAGCCTGAACAGGCTCTGGGAACAGGCGGAAGCGTTGCGACAGGCCTAGCCCAACTTTAACGCCCCCGGCAACACCAGTTTCCGCAGGGAATACGCAGGGCTGCATGAGCCTTCAACCCGCTACCAGGATGCAATCAGTCGCTTGCATTTGTGGATTCTGAGTTCCCGGTCACAACCGTTGTGTTTGGCTGGCATCCCAGCCTGATTTTTACCCGGACGGTCGAGCATTTCGTTCGGGACGAGAGGGTCGCAGGTTCAAATCCTGCCACTCCGACCAACACTTAGCTGACTTTCTTGAAGCTCTCCCGACAGATGCCCCGACAGAAACGATTCCAGTCACAGGCGGGCTTCGCTTTGGATGTTGCGGCTCGTAGCGAGCTCACGATTTCTTTGTCTTGCTCTGTCCACGATCACGCGGTGCAGTCTTCACCTCGACTATGCTCACGAGCGCGCGCCAACCTGGAGCGACGACAACGCCGACGAGCGGTGGCGCTGTCTACGAATATGACGAGTTGTTGAAGTGCGCGGTATGACGAAGCCCGAGGCTGGCAAGCACCTCGCGCACTTCAATTGACTCATGCGTCAGCGAACGTAGCTCTTAGATATCGATCGGTATCTGCGCGGTCGCCGGAGTTCCATTGGCCGCAGTAGGGACAGCCTAGCTTCGTAGCGAAGATGCGCTCTGCGCAGAGAGCCTTCTCGCCGCGATAGTTTATGAACTGCTTGGGCTCGCCCAGTCCTGTACAAGCGATCATGAACTCCGTTACAGCTAGCGATGCGATCGTACCGTTGACAGAAACAACAGATGGGCCGGCCTGATCCAGATGTGCTCGATCAATGCCGTAAGCGGCCTCGCGGTTCAATCTGTCTTCAGGGCCTTCTAGAAACGTCCGTATCTCATTCTGATCGAATTCTCCGAAGCAAAAGAGACACCCCGGAGCCCTTGTTTTGAAGACAAGTCTTCCGCCGAACGAGCCCTCCACCACGTCAGATGCTAGGTCCAGATAGGGCTTGGCATAGGCGGTGGCCACGTCGTTGAGCACAAACCGCGGGCCATCGTTGTCAAGGCACCCGAACACGTAGTCAGCCTTTCGAACGGCAGAGAAGGCATCTACACTTATCAGGCCGTCCGGGATTTTGCAGACTTCGATTGAAGAATCGATGTTTCGGACCATACGTGAGGCGACATCTACCTTGTATGTCCCGGGAATGGGATCGTCCTCTCTAACTCCAATGTACCTGTTCTTGTTTGATGTTGAGATTTGTTCGCCATCGACTACTGAAAGGGCCCCCACGCCCAGCAAGGCTAATTGCTGAACGACATGACTACCGAGACCACCAACACCAACGACGGCCACGTGGCTTCGACGGAGCCTTTCTTGGCCTTCCGCCCCAAACAAGCAGATATTGCGGTCAAACCGACTCATTCTTTATTCCTTTCCACCTTCCCAATGAAAGATTTGTCGGAGACAAGGTGCGTGGACCAACGTTGATCGCGTGAAGAGCGCAAGGCTCGCGTGCCGCGATGTTCCACACTAACGCGTCGTAAGTGTCGCCAGCCACGACGATCGCCACATACGGCTGACCGTGAAGCCGCCATTGCATATGGCGCACTGTTTCCTCAAGACCGTGCAAGCCGAAACTCGAAAAAGCGGCCCGTAGCGCGCCCGGATGAGAATGAATTTCGATGAGACATGCGTGCTGAGTGTGAGCTCGTTTGATCAAATGCGCACGCGTGGGATCCCGAAGCTCCAGGTAGTCATTCCTCTGCGAAACGAAGTCGTCATCCGTCATCAGTTGTTGATCGATAATCCGGATGGCGCTCTGGTCAGGTTCGTATCGCCCGAACAAAAATGCTGCTTGCTCCTTTTCCGAAGACGTCTGGAGTAAGTGTCCAGAAACAAGGTTCCAAATGTCTGGATTGATGCTGATTGCGATCATGGTCCCTCACGAAGCCGGGCGATGAAACTGCGAACCCAACCCCAGAGGTTCGAACCAGATGAGATCGTGGGTCGCCACCCATCCGTCCGGAGACCAAGAGAAGAACGTCCACTGACCAGAAAATGGCGGAGCGACTGCCGGCGAGCCAGCTTGGTACGGTTGACCTCCGAACCGAAGTTCTGATGGAGCAAAGAAACCGTAAGGTTCAGCACCAGGGTAGCCCGGTCGAAGGTTGAATGTGACTGGTGTCGAGGGACATTGGCACGGTTCAGGCGTCGGATAACGAGGCACGAGGAACCAGTCGCCGTGTTCTTGATACTCGACGTCCTCGCCATAGTGGCGGCGAAGCAATGCAAGCTCTTGCGCGATCCTCTCTCGCATTGTCAGCCTCTCGTCCATCGGATGCGCTTGCCGAAACCAAGACCTGGCTTGATTTCGATTCGTTCCCTCGGGTTCAGCGTGCGCTCCGTATTTTCGCGGTCGACCATGATGACGCCTTGAGCCGGATCCCATCCCCCCAAACGTGCGATCTCTTCAGTAGTGATGGTCGGATGGCTCCAAGCGAGAGTTTGTCCTTCGATTTCCAATACGAAGGTAACATTAGCCATGCAAACCTTCTAAACTCGGCGCGTTGTCGCCCTAGCGAGCGTGCTCGCCCGTACGGGAGAGAATCATGGTGCGCCGACAGACGAGTGATAGTAATGCAGTTTCTCCTGTGACCATCGACCAATTGGAAAAGCAGGTCGAAGCGTGGGTCTCCTCGACCGAAGGTACGACTCAACTCCTGGCAGCCAAAGAAGCAGCGCGAATCGCGGCAGAAAAGGTTACTTCTGATGCGCAGGTTGAAATTGAGCAGCTGCGACAGACCGTAACTCTCTGATTACGATCGCTTGCTGCGAATTGCCGCGGGAGGCGACACAAATGAGTACATACGAGGTGGAAGACTATTCCGTCTCGAACCTGGGCGCGCGGTTGTACCGACACAGTCACCAGGGAGCTGGCTACAGTGAAGCCAAATCTCACCTTTCCTATTTCGACGAATATCTTTCGTCGGTCGGCGCGAAGACCATTTTAATCGAGAACCCATACACTGATCGTGACTATCTCGAAGACTACGCGGCTTATTATGCTCGATGCCACGCCGAGTACGCAGGCGATGCGCGCGTCTCCACTTTTTCAGGAGCAGCTTCGATAGAGCTCTCATTTCCAAAGCGATCGGAGGTGACGGGGCTGCCGTCGACACCCTTCGCACTTCTTATCTCGGCTTCATCGTTGTCAAGCCGCTACCGTCAACTGTTATTGGTCGAACGTGTCTCGTTACCTATGGCAACGTTGGTCGCGATCGAGCCTTTCCAACCACGCGGACCTATAAGGTCCACATCTTTGGTATTGAACTGTCGGTTAAATCGCTCCCATTCCAGGAGCAAGACACGGACGTCGCGGCCTGTGCGACCAGCGCGTTGTGGTCCGTGTTCAACGCGACCGGTCATCTTTTCCAGCACCATATCCCGTCACCTGCAGAAATTACCAAGGCCGCTGCGGCATCTCAGCGGTTAGTAAATCGAACCCTTCCGGCCGGCGACGGACTCACGGCTGCACAGATGGCTGATGCAATTCGCAGCGTCGGCTTGGAACCACTCTATATTAGAGTCAAGAATCTGGAGTTGCTTTTGATCAGCGTCAGCGCGTACCTTCGCGCGAAGATTCCGTGTCTGCTTATTGGAGCGATTCTTGAGTGTTTGCCAACCTCTCCAACGCCGCGTCAATTGGGACGCCATGCGATAGCCCTCGCTGGTTTTGGCGTACCGAAGAGGCCTGCTCTGCCTTACGACTTGACCTTATTTTCTGCGACTTCGACAATCCGCCTTTAGGCTCACGACGATCAGGTCGGACCTTTCTCCCGTATACAAATTGATAGAACGCGGCCACGTCCGCTCCTGACTTCCTGGATCGATCAGAATAAAAACAGAGGGAACGTTGTCTTCGAGCCAGAAATCTTACTGGTCCCGCTCTATCATAAGATTCGCGTTCCGATTACCTCCGTTATTTCGACGATCGCTGCGCTGGATCGCTGGTTAGAGACTGCACGAAACGCTGGTATCTTGTCTCTGGCGAATCAAATCGAATGGGATATCTTGCTGACCGAGAACGCGGATTTTAAGGCGGAGGTGTTTCAAGATACCGCAATTGCATCCGGCTTTCGAGAAAAGATTTTGGAAGATGATCTTCCTCGATACATTTGGCGCGTGAGTTCCGTATCAAGCGGGCAACGATTATTCGATGCTACAGATCTCCTCCAAGGTGGGCACATAACCCGAGGCTTGCCCTATTCAACGGCTGCCTGCCTTAGCATTGCGGCACTCGCCAAAAATCCCGCTGCTCAAAGTTATATAAAACTCACCGGAAACCGAGGCTTGGAAATGGCCTTGCGGTGGTTTGCTGACACGCGCTAGCCTTCTGAAGGCAGCAAAAAAATCCCTTCAGACGTTAATGCACTGCGATACCCGCGGCAATGCCCAATGGGGATAACCACCGAGGCCTGGAATGAGCCCGGACCTGCCCGCCCTGAGGTAGGGCCAGAACGCCAGAACCGCCATTGCTGCCCTTTCAGACGGGTTGGGATCAAAAAGCTTTGGTGTCCTGCGGAATTGCCGTTGCTCTCCAGTCCTGGCGAGCGGTCCAAATGGCAGCCGACGACCCCACCTCGTTCGGGACGAGGGGGTCGCAGGTTCAAATCCTGCCACTCCGACCAACACTTAGCCGATTGTCGTTCCTTCTCGGCCACAGCTTCGGCCACAGCATCACGGTGTTTTGCGAACGCCTTGCGGGCTCCGGATAGATGATCCGGATGATGATGGCCGTAGCGCTCGAGCAGCATCTCGACCGACATGCCGAGAAACCCCGCCGCCTCCCACGGATTGGTTCCGCTTTGCATCAACCAGGTCGCTGCTGTGTGTCTGAGCACGTGAGGTGTAACGTCAGGCCCAAGCCCGGCATCGGCCGCCGCGTTGGCGAACGCTTTTTCAATGGCTTTGACGGGTTTGCTATTCCACTCGACGACGAAGCGCTGTCCGAACCTTTTCCACCGGCGTAGATGCGCCAGCAACTGAGGCGGCAGCGGCACCGGCGGCTGTCGCTTGCTCGTCTCGCGCTGCCGTGGTGGGCGCCGATAGAACATGCCTCGATCAACGTCGATCCATCCGCGACCGACCGTCGGCTCCAAGGCGGCCCCGCAAATAGCGCCCGCCCCGTGTTCCGGTGTAGAGGCCG
>Ga0257161_1000339_pt1 | contig 12416 bp, 11 predicted proteins | sample NR01A_FD_185954 | JGI IMG/M metagenome (GOLD analysis project Ga0257161, IMG submission 185954) | Soil microbial communities from H.J. Andrews Experimental Forest, Oregon, United States - NR-01-A | ecosystem: Environmental > Terrestrial > Soil > Temperate forest > Bulk soil | place: USA: Oregon... | reverse complement strand
TGACGCTCGCGTCGATCGGATTCTATGTGCGTGAGTGGGTGCTACATATGAGTGCTTCGGAAGTAAATTCATAAGGTGTGACTGGCCCCCTCTTCACTTCCTGGGAGCGCGGGCGTCTCGCCCGCATTCGTCGAGGTGCGGGCGAGACGCCCGCGCTTCCAGGGGGAGTGAGGGCGCCCGGCAAGGTGCCGTCATGAGCGATCCGGCTTTGCCGCGCCAGCTCAATCTCGCGCTCGGTCATCGGGAAAGCTTCGAGCGCGCGGATTTTCTCTGCGGACCCGGTAACGAGACCGCGTTCGCCCTGATCGACCGCTGGACCGATTGGCCGGCGCGCGCCATGGCGTTGGTTGGACCGGAGGGCTCCGGCAAGAGCCATTTGGCAGCAATCTGGGCAAAAGCCGCCGGCGGACGCGTCATCGCGAGCCGCGCTATCGACGCCGCGTCGGTGCCGCAAGCACTCTGCGGCGGCGCCTTGGCGATCGAGGACGCCGACCGCAGCGAATTCGACGAAGCGGCATTGTTTCATCTGCTCAATCTCGCCCGGGAACAGTCCGCCTACGTCCTCATTACGGCGAGGAGGACGCCCGCGAGTTGGCCGACCAGACTGCCAGACCTCGCCTCGCGGCTGCGCGCATTGCCGGTGGTGACGCTCGATCCGCCTGACGATGCGCTTTTGGCGGCCGTTCTGGTGAAGCTGTTCACCGACCGCCAGCTTGCCGTCGACGGGCGGCTGATCGAATTTCTCGTGCATCGCATAGAACGCAGCTTCGCGGCGGCGCGTGCCGCCGTGGCGGAACTCGACCGCGAGGCGATGCGGCTCAAGCGCCCCGTAAACCGAGCCCTGGCCGCCGAAATCCTGCGCGGTCGCGGCCCCTGACTGGTTACCCAAGCAGACCCTATATGAACTCAGGGTCTCTTGGCTTAGGATTGCCGTGGCCCGCCCCCCTCTACCCTGGGACCGCGGGCGTCCCGCCCGCCCCCCTTAGAAAGCAAAGAGCGGGCGAGACGCCCGCGGTCCCAGGAAGGGGGACTTGGCCACAACCTCGAGGCTTCTATGGTGGACGTTGCCCAAGCCACTGCTTTACCTTACGAATCTATACAGGAACTGGACCATCACGAAGCCGCATCCGAGGGGTTCATCCCGGCCGATGGCCACGGCCGTTACATCAACCGGGAACTTTCCTGGCTCCATTTCAACCGTCGGGTGCTGGAAGAAGCCGCCGATCCAAACCACCCGCTGTTGGAGCGGGTGCGGTTTCTGTCGATTTCCGCGAATAACCTCGATGAATTCTTCATGGTCAGGGTTGCCGGCCTCAAAGGCCAGGTGCGGGCCGGCATCGTTACCCGCAGTCCGGACGGTCTGACACCTGCCGAGCAGCTTGTCTGCGTCTCCGAAGCTGTGTCGGCCCTTGCCATCGACCAGCAGAACCGGTGGAGCGAACTGCGCCGGGAACTCGCTGCCGAAAACATCGTGTTGGTTGAGACCGATTCTCTCAAGAAGCCCGACCGCACCTGGCTTGCCGATCATTTTCTCCATAATATCTTCCCGCTCCTGACGCCGCTCGCGATCGATCCGGCGCATCCGTTTCCGTTCATTCCCAACCTCGGCTTCTCGCTGGCATTGCAACTCGACCATGTAAGCGACGGCAAGCCGATGAACGCGCTGATCCGCGTGCCGCTAAAGATCGAACGCTTCATCAGGCTACCGGGGCGGGCGGAGACCGGCGCGCTGCGGCTGATCACGCTGGAACAGGTGACGTCACTGTTCATCCCGCGGCTCTTTCCGGGCTACATCGTGAGGGGGCATGGCGCCTTCCGGATCATCCGCGATTCCGAAATCGAAATCGAGGAAGAGGCCGAAGATCTGGTCCGTCTGTTCGAGACCGTTCTCAAACGCCGCCGGCGCGGATCGGTGATCCGGCTGGAAATGGAAGCCTCAATGCCGGCGGAGCTGCGGCGCTTCGTGCAGCGGGCGCTGTCCGCGGCCGACGATGAGGTGTTCCTGGTCGACGGCACGCTGGGATTGGCGGAGCTGTCGCAGCTGACCGGCCTCGACCGGCCGGATCTTGAGTTCGTGCCTTATAATCCCCGGTTTCCGGAACGCATTCGCGAGCAGGCCGGCGATTGCTTTGCGGCCATCCGCAAGAAGGACCTCATCGTCCATCATCCATATGAGTCGTTCGACGTGGTGGTGCAGTTCCTGCAGCAGGCAGCGCGCGACCCGGACGTCGTGGCGATCAAGCAGACGCTCTACCGCACTTCCAAGGACAGCCCGATCGTGCGGGCGCTCGCCGAGGCCGCCGAGGCCGGCAAATCGGTGACCGCGCTGGTCGAACTCAAGGCACGATTCGACGAGGAGGCCAACATCCGCTGGGCGCGCGATCTCGAACGTGCGGGCGCCCAGGTCGTCTACGGATTCATCGAGCTCAAAACCCACGCCAAGCTTTCGCTGGTGGTGCGGCGCGAGCGCGGAGCGTTGACCACGTATGTGCATGTCGGCACCGGCAATTATCATCCGGTGACGGCGCGCATCTACACCGACCTGTCATTCTTCACCGCCGAGCCGACGATTGCCCGCGACGTCGCGCGCATCTTCAATTTCATAACCGGTTACGCCGAGCCCGTGGATCTCGAGCGCATGGCGGTCTCTCCAGTCAATCTGAAGAAACGCATCCTCGAGCATATCGCGGCGGAGATGGCGCACGCCAAGGCCGGGCGGCCCGCCGCGATCTGGATGAAGATGAATGCACTCGTCGACCCGGTCATGATCGGCGCCCTTTACGAGGCGTCCGCCGCGGGCGTGCCGGTCGACCTTATCGTCCGCGGCATTTGCTGCCTGCGGCCCGGCGTTCCGGGGCTGTCGGAGAATATTCGCGTCAAATCGATTGTCGGGCGCTTTCTCGAACATGGGCGCATTTATTGTTTCGGCGGCGGCTATGGTTTGCCGCATCCCAAGGCGGCCGTCTATATCTCGTCGGCCGATTTGATGCCCCGCAACCTCGATCGCCGCGTCGAAGCGCTGTGCCCCATCATTAACGCAACGGTGCATCAGCAGGTCCTCGATCAGATCATGATCGCCAATTTCAAGGACAACGAGCAAAGCTGGATGCTCTTGCCGGACGGCTCGTCTTTGCGTATCAAGCCGGCATCCGGCGAGGAGCCGTTCAATGCGCACAAGTATTTCATGACCAATCCCAGCTTGTCGGGCCGCGGCGAATCCCTCAAGAAATCCTCGCCCCGCAGGCTCACTCAACGGCGTAACGTTGAATGAAGCTCACCGCGGCGGCGGATAAGCCAACGGCGAAGGTTGCGGTTAAGGCAGCGTCCAGGGCGCAGGGCCGGATCGATAATGGCCCTCCGGTCGCCGTCATCGACATCGGTTCCAATTCGGTTCGTCTCGTCGTCTATGAGGGGCTGACCCGCAGTCTGACGCCGATTTTCAACGAGAAAGTTCTAGCCGGGCTCGGTCGCGAAGTGCTGACCACGGGCCTGCTCGCCGCAGATGCGGTCGACAAAGCGCTGGCGGCGCTGACCCGATTTCGCGCGTTATGTGATGCCATGAGCGTCGGCAAAGTGTGGGCAATCGCCACTGCGGCATGCCGGGACGCCAGCAACGGCCCGGCCTTTATCGTTCAGGCTGCAAAAGCGTGCGGCGCGCCGATTGATGTTCTGTCGGGCAAACGTGAAGCGGAACTGTCGGCGCTCGGAATCATTTCAGGATTCCACAAGCCTGACGGCATTGTCGGCGATCTCGGCGGCGGCTCGCTGGAGCTTACCGATGTGCGCGGTCACCGCGCCAAATCCGGTGTCACGCTTCCGCTGGGCGGCCTCGCGCTGCAGGACGTCTCGGCGAAATCGCTCGCCAAGGCGGAAAAGATCGTCCGCGACAAACTCGGCCACGTTGCGCTTTTGAAGGGCGGCCGCGGCCGCGACTTCTATGCGGTCGGGGGCACCTGGCGCTCGCTGACGCGGCTGCACATCTCGCAAACCGGCTATCCGCTTCACGTGATGCACGGCTATGTGATTCCGGCATCCGAAGCGGTGGAATTCTCGCGCCTGGTGCGCCGGGTCGACCCGGAAACGCTGTCCAAGATCGAAACCGTGAACGCGGCACGCCGTCCGCTGCTTGCCTATGCGGCCTTGGTGCTGGAGCACGTGGTGCGCATCGCGCGCCCGCAGCGCATCGTCGTATCGGCGCTCGGGGTGCGCGAGGGGCTGCTGTTCGATAAGCTCGGCGATGCGGAGAAGAAGCGCGACCCCCTGTTGGCGGCGGCGCAGGAACTCAACGTGCTGCGCTCGCGTTCGCCCTGCCATGGCGAGGAACTCGCCGATTGGACTGACAAATTCATGGCGTCCTCGGGCCTCGAGGAGACGAGCGACGAGAAGCGCCTGCGGCGCGCCGCCTGCCTCCTCGCCGACATCGGCTGGCGGGCGCATCCGGATTACCGCGGCGAGCAATCGCTCAACATCATCTCGCACGCGGCCTTCGTCGGCGTCGATCATCCGGGCCGCGCGTTCCTCGCGCTCACCGTATTTTTCCGCCACGTCGGCTTGGCCGCCTTTGCGGACGATGAGCTGTCGCCGCATGTGCGCGAACTCGCGAACTCGCGCATGATCGACCACGCCCGCGTCCTCGGCGCCACCATGCGGGTCGCCTATCTGGTGTCGGGCGCCATGCCGGGCGTGCTGCCCAATACGCCGCTCGTCGTGGAGCGCGGCAAGCTGAAACTCAAGCTCTCTGGCAAGTACCGCGACCTTGCCGGCGAACGCGTGTTCGCGCGGCTGAAACAGCTGGCGCGGCTGATCGGCCGCGAGCCCGTTATGGTGGCGGAGTGATGGACGCCCACGAAGGGAGATTAATAAACGCTTGACAACTGACTTTGCGGAAGCCTCGACGATTGTCGTTGCGGTTGCAGGGCCAATCAGCTCGGTCCTTCTGATAACAGCGTTAGCACGCCTTGACACATGTAATGTGACATGTTACATCCCATTTTGTTGGCGACCGAGGACCAATGATCGTCAGCTTTCGCAACAAGGGCCTTAAACGCCTTTTCGGGGACGGTGATCGCAAAGGCGTAAGCGCGAAGCACGTCGAGCGGATCGAAAATATTCTCGGCCTCCTGGATGCGGCGGAAAAAGTCGAAGACATGGACATTCCGACTTTCCGCCTTCATCCTCTCGTTGGCGACCCGGATCATTTTTCGCTTCGAGGCTGGCAACGCTTTTGACGTTGATTTGACCGATTACCACTGAGAGGAGGTGGGCCATGCCGATGAAGAAGCCGCCTCATCCGGGCCGCCTGATCAAGGATGAAATCGAAGCCCTTGGCCTCTCGGTCGCGAAGGCCGCAGAGGGACTTGGGGTCACGCGCCAGCAGCTTTACCGCGTTATCAATGGCGAGTGCGCGATCTCGGCTGAAATGGGAGTGCGCCTGGAGCGCGGCATCGGCGGCAGCGCGGCGGCCTGGCTCAAGATGCAGATGAACTATGACCTTGCGCAGATTCAGAAGCGCGCTGATGAACTACCGGTCAAAAGGCTCAAGCCGAACGACGCCGCATGAATGTGCAAGACGTTTGACACGAATGCCATTCACTCAGGTCGGTCAATTTATGCCGCGCGGTTGCTCTCCTCCCGCCTTGCTCCAGTCACACGATGATGGCCTTTTGCGCCAATCCAATCACAGGAGGGGAGATACCGATGAGCTCCACGCGATCCGAGTTCCCCGTAGACCTGTTAGCCGGCGAGCCATCGGTCGCGCGACCGCGGCCCCGCAAGCGACCCTTGCGCTTCCTGATCGCGGTCGGCATTGGGGTTGCCGCCACACTGGCGTGGCAGTCCTACGGTGATGCGGCCAGAGAAATTATCGCAAGCTCCTACCCGCAGCTTGGCTGGCGGGCGCCGCAGGCTGCCGCTGCCCAAGCCGCTCCCACCACGATCGCAGCAGCCACCGCTTCTCTCGATCTGCAAGAGCTCAGAACGGTGTCGCTTGGCCTCGCCGCGGTTCGGCAAAGGGTCGACCAGCTCGCGGCCCAGGTTGCGGCCGCCCAGGAGCAGATGACGCGCGACTTCACCGCCAAGCTGCATGCGGTCGAGCAGGACATCCTAGACAAGATTTCTGCGCCGACGCCGCAGGCAACCGCTGCTCCCGCCCGCAAACCCGTGCCGTCGCCGGCGCAGGCGGCGCCGTTGCGCTGATCTTCGGAGCGCGTCTGCAAGGAGGGCGCATGGCTTTGCGCGCCGCCAGAGGTCGCGCTGAAGACCGGGCTTTTGCGCAGGCATCGCCAGCAACAGGCTGGACGATGCGGTCAATGGTCGCGCATGTGTCAGCGCGGCATCAACCCAAATTGTTGCCGGCAAATCGCTCGCCTAGTAAGCTAAAATTTGCGGTCCTAACCAATAGGCGCACGCATGATATATGACAAATTATGGGAAATTATGGAGCGCGCCGACTGGCGCCTTTTGATCGTCGAATACAAAGCGCTCGCGATCGGAGCATTCGTGGTCGCAGCAGTCCTGATGTGGAACAGAATCCGCTTGTTGAGGCGATTGCGCAGGATTGAGAACCAACTTAAGAAAATGGAAAAGAAAATCATTATATTGGAAGTGCAGGAGTCGCGCCGCTTGATGCGCTTGGTGAAAGAGCTCAACGCAAAATCCAGAGCGAGGGTCGATCGTCGCGATACGGCGGCCGAAATGAACGGTGGCGATGTTGTCGGACTAACGACGTCGCCTCCGACCTCGCCTGCGCAAGGCGATAGCGCGAAATCGGCAAAATTGCCCGGGTAGTAAGGGGCCTTACTACGTCGAAACCAGTCCTTAATTCGCAGGACCTTCGAAGCACAGGCGCCGACCGACGGCATTCTTCGCAAAACTTTCAGATTGGGAAGGATTTGAGAAAGCCATCAGCGTCCGGTGACGGTTGGCACCGGACGAAAATAATCGGCGGTGGCCGGGACAAGCCCGGCCACGACCCGGAGAACCGCTTCAGCCCGACCGGAATCCGTTCCAGAAAACGCGAGCTGCACGCTCGCTTCCGCTCACCGTCTCGCCAATTTATGCCTCGCAGCCGCTCTCCTCGCGCCTTGCTCCAGTCACATGAAGATGGCCTGTTGCGTCTGTCCGGCCCGGGGAGGGGGAGATGCCGACGAATTCCAGGGTGAGGGTCGCACTGTCGGAGTTCTCCGAGGGCCGCTGGGCCGCCGAGCCCCCGATCGACCCGCCTCTGCACCCGACCGAGGTGGACCTGATCGAGCGCATGCGGTCGTCGCGCGTCAAGCGCGCCTTGCTCGCACTCGCCGGCTCTCTGATCGCATTCGGTATCGGTGTTGCGGCCACCCTCGCTTGGCAGTCCCACGGCGATACGGTCAGAGGAATGATCGCGAATTTGTCGCCGCAGCTTGCCTGGCTGGCGCCGCAGGCCGCGCCCGTTGCGGACGCTGCACCGACTGCGTCCGCGAGCGCTTCTCCCGATCAGCTCGCAGCCATATCGCGCAGCCTCGCTGCTGTGCGCCAAAGCGTCGACAAGCTCGCCGTTGACCTCACCAAGCTGCAGGCGACCAAGGTGGACACGGTCAGCCCGGACATCCGGGTCAGCAGGACCTCCCCTCCTCCACCGCCGGCGGTGGGCGCCCCGGGGCGCAAGCCCGCGACGCCGCAGTCGCAGGCGCCGCAGGTCCGGTGACTTCCGGCCCGTGATCTCCCGCTGGGGCATTCCCGCTAATTTGCCGGATAATGTCCTTTTGCTGGGAGATCGGGGCTATGGCATGGCTTCCGTTGGCTTTCGCCGTGACAATTTGCTGACCGGATGGGACCAAGCAGGAGAATGAGACGGTTTCGCCGGCGGTACGGCGACGGAGAACGACCGCGGCACTTGCGACCGCGCCCGGATCGCAGTTAACTTTAGAACGAAAAGGTCGCGGCCAAGGCTTTTCACGACCAGTTCAATAGGATTTTTGATCGGCAGCATCCGAGTGCCAGGCGTAGCGAGCCGAAATCATGCGAGTTCTCCTCACCGCCGCCATGCTGGCCGCGCTGTCAGTGCCAGCCCGTAGCGAGTGCCTTCCCAGCGCTGACGCTGTGTGGAATGCGCATCCCGGATCACACGCCACATGGCGGCTGCGGCTGCCGGGACATGAGGGGGCGAAGTGCTGGTTTGCGAGAGGTTCAACGAACCGGCACACGCAGAGCGTCCGGGAGGCCCCTGTTGCAGATTCTCCGCGCGGGGTGGTGAGGGCCTCGGCCGCCGATCGACCTGACGAAAGGCCGGCCCGGTCAGATTCTCAAGAGAGCGTGCCTCACCAAACGCGTGAGCCATCCTCGATCCTGATGTGGGGCACGCCGATGCGCATCGATCCGACGTGGGAAGAGATGTTCATGAGGCGGGAGCGTGGTTCCGCCGAGTGATCTCTAGAGCGGGATGACTTTTCTTCGAAGCGTCATCCCGCTCTACCTTATTGTTGGAGCATGATCTTTTCCGAAAACCGTTCCCGCTTTTCGGGATCATGCTGTGGTTGCCGCAGCCGTGACCGCCCGGCGACGCGGGAGGCCGCGCTGCGATCAGCGCAGGCCTCGCCAGCGGTCAGCGCGCGGCCGGGGCCTGCGCCGACCGCGGAACGGGTTTGCGTGCCAAAGCAGGGGCCGGCCGCGGCGCGGGCTCTGAATTCTTGTGATGGGTCTGCTGCTCGATCGCCTGCAGCTTGGTGATCTCGCGCGTCAGCCGCTCCTGGCCGGCGGGCATTCGTCCTGCACCGCGGCCCCAACGCGATCATGGATGATCCGCGGTCAAAGCAGCGCCGCCTCCGCGAATGGGCGTACAAGCCGAGCGACACCTGAAGTTGAAACGTACAAACATCAATAATGTTCCGCGTGATGTTCGTCACGAATCCAGGGCGGGGGAGTCGGAGTGATCGGCGCCCGCAACGCCCGCATCCGCGCTTCTCGAAACGAGGAACTCGGAACGCGCCAATGGGACCGGCGTTGATTGTCGCGATGGGCGCCAACGCGAGGACTTCCCTATGGTGTTGTCGTCCCCTCGAAAACGTCTCAGCCTGAAAGCGCGCCAGGCGCTGGAGCTGCTCGCCGTCGACCAGCGCGGCCTCGCCGAGGCGCTGCTGCTCACCTACGGCTTCACCCGTGACCTGCTCGCCGGCCTCGTCGGCACCGGGCTTGCAACAGCACAGCGGCAGACCGTCAAAGCTGGCGGCAAGACGATCAGGGTCGTTCGCATCAGGATCACTGAAGCCGGTCGGAGGGCGCTTGAGGGCTAAGCGCGAGGGTTCTGTCCCCCAGAGCCCGGCAGGTGATTCTTCTTAGCTGGTCGGGGCAGCAGGATTCGAACCTGCGACCTGGAGTACCCAAAACTCCCGCGCTACCAGACTGCGCTATACCCCGCCAGGGTCCATGGGCAAGAAACACCCATGCGGGCGATGCCCCCGCATCGATACACGCTTCCGCCGACAGCGGCAATGTCTCGTGGCGGCGCTCCAAAAGGCGTCTCCCAGAACGCCTCCGATGCCGATTCGACAACCAGCGAATCAATGCGAGGCGAGAAAATGCGTTCCGCCGTCCGGACGGACCTCCGACGCCACCATGCCCTTGGCATAGAGTGGCTCGCCCCGGCGCCAGCGGCGCCCGCAGGTACCATCATATGACTTCATTGAGCAATCGCTCGGGCCGAGCGATCGACGGGTTTTCCGCCAACCCATTGATACGTAGCTTAAGGTTTTTCAACATCCGACGATGGCTCGCTGGCGGGTTGCAGCACCCGGACAATTCCATGCCCTCATATTGGTTTCGATTCGGGTGGCACAGTATACCCAGGGAGGCTATATTATATACGTAGGGCATCTATATTATATTCGCTAGAATAATGTTACAGTTCGACAAGTGTTAGCTCGTTTATACTTGACACGTATCCGTTCGATGACGAGCATCGACAGCGCGGCAATAAACACAAATCACGGTCGCGCATCGCGTGGCAAAACGTCTTCGACGCTGAGCAACGCAGTTATCGGTCAAGGGGGGCGTATGTCGGCGCCTGGACGCTGTCGACGGACTATGCCGACCGCAAACCGTCGCGCTACTTCGGAACGCCGCTGATCAATGGCCGCCTCGACGAGTCGCTGAGGTTCGCGAACTTCAATGTTAGCGACAGCAATATCCACTATCGGGACAGCTGGACCCGGTTGAAGACCGAATGGGACGTCAACAACGACGTGTCGATCCACAATGTGCTTTATTACTTGAACAGCCAGCGCCATTGGAAGGACGTCGAAACCTACAGCTGGAACGCGAAAACCGGCCTGGTCGATCGCAGCTGATACATCGAGATCTTCCACGACCAGCAGCACATCGGTAACCGGATGGATGCGACCGTTCGCGGCCAGATTCTGGGGTTCAAGAACGACTTCGTCACAGGCTTCGACGTCAACCGGATCGATTTCACCCACACCAATAATTCGCCCTATGGCGGCCTGTCGTCTGTGAACCCCTACGGCATGTTTGATCCGGGCGTGTTCAACAGCCCCAACCCGACGGTTCCGGCATTCAATACCGTGACCAACCAGTACGCCCTGTTCGCAGAGGATCGCTTGCTGGTGACGCCACAGTGGTCGATCGTGGGCGGCGTTCGCTACGACCAACCGACCATCACGCGCACCGATTTGCTGATCGCTGCGAACAGCTTCGAGAAATCGTTCTCCGCCGTCAGCTGGCGCGCTGGCACTGTCTACACGCCGTTTCCGAATTTTGCCATCTACGGCCAGTATTCGACCGCCGTCGATCCGGTTGGCAATCTTATTACGCTTGCGACCACGCAGAAGGACTTTGTCCTGTCCACCGGCAGCCAGGCGGAGGTTGGCGTCAAGCAGTCGTTCTGGAATGGCCGCGGCGAGTGGACGCTCGCCGGCTATGAAATCGTCAAGAACAATCTGCTGGCGCGCGATCCGAATAACCCGACCGTGACCGTGCAGATCGGCCAGCAATCATCGCGCGGCGTCGAGGCCTCGGTTGGGCTTGCGCTCGACGGGGGCTGGCGCATCGATGCGAACACGGTGCTCCTGCGCGCGCGATTCGACGACTTCGTGCAATCGGTCGGCGGCCAGGCTGTCAGCTTTGCCGGCAATGTGCCAAACAATGTGCCGCAGCAAGTCTCCAACATTTGGCTGACATGGAAGTTCGCGCCCGACTGGCTGATGACTGGTGGCGTGCAGATCGTCGGCGATACATGGGCAGACAATGCCGACACGGTGAAGCGGCCGTCCTACAGTGTCGTCAACATGGGCCTGCAGTGGAAGCCATATGAGAACACGACCATATCGGTGCGCGTCTACAATCTGTTTGACACGGTGTACGCCACGTCTGGAGGCACGACCCAGTGGCTCCTCGGCCGGCCGCGCACGGGTGAGATCGCGCTCAACGTGAAGTTCTGACCGTGCGGCGGGCGTTGATCCGCCGCCTGCGGCGGTGGCTCTATCTGGCCCCACCGCTGGATCGGCATCATCACGTGAAGGAGATGCTTGACGTGGCTTACGCCCAAGCCCCCGGCCCGTCCTGCAGGCTCGCCGCCCGTGGACGACACAAATCCGGCTTTCCCGGAACCTCCGAACGTCGGCTAAGTGCTGGTCGGGGCAGCAGGATTCGAACCTGCGACCTGGAGTACCCAAAACTCCCGCGCTACCAGGCTGCGCTATACCCCGCCAGAGGCCCCTGGGCGAGCACCTATTCGGGACGCCGCTCTCGCATCGATCACGCGTCCCCGACAGCGGCAATGTAGTGGCGCCGCCCTGCCTTCGCCCGCCCTATGGGCGAAGTGCGGGGCCTCCTTGCTCCCGAAACGTCGGCGCGTCCCGGCAACGTCAGTGGCGAAAGATCGGCGTGGCGACCCGGTCGCCGGGCTCAATGCCGAGTTTCCTCGCGGTGCCGGCCGCCACTTCGAGCACGGCCCGAACCTGCCCGCCCGAAGGAATGATCTTGTCGGACTCGGTCTCGGTGCTTTCCGCAATCCGGCGGATGCGGCCGTCGCTCTGGATGAAGATCATGTCCAGGGACACGTAGGTGTTACGCATCCACATGGTGACCTCCTGGTCCCGCTTGAAATCGAACAACATGCCGTAGGATTCCGGCACCGACCGGCGAAACATCAGACCGCGGGAGCGCTCCTCGTCGGTGACGGCGAGCTCGACCGAAAACACATGGACCCCGGTCTTCGAGGCAATCTCCAGAATCTGTTTCTCAGCGCTACGCGCCGTCAGGGACGAGGCGACGAGGCACGCCGCGACGGCGACGAGCAATACCGCAAAGGCGAGACGCTTGATCATGGGCGCACGGAGGTTGGGGCTCATTGTTACCCTTTACCTCATTGCGCCAACAACCGCAATCGGAGGCGTTTCGCTTACACGGCGGGGAACTCAGGTTAA
>Ga0257161_1000338_pt1 | contig 12436 bp, 11 predicted proteins | sample NR01A_FD_185954 | JGI IMG/M metagenome (GOLD analysis project Ga0257161, IMG submission 185954) | Soil microbial communities from H.J. Andrews Experimental Forest, Oregon, United States - NR-01-A | ecosystem: Environmental > Terrestrial > Soil > Temperate forest > Bulk soil | place: USA: Oregon... | reverse complement strand
TCGATATCAAGCAGTTATGTTGGCCCGTGCCCTCTTGCGATCGAGCGAATGCGGGCCAGCATCGACGACAGGCTTGCCGCCTGGCCGAGCGCACCCGAGAGCATCGCCGCCATGATGCATCGTCAGCCGACCCAGGCCTCGGTCGCCGCCGCTGAGGAAAGGCTTGCCCAACTTTCGGCCCAGAGGACTGCGGTCGCGGCGGCGCGCGGCATGACGCGTGTGCGCGGCAGACAGTGCTGGTAGTGCACGCCCGGCGGGCGCCCGTTCCTAATCCACAAGAAGCATAAGCCACACACTTCCGAAGTCATCGTACGCATCACGGTCGCGGTGCCCACCCCTGCGGCGCCAATTCGAAGCCGGCGAATTCGAAGGCCGGCGCCACGGTGCAGCCGACCAGCGTCCAGTCGCCGAGGCTCTCGGCGGCTTGCCATGCATGGGGCGGCACCGCGGCCTGGGGCCGCTCGCCGGCCGAAAAATCGATGCCAAGGCGAAGGCAACGAATCGGCCCCTCATCGGTCTCGGCAATTTCCAACTTTAAGGGCGCGCCAGCGTAATAGTGCCAGACTTCGGCAGCGTCGACGCGATGCCAGTGCGACCGCTCACCGTGCATCAACAGGAAATAGATCGCAGTCGATGCAGCGCGCCCGCCGGCTCCCGCTGCGTCCCGGAATGTCTCGCCATAATGGCCGCCTTCCGGATGGGGTTTGAGGTTCAGGAGCTGGATAATTTGGTCCTCAGTCATTAGCGCAAATCCCGATGTGATCGAATCACCTCAGGCTCCATTCGAGCTCGGCAGGTCACTACGGGACCTGTTGCTGCTGCCCGTCCTTGGTCACTACCAGCCCGTGCCCAAACAACTGAACATACCTACCTTGAGAATCGTCCACGAGTGTGAGCCCCCCGCCTCGTTGCGTGGTGGCGAGTTTCACCGAAGGCCGCCCGTTTTCGTCAACCAACCGAAGTATTGCCGTTCCGCCGGACGGCACTGTGGCGGCTGGATCTGCTGGGTGCACCATGATGCTTGCTCGAACTCTTCCCTCGTCGTCCACGATCTCAAGCGAGCGGCCGCGAAGCACTGGCCCCTGTATATTCGTCCAGACCCGGACGCCGTGCGGGCCGATGTTAAATCTGGTCTCTGTCAGCAGAAACACCAGAAGCCCGAGATTGATAACGGTGAGAAAGATAAGTAGTCGCTGAATCTTCATGGTCCTCAGAACCTGTTCTTGCGCGCCCGCATCTCGGCGAACACCTGCGCGGCCGGCTTGCCCGCAAGGCCCACGGCTGCCGCGACCGTGGGATTGTCGGCGCGCAAGAACACGTTGGCGCGCTTTTCCTCGCCCATGAGCGTCGGGATCGTGGGCGTGCCGGCAGCGACCTGACGTTTGACCTCTGCGGCGCGCGCAGCAAGCGCCGGGTTATCCGGCTCAATGGTCAACGCGAAGCGGATGTTGGCATCGGTGTACTCATGGCCGCAAAACATCGCAGTGTCATCCGGCAGGTCGCGCAGCTTGAGAAGCGATTGCCACATCATCTCGGGCGTTCCCTCGATCACGCGCCCGCAGCCGATCGAGAACAGGGTATCGCCGGCAAACAACAGCTTGGCGGCGGGGAAGTAATAGTTGATCTGCCCAAGCGTATGGCCCGGCGTCGCGATCACCCGTGCCGACAAGGCGCCTACCGTGACGGTGTCGCCTTCAGCGACCTCTTCATCCACGTCCGGGATCTTGGCAGCCTCGTGACGCGGCGCCACCACGCGGGCGCGGTGGCGCTGCTTCAATTCGCCTATCCCGGCGGTGTGGTCGCCATGATGATGGGTTATCAGAATGTCGGACAATCTCCAGCCGGACGCCGTCAGTGCCGCCTCGACCGGCGCGGCTTCCGGTGCGTCGATAGCTGCAGTGGCGCCGCTCGCCGGATCGTGGACGAGGACGCCGTAATTGTCCTTGAGGCAGAGGAAAAGGCGGGTCTGAGCCTGCGACGGAGCGATGCTTTCGTTATCCATGGAACACCATTCGTTGACCAAGACTCTATAACATGCGGCCGCTGGCCTCGCAGCCGTTCGATCCCTCGTTGTGCTTCGTGGTATCTATGCGCATGGATGTCGTCGATCTTCGCAATTTCTATGCCCACCCGCTTGGAACAGTGGCGCGGCGATTCGTTGGACGCGGCATTCGCCGATTGTGGTCTGGCGGCGCACGGCTGCGCGTGCTCGGCGTTGGCTATGCGACGCCCTATCTAGGCCTGTTTCGCGAGGATGCCGAGCGCTGCCTTGCCTTCATGCCGGCGGCCCAGGGCGTGGTCAAATGGCCTTCCGCGCGACCGACCCTTGTCGCACTGGTCGATGAATGCGAACTGCCGCTTCCGGATGCGGCGATCGATCGTATCCTCCTGGTGCACGCCCTTGAGTTAAGCCACGACGTGGCGGCATTGTTGCGCGAGGTATGGCGCGTGCTGGCGTCCGGCGGCCGAATTCTCGCGGTCGTACCGAACAGGCGTGGCGTGTGGGCCCGGATGGACACGACGCCGTTCGGCCAAGGACGGCCTTATTCCCGCTCGCAGCTAACGCACCTTCTGCGCGAGACATGGTTTACGCCGACCGCATGGGGCGACGCCCTCTACGTGCCGCCGATCGATCGTCGCTGGTTTTTGCGTTCGGCGTTAGCCTGGGAACGCACCGGCGCTACGATGTCGGCGCCGTTTGCGGGTGTGCATCTCGTAGAAGCAACAAAGCAGGTCTATCGGGCAATTCCCGTTCGCGAGAAGAAACTGGTGCCAACCCTCAAACCTGTGCTGGAGCCGGTTTTGGCGCCGTCTCCCGGTGGCGCCGCGCTCCGGTAGCCCGAGGGAGCGCAACGTAATCCGGGATTGGGCGATCATAAACTGAGAGGTTGGCCCCGGATTGCGCTGCGCTTCATCCGGGCTACAGGCTGCCCTCCTCTATGCAGTCAGTCTCCGTTCTGGCGCGTGCCATTCGGGGCATCGTCACCGTCGCCTTGTCCGCCTTGCGCCACATCGCCACGCGGCCCGCGATGACGGCGGCGCCGCCGGTGCAGCGGGAAACGGTCGCCCTGTCCCTCGTAGCCGTTTTGACCGTAGCCCTGGTGCGCCGCCGGCGATGCGATTTGCGGTGCCGGCGCGCCGCCGGTGATAAAGGAAGGCAGGCGCTCGACGTTGCTGTCGTCGTCTTTGGCCGCAGCGTGCTGCGAATGACGACCGCCAAAGTTCTGCTGTTCGCGCGGCTGGAAGAACTGCGCATCACGCGGCAGATAGGGCTGCGGATCTCGGGGACCGAAGGATGGTTGCTCGCCCGCGCTTGGCAGGCTGGCTGGCTCGTCATCGCCCTCCTCGTTCATGTCGTCACGCATATCATCCCGGCCGTCCATCCCGCCTTCGCCGCGGAAGAAGGGCGTCGCCTGCCGGAACTGTTCCTGCGCTGCGGCGATCAGGCGGAAATAATGCTCCGCGTGCTGATGATAGTTCTCGGCGGAAACCGGATCTCCCGACGACTGGGCGTCACGAGCAAGTTGCAGGTATTTCTCGGCTACGTGAGACGCAGTGCCTCGTATTTTGACATCCGGTCCATTCGATTCGTACACCCGCGTGAGCGGATTATGACTCTTGCGGTTGCGCCCCCGCATGCGCTTGTTTTGCTGCTGGTTTCTCATGACTAGCGTCTTTGCCAATCCTCAATTGAAGGCGGCACTCGCCGCCTGTTGCCCCACATTCCCGGCCGCCCCCACCCTACCCTCCCCCGCAAGCGCGGGAGGGTAGGGTGGGGGAGCCAACCCCGAAAAGCCTTGCCTGAGGCAAAGGCATCCCCGGCATTCAGCGAGGAACGCCAGCGTGGATAGAGGTAAATCGCAGCTCAGACCTTGCTCGCGGCGGAGCCGCGGCGTTGCCCACCTTCCATCACGACTGCCGCGACGACGTCGCGACCGCGGCAATTCGCCTTAACCGATGAAGCATCTCGAACCTAAGTTTCCCGATTTCAAGTATCTCGCATTCAAGTATCTCGCACCCGAGACTTCCGCCCACCGAGATAAGAACCGGCGATGACTCTAGCGATGACGGTATATAGCGATGTCGGTATCCATCTCACTTGCGCCCACGTCCTCGCCGAGCTGTGCTCCAGGCCGTCCGTGTGGCGTCAATTGAACCTAGGTCCATTCCCGTGTCTGAAAGGTAGTCGGTCTTGATCGATAATCCAAGCATTTTTTTCTGCATTTTTGCAATTGGCGCTCCGCGGGGATCATGGGTTGCGGACTGCCACCACCGCTCTCGATGTGCCGGCGAGATCCGGCACGATCTTGATGCTGCCAAAACCCGCGTTAGCAAACAAGGCGGCGACGGCGTCGCCCTGGCCTTTGCCGATTTCGGCGATTAAATGCGCCCCCGGGGTAAGGATGTGCTGCGCGTGGACCGCGATGACACGATAGGCGGCAAGACCATCAAGGCCGCCGTCAATCGCACCGAGAGGATCGAATTCGCGCACGTCTGGTTCGAGCTCGGCAATTTCGTCGGTGCAAATATACGGAGGATTAGTCACGATGAGATCGCAGCCCGGCGCAACTGCGGCGCCAAAATCGCAGGCGACGAAGGCCGCGCGCGGCGCGACGTCCAAACGGCGCGCATTTTCGCGGGCGAGCGCGAGGGCCGCGGGATCGCGGTCTGTGCCGATTGCGCTGGCGTTTGGTAATTCGACCAAGAGGGCGATCAGAATGGCGCCCGATCCAACCCCGAGATCGGCTATCCGCCAAGCGCGCGAGCGCGCTCCTGTCCGATCGACAGCGGCTAGCGCCTCCGCGACGACGGTTTCAGTCTCCGGGCGCGGCACCAACACGTCGTGCGTGATTTTGAGCGGCAGGCCCCAGAATTCCTTGGTTCCGGTAATGCGGGCAACCGGCTCGCGGCCCAGTCGCCGCGTCGCGAGCGTTTCGATCCGAGCAATCTCGGCGGCCTCGAGGCGTCGTTCTCCGGCGAGCACGAGGGCGGTGTGGTCGAGCCCGAGCGCATGGCCGACCAGAATGCGCGCGTCGAGATCGGGAGTGTCGATGCCACGGTCGCGAAAGCGCCGCGCAATGCCGCGGCGCACTGCATCGACACAGAGGCCCGTTGCTGGGACCGCGGGCGTCCCGCCCGCCCTTTCACGAAGATGCGGGCGAGACGCCCGCGGTCCCAGGGTCTCGCTCAAACCCGTGCTCCGGCTGTAGGCTGGTCCTGCGCGGCCAGCAGCGAGGCTTGGCGCTCGGTGACCAGGGCGTCGATGATCTCGTCCAGGGCCTCGCCCTCGATGACCTGGGGCAGTTTATAGAGCGTGAGGTTAATGCGGTGATCGGTGACGCGTCCTTGGGGGAAGTTGTAGGTCCGGATACGCTCGGAGCGGTCTCCGCTCCCGACCTGGCCGCGGCGTTCGGCCGCGCGCGCGGCGTCAAGGCGCTGGCGTTCGGCGTCGTAGAGCTTTGCGCGCAAGAGACCCATGGCCTTGGCGCGGTTGCGGTGCTGGGAGCGCTCCTCCTGCATCATCACCACGATGCCCGACGGAAGATGGGTGATGCGTATTGCGGATTCGGTCTTGTTGACATGCTGGCCGCCGGCGCCCTGCGACCGCATGGTCTCGATGCGCAGATCCTTGTCTTCGATTCCGACATCGACGTCCGCGACCTCCGGCAGCACCGCAACGGTCGCGGCCGATGTGTGAATGCGGCCTGAAGTTTCGGTGTCGGGCACGCGCTGAACGCGATGCACGCCTGATTCGAATTTCAGCCGCGCAAATGCCCCGCGTCCGGCGATCTCGGCGATGATCTCCTTATAGCCGCCCTTGGTGCCTTCGCTGGCGGAAAGAATCTCGGCCTTCCAGCCGTGTTTCGCTGCATGGCGCTCATACATGCGAAACAGGTCGCCGGCGAACAGCGATGCTTCGTCGCCGCCGGTGCCGGCGCGGATCTCCAGAATGACGTTCTTGTCGTCCATGGCGTCCTTGGGGATGAGCGCCAGCTGGATATCGTGCGCGAGTGCGACGCGGCGGGCTTCGACGACGGGTCTCTCCTCGGCGGCGACGGCGCGCAAGTCCGATTCGGTCGCCGGATCGGCGATGATCGCGTCGAGATCGGCGAGATCGGCCACGGCGTTCCGATAGACCTTCACCTTTTCGACGACCGGTGCGATCTCCGCAAGTTCGCGGGTCAGCTTCACAAAGGTGTCCGCCCCGAGCGGGCGGGAGAGCTCCGCTTCCAACGACGCGTGGCGCGCCAGCATGATATCGAGTTTCGTTTCGGGAAGCATCGAAACTGCCTGGGTTACAGAGGGATGCCCTCGGTTTCCGCGAAGGCATTCAGCTTCTCGCGGATCGAACCGCCGCCGTTTCTATGGGCAATCAGGGTCTTCACCAGCGTCTCAGCCTTCCCGACGTCGAGTTCCAGCGCCATCGCCTTGACGGGACCAACCGCGGAAGGGACCAGCGACAATTTCCGATACCCGAGCGCGATCAGCGCGAGCGCGCCCACGGTCTTTGATGCCATCTCGCCGCACAGCGTCACCGGCTTGCCATGAGCTTCGCCGCGTTCGGCAATATCGCGTAGCGCGCGCAGCATGGGGATCGACAGTTCGTCAAACCGCGTGCTGACGCGCGGATTGCCGCGGTCGGCGGCAAACAGGAACTGAGCAAGATCGTTCGAGCCGACCGAGAGAAAATCGACCCGGTCCAACAGCTCGTCAAGCTGATAAAGCAATGACGGGACTTCCACCATGGTGCCGACCTCGACCCGCTCCGGAAGCCTGTGGTTGTGCCGGCGCAGATAGGTCAATTCGCGCTCCACCAGCTCCTTGGCTTCGTCGAATTCGCGCACTGCGGCGATCATCGGAAACATCAATTTGAGATCGCGCCCTGAGGCCGCGCGCAGCAACGCGCGAATCTGGCTGCGCAGCAGCGCCGGACGATCGAGCCCCAACCTGATGGCACGCCAGCCAAGCGCGGGATTTTCTTCCTCCACGATGCGCATATAGGGCAGCACCTTGTCGCCGCCAACATCGAGGGTCCGGAATGTCACCGGACGTCCGGCAGCCGCGTCCAGCACCGCACGGTAGAGCGAGAGCTGCTCGCCGGTGCGCGGAAACTGCCCCGCCACCATGAACTGCAATTCGGTACGGAACAGGCCGATTCCGGAAGCTCCCGTTTCCTCGATGTGGGGCAGATCGACCAGCAAGCCGGCGTTGAGGAACAGCGAGATTTCGACGCCGTCTCGCGTCACACAAGGTCTGTCGCGCAGCGCCTGATACTGGAGTTGCCGGCGCGCCCGCACCCGCACTCTCTCGATATAGGAGGCTTCGAGATCGGGTGACGGGCGAATGTGCACTTCGCCGGTGGTTCCGTCGACGATGACGGCGTCCCCCGAATCGACGAAGCCGATCGCGTTGTTGACTTCACCGACCGCCGCGATGCCAAGCGCGCGGGCGATAATCGCCACATGAGATGTGGGCCCGCCCTCCTCCAGCACAAGGGCGCGCACACGTTTACGGTCATAGTCCAGGAGCGCCGCCGGTCCCATGGAGCGCGCCACGATGATGGCGTTTTCCGGCAGGTGCTCGCGGGCGGGGGCATGGTCGCGGCCGAGCAACTGCCGCATCAGACGGTTTGCGAGGTCGTCGAGATCGTGGAGGCGTTCGCGCAAATAGGGGTCGGTCTGGCGCAGCATGCGGGCGCGCGTGTCGGACTGTACGCGCTCGACCGCGGCCTCCGCGGTGAGGCCGGTCATCACCGCTTCCTCGAGCTTGTGCACCCAGCCGCGGTCATGGGCGAACATGCGATAGGCTTCGAGCACTTCGCGATGCTCGCCGCCTTCGGCGACGTCGCCGTGCTCGAGCATTGCATCGAGATCTGACCGCAACGCTGCGATTGCGGTCTCAAGGCGAGCGCGTTCCTTCGATACGTTGTCGGCGATGAAGTTGGTGATGATGACACGCGGCTCGTGCAGCACCACGTGACCCAGTGCGATGCCCTCATTGAGCGCGGAGCCTTGAAGCCTTAAGGCTCGGCGCACCGCCGGTTCGGCGCCCGGCTGCGCGAGCGCGGCAAGCTCGCCCGAGGCGATCATTTCCGCCAGCACCATCGCGGTGGTCTGGAGCGCCTCGACCTCTTCCTCCGAATAGGTGCGGCGCGCCCGGTTTTGCACGACCAGCACGCCGAGCGTGTTGCCGGCGCGCAAGATCGGCACGCCAAGGAAGGAATGGTAGATTTCTTCGCCGGTTTCCGGCCGGTACGAGAAGGCCGGGTGGGCCTGGGCGTCGGACAGGTTGACGGCGCTGGCTTCGCTCGCCACCAGGCCGACCAACCCTTCGTCGGACCGCATCACGGTCTGGTGGACGGCTTCCCGGTTAAGACCCTCGGTGGCGTAGAGTTCAAGCGTGGCGTCGACCCGCAGCACGTAGACGGAGCACACCTCCGCCACCATGTTGGCGGCAATCAGCACAACGATCTTGTCGAGGCGTTCCTGCGCGCTGACCGGTTCCGCCATCACTTCGCGGAGTCGGCGCAACAATACACGCGGACCGCCTAGCGCGCCGCGCATGGCGTGAGGTCCCTCAGGCCGAGTGTCCAAGCCGGCTTGCCCCTAACCAGGCTCACGTGAACAGGTAATGGCACACGCTCCGGCACAGCGGCGCCGCGTCCGTATGGCTATAGCTAATGAAACGCACAGACCGCAAGATGAAAGGCGATGTTGCGCTGCATTATAACTTAGGATTTATCTAGCCCATACAACGAATGCAAGGTCCGGACCGCCAGTTCCGTGTAGGCGGCATCGATCAGCAGAGAAAACTTGATCTCCGAGGTCGTGATAGCGCGAATATTTATGCCGCGGTCAGCGAGGGACCGAAAGGCCCTGGCGGCAACGCCGGCGTGGCTGCGCATTCCAACCCCGATGACCGAGACTTTCGTGACGTCGGTTGCGCCATCGAGGCGCTCGTAGCCGATCTGCGCCCTCGCGTTGGATATCGTCTCCTTGGCGCGCTCGAAATCGGCAGCCGGCACCGTAAAAGTCAGATCGGTCGTAGCGCCGTCCGCCGACACGTTCTGAACGATCATGTCCACATTGATGTTGGCGTCGGCCAGCGGGCCGAAAATATTGGCCGCGACGCCCGGTTTGTCCGCAACATTGCGGATCGAGATCTGAGCCTCGTCCTTTGAAAACGCGATTCCGGTGACGACGTGCTGTTCCACCAGTTCCTCCTCGTCGCAAATCAAAGTCCCGGGCGGATTCTTGTAAGGATCGATGTCTTCCGGCGCATCGAAGCTCGATCGCACGAATATAGGCACCTGGCGGACCATGCCGAGTTCGACGGAGCGCACCTGAAGCACCTTCGCGCCCTGCGAGGCGAGCTCGAGCATTTCCTCGAACGCGATTCGACCAAGCCGCCGCGCCTTCGGCACGACGCGGGGGTCGGTCGTGTAGACCCCGTCGACGTCAGTGTAGATGTCGCAGCGATCGGCGTCGATGGCGGCCGCAATCGCCACCGCCGAGGTATCGGAGCCGCCGCGGCCCAGGGTCGTGATTCGCCCGGTGTCCTGGTGGATGCCTTGGAAGCCGGAAATGACCGCGACCTCGTTGCATTCACGCAGCCGCCGCATCAGTTCGTCGCCATTTACGCCGAGAATGCGGGCTGAGGCATGGGCGTCGGAGGTGACGATCGGCAGCTGCCAACCCTGCCATGACCGCGCCGCGATCCCGATCCCCTGCAACGCAATAGCAAGCAGGCCCGACGTGACCTGCTCGCCGGATGCCACCACCGCGTCGTATTCTCGGGCATCATGCAGCGCCGAGGCCTCGCGGCACCATTCCACCAGCCGATTGGTGGCCCCCGACATGGCCGAGACCACCACGGCGACCTCGTGACCGGCGTCGACCTCACGCTTGACATGTCGCGCCACGTTGCGGATCCGCTCGATATCGGCCACTGAGGTGCCGCCGAACTTCATGACCAACCGAGCCATTGTGGAACTCAAATTTCTCTGCCAGTGCCAAGGCCGAATGCCTGTCCTGCCTCCCCGCGAGCGGGGGAGGGCAGGGCGGGGCAAAATGGCGCGTATACATAACGATGAGCTCGCAGCGCCGCAACTCGGCACCCTACCCTGCCTGGGACGGCGGGCGTCTCGCCCGCATCTTAACGCGAAGACGCTCAAAAAGAGCGGGCGAGACGCCCGCGGTCCCAGGTAGGGTGGGGGCTCAAGGATGAGGCGAAATCGTTAACATGGCCGCCGAGACGATAAATTCAGACGCCCTTGCCGACGCCACAGTCGATGCCGCCGAGGTCGACCGCTTCTCCCGGCTTGCCGGAGAATGGTGGGACCCTCGCGGAAAGATGGCGGTGCTGCATAAATTCAATCCAGTCCGGCTCGGCTATATTCGCGATGCGGTGTGCCGGCAGTTCGGTCGCAATGCCGGTCATCCGCCTTGCCTCGATGGCATCCGCATTCTCGATATCGGCTGCGGCGGAGGGATTTTGTGCGAGCCGCTGGCGCGGCTCGGCGCCACGGTGGTGGGGGCCGATCCGGCGCCAGACAACATCAAGGCCGCGGCGCTGCACGCGGAGCGTGGCGGCCTTACGATCGACTACCGGGTCACAGCAGCCGAGGCTCTCGCCGGCGCCGGCGAACGCTTTGATGTGGTGTTGGCCATGGAAGTGGTCGAGCACGTCGCCGACGTCGGCCTGTTCGTGCGCTATTGCGCCGGCATGGTCAAGCCCGGCGGGCTGATGATCGCCGCAACCCTCAACCGCACGCTCAAGAGCTTTGCGCTCGCCATTGTTGGCGCCGAATACGTGCTGCGCTGGCTGCCCCGCGGCACCCACCGATGGGAAAAATTCGTCACTCCCGCGGAACTCGAATATGCCATCGGGCAGGCCGGCATGCGGGTCGTCGACGAAACCGGCGTCATCTACAATCCGCTGACCGATCAATGGCGGGTGTCGCCTGACATGGATGTGAACTACATGCTGACGGCCGAAAAGGCCCTGACGGATTGAAAAGTGGCCGATTCGAGCTGGCTTTGGGCCGTATTCACAATCGTCGCGGCGGCCGCCCAAACCGTGCGCAATGCCGCCCAAAGGGAGCTGACCGGCAAGCTCGGCACCGTTGGGGCAACCCTGGTGCGGTTCCTGTTCGGCTGCCCGTTCGCCCTGGTCTTCCTGCTGGCGATGCTCGGGACGGGCGGAACGCTGCCGCGGCCCCCGTTGAGCTTCTGGCCGTGGCTTTTCGACGGCGCGCTGACTCAGATGGCCGCTACGGCCCTTATGCTGGCCGCCATGGAGGAGCGGTCTTTCGTGGTCGCAATTGCGTATATCAAGACCGAGCCCGTGCAGGTGGCGCTGTTCGGCCTCCTGTTTCTCGGTGACGCCGTGACACCGATGATGGCGGCCGCCATCGTGATTGCCACCGCGGGCGTCATCGTGATGTCGACGAAGAGGAGCACCTTGCGCGGCGCATCGGGCGGCGGCTGGCGGCCGACCCTACTCGGTCTCTCGGCAGGCGCATGCTTCGCCCTGTCGGCCATCGGATTTCGCGGCGCTATCCTGAGCCTGCATGACCCAAGCTACGCCATGGCGGCGACTTTTACGGTGGCGGCTGGCCTCATGGTCCAGTCGATGCTGCTGCTGCTCTATCTTGTGCTGCGTGATCGCGCGGTACTGGCGGCGATTTTCGCCGCCTGGCGGCCTTCGGTGTTCGCAGGATTCATGGGGGCGCTCGCCTCGCAATTCTGGTTTCTGGCTTTCGCGCTGGCAACTGCCGCCAACGTGCGAACGCTGGCGCTGGTCGAAGTGCTGTTCGCCCAGGCGATTTCACTTTTCGTGTTCCGGCAGCCCGTGTCGCGCCGGGAAGGCATCGGCATTACGGTGATCGTGATTGGCGTCGTGTTGCTGATCTGGACCTATTGAGGGAACGGGAGAACCTCGTTCCGGACCGATTGTACCCACACCGGCGTCAGCTATCGAGGGAAGTGCCGCCGCGCCGGCCAGCTGTCAGGCGCGGCTCTTCGTGACCCAAAGCTGCCATCGACGGCACGCAACAACGGCGCATGTCCACGGCCAGGCCAAGAACTCCCTTGCTAACTAAGGTGAGCGGCCCTGCGACAAAGCGGATTGTCCCTTCTTGGAGCCATTGCTGTAAAATGGTCTGTTCTTCAGCTGAGATCCTGGGAAGGGAGGGCCTGCCATGAAACGCAAAGGAAAGCTCTCATTCGATCCCAAAGTATTTCTGTCGAAAGTAAACGGGGGGCGAGCCATTTCCGATTATCGGAAGGACCAAATTGTCTACACGCAGGGCGAACCCGCGGATTCTGTTTTTTACATTCATAGTTGGCAAGGTCAAGAACACCGTTGTCTCCGAGCAGGGGAAGGAAGCCGTGGTCGCAGTTCTGGGAACCGGCGATTTCTTTGGGGAAGGGTG
>Ga0257161_1000337_pt1 | contig 12436 bp, 9 predicted proteins | sample NR01A_FD_185954 | JGI IMG/M metagenome (GOLD analysis project Ga0257161, IMG submission 185954) | Soil microbial communities from H.J. Andrews Experimental Forest, Oregon, United States - NR-01-A | ecosystem: Environmental > Terrestrial > Soil > Temperate forest > Bulk soil | place: USA: Oregon... | reverse complement strand
TCATCCCGTGCGAATGAGCTTGCAAAGAAATAAAGGCCCCGAGACGCCGCGCTCAACACGACGCCGCGAAGGATGGACGCTAGATGCTGTTCCGATGTGATCGATCGCCCCTCCATCGTCATGCCCGCGCTTGTCGCGGACATCCACGTTTTTCTTGCCGAGCTTCAGGAAGCAAGGCGTGGATGGCCGGGACAAGCCCGGCCATGACTCCGAAGGAGTGGCTCAACATGACCGGAACCCGCTCCTAATCCGCAATTCATACTCCACCGTCGAAAGCCCGATGCAATGAAAATCGTGATCCCCGACGACTACCAGGACATGGTCCATCGGCTCCCAAGCTATGCGCTGATTCGCCACCACGATGTGGTGCGCTACCGTGAGCCCGCCCGGGACCTCGACCAGCTGGTGGAGCGCCTGCGCGATGCGGATGTCGTGGTGGCGATCCGGGAACGGGTGAATTTCTCCCGTGCGCTGCTATCGCGCCTGCCCGGGCTCAAGCTCCTCGCCCTGGTCGGCCGCAATGCCAGCACCATCGATTTTGCCGCCTGCACGGAGTTCGGCATTCCGGTCTCGACTGGCAAGAGCAATTCCCCGGTCGCGCCCGCGGAGCTGGCGATCGCCCTCATCGTGGCGTCGCGCCGCAACGTCGCGCTCGAAGCCGAACGCATGCGGCGCGGCGAATGGCCCTGCACGCTGTCCCACCGCTTGCGGGGCTCGACGTTGGGGATTTTCGGGCTCGGCGCCATCGGCAGCCTGGTGGCGCAGGCCGGGCGTGGCCTGGGCATGAACGTGCTGGCATTTGGCCAGGAGGGCTCGCGTGCGCACGCCGCCGCGGCCGGCTACGAGGTAGCGGCCGACAAGGCGGAGTTCTTCGCGCGCTCCGACATCCTGTCGCTGCACGTGCGCCTCAAAGCCGACACCCGCGGCATCGTGCGCCCGGACGACCTCGCCCGCATGAAACCGACCGCCCTTATCGTCAACACCGCCCGCGCGGAACTCATCGCGCCGGGGGCGCTGGTCGCGGCCTTGCAGGCCGGTCGGCCCGGCTACGCCGCCATCGACGTTTACGAAGAGGAACCGATCACCCGCGGCAATCATCCGCTCCTGAAAATGCCGAACGCGCTTTGCGTGCCGCATCTCGGTTGGGCCGAGTGGGACAATTTCGATCTCTATTTCGGCGAGGCCTTCGAGCAGATCGTCGCCTACGAGAAAGGCGAGAAGCTGCGGCTCGCGGACCCGGACGTGAAGGCGAGGCGGTGACCTACCTCGTCGCCCGCTCGAACTGCCGCAGCAGCTCATTCCCGCGCGCAACCGCGGAGTCGAGCGCGGCCTTTGCGGATTTCTTGCCCGCAAAGGCCTGTTCGAGCTCGTCCTCGATGGCGTCGCGGATCAGCACGAAGGAGCCGAGCCGCAGCCCCCGCGAATTTTCCGTCGGCGGCTTGTGATTGATCTGTTCGATCGATATCGCGGCGCCGGGATTGCGGTCGTAGAAGCCTTGGGCGCGGGTGAGCTCGTAGGCGGCTTGCGTCGCCGGCAGATAGCCGGTGTTTTGATGCCAGGTGGCCTGGATCTGCGGTTGCGACAGGTAGGCCAAGAACCGCGCCACCGTCTTGTATTCCTGCTCGGGTCGACCGCGTAGCACCCACAGCGTGGCGCCTCCGATGATCGAGTTCTGCGGTGCCGCGGGGACGTCCGGCCAGTAGGGCAGCATGCCGTAGCCGACGCTGAAGCGCCAATTGGCCGCGAAATAGGCGCGCAACGCCGAGGAGCCGATGAAGATGCCGCACTCGCCTGACGGAAAGCGTGGCTGCGCTTCGACCTCCCGGCCGCTGTAAGCGAACAGCTTGGTTTTCTGCCATTCGGCCAGCGCCGCCACATGGCGGATCATGAGCGGGTTGTTGATGGTGAGCTGAACGTCTAAGCCGCCTAGTCCGTTCGCCCTGGTGGCAATCGGTACGTTATGGAAAGCAGAGAAGTTCTCGACGTTGACCCAGGACGGCCAATGGGTGGTGAAGCCGCAGGCGACGCCCGATTGGCGCAGCTTGCGGGCCGCGGCCTCGACCTCGGGCCAAGTCTTCGGTGCCTCCTTGCCGTCGAGCCCTGCGGCACGAAACAGGTCCTTGTTGTAGTAGAGGATCGGGGTCGAGGCATTGAACGGGAACGACAGCAGATTGCCCGCCATATCCGCATAATAGCCCGATATGGCCGGCAGGAAGGCGTCGCGATCGAACGCGATTCCCTGGTGGCGCATCAGCTCGAACACCGGATAGACCGCGCCCCTCGCCGCCATCATGGTAGCGGTCGCGACCTCGTTTACCTGCACGATGGCCGGCTGGGAATGGGTGCGCACCGCGAAGATCGCCGACGTGACGGTTTCCGTATAGCTGCCCTTGGCAGTGGCGACGATCCGGTCGTCGGGCTGCGACCGGTTGAAATCGGCCACCAACCGGTCGAGCGCGTCGCGAAGCTCGCCGGTCATGGCGTGCCAGAATTCCGCCTTGGTTTCGGCCCAGGCGGGGGGTGGAGACAGCGTCAGCAATATCCACGCGACAAGCGCACCGGCGAGCGCCGCGTCGTGCCGTGCCGCGAGGGGTCCTGGATTGGGCTTCGCCGGATCGCATCCGGCCTCAAGCTTCAAATCCATGGTAAAATTCAGCTCTGTTCGGTAAAACGGCTGCAATCAGTTTTGCACAGTTTCGATATTTCGTCGAACGAACGTTTCCTCCGCTGATCGAGACTACAAGAAGATGTCCAAATCCAGCCATTCCGAAGCGAAACGCCTGCTGCTGATCGTCGCTTTCGTCCTCCTGGTTGCCACAACCGCTCGGGCGCGGGAATTCCGGGCTGCCGACACGCAGAGCGAGGACTATCCGACCGTCCGCGCCGTCGTGAAGATGGGAGAGCTGATCGAGGCGCGCACCGGCGGGCGGCATCGCATCCGAGTGTTCCATACCCGCCAGCTCGGCGAGGAAAAGGAGACGATCGAACAAACCCGTGTTGGTGCGATCGACATCAACCGTATCAATGTGAGTCCACTCGGTTCGCTCGTCCCGGTTGCCGACGTATTGGCGCTGCCGTTCCTGTTCCGCTCCATCGACCACCTTCACCAAGTGCTTGACGGGCCGATCGGTGAGGAAATCCTCGCGAGCCTCGAGCACTACGGGCTGATTGGCCTGACCTTCTACGATTCAGGCGCTCGCTCCATTTACAATAGTAAGCTGGCGATCCGCACGCTGGCCGATCTCAAAGGATTGCGTATCCGGGTCCAGCAGTCGGCCCTGATGGTTGACATGATCCGGGCACTTGGCGCAGTGCCGCTCGAGTTGCCTTATGGCCAGGTCGAGACCGGACTCACCGCCCATATCGTCGATGGCGCGGAAAACAATTTGCCATCCTACGTCACCACCAATCACTACAAGGCGGCGCCATTTTACACGCTCACTGAGCACACCATGTCGCCTGAGGTATTGGTGATGTCGCTGCGGGCCTGGCAGAGTCTGTCCGACGAAGACAAGGCGATCTTCCGCACGGCCGCGCGAGAATCGAATGTCTTCATGCGCGCGCAATGGAATTCGCTCGAGGCCGAGTCGCGTCGGAAGGCGCAGGAGGCCGGTGTCGTCATTGTTTCGGATGTCGATCGCAAGCCGTTCGAGGACACCATGGCGGACGTCTACCACAAAGCTGCTGCGAATCCGGCGATCGCCCCACTCCTCGACCGTATTCGTCAAGTGAAATGACAACGTAAGACGAGCCCTGCTTGATTGCACTCGACCACCAACCTGCATTTGTGTCCGACGACGAGCCGGCTGGCGCTTCGCGGGTGGGCGTTGAGCGTTTGGTGCGCGCTTTGCCGATCCGTTGGCGCATCGTCTCCATCGCGGTCCTCAACGGCCTTGTGGTTGTCATCCTGGCCGGCCTGATCTGGAGCGGCGCCAAGGTGCTGAGCACCGCCTGGGATGAAGTGCGTCGCGTGCGCGAATCCGACACGCTTCTCGCGCTGCTCGGTACCGAAGCCGGGCGGCTCCAGAGCCTGATCCACCAATACATCAACGAGCAGAGGCCCGAGACCTTCGCGGAAATCCTGCTGCTGCGCGAAGCCGTGCTCGGCACCTTGAAGACGCGCGGCGCCAAGGACCCCATGCTGTCCAGCGCCGTGCCGGAGCTCACCGGAATCACCGAGCGCTTTCTCGGCGCCTTCGGAGACCTGCGGGCGCTGCAATCGACCATCACGCGCAGCTATGAGGATGAGGTACTCAAACCGGCGAAGCAGATGGCCGGCCTCTATGCCATCATCGAGAGCGCGACGGGCGCCAAGGACGCCTTGATCGCGCCGGCGTTCGGAAAATCGCGCGAGAACTTCGCCGCGATGCTGGTCGCGGCCAACGCGTATTATCTGTCGCTTGCGTCCGACGCCGCCGAGGAGGCTCGAACCAACATTCGGCGTATCGAGGACGCCATCCCGGTGATGGTTGACCTCGCCGATAATGATCTGCAGCGCTCCGCCCTCGACGCGTTGAAGCAACAAGCGACAGTTCTGCGCAGTGGTCTTGACAATCTGGCCGACCTGTTCGGCAAGCGCGCCGGCCTGTTACGCACCGAGATCGATGGCAACCAGGCCGCCATGATCACGGCGATCGATAACCTGTCGACCGAGATGCGCCGGCGGGAGCAGGATGCGCAGACCAAGTTCGATCAGAGCCTCGACAACATCCATCGTGTGGTGGTGGACGTCGCGGCTTTGTTCCTCTCCGTCATGTTGATCGGCAGCGTCCTGGTGGCCCAAAGCATCCGGCTGCCGCTGCGGCGGCTGATGGCGGCAATGCGCGCGATCACGCTCGGCCGCTACGACCGGCCGATCCACGGCACGTCGGCCCGCGACGAGATCGGCGACATGGCGCGTGCCGTCGAGGTCTTCCGCGAAAATGCGATTGCCAAGGATCAAGCCGAGGCAGATCTGCGGGCCTCCAAGGAGCATGCCGAACAGGCGCTGGCGGAGTTGCGCGATGCCCAGAAGAACCTGATTCAGGCCGAGAAGCTTGCGGCGCTCGGCGGTCTCGTCGCCGGCATCGCCCATGAGATCAACAATCCAGTCGGCATCAGCCTCACGGTCGCATCGAGCTTCGCGCGACGATGCGAAACGTTCGCCGCGGAACTGCGAGCCCCGCCGCTGCGTCGCTCCAGTCTCGAAGAATTTGTAGCAACGAGTCATGCCGCCGCGGATCAACTTGTTGCCAATTTGCAACGCGCCGGCGAATTGATCCAATCTTTCAAGCAGGTTGCGGTGGACCGCAGCCATACGGAGCGCCGCCAATTCGATCTCGCCGAGGCGACCGATCAGATCATCGCCAGCCTGCGCCCGGTGCTCAAGAGGCTGCCGCTGTCGCTGGTGGTGGAGGTGCCACCGGGGATCGCGATGAACAGCTATCCGGGCTCCTACGGCCAGGTGCTGACCAACCTGTTTCTCAATGTGGTGGTCCACGCGTATCCAGACGGTCGGGCCGGGACGCTGTCGGTTAGCGCACGGGCGGTCGGCCGCAATGACGTCGAGATTACGATCGCGGACGACGGCGTCGGCATGGCCGAGGACGTCCGGATCCGCGCCTTTGACCCATTCTTCACCACACGGCGCGATCATGGCGGCACCGGGCTCGGCCTGCACATCATCTTCAACATCGTCACCCAGAGCCTCGGCGGGCGTCTCGCCATGGATTCGGCGCTTGGACGCGGCACAACCTTCCGCATCAGAATTCCAAGGCATGCCCGCGTCACCGCGACTGCCGCAGCGACGGAATGACAAATTGGCCGATCAGGACGAATTCCTTCAGATCATCGAAGACGAGGTCCCACTGTCGGAAGCGGGACTGCGGTGGAAAATCGCCGTGATCGACGACGATCCCGCGGTCCATGACGGCACTCGCTTCGCGCTCTCCGACTATCAGCTCAATAGTCAGCCGCTCGATATTCTGTCGGCGTCGTCTGCCGCTGAAGGACGCGAATTGCTGGCACGACATCCGGACGTTGCGGCGGTGCTGCTCGACGTCATCATGGAGACCGACAGCGCTGGTCTCGATCTCGTTCATCATATTCGCAACACGCTCAAGAACGAGACCGTTCGCATCATCCTGCGTACCGGCCAGCCCGGCCAGGCGCCGGAGCGGCGCATCGTCGTCGATTATGACATCAACGACTACAAGGCGAAGACCGAGCTCACTGCCGACAAGCTGTTTACCTCTTTGACCGCGGCACTGCGCAGCTACCAGCAGCTCCAGCGCATGGCCGAGACACGGCGCGGCCTTGAAATCATCATCGATGCAGCGTCGACCCTATACGATTTCAAATCGATGCAGCGCCTTGCCGAAGGCGTTCTGACCCAGATTGCGTCGCTCTTGAACGTCGATTGCGCCGGCATCTTGGTGCTGCGCGACAGCGCCAAAACCAACGACAGCTTTTCCGTGCTGGCGGGATCCGGTTGCTACAGCCGGCTCATCGGAGCGGCGGGCACGCTTGATTCGGAGTTGCACGAGGTGGTCCGCGAGGCGTTCCGCCGCCGCGATCATCAGTTCCTGGCGCGACGCTCAGTGCTCTATGTCAGGACCGGCAGCGATCGTGAGTTGGTCGTGCTGCTCGAGTCGAGCAAGCACCTCTCCGATACCGACCGCGCACTCATCCAGATTTTCGGTAGCCGGCTCTCGGTGGCGTTCGACAATGTCATTCTCTACGAGCAACTCCAGCAGGCCAACGCCAATCTCGAGGACCGGGTGCGGCAGCGTACGCGCGAGCTCCTGCAGGCCAATACCCGCCTCTCCGCCCAGTGGATGAGGCTGCAGCGTGCCAACGCCTTCAAGAGCGAGGTGCTGGGTACAGTCGCCCACGACCTGAAGAACCCGCTCGGCGTCATTCTCGGGCGCACCGAAATGCTGACCGAAATGGTAAGCGCCGCTGCGTCGCCAGTCGACAACGTCAAGGCCCAGATCGTCCATATCCGCTCGGCGGCCCACCGGGTGACGGAAATCATCGACTCATTGATCTCGGACGCCATGGCGGACGCCCACGACATCACCATCAGGCGGGAACAGGTCGATCTCGTGGAGCTGTTGCGCGACCTCGTCGATGCGAGCCAACCGCTTGCGGCGCGAAAGGATCAGACAATCACGCTCACGGCGCCGGCCGCAATCGACTCGCTGTGCGATTCCGACCGTATTCGCGAGGCGATCGACAACGTGCTGAGCAATGCCATCAAATACAGCCCGATCGGAGGCCGTATTGAAGTCGGCGTCGACCGTCGTGGCGAGTCTGCCGTCATCCGGATCAGCGATGAAGGGCCGGGCCTGTCGCCCGAGGACACCGCACGCCTGTTCGGACGGTTTCAGCGCCTTTCCGCCAAGCCGACCGGCGGCGAGACGTCGACCGGTCTGGGCCTGTCGATCGTGAAGCGGATCATCGACCTGCACGGTGGCACTGTCGCGGCGGAAACCACTGGCCCGTCCGGCACCACATTCATGATTGCGATTCCGTCCGCATGAGTCGCGCCCGGCACATCGTGGTGGTGGACGACGAGGCCGCGGCGCGCGACATGGTCGGCGATTATCTGCGGATGCACGGATTTGCGGTGTCGCTCTGCGATGGTGGCACGAGCTTGCGTGCCGAGATCGCCAAGCAGCGGCCCGACCTGATCGTGCTCGATCTCAACATGCCGCTGGAGGACGGCCTCTCCATCATCCGTGACCTCAAGCAGAAGTCGGACATTCCGGTCATCATGCTGACCGCGACCGCGAGCCCGATCGACCGGGTGGTTGGCCTCGAACTCGGGGCGGACGACTACGTCGCCAAACCTTGCGAATTACGCGAATTGCTGGCGCGTATCCGCTCGGTGCTGCGCCGTGCCGCCCCGCCGGCCGCCGCGGCCGCAGCGCCGACCAGGAACGTGGTACGTTTCGGCACCAAGTGGCTTGACTTGGACGTACGCTTGCTGCGCGACGAGGAGGATAACGAGCATCCGCTGACTGCGTCGGAATTTAGCCTGTTGAAGGCGTTCGCCGAAAACCCGAAGCGGGTTCTCACCCGCGAACGTCTGCTCGAACTCGCCAATGCGCGCGACGCTGAGGCTTTCGACCGGGCTGTCGACATCAGGATCATGCGCATTCGGCGTAAGATCGAGCCCGACCCGGCCCACCCCAGCGTCATACGCACCGTAAGGGGGGGCGGATATCTGTTCTCCCCGACCGGCGAAAAACCGTAGACGTCTCCTCCGATCATATTTCGTCAACCGCAAAGTCACGCGCCGCCGATTGTTTCGTTGCTGCTACGCGAACGAAACAATCCGGTGAGGCCGAGAAACCATTTTTCCTGCGCTACGTAGATGAGGTGAAACAGCCCGTCGGTAATGACTTGCGGCCCACGGTGTCATGCAGCCGTGCGCAGGAGGCCAACATGCAAACCGGATCACCGGTGCCCAAGTCCGCCGCCGGGTCAGGCTTGGTCGGCGCGACGACCGATGAAGCCCTGATCGCGGCGATTGCGGCTGACGACCAGCGTGCCATGCGGACCCTCTACAATCGTCACCGCGTTCGCGTTTTCCGCTTCGCCATCCGGCTCGTGGGCGATGCCGCTTCCGCCGAGGACGTCGTCAGCGAAGCCTTCATCGAGGTGTGGCGCCAGGCCGACCGCTTCGAGCGGCGCTCCTCGGTTTCGACCTGGATCATGTCGATCGCGCGCTTCAAGGCACTGTCCGTGCGCCGTCGTCGCCAGGAGGTTGATCTCGACGAGAAGCTGGCGGAAACGATTGCCGATCAGTCCTCCACCCCGGAACAGGCCGTCCTGGAGATGGATCGCAGCGCTCAACTCCGCGCGTGCCTGACACAGCTCTCGCCTGATCACCGCGAGATCGTCGACCTTGTTTACTACCACGACAAGACAATCGAAGAGGTCGCCGAGATTGTCGGGGTGCCGAAGAATACGGTCAAAACGCGGATGTTTTACGCCCGCAAGCGGCTTGCCCAGCTGCTGGCCCGGTGTTGCGACTTCGAGCATCTCGCCGCCAAGGCGGTCTGATGCCGCATTGCGTAGTCCGCCAAGTTGCCATCGCGGCGGAAGCCGCCCGAGCCAAGCGTTTGATGGTTGTCGGGCGTTTTGTCTGCCATTGGCCGCCCTGCGCCCACGAAAATCGCCGGCGCTCGTCCTTGACAGCGCGCGAAGCAGGGGCCATCGCTTCGGCGACTGGCAGTCCGGTTCCAGGCTGAACCGAGCACATGCCAGGATTGGGAGGGCAACATGATGTACCGTTTCAAGGGGGCTTCCGTCAGCGCGGCGGCGCTGTCAGTCGCCATGATTACTTTTGGGAGCGCGCAGGAAATCAAGCCGGCGACCGGCGAAGCCACGAAGGCTGTCAACGTCACGCCGGTCACCCAGAGCATGCTTGACCGCGCAGCCGGCGATGCCAGCAACTTCCTGCATACCAACGGCGACTATGGCCAGCAGCGTTTCTATCCCAACAAGCAGATCAACACCAGCAACGTGAAGCGGTTGCATCCCGCCTGGATTTTCCAGACCGAAGTGAAAGAATCGATGGAGACGTCGCCGATCGTCGTCAACGGTGTCATGTATGTGACGACGTCGTTCAGCCACGTCTATGCGCTCGATGCCAAGACCGGGGAGGAACTCTGGCACTACAAGCATGCCATGGGTCCGGTCACCACCTATTGCTGCGGCCCCAACAATCGCGGCGTCGAGGTGTTCGAGGACAAGGTCTTTGTTGCGACGCTTGATGCCAAGCTCGTCGCCCTCGATGCCAAGACCGGCAAGATCGTGTGGCAGTCGACCATCGCGGACCCGGAAATGGGCTACAGCGAAACCATGGCGCCGACCGTCGTCAAGGGCAAAGTCCTGGTCGGCACCAATGGCGGCGAATACGGCATCCGGGGTTTCGTCAAGGCGTACGACGCCAAGGACGGCAACCTCATCTGGAGCTTCGACACGACGCCGGAAAACTCCGTCGGCGTGTGGGCCGAGAAGGACGCCACCGGCCGCGACATGCACCGCAATATCGCGGCCGAAAAGGAACAGCTCGCCAAGGCCGGGGATCCCTACAAGACGCTGGGCGGCGGCGTATGGCAGAACCCGGCGGTCGATCTCGCCACCAACCGCATCTATTTCGTGGTCGGCAATCCGTCGCCCGACCTCGATGGCGCGCTGCGTCCGGGCGACAACCTCTACACCGACTCGCTCGTCGCGCTTGATCTCGACACCGGGAAATACGTGTGCCACTTCCAGTACATCGCCCACGATGTGTGGGATCTGGATGCGGTCAGTCCGACGGTTCTGGTCAACGTCAAGGATAACAACGGCAAGGTCATTCCGGGCGTGATCCATGCCGGTAAGACCGGCCACGTCTATGTGCACGACCGCAAGGACTGCAGCCTGATCCGTTTTTCTCAAGCCATGGTTCCCCAGGAGAACATGTGGACCCTGCCGACTCCGGAGGGCGCCCGCATGCTGCCGGGTGCCAATGGCGGGGTCGAATGGTCGCCGATCGCGGTCGATCCCGGCCTCGGTGTGTCCTACGCCATCAACCTGCATCAGCCGATGACCTATCATGTGGAAAGCTCGCCCTATCCGCAGGGTAAGCTGTGGCTCGGCGGCGCCTTCAAGGTCATCCCGTCCGAGCAGCAATCCGGCAACATCACGGCCGTCGACTACAACACCGGCAAGATTCGCTGGCAGGTGAAAACGCCGCAGCCGATGATCGGCGGCATTCTGGCGACAGCCGGCGGCCTGGTGTTTGCGGGCGAAGGCAATGGGCGCTTTCGCGCTTATGACTCAAAGAGTGGCAAGGTGTTGTGGACCTTCAACGCCGGCGCCGGCGTGAACGCGCCGCCATCCTCCTACGCGGTCGATGGCAAGCAATACGTCGTCGTTGCGGCGGGCGGCAATGTCCAGATCGACTTCAAGCGCGGCAACAACATCATCGCTTTCACGGTGGAATGATTTTGGCTCGTTCGATGAGATCGGCGCTGCGCGTAGGGTGGGCAAAGCGGAGCGTGCCCACCGTTACGGCAGGGTCCGGGTGGGCACGCTTCGCTTTGCCCACCCTACAAATGCTCGCGGTCCTGTTGGCGGCGGTTCCACTCGCCGCCGCCCAATCGATCGAAGACAAGGCGCAGGCCTGCGCCGCTTGCCACGGCGACGCCGGCATTCCGCCCGACAAATCGTGGCCGGTGATCTGGGGCCAACATCAGGGCTACCTCTATCTACAGCTGCGCGACTTCAAGAGCGGCGCTCGCAAGAACGACGTGATGGGGCCGATCGCCCAGCCCATGGAGCGCGACGACATGCTGGCGCTCGCGCTGTACTTTTCGCAGAAAGCCTGGCCCAATCTGCGCCAACCCCGTGCCCCTGAGACGGTGGCGGCGCAGGCCGTGCGCACCAACGGATCGGTCGGCTGCACCGGCTGCCACCAAGCCGGATACCTGGGCGAAGGAACCCAGCCGCGCCTGGCCGGACAGAGCGCGGATTACCTCTTGAAAAGCATGATGGATTTCCGCACCCGCGCGCGCGGCAACAATCCCGGCATGTCGGACCTCATGAACGCGACGTCCGAAGACGATATCAAGGCCCTCGCGCAGTATCTGGCGGGGCTGTAGACACGTCTGAGCGATCGGCGAGCTTTTCGCGCACCGCAGCGCTGCCCGCAAGATCGCGGGCGGTCCTGCCGGTTTTGTCGCGGAGATCGCGGTCAGCGCCGCGCATCACCAGTGTCTCCACCACGACAGCATCTCCGCGCTCGGCCGCGATCATCAGGGCGGTACGACCGCGATTATCGGCGGCATCAATGGCGGCGCCGCGCTCGATCAGGAGTTCAACGACCGTAACGGCAGCCGCCGCGCCGACGCCATCCTCGTGGCCGGCCGCCCACATCAGCGCCGTCAGATCATTACCGTAGCGGGCCTTGGGGTCGACACCGGCATCGAGCAGGCGACGTACAACGAGTTGGAAACCGCGCGCAGCTGCGTAGACGATAGGGGTCTTCCCGGTTGCATCCACACGATCCGGATTGGCGCCGCGAGCGAGCAGTTGTTCGACGATGCGGTCGTTGCCCCGAAAGGCGGCAGCGGCGAGCGGGGACACGCTGCTGCGTCCCGCCAGATTGGGATCGGCGCCGCGGGAGAGCAGCGCCGCCACGGTGGCGGGCCGTTCAGCTTCAGCTGCCGCATAGAGCGCGGTCGCGCCGTTGAGATCGCGCGCGTCGATCGGCGAGCCCTCGGCGATAAACCGCTCGAGCAGCGCCACATGTCCGCCACGTGCCGCATGAGCGAGCGGCATCGCGCCCGCCCGGTCGCGCGCCTGCAACGACGCTCCGGCCGCAACCAAGCGCCGCGCCAGGGCGCCGCAATCCTTCGCCGCCGAAGCAAACAGTAATGCGTTGAGTTGAATCGAGGTG
>Ga0257161_1000336_pt1 | contig 12437 bp, 8 predicted proteins | sample NR01A_FD_185954 | JGI IMG/M metagenome (GOLD analysis project Ga0257161, IMG submission 185954) | Soil microbial communities from H.J. Andrews Experimental Forest, Oregon, United States - NR-01-A | ecosystem: Environmental > Terrestrial > Soil > Temperate forest > Bulk soil | place: USA: Oregon... | reverse complement strand
CAAACGCTTGGCAGACCTCGGATACGCCGTCGAACTCAAGCCGCTCGCCGCCTGAGCCGCGCTTGTGGCACCGCCAGCAAGAGGAGTTTGTGGCACGGTCCGAGCAAGTTAGTTTCTTGCTAGGGAAATGGGCCCGGCGGCGCGACGGTCTGCGTGCGGCCATCAGCCCTCACTCGGCCCCCGCCTTGCGCGTCGCCGCCGCGATTGCGGCCCAGACTCGCGCCGGGGTGGCCGGCATGTCCATATGCTCGATGCCGTGCACCGACAAAGCATCGACGACTGCGTTCGTGATGGCAGCGAGCGCCGGCGTAATGCCGGCTTCGCCACCGCCTTTGACCCGCAGCGGATTGCCCTTGGTCGGGTCCTCCGCGAGCTCGACCGTGAAGCTCGGCATCATGTCGGCGCGCGGCATGGCGTAGTCCATGAAGCTGCCGGTCAGCACCTGTGCGGACGACCGCTCGTGGGCGACGCATTCCGACAACGCCTGCCCGGCGCCCTGGGCGATGCCTCCATGAACCTGGCCGTGGACGATCAGCGGATTGATCGGCTGGCCGCAGTCGTCGACCGACGAGTAGCGCCTGATCGCCACGGCGCCGGTCTCGCGATCGATCTCGACCTCGCAGACCGCCGCACCTGTCGGATAGGCCGGGATGCGTCCGGTGAAACGCGCCTCGCTCGTCAGCGGCGCGCGCAGTTTCGCCTCCAGCGCGGGGTCCGTCGCGACCGCCTCCGCAATGTCGAAGACGTCGAGCCTTCGGTTGGAGCGCGGTGATTCAAAAAAGCCGCCGTCGAAGCTCACATCTTTTTCGGCGCACCCGACTAGCTCCGCGAAAACCCGGCGCGCCTGGTCGATGATGCGGTCTGACGCCTCGAGGAGCAGCGTGCCGGCAAGCCGCATGGAACGGTCCGAATGGGTGCCGCTGCCGGCCGGCACGACGGCGGTGTCGCCGGTCACGAGCTTGACCTCTTCGGGGATGATGCCGAGGCGATCGGCCAGCACTTGCGCGAAGGTCGTCTCATGGCCCTGCCCGCTCGACTGGGTGCCGGCGACCGCTTCGACCTGACGGCCCGCATGGACCGTCACGCGAACATATTCGCTCGGATGTCCGACCGGAGATTCCACATAGTTGGCAACGCCGATGCCGGCGAGCTTGCCGTGCTTCTTCGCCTCGCGGCGGCGTGCCGGGAAGCCCTTCCAGTCGGCGAGATTGAGCGCGCCATCCATGTTGGCGCGGAAATTTCCGCTGTCGTAGATGAGGCCGGTCGCCGACGTGTAGGGAAGCTGCGCGCGGCGGATCAGATTGCGCCGCCGCAACGCGATGCGGTCCATGCGCAGCCGGCGCGCCGCGATGTCGAGGAGCCGTTCGATGACGAAAGTGGCTTCCGGGCGGCCGGCGCCCCGAAACGGCGCCGTCGGCACCGTGTTGGTGAGGGCGCCGCGGATCGCGACCGTCGCGACGGGGATGTCGTAGACGGTCGGGGTGACCCGATAGGCGTTGGACAGCGGAACATAACTCACCGGATGAGCGCCGATGTTTGCCGTCATCGCGATGGCGAGGGCGAGGATTTTTCCGTCGGCTGCCAGCGCAAGGCGCCCGCCCGTGACCATATCGCGGCCCTGGTAGTCGGTGAGGAAGGCCTGGGTGCGGTCTCCCGTCCATTTCACCGGGCGCCCGACGTGGCGCGCCGCCCAGGTGATCATCACCTGCTCTGGGTAGACATTGTTGAGAAGCCCGAAAGCGCCGCCGACATCATGGGTGACGGCACGCACCGCGTCGGGCGCAACGCCGAGACAGGCCGCGATCGTGTTCTTGACCCGCACCGCCCCCTGGCTGCCGGTCAGCACCGTGTAGACGCCTTGCGCCGCGTCGTATGCGCCAATCGCCGCGCGCGGTTCCATGTGGGCGGACGCGATGCGCTGATTGCGGAAGACCTGGGCGATGACGAGATGCGCCGCCGCAAACGCGGCCTCCGCGGCGGCCTGATCCCCGAACGCCGTGTCGATGGCAAGATTGCCGGCCACCTCCTCGTGCAGCAGCGGCGCTCCGGGCTTAAGCGCCGCGAGGGCGTCGGTCACCGCCGGCAGCATGTCATACGCAACGATGACGCTCTCGGCCGCATCCTGCGCGGCGGATGGCGTCTCGGCGATCACCAGAGCGACCGGCTCGCCGACAAATCGCACGCGCTCCGCAGCGAGCGGCGGATGCGCCGTCTCGAACGGCGTCTGCCGCTCCGGCCCGGTGAAAGCCTTCACCTTCACGTCGTAGGTGCCGGCCGGATTGGCCATGTGGACGACGCCGCGTCCGCCTGCGGCGGCGTAGTCTTTCGCGGTGAAGACGGCGATGACGCCCGGGAGCTTGGCGGCCGCATCGGCGTCGATCGACATGATCCGAGCATGCGCGTGGGGCGACCGCACAAAAGCCGCATAGGCCTGGCGGTCGAAGGCAAAATCGTCGGTGAAGCGCCCACGGCCGGCGACGAGTCGCACGTCCTCGAAGCGCGGCAGGGGCCGGCCGACATAGGGTTCGCGCGCTGTGTTCTTGGCCATAGTGGTGGGTTGACTTTTCCGCTGCGGCTTATGCTGTTACGTGCCCGAACGAGAACGCGATCGCAACGGATATCGCAGCATGACGAGCCCCAACAGCCACCGGCCACCATGGCGGGTGGAAGACGAACAGCTCTTGCGTGGCCAAGGTCGATTTATCGACGATGCGCCGCTGCCGGGCCAAGTCTACGGCTGCTTCGTGCGGTCGACCCATGTCCATGGCAAAATCCGCAGCATTGATATCGCGGCTGCCCGCGATGCCGATGGCGTGTTGGCGGTGCTGACAGGCGCGGACATGAAAGCTGCCGGCGTCGGCGCCATCTTGCGTCATCCTCCGATGACTGGCCGCAACGGTGCGGCGCTGATCGAGCCCGCCCGCCCGGCGCTCGTCGCCGATCGAGTCATGCATGTCGGCGAACCGGTGGCGCTGGTGGTGGCGACCTCTGCGGCGCAGGCCCAGGATGCGGCCGAGCGCGTCAACGTCGACTACGAGGAACTCAGGCCCGTCCTCGATGCACGTCAGGCGATAGCGCCAGGCGCACCGCTGTTGTGGCCGCAGGCGCCCGGAAACCTCGCCATAGACTGGCAGTCCCCGCCATCCGCTGGCGGCGCCAACGAAAAGGAGGTGGCGGAGATCATCGCGGCGGCGCCCCACGTGGCGCGCGTCTCGCACCTCAACCAGCGCATCGCAGCCGCCACCATGGAGCCGCGCGGCGGGACCGCGAGCTATGATGCGGCGACCGGCAACTACACCATGCGGGTCTGCTCACAGAGCGCGATCGTGCTGCGCGATGGGCTCGCTGCGGCCATGGGGATCGAGCCGGGCAAGCTGCGTGTTGTGACCGAGGACATAGGCGGCGCCTTCGGGATGAAGACGCCGGTCTATCCTGAATATCCGGCGCTGCTGGTCGCCGCGAGGAAGCTTGGCCGGCCGGTTCATTGGATGGCGAGCCGCGCTGAATCCTTCCTCACCGACAACCAGGCCCGCGATATGTTCGCCGACGGCGAGCTGGCGCTCGACGAAAACGGGAAATTCCTGGCGCTGCGGCTCTCGTGCGTGGTCAATCTCGGCGCCTACGTGGGCTCGGTCGGCGTTCATCTCGCCACCAACAATTTCGCGCGCTGTCTCCCGGCCATGTACCGGATTCCTGCAATCGATGTGAGGGTGCGCTGCGCCTTCACCAATACCGTGCCGACCGCGCCCTATCGTGGCGCCGGCCGCCCGGAAGCGAATTATCTGATCGAGCGCCTTGTGGACGAAGCGGCGCGGATCACCGGCATTGCGCCGGAAAAAATCCGCCGGCGCAATCTCATTCCGCCGTCCGCGATGCCCTATCGCACGCCGGTCGGGACAACTTATGACAGCGGCGATTTCCCGGCCGTATTTGACAAGGCATTTGCGCTTGCGGCCCACGCGGATTTTCCCAAGCGCCGCCGCGAGGCGGCCAAACGCGGCAAGCTTCGCGGCATTGGCATATCGTGCTTTCTAGAGCATGCGGGTGGGGTACCGACGGAAGGCGCGGCCTTGGTTTTCCCGGGCGACGGCGTGGTGGAGCTTTGGCTCGGCTCCCAGTCCACCGGCCAGGCTCACGCGAGCGTATTTCCGCGCGTCGCAGCGCTTGCGCTCGGCATTCCGGTCGACCGCGTGAGGATGCGCCAGGGCGACAGCAGCCTCGGCATTGCGAGCGCATCGACGGTGGCGTCGCGCTCCACCATCACGGCCGGCACCGCGATCGTGCGCGCTGCCGAGACCGTGATCCGCAAAGGCCAGAAGCTCGCGGCCGACGCGCTCGAAGCCGCCGAAGCCGACATCGTGTACCAGGAGGGCGCATTTATCGTCACCGGCACCGACCGGCGCATCGGCCTGTTCGATCTTGCGGCACGCGCCAGGGATCGCCGGCAAAGCGGCGAAATCGCCGAGGACCTCGACACCAGGCTCACGGCCAATACGCCCCAGACCTTTCCGAACGGCGTCCATATCGCGGAAGTCGAGGTCGATCCGGAAACCGGCGCCACGGAGCTCGTTCGCTATACGGCGGTCGACGACTGCGGCAACGTGCTCGATCACATGGTCGTCGAGGGCCAGGTTCACGGCGCCATCGTTCAGGGGATAGGCCAGGTTCTGCTGGAGCATCTGGTCTATGACAGGGCGGGCCAAATCGTCACCGGTTCGTTCATGGACTACGCGATGCCGCGCGCCGCCGACGTTCCGCCGCTGACGGCCGCCGAACACGGCGTGCCGGCGACCACCAACCCTCTCGGCGTCAAGGGCGTCGGCGAGGCGGGCACCACCGGCGCGCTCGCCGCCATCATGAACGCGCTCGCCGATGCGGTGCCGGGCACGGCCCATATGGACATGCCGGCGACCCCGGAGAAGGTCTGGGCGGCTTGTCGGGGCGGGTTCGGATAAACTTCGGCGCCGCGCTCGGTCTACGGGTGGAGGTCTCGCTCGGGTACACGGGGAGGCCACGCCCGCAGGGTAGAACGCCAACGTTCGGCGCTGAGAGCATCTCGCCCGGCGGCCGTGATCCGCACCTTGCCGACATCGACCAGCCTGCCGCCAGCGCGGATCTTCTCACGCGTCAGCGTCGCAAATCCACGCTTGGCCAGCCCGGCGATCATGCTGATACAGAATCCGTGCGCCATGAGCGCCGCTTGCGAGGCCCCATCAAGGCCCACACTCGTGAGCACAGCCAACGCGCGGCGTTGCTCGGCTGTCAGGCTCATCGCTGCATCCCTCTGCATCTGACATGCTGCCGTTGCCGCGATGAGGCGGCCTTAATTGTCGGCGAGCCGCATCGCTCGAAGTGTTGCCGCGCGGATTGCAGCGTTCCGCGACACGAACAATCTTCCGACACTGCAACGGCGACCAGTTAATACCCGCCGCTCCGATTGGTGCGGCGGGGTCACTTGAGTCTCAACCAGTCAAATCCCTGGTTTTTGCCAGCCGCCGCATTTCAGGTCAGCTGCAGACCCACACCCAGGTGAAGCCGGTCCAAACCCAGTGCCAGTAGCAGAACTGCGCATTGGCGACAGCGGCCGTACCCAAGAGGGAAGCGGCTGCGATGGTCGAGATGATGATCTTACGCATGGTCTTTTCTCCTCGAAACATTGTGCGCGGATTGGCGCATTGGACTGAGGCAGACTACGTTCTCGCCGTCATCGACTCGTGGGTAACGGCGTGATAAATTCGTGAAAACGGGCTGATCTGCGCTGTGGGGGCAACGCGGGATGGCATGGAGCGGCTATACCTTCGGCTTTTCGGGACCTTCCAGTTCGAGAGCGAAGGTGGAAGGGTCTTTTCATTACCGACCAAAAAGACAAAGGCGCTGCTGGCGTATCTGGCCTATTACGCCGGACAACCGCACGAACGGGCCAAACTTGCCGCCCTGCTTTGGGAAGACAGTGGAGAGATGCAGGCGCGGGAGAGCTTGCGCCAATCGCTTAGTCTGCTGCGGAAAGCTCTGTCGCCTCGTCACGCGTACGCCCTGATTGCCCGCAGCGATACGGTCGAACTCAAATCCGGAGCACTTCTAGTCGACGCCATTGAGTTCGAGCGCCTCGTCGCGAGCGCCGAGATAGCTACGCTTGGTCAGGCCGTACAGCTCTATCAAGGCAAGTTTCTCGAAGGCTTTGATCTGCGCGCGTCCGAGTTCGAAGGCTGGGTGTCATCGGTTCGCCAGCAGCTCAACGAGAAGGCCATTGGCGCGCTGAGCAAATTGCTCTCTCACGACATTGGCGCCGGCAACGTCGAGCGCGGCATCACCATCGCCACGCGGCTCTTGTCCCTCGATCCGCTTCAGGAAAGTGCGCATCGGTCCTTGATGAAGCTCTACAGCATGCAGGGCAGGCACGCGGCTGCGCTGGCGCAGTATCGGTTCTGCAGCGACGTGCTGTCGAAAGAACTCGGCGTCGAGCCTGAGGCCTCGACAAAGGCGCTCTATCGCGAAATTCGCGAGCAGAGAAATCGACCACACGACCGGGAAACAAACGCTGCGCAGCGGCAACCGCAGGGCCAGACGCCGCGCATTGGCGCCGTCAAGCCGGTGTATCCTGAGGCGCTTGAGCGACGCCAGATAACAATCCTCGCTTGCGACTTGTTCGGATTGGATGCGCTTTCGGCGCAATTCGACCCGGAAGAGCTGCAACCCGTGCTCGCGGCTTTCAAGCACAGCTATGGCGAGATTGTCTCCAACTTCGGCGGCCTGATCCGGGAGTTCTCGGGCAGCAGCATGACAGTCTACTTCGGCTACCCGCATGCGCACGAGCACGGCGCTGAACAGGCGGTCCGCGCCGCGCTCGCGCTGATCAACGCGCCCCCTCGATTGGACATTGACTGCACCCGGCAAGTCCGCGCCCGCGTCGGCATTGCCACCAGCAACGTGGTGATCGGCGACCTAGCCGATGGAGGTCAATCGACGCAGGCTTTGGTGGGCGAAGCCCCTAAGCTCGCGACGTTGCTGCAATCCGTGGCGGCACCCGGCACTGTCGTGATCGCCGAGGGGACTCACGAGCTCGTGGGTGATCTGTTCGACTATGAACCCAGGGAGGCGATGCGCTCCGGGTCGTTTGGCTCGGCGCCGGCATGGCGCGTCGTCGGTGAGCGCAACAATGCGAGCCGCTTCGACGCGCTTCGCGGATCAGGCACAGCGACTTTCGTAGGCCGCAGGACCGAACTGGAACAATTGCTCGATCGCTGGCAGCGGGCGAGCGCGTCAACAGGTTGGATAGAACTGATCGGCGGCGACGCCGGCATCGGCAAGTCGCGCCTTGCGCGCGCCTTTCAGGAAAAGATCGCCTCTGATCCGCACCTCTGGCTACATTATCAGTGCTCGCCGTTTCATACCAATAGCCCGCTTCATCCTATCATCCGGCAAATCGAACGTGCCGCCGGCTTCGCTTCACAAGACACGCCCGATCAAAAACTTGGCAAACTGGAGGCCATGCTGGCGACGGCGGCCTTGGATCTGGCGGAGACTGTCCCGCTGTTTTCGGGACTTTTATCAATCCCGATGCCGCAACGTTATCCTGCGCTCACGCTCAACCCGGCGCAGCAGCGCCGAAAGACCCTGGCAGCATTGCTTACACACGTTGAACGTCTGGCTCGGCGCGATCCCGTGATAATGATGTTCGAAGACGCCCATTGGGCTGACGCCAGCACGCTGGAATTCCTCGATCTTCTGGTTGAACGCATTCGTGGGTTGCCTGTCCTGGTCTTGGTGACACATCGGCCTGGCTTCGAAGCGCCGTGGAGCTGCCTCGATCACGTCGGCGTCTTATCTCTTGGCGGCCTCGACGATACCGATATGCGCTCGATTATTCAGGCGATGAGCAGCGATCGACGCCTTCCCCCGGAGGTCATCGCGCAGATTGTCGGCAAAACCGATGGCATCCCGCTTTTCGTCGAGCAACTGACAAAGACGGTCCTGGAATCGGCCGTTCTGGCCGCCGACGCAGAGTCCGATCCTGCGAGCGTTTCGTTACCGCCAATTGCAATTCCGGCAACTTTACGGGACTTGCTGATGGCGCGGCTCGACCGCCTGGCATCGGCCAAAGAGATTGCTCAAGTCGGCGCGGTGATCGGTCGTGAATTTTCACATCGGCTGCTTGCGGCCGTTGTCCCGGCGCCCAGCCCGCCGCTGGAAGACAGCCTCATCAGGCTGACGGAATCCGGTCTCCTTGATGCGCGCCAGTCGTCCGCCGAGAAAGGCTACGCTTTCAGGCATGCTCTCATCCAGGATGCCGCTTATGAGACGATACCGAAAAGCAGACGACAGAATTTACATGCTGCGGTCGCGCGAGCGCTATTGGACGAATCTCCTGATGTGGCGGAAAGCCAGCCCGAAATCCTGGCCTATCACTATGCGGAAGCAAAATTGACGGCTGAGGCTTTGGACTTCTGGCTGAAGGCCGGAAAAAATGCCGCCAGTCGCTCTGCGAACAAGGAGGCGATTGCTCATCTGGAGAAAGGACTTGCTGTTCTCAAAGCCGCATCAATCCCTTCTCGCGAACGAACGCGCCGGGAGCTGTTGTTCTTGGCCGTCCTCGGTCCTGCCGTGATGGCGATCCACGGATATGGAGCCGCGGAGAGCCAAGATATCTTCCAAAGGGCGTACGAGCTTATGGATGACACGACGCTCGCCCCAGAGAGACTGCATATTCTTTGTGGTCTATGGAACGTGCGTTTCCATCGGGCCGAGCTTGCGGGTGCGCTGGCGCTGGCACAACAGTGTCTTGACCTTGCTCAAGCATCCGGATTTGGCCTCGACCTGGCAAATTGCCTTATGGGCCAAACGCTGTCGTCGATGGGGGAATTCATCGCGGCGCAACGCCGTTTTCAGCTGGTCATCGATAATTTCCGCGCCGGGAGAAGTGGCCTCGGAGGTCTATTTTCCGTTGATGAGCCTGTTTTGGCTTTATCATACATGGCGCGGATTCTCTGGGCTCTCGGTTACCCCGAACGATCAGATGCAGCGGCGCTGGAGGCGATCGCGCTGGCGCGGCAAGGTTCGAACGCGGTGGCCGTTGCAGCAGCCCTTGTGGCTCGCATGTTCATGGTGGTCCATGGAGCGTCGCTGCAACAAGCCATTGCTCACGCCGATGAGGCCATTGCGTACTGCACGGAACATGCGCTGGCACTTTTCGAGCATTTGACCCGCTTTACTCGCGGCGCGCTCCTCGTTCGCCAGGGTGAGACAGCTGCCGGAATCGAGACAATGCAGGCCGCAATCTCAGCCGCAGAGGCCAGGCAGAGTCGTCAATTCCGGCCGTTTCAGCTCGCTTGCCTGGGCGCGGCCTACCAGGAGCTCGGCAATTCCAGCCATGCCATGACGCTACTCGACGAGGCCATGTCCGTGGCCGAGGCAGGTGGCGAAAAACAGTCGCTGGTCGCCATACATCGCCTTCGCGGCGAGATTCTCTTCAGCCTCGGACGAAGTGGCGATGCACGGCGTGCGCTCGGCCGCGCTTTGGAGATCGCGCGCCGCCAGGAAGCACGGTTTGAAGAACTTCGCGTGGCAATCGCCATGGTTCGGCATGCGCCGGAATCGACAAGGCAGATGCGCGCCAAGTCCTCATGGGCGTCCATTCCAGATTCGAAGAAGGGCATTCTCTGCCCGACCTTCGCGTGGCCGGCGATCTCCTCGGTCTCGATCGGACGAACGGTTCCCCGCTGTGAAGTCAGCGCCGCGGCGCTTGCATTCTTCGGTTCGGCTGCCAAGACTGCTGCACAGCTGATTCGGGGAGAAATGCGATGGACGCGGGGGAGCTTCTCGCGCAGTTGGCCTTTCAGAAGCGATTGCCCATCGAGGCCATTCGTGCCGCGAGCACGGACCGCGCGCGCGTGGCGCCGATCCTTGTGCATGCAATCGAGCAATTCCTGTCGCCGGGCGGCGACCGCTCCGCAGAGGATTCGCTCTTCTTTATCTTTCATCTGCTCGGCGACTGGCGCGAAAAATCGGCCTACCGGCCGCTCGCGAGGTTGTTACGGTGTCCGTGTGATGACCTGGACGAGATATTCGGAGGGGCCATTACGGAGACCACCCATAGGGTGATGGCCGCCGTTTTCGACGGCGATCCCAGGCCGCTCTACGAGGTGATTCTGGACCCGGACGCAGACGAGTTCGTCCGATCCCGCATGCTCGAAGTGATCGCGATGGTGACGCTGCGCGGTGAGATGCCGCGCGAAGAAGCGGTTCGGTTCCTGCAGGCATGCTATTCCGAGCTTGAGCCGCAGGACGAATGTTGGGTCTGGCACGGCTGGCAGAGCGCTATTACGTTGCTCGGCCTCGCGGAGATTAAGCCGCTGGTTGAGCAGGCTTTCGATCGCGGCTTCATCAGCCGCGGCTGGCTCGGGCTCAAGGACTTCGAGGAAGACCTCCAAAAGGGGATCGATGATCCGGCCGCGCTGCTTCGGCAGTGGGACGGGGAATACAGCCTATTTGGTGATACCATCGATGAGCTGTCGACGTGGCCCTGCTTCAGGCCGAAGGAAATCAGGCGCGAGGAGCGCGAGAACACCCATCGGAGCGACGTGCTGTGGCGGGCCGGCACGGCAATCAACCGATACAAGAACGTCGGCCGGAACGATCCCTGCCCGTGCGGCAGCGGCAGGAAGTTCAAGAAATGCTGCTTGACGGCTGATGTTGGCTTGACGTCCCTACAGGCAGTGTGAGTCACTATTGCAGCAGCGCGTCCATAGCTTATAGGTTGGTGCTAAGATGACCCGCTGCACAAGCGTTGTCGCTTGCATGCGCCCGCCGGATGCCTGCCTTGCCTGTGATTGCCCAGACCATCGAAGACGCCCTGACGCCGATCCATGACGGGATCATGCTGGCGGTGCCGCGCGAAGTCGCCGGGGTGCCGATGGAGGCGACGCGGGCGTTGATCCGTCGTGGCGTGCGCAATCTCCATCTCGTGACGTTGCCGACATCGAGCCTGCAGGCTGATCTTTTGATCGGCGCCGGCTGTGTCGCCGTGCTGGAGACATCGGCGGTGAGCCTCGGCGAGTTCGGCCCCGCGCCGCGCTTCACGGCCGCGGTGAAATCGGGCGCTATCCGCATCAAGGATGCCACCTGCCCGGCCCTGCATGCGGCATTTCAGGCTGCCGAGAAGGGCGTTCCGTTCATGCCGTTGCGCGGCATTATCGGTTCCGACCTGCTGGCGCACCGGCCGGACTGGCGTGTGATCGACAACCCGTTCGGCACGGACGATCCGATCGTGGTGCTGCCGGCGATACGCCCCGATGTTGCCCTGATCCACGCCCCCATGGCCGACCGCGCCGGCAACGTCTGGATCGGCCGGCAGCGCGAGCTTGCCACCATGGCGCACGCCTCGGCTAAGACCGTGGTGACGGTGGAGAAAATAGTCGACCGCAATCTGCTCGACGATCCGATGACGGCCGCCGGTACGCTGCCGGGTTTCTACGTGGAGACAATCGCGGTCGCGGAAAACGGCTGCTGGCCGCTCGGCCTGCCCGATCACTACGGGGCGGACGTGGCGCATCTCAGTGAATACGCACGCCTGGCTGCGACAACTGAGGGGTTTGCGCGGTATCTCGAAGAGTGCGTCCACGTGCGCCGCGCGGCATGAATATCGACACCGCTCCCGTCCGCGACGAGGAACTCCTCGCCGACGTGATCACGCGCATGATCGGCGACGTGCGTCACATCGCGGTCGGCAATGCCTCGCCGATTCCCGCCATGGCGGCACTGCTCGCGCGGGCGCGAGGCGGCGGAATGCCCTATGTGTCGCTGCTCCAAAGCCGCAGGCACAACTTCTTCACCGACGGCGGGCGCGAGCTGTTCGACTGCGCGGGCCAGGGCCGCGTCGACGTATTCTTTTTGTCCGGCGGCGAGATCGATGGCGCCGGCAACGTCAACCTCGTGAGCATCGGCGACTATGAGAAGCCGAGCGTGCGCTTCGGCGGCTCGTTCGGTTCGGCCTATCTCTATTACGTGGTGCCCAAGGTCGTGTTGTTTCGCACGGAGCATTCAAGACGCACCCTGGTGCCCCGGGTCTCCTTCATCAGCGCGCCGGGCGCGAGCGCGCCCAATGTTTACCGTCCGGGCGGGCCGATCGCGCTGGTGACCAACCGGTGCCTGTTCGGCTTTGACCGCGCGCGGCGGCGGTTTCGGCTGGAAAGCGTCCACCCGGGCCACAGCATTGCGGAAGTCGCAGAGCAGACCGGCTTTGACTATGACTGCCCGGACATTGTCCAAGTCACGCCGCCTCCCGGCGACGACACCCTGCGATTGCTGCGCCACGTCGTCGCGCCGCAATTGGCCGAGGTTTACCCGCAGTTCGCCGCCGCAGTGTTTGGTGCAGCGGCGCCTTAAATCTCTCCAAACACAGTCACGTGACTGTGAACGATGCGCCTAAAGACTGATAGCGA
>Ga0257161_1000335_pt1 | contig 12440 bp, 13 predicted proteins | sample NR01A_FD_185954 | JGI IMG/M metagenome (GOLD analysis project Ga0257161, IMG submission 185954) | Soil microbial communities from H.J. Andrews Experimental Forest, Oregon, United States - NR-01-A | ecosystem: Environmental > Terrestrial > Soil > Temperate forest > Bulk soil | place: USA: Oregon... | reverse complement strand
CCGCGCGCCTGCTTGATGGCGAGTGCGGCGAGCTCGCGATCATAGAGCGAGCCTTCGCTCATCACGCGATCAACGGCGAGCGCAAGTTGCTCGGAGATCTGGTCTGTTCCGAGCTCCGGCACCGACAGATCACCCCGGCGCGCCGCCGCCAGCAGCGCGTGGGCGTTTTCTATGGCGCGTTCGCCGCCCTTGACCGCCACATACATCAGGTCTGCTCCGTTGCGACATGAACCGAACGCGGGAGCGCCGCCACCATCGTGGCGGACGCCAAAATGATATCGAGGCCGCGCGGAAACAGGGCGCGATTGGCGCGCATGCGCGCCGCGAAATCCGCCGGCAGCGGCGAGGCGGAGAGCGCCCGGCTTCCCCTGATTCCGGGGCCGGACAGCCAAAAGCCGCCGTTGTCGGATAGGCGCTCGACCTGCAGCACCAGCGTTGCGGCGCGATCCGGATATTCCATGCTGCCCTGGGAGAACGCTTGGAACGGCGGCATCCGTGGCGGATCGGCGATGAAACCGAACGCGGCCTGAGACGGATCGTCCGCGAGCGGGGCGCCGGTATGGAACCTGAGCCAGGCCGCCACCTCGGTCGATTGCGCCAGCGCCGGATCGAGCCACACGGGCGTCTCATAGTCGATGAGCGTAAGCGCGACGGCTGCGGCGGCGAGGCCGAGAGGTTGTGGCGCCTGCGCCAAGCCACCGGTCGCGACGATGGTGCCAGGACGCGCCATGGCGTCCATGACGGAGCGGAACACCGCTTGACTTCCACGCACCGGATCCGCGAAGGCTGGCGCCAGCATGGTTCAATCCTCGCCGCGAACCAGCGTGAAGAAATCGACGCGGGTCGTCGCCGTCAGTGCGCGCTGCCGCGTGCGTTCGCTCTCCTGGCGGGCCCGGATGGGGGCGAGGACGTGGCGCTCCAGCGGCTCCCGCGATGACGGATTCTGCCACAGCGCGTCGCACAGCGCCGCGAGCCGCGCCTTGCGGCGGTCTCGTCCCAACACATAGGAAAAGCCCACTTCGCCGGAGGGGATGCGCACCGCCGCGCGCGTCACCGTCGCTTCGCCGAGGTTGAAGGCCGCGCCATCGCCGCCCATCCGGCCCTGGAGCATCACGAGCCCGGTCTCGACCGGGCGCAACTCCACATGAGCGATATCGTTGCCGAGCGCTGCGAGCCCGCTTGCGATTTCGCTCGCGCGGGCATCTGCGAGCGTCGCCATGGCGGCGCGCCGGCCAATGACCGCCGCGCTGCCGGGAGACCCAGGTTCATTTCCCATCGGCGAATTTTCATTCCCCATCGGCGGGATTCCGCTTGCCAGGACTCGTAGCGTCATCGCCGGGCTTGTCCCGGCGATCTCGATCAGGATGGCACAGTGCCCGATTTATCGGGATGGCCGGGACATAAGGGCGTTTACGCCCGTCTTCGACGGGCTGCTGCCCGGCCATGACCAAGCGGGACTGCCACGAGTTTCGTCCCCCTTGCTATTTCCGCTTGCCAAGTTGTCTAATATATTAGACAACTTGAAAATCGAGTCAACCGCAAACGCCTATTCGCCATGTTGAAGGCTTCGAGCGATCGCACCCTGAAGGGCGTTACCTTGTGGCGCCGGATCGCCGACGATGTCGAACAGGAGATCATCGCCGGCGTCTATACGATCGGCGAACGGCTGCCCGGAGAGGTGGAGATCGCGCAGCGCTTCGACGTCAACCGTCACACGGTGCGCCGTGCGCTCGCCGAGCTTGCCCTGCGCGGCCTGGTGCGCGCTGAACGTGGCAGCGGCACCTTCGTCGCGCCCCGCCGAATCGCCTACCCGATCAGGCGGCGAACGCGATTCTCCGAAATCGTCGGCGGCGCCGGACGCGAGGTCGGTGGCCGGCTGATCGCCGATTGCGAAGAGCCGGCATCGGGCGCCGTCGCGGAGCGTCTGCACATGGCCGTCGGCGAGCTGGTGGTCCGGCTCGAAATCCTGCGCAGCGCCGATGGAATGCCGATTTGCGCCGGAACGACCTGGCTGCCGGCGAAACGTTTCCCCGGCCTCGCGCAGGTCTACCGATCAACGCGCGGCATGACGGCGGCGCTCGCCCATTTCGGCATCCGCGACTATCGGCGGCATTCCACGCGGATTTCTGCGACCTCCGCTGATGCACTCGATGCTCAGCGGCTGCGCACGGTGCCAGGCCGTCCGCTGCTTCTGGTCGACAGTGTCGACGTGTTGACGTCGGGGGAGCCGGTGTTGACGTCGCACACGCGGTTCGCGCCGGATCGCGTTGAATTGGTAGTGGAAAGCTGAAGCAGTCATGCAGGATTCATGATGGACATCCGGATTGAAGGCGGGCGCGTCCTGGTCGGAGACAGGTTCGAGGAAACAACCGTTTGCGCCGGCGATGGCGTCATCGACGCCGTCGGCGGGGAGCGCAGCGCGGCGGGAACAATCGACGCGCGCGGCCTCATGGTCCTGCCCGGAGTCGTCGATATTCATGGCGACGCGTTCGAACGTCAGTTGATGCCGCGTCCGGGCGTTCACTTCGCCATGGATATCGCGCTATTCGACACCGACCGGCAGGTGATCGCCAACGGCATAACCACGGTGTTTCACGGGGTCACCTGGTCGTGGGAGCCGGGACTGCGTGGCGCCGGCAACGCGCGCGCGATCCTTGCCGCCATGGAGGAACTGCGGCCGCGGCTGGGCGCCGACACCAAATTCCATCTGCGCCATGAGACCTTCAATCTCGACGCGGAGGGCGAAATCATCGACTGGATCGGCTCCCGGCGCATCGGCGTGCTGGCGTTCAACAATCACCTGCCCGCCATGAAAGACAATGCGCCGGTCCGGCCCGCCAAGATCGCCGAGATGGCCCAACGATCCGGCATCTCGCACGACGCATTCCAGGAATTGGTCTTGCGTATCGCCCGACGCGCTGACGAGGTGCCCGGCTCGATCGCCCGGCTTTCAGCGGCGGCGAACACGAACGGCGTTCCGCTGTTATCTCATGACGACATCAGCCCGGAGCAGCGCAGTTGGTATCGCTCGATGGGCTGCCGGCTCGCAGAATTTCCCACCACCATCGAAACCGCACAAGAGGCGGCCGGCGCCGGCGACCACATCGTGCTTGGCGCGCCCAATGTGGTCCGCGGCGGCAGCCATATCGGCTGGATCAACGCCAAGGACATGGTCGCGCGCGGCCTGTGCTCGATTCTCGCGTCAGACTATTATTATCCGGCCCCGCTGATTGCGGCCTTCCGCCTAGCTGCGGACGGCGTGACGACGATCGAAAACGCATGGGCGCTGGTGTCGGAAATCCCGGCCGCCGCGGTCGGCCTCACCGATCGCGGCGTCATTGCGGCGAGACGGCGCGCCGATTTGATCCTCGTCGAGGCCACCGGCGGAAGACCCCATGTGGTCGCCACGATCGTCGCGGGACGCCTCGTTTATCTCACCGAGGCAGCACGCTTCTATTGCGGACATTGACGGCGGCAACCGCAGCCGGGGCCGATCATGATGGCTGATCCGCGATACGCCATTTACTTCGTCCCGGCCCCTGACACGGCGTTGTATCGCTTCGGCGCCGGCGCGCTCGGCTACGACTGTTTCACCGGCACCGATATCGCGACGTTCGACGCACTGCCGGTCGATGCCGGCGCGTGGCGCGAGTTGACGCGGGAGCCGCGCCGCTACGGCTTCCACGCGACCTTGAAAGCTCCGTTCCGCCTCGCAGAAGGACGAACTGAGGGCGAGTTGATCGGCGAATTTGTCGAATTCTCAGAGACGATCGACAGCGCTCCGACCATCGAACCGGCGGTCTGTCTGTTGCAGCATTTTGTGGCGATCGTGCCTGTGGCCGTTGGTGCCGGACTTGACCGGCTGGCAGCGTCATGCGTGAAGCATTTCGATGGCTTCCGGGCGCCGCTCACCAGCGCCGACCGCAGCCGGCGCCTGGCTGCTTATCTTACGGCACGGCAAGTCGGGCACGTCGAACGCTGGGGATACCCGTACGTCTTCGAGGATTTCCGATTCCACATGACGCTCACCGGCGCGCTTTCTGCCGACCGCCAGGAGCCAATGCTCGCATATCTGCAGGGCGGCTTGGCATGCAGTCACGGCGACGGCCCAATCAAGATCGATCGGCTCGCCCTGTTACGCCAGGATAACCCCGGCGCGCGGTTTGTTGTGTTGGCTCACAGCGCGATTTCTTAGTCCCACGCAAGGATGATGTAGGGGCGACCCTTGTGGTCGCCCTGTTCCCTGCGGACGTATGGACGGTTTAAGATCGACCACGATCGCGCGCCGTTGATACCGTCGCCGGCGCCCACAAAGCGGGCGACCACAAGGGTCGCCCCTACAGGCGCATTCATCGCGCTGTCACACGCGCCTGTTAGCCGAACAGCATGAGCGACGGGGCAGCCGGAATGTCGGAAGCCGTGGTCGAGGTTCGGCGGGTTTCGAAGTCTTTTGAGCGGCGCCGCCCGGTCCTGCGCGATGTCTCCTTCTCACTGAGGCGCGGCGAAATGGTCGCCCTGATCGGCGCCTCAGGCAGCGGCAAGTCCACCTTGGTCCGCGCGATCGCCGGTCTGGTGCCGATTGACAAATCCGCGACGAGCGATGATTTGGGCGCCGCAACCGGCGAGATCATCCTGTTCGGGGAGCCGATGCAACGGCGCGGTCGCATCACGCGCGCTGCAAAACGCCTGCGCGTGCGCATCGGCGTCGTGTTTCAGCAATTCAATCTGGTGCCACGGCTTTCGGTCCTGACCAATGTCTGCCTTGGCCTGCTCGGCCAGATGTCGCTTTTTCACGGTACCATCGGCCGGTTCACCGCGGTGGACAAGCGCCGCGCCATGCAGGCGCTCGTTCGCGTCGGGATTGCGGATCATGCGCTCAAGCGAGGCGCCGAGCTGTCGGGCGGACAGCAGCAGCGTGCCGCCATCGCCCGCACGCTGGTGCAGCGCGCGGAGTTACTCATCGCGGATGAGCCGATCGCCTCGCTCGATCCGGGTGCGGCGCGGCGCGTCATGGATATCCTTGCCGACCTCAATCGCAGCGACCGCATCACTGTGCTGGTGTCATTGCATCAGGTCGAATATGCGCTGCGCTATTGCCCGCGCACCATCGCGCTTCGATCCGGCGAGGTCGTCTACGACGGCCCGTCAAGCGAGCTGACGCCGGCGTTGCTGACGTCGATCTACGGCGCCGACAATGAGGAGCCGTTTGTGCCAGCGCCGGAGCTGGTGGCGGCCATGCGCGCACAGCCCCCTCTTGCAGCGATGCCGGGGGCGTGTCTGGGGCTCGCCGACCCCGATACCGTGCCGGCTGCAGAGCACGTATGGGCATCCAACGAGGCAGAACGGCTGAGGGCGTAAGGCGCAAAGTGCATCCCGTCTCGATTTCTCAACAAACGAAAAGGGACCTGAAACATGTTACGAAATCTATTCCTGAGTAAGGCCCCGCTCCTTTTGTTGATCGCCTCCGTTGTGACCGCTGCTGCGCAGACGCCAATCGAGATCAATTTCGGGGTCATTTCGACCGAGGCATCGACGAACCAGAAGAAAAACTGGGAGCCGTTCCTGCAAGCGATCGCGAAATCCACGGGATTCAAGGTCAACGGATTCTATGCAACCGACTACGCCGGCGTCATCGAGGCCATGCGCTTTAACAAGGTTCAGGTGGCCTGGTTCGGCAACAAATCCGGCATGGAAGCCGCCGATCGTGCCGGCGGCGAAGTGTTCGCCCAACTCGTCTCCCGCGACGGCAACATCGGGTACTACTCCCATGTCATCGTCCACCGCGACAGTCCGCTCATGACGCTCGACGACATTCTCAAATGCGACAAGTCGCTGGATTTCGGTATCGGCGACCCTAATTCGACCTCCGGCTTCCTGGTGCCGACGTCTTATATTTTCGCCGCGCGCAACATCGACCCGAAATCCTGCTTCAAGACCGTCCGCAACGCCAATCACCAAGCCAATGCCATGGCGGTCGCGAACCGCCAGGTCAGCGCAGCGACCAACAACAGCGAAGACTTGCAGCGCATAGCTGCGAGCGCACCGGATGCCAGGGAAAAGATCAAGATCATCTGGACGTCGCCGCTCATTCCGCTCGATCCGCTGATGTGGCGCAAGGACCTCGATCCAGCCGTCAAGGCCAAGCTCTACACAGTCCTGATGAGCTACGGCCACATCGGCACCGAAGCAGAAATCAAGGCCGCCCGGGACATCCTCGCAAACCTCATCTGGTCGCCGTTTCATCCCTCTTCCGATGACCAACTGCTTTCGACCCGCAAGCTTGAAGCGAACAAAGACCTTCTCAAAGTCAAAGGCGACGCCAAGCTCTCCGACGAGCAAAAGGCGAAGGAGACCACAGTCATCCAGGCTCAACTCGCCAAGCTCGACGAGTTGGAAAAGAAGGCCGAGGCCAACCCTTTCCGCAGCCGTGTGGCGGCATTTATCGAGGCCGAAAAGGCCGGACGTCAGGACGACATGAAGCGCATGATCGCCGAGTTCGCGGCAATCTACGCCCGCACGCACTGACGGCCGCATGGCGGCGGATGGGGCACACGTCGCGGCCGCTCCCGTGCCGGACGAAGCCAGTGCCGCTCCGGCAGTGCCGCGCCATCCGCTTGCGCGACGGCTGACCGGCTGGCTGTTCTGGTTCGTGATCGTCGCCGCGCTGGCCTGGGCCTGGACGCCGGCGGAAATGTATCGCGCCGTCGATCTCATCCACGACTGGCGCAACATGGCAGAATTCGGCTCAGCTTTCCTGCGGCCGAATTTCCATGACTGGGACGGCTATCTCGCCGACATGGTGGTGACGCTTGAGATCGCTGCCTGGGGAACGGCGCTTGCAGTCTTATTTGGGGTGCCGTTCTCGATTCTGAGCGCCGCCAACGTGTGCCCCGCCTGGGTCGTGCAGCCGGTGCGCCGGCTGATGGATGCGTGCCGCGCCATCAACGAGATCGTATTCGCCCTGATGTTCGTGGTCGCGGTCGGTCTCGGTCCGTTCGCCGGCGTCATGGCGCTCGCCGTGCATAATCTCGGCGTGTTCGCAAAGCTGTTCTCTGAGGCCGTGGAGTCGATCGACCCGCGGCCCGTCGAAGGCATCAGAGCGACGGGCGCCGGACGCCTCCAGGAGGTGATCTTCGGGGTTATTCCCCAGGTGGCGCCCTTGTGGAGCTCACTGACGCTCTACCGCCTCGAAACCAATGTTCGTTCGGCGACGACGCTCGGCATCGTCGGCGCCGGCGGCATCGGCCAGACGCTCTATGAGAGCATTCGCAGCTTCCACTACGGCGACACCGCCGCCCAGGTGATCATCGTCGTCGCAACCGTGATGGCGATCGACCTTCTGAGCGCACGCCTTCGCAAGGCTCTGGTGTAACGGCCGTTGCTGCCGAAATTGGGAGCTACGCTTTCGGTCAGCGCTTCTCCGAGGAGAACCTGCGCCACAAGCCGTCCAGGCTTAGGACGCCAGGGCCGGCGACGAAGATGTAGAGGAATACGGAGCAGAACAGAATCGCGGCGTCGCCGCCGTTTACCACCGGATAAAAGCTGTGAGGCGCATGGGCCAGCCAATAGGCGACCGCCATCTCGCCGGAAGCAATGAGCGCGGCGGAGCGGGTAAACAGTCCGAGAATCATCAAGATTCCGGTGACCGTCTCAACAACTGCGGCAAGCCCGAGCATGGTCACAAGCGGCTGCTCGCCGGGCGGGGTGCCCGCGGGAAAGCCAACCAATTTGACAAGGCCGTGCTCCAAAAAGAGAGCCGCGGCGACGATCCGCAACACGGCGAGAGCATGGGGAGCAAAGCGCGCAACGTTGGCGCCGGATATCCGCGAGGTCATGGGTTAATCCTTGATCGACCGTATTGCCACTCCTCGCGCGCAAATAGCCCTGCTGAGGTCCGGGCGGAAGCCGTGACCTTGTCGCAGGCCTTCCGCATCATGGGCGCGTCATGTAATGTAATTGACGGGTGGAACATGAGGCTTTTCGCGGAACTTTGCCGGGCTCTCGGAGGCTCCGGCATGTCGGGCGGCAGCCCCGCGCAGCCGGGCTCGATTGGCTGAAGGTCGTCGGCGCGCGCACCGAATCGTAAAGGGAGGTTACGATGCATTGTCGCAGTTTGATCACTACGATGGCGGTCGCAGCCATGGCGATGCCGATCGGCAGCGTCAAAGCCGCCGACCCGCCGAAGTATCCGGACTGGAAGGGCGGGTGGGCGCGCTTTGTCGTCCCCGGGCTCGGGGGACAGCCTTCGTTCGACCAGACGAAGCCCTGGGGGTTCGGGCAAGAAGCTCCGCTGACCCCTGAGTATCGAAAAGTCCTGGAGGAGAGCCTTGCGGACCAGGCCAACGGCGGGGAGGGAAATTTCTTCAACCACGCCATACGCTGCTACCCCGGCGGAATGCCGCTCAACATGATTGCATTCCGGCCGCTGGAATTCATTGTCACGCCGAACACCACTTATGTGCTGATCGGCGGCTCCGAGCACTTTCGTCGAATCTTCACTGATGGCCGCGACTGGCCTAAGGAGATCGAGCCGACCTATGCGGGCTACTCGCTCGGCAAGTGGATCGATACGGACGGCGACGGCACTTATGACACGCTGGAAGTCGAAACGCGCGGGCCGTTCAAAGGTCCTCGCGCCTACGATGCCACCGGCCTCCCGCTGGCGTTCGACAATCAGTCGACGTTCAAGGAACGGATCTACCGCGACAAGGCCGATGCGAAAATCCTCCACGACGAGATCACCGTCTTCGACCATGCTTTGACGCGGCCTTGGACCGTCGACAAGAAGTATGTGCGCGACGCCAATCCCCGTCCCGACTGGCCCGAGGCCTATTGCACCGAGAACCCATCGATGATCGCGATCGGCAAGGAAAGCTACTTCTTGAGCGGAGACGGCGCGCTCATGCCGGTCCGCAAGAACCAGCTGCCGCCGGATTTGCGGTATTTCAAGCCGTCGCGGAAGTGACGGCGAAGGGCGCGACTGTTAGAACGGATTTCGATCGCTTTGAATCACACACTGGCGTCGTCGCCGGGCCTGTCCCGGCGACCGCCCCCTCCCTACCCTCCCCCGCAGGCGGGGGAGGGTAGGGAGGGGGGCGAAAACAATCGGGGTGGCGAAGACAAACCCCAGCCACGAGCCGAGAAACGCAGCGACCTGCCGATGACCCGGCTCGTCACTTCCGCGTTGGCTTGAAATACCGCAAATCAGGCGGCGCCTGATCTTTCTTGGCGGGCATTAAGAACCCCTCCCCGCTCAGAAAATAGTTTTCCTTGCCGATGGCAATTTGGCCGTTGCCCTCGGTGACATAATATTCGGGCCAGTCGGGGCGCGGATTCGGACTGCGCACGTATTTTTTGTCGACCGTCCACGGACGCGTCAAGGCATTGTCAATCGTGGTGATTTCGTCATGCAGGATATTGGGGTCGGCCTTGTCGCGATAAAAGCGCTCTTTGAAAATCGATTGATTGTCGAAGTGCAGCGGCAAGCCGGCTTCGTCGTAGGCGCGCGGTCCCTTGAAGCCCCGGGTCTCGACCTCGAGCGTATCATAGGCGCCGTCGCCGTCGGTATCGACCCATTTGCCGATCGAATATCCCGCGAAGGTCGGCTCGATTTCAGACGGCCAGTCACGCCCATCGGTGAAGATTCGACGATAGTGGTCATACCAGCCGATCAAAACATAGGTCGTTTCCGGCATCACCACCACTTCCAGCGGTCCGAACCCCATCATCATGTGCGGCATGCCGGCTGCGCGGCCCAGCGTGGTGGGAAAATTGCCCAGTCCGCCGATGGCCTGATCCGCGATGCTGTCCTCCAGGACTTTTTGATACTCCGGAGTCAGCGGGGCTTGCTGACCGCGCCCCCAAGGCTTGGTCTGGTCGTGCGACGGCTGGGTGGGAAGCCGAACTGGAATTCGGATCCACTGACCTGACCAGTCGGGATATTTCGGGACATCCGCCGCTTCAGCACCGCCGATCGCCACCATCATCACGGCAGCGAAGGCGAAAGCCCCAGTCGCGCTTCGGTAAATCATGACGATCCTCCCCCGGCGCTGCCCATTGCCTGCGTGGCCGCAATGAACGCCACATCACGGATTTGCGGATAAGGATACACGGCTCGCAGGCACTCGCAAAGGGCGGTTTTGATGCCTGATCGCAATCCGGTTCTACTCGTTTCCCTGCTTAATCGTCACTTCTGGTCCGGCGCGATCGCGGCAGCCCGCACGCCGGACGGCGTTTCGCCTAAGCGCCGGCGGAACGCGCGATTGAAATGGGAGACATCGCAACTTGCGGCCAAGTCAGAAAGCACGCCCCATCGATCGGGCGGTGGCTAACTGCGAAGCGCTCTTGGCCAAGCGATGGCCGTTCGACGGCACATGCCCCACTCAAGTCGAGCCGATATTCCGCGATGCGTTCAAACGGCATCGGTGGCAGCTCATGCCTCGATCGCTTCCTACTGGCCGGGACGCGACGACGGAAGGAATGGGTGAGGCCCTACAATATTTCCGTCGACGGCCAATGTGGCTAAGCGTGTTCCCTAGGTAACAGTCGGGCCCTGTGACTGAACCCCCTGGTCCGCTCCTCCTACTAGTAATCATAGGAAAAGCGCGCATGGGGCGCGTCTAAGCTTTTGGAGCGAAGAAAATGGTCAATGTGAGGACGCCCGCCAACCCGGTCAACAAGCGTGGGCTGTGGCCACCGAAGAATTCCAAGCCGTATCACGTCCGCGACAACGACGACTGGTGGACCGTGGCACTCTGGAACAACATCGACGTCTGGGACCTGATCCAGTTTAATTTCCAGACCCAGGTGCCTGAGGAGGTTAACTGGTATTTGCGGGAGCTGGTGGGGTGCAAGGTCAGCACGGACCGAGGCCGAAACTATTCGTTCCGGGGTGCCGACCCTGCCAAGGGTACGATTTACCTTCCCCTCGTGCAACAGAAAATTGAACCCAAAGATGAGTTCAAAGATGTTATGGAAAGGTTTAAGAAAGCGGTCGAGGAGATGAATCACCCCCGGAAGACGTTCCTCCTCTGCATTATCGACAAACTTATGGCTGGAGGCGATGATAGGGTTATATTATGGTCTCATGTTTTACCGAAACAGATACTCGGTTTTGCTAACTTGAAGGTTAGCACGAGGGGGCTTGGTGATCCTGCAATTGATGAACAATGGCTGCATACAAAGATCAAGTCAAAAGTTGACGTAGAAATACAGCCAACCCATAATGGTATGACCGGTAGATACGGTTTCGTAACGAGCATGCATAAGTATGTCATGGAGGTGTTTCGTTATTGGCCGCTGACTTTGCAAGGCGTCGTCAACGATATATTTGAAACCCATAATAGTTTGTACGTCTGGGGCCATTTAGATCCTGACCAGGGAGGCGGTGACGCAATGCCCTCGGAATATCGCGCGATCCTTGATTGGGTGGCCGATAAAGAAGCAGACCCCAAGACCGTTCTTAGTTGTGTGGCTTCGATTGGATGGGTTAAGTAAAGCTGTCGATTGCGGCCGGAATTGAGCGGGGGGCGGAAGGCGTGCCTCCTCGCCCGCGAACGGCAGACGCCAGCGGCGCGGCGCCTTAGATCAATAGGACTCGTTAGGCGGCCGAGGCGGCGAAGTCGGTGTGCCCGTTGTTTTGGTCTTCGACTTCTTCCCCTTCTTCACCACAACCACAGCGTCAACTTGCTGCGCGAGACGAGCGATTGCGGCGCCATCGGCCGGCATCGCTGCGGCAACCGTTGCGCCAGTAGACAGCACGCCCAACGCGGCAATCAAAGAAACGATAGCTCTCATTTTGTCCTCCCGGCTCAGCTCCGATCCACACATCATAGCATGGGCGAGCCGGTCATCGAAAATGAGAGGCGCAGTGTTAGCCGGGTTTAGGTGAGGGTAGCTGAAAGACCGGCCGCGTTCCGTCCGGCGCGGGCGCGCGCCAGATTCCGGTGGACATCGTCGGCCTGTGTCGGCGACACGACAATCGCCGGAGGACGATTCAGTTATTTTGCAAATGTCCTAACCACACATGACTTGCCCCGCCCTCACCGGCGGGGTTTTTCTTGCGTGTTGTGCCGCGGGAATTCGATGAGGGCCTTGCCGCCGCAATCGCGCTCACGAGCGTGATCACGCCGCCGAATGGGCGGAAGATGATTCGGCAGGCGGAACTGCCCCCAGTCTGGCCCGGGCAAGAGTGGAAGGCCGATCTTGACACCGGATTGAGGTAATTGGGTCTAGATCACGGCAAATTTGATTGGCTCAATGTGTTGCGAATCGCGGCTGGCGGCCACACGTTTATTCGAACGCAGGTCAACCCTAACGCAGGTCAACCCTGATGACACGTCAGGCCGTTAGAGGGCTTGGCGGGAAGGGAGTACCGTCATGTTGTGCAGGATTGCGATCACGCTCGCTGTAGCGAGTCTCCTTGGCGTTGCATCGATTCC
>Ga0257161_1000334_pt1 | contig 12449 bp, 13 predicted proteins | sample NR01A_FD_185954 | JGI IMG/M metagenome (GOLD analysis project Ga0257161, IMG submission 185954) | Soil microbial communities from H.J. Andrews Experimental Forest, Oregon, United States - NR-01-A | ecosystem: Environmental > Terrestrial > Soil > Temperate forest > Bulk soil | place: USA: Oregon... | reverse complement strand
AGGCGCTCGGGCATCTGCAACAAGCCACCATGTGGTTCATGCAGAACGCCATTGCGAAACCCGATAATGGCGGGGCCGGCGCGACCGACTACATGCATCTCCTCGGTCTCGTCGTGCTTGGCTATATGTGGTGCCAGATCGCGGCGGCGGCGCAGCGCCAGCTCGCGGACGACTCTTCGGGCCGCATGAACGCGAAACTCGTGACGGCGCGCTTCTTCATGGAGCGCATGCTGCCCGAAACCGCGGCCCATCTCGCCCGCATCCAGAGCGGCGCTGCGTCCTTGATGGAGTTGCCAGCGGAGGCGTTTTAACCGGAGTTGAGTGCAGGCAGGTTTTGCTGCCGCTCAACCCAGCCTGCATGCGCCTACGTCTTGCTGCTGACCAGGCACAGATATTCCCACGCCACCGTTGCGCCCGCGAGCGCCGTGATCTCGGCTACATCGTAGGCGGGCGCAACCTCCACCACGTCCATCCCGATAAAGGGCAGCGTCGCGAGGCGACGCAGGATGGCCTGCACTTGCCAGGTCGCGAGACCACCGATTTCCGGCGTTCCGGTGCCCGGCGCAAAGGCCGGATCGAGCACGTCAATGTCGAAGCTGAGATAGACCGGCGCGTCCCCCACCGTATCGCGAATGCGCGCTGCCACGGCGTCAGGCCCCATCTCGTGCGCCTCGAGCGCCGCAATAATCGTCACGCCGCGCCCGAGCGTCCAATCATGGACCTCGCGCGACATCGGCGAGCGGATTCCGACCTGGATCATGCGGCGCGGCTGGACGAGCCCTTCCTCGATGGCGTGGTAGAACACCGAACCATGCCCAAACGCCTGCCCGAAACTGTCGGGCCATGTATCGACGTGGGCGTCGAAATGGAGGAGCGCCGGCGGGCCGTGCCGGTTCGCGAGGGCGCGCAGCAGCGGCAAGGTAATGCTGTGGTCGCCGCCGAACGCAATGAGGTGCCCGATCTTGTGCGCCTGAGCCTCGATCAGCGCCATGCTGGCCGGAATGTCGCCGAGAGCGGTGGCGAAATCGCCGATGTCGGCGACCTCAATCGAGGAGGGATCAACCCAGTACTGCGGATGCGCGCCATCGACCAGCATGCGGCTCGCCGCCCGGATGGCCGATGGCCCGAACCGGGCGCCGCTGCGGTTGGTGGTGCCGATGTCGAACGGAATCCCGGCAACGCAGTAGCGGGACGCAGGATCGCGGCGGGCGGTGCCGAGAAAACTTGCCGGCACCGCGTAGGTCGGGGGACCCGTCACGGCGCGCCCGTCACGTCGTCAGCCGTCGGCGCCGCGAAGCGGAACACCGCGGCTGCCACCGCGCAGGTCCAGTCGCGGTTGGATGCGCCCTCGGCAAACGCCGTGATGGAAAGACTGTCGACCAGAAGATCGCTCATTTCGTACACCCGCTTGCGCTCGTCCCACGCCGCATCCGGATTGAACTCCACGCCGAGCGTGGACGCCAGCATGGTGGCGGCGAGATCCTCGACGTAATCGCGCATCTCGGCATCCGACATGCCGAAGGCGTGGTGCTCGGAGATATACCCATAATGCGCGGGGTCCTTGGGGCGGGCGAGGCCGATGCCGGCTGCTATCCGGCGCCCGGCCTCATTGGTTTCCGACCGCGCCATGACACAGAACGTGATCTCTCCCGGCCGCAATGTGGCCACCCCGGCGGTGCGGCTGATCAGCTCGCATTGGGGCGGCAGGATCGACGAGACCGAGACGAGATTCTGTTGCTCGATGTCGGCATCGCGCAACGCGTATTCGAACGCCGTAAGCGCATGGCGGTGCACCCCGACACCGTGGGTGAGGAATACGCTTTTGGGAAATGGAAACATCGTCCCCTCGACTTCTTCTTGATGCACGGCGCTCGTCGCCCCCGCGCTCTTTCCTTGCCTCATTCCACAACAAGCCTGTGACAGCGAGGTTCAGCGGCCTGGCGAAAATTGGGCGGATTCCTGTCGGGATGTAGGGGCGACCCTTGTGGTCGCCCTGTTCAGGGCGGCGGTGCCCAAGCCGGGCGACCACAAGGGTCGCCCCTACACGCCGGCAATGTTTGAAGGACAGAAGGCTTAGCCGGTGCTCCAGTCCCTTCACACTGACTGACGCGATCGACCAGAACACCAGCCAACAGATGCCCATCGCAAAGCGCATCCGCGTCCCGTATCAGACCGCCAAGGCGCGCGCGACCTATGGCCGCGTAGCGTGCGTCATCCGGTCACTTTCCGATGGCTACGCTGTTACCAAGTGTAGCACGAAGCCCAATTTTTATGTGCGCAATTCCTCCCCTCCTTGCGTGCAAGGGCTTCGTACGAGGCCCCGGCTGTTCCCCCCACGGCCGGGGCTTTTTTTACCGCAGCTCACGCGGCTGTGGATTGCACATTCGGCCGCTGCAGCTACGATTCCCGGAAACTACGATTCGCAAAATCGCAAGACTGCTGTAAAAAATCGAGAGACTCGCCGCAAAGCCGGACCGCACGGAAAAGCCGGACCGCACGGAGAGGATGATGACAAGCTCTGCGAGGAAAATGGCGCTCACGACCCTGCCTGTCCTTGCCGCGTCTGTCCTTGCCGCGTTGGCAGGCGGCACAGCGCCAGCAAGCGCCGAGACCTATCCGGATCGGATGATCAAGATCGTGGTCCCGTTCACGCCAGGCGGGCCGGTCGATTTGGTGGCCCGGCTCGTCGCTCAGCGCATGGCTCCGGCGTTGGGGCAAAGCGTGGTCATCGAGAACCGTGCGGGCGCCGGCGGGGTGATCGGCGTCAAGACGGTCGTGAACGCTGAGCCCGACGGGTACACGCTCCTGTTCGGCAACGTCAGCACGCTCGCCGTCATCCCGGCGGTGACGCGCAATCGCGAATACGATCCGGCCAGGAATTTCGTGCCGGTGGCCAAGGTGTCGGACAGCCCGGAACTGCTGGTCGTCGATCCGGCCCTGCCGGTGCGCTCCATCGGCGAGCTTGTCGCCCACGCCAAGGCGCGGCCGGGCACGCTCAACTACGGCTCATCCGGCTATGGCAACGCCACGCATCTGTCGGCCGAATGGTTCAAGTCGAAGACCGGCATCGACATCGTGCACGTGCCCTACAAGGGCTTGTCGGACGCCTTGACGGGGCTCATCGGCGGCCAGGTGGCGATGGTGTTCGGAGCAATCGAAGGCGTGCTGCCGCTCGTACAGCAAGGCAAGCTGCGCCCGCTCGCCGTCACCACGGCAAACCGCTTTCCGGCCCTTCCTGACCTGCCCACCATGATCGAAAGCGGGGTCGCGGGCTTCATGGTGACGAGCTTCGAGGGCGTCGTCGCACCGGCGGGCACTCCCGCTGCTGTGGTGGCGCGGCTCAATGCGGTCATCAACGAAAGCGTGGCGTCGGCTGAGCTTCAGGCGCGGTTTGCGCAGCTCGGCATTCAGCCAAGCGTCGGCACGCCGCAGGACTTCGCGGCGTTTTTCGCAGCCGAGAACCGCAAATGGGCGGCGATTGTCGCGGACGCCCATATCGGAGTTGAATAACCCGCTCCCTCCTCCGCACGCGCGAGAGGGTAGGGTGGGCAAAAGGCGCATTGTCCCATCTCGTGCAACACGGGCGTTCCTCATGCGCCTTTTGCCCACGCGGTCCGGGCTGGGAGCGTTCGACCGCATGGGCAAAATCGCGCGGAGCCATCGCGCAACTCGTCAGCCACGACAGACGATTTTGCCCACCCTGCTGCCGGCTTCCCCGGAAAATGCTATAGCGCTCCGACGTCCGGTCAACCGGTGGCGAGGAACCGCAAATGCAGCAAGGCGTGAGTGCCGACATCCGCACACCGGAGGGCTTTCTCCGGGGCAGCAGTATCATCGCCGAGATCAAGGCCAGCCGGATCGAGTTCGTCCTTTCGGTTCCGGACATCACCACCAGCGAGGGCTTGCTGCATCCGCTTTCACAAGGCTCAGCGCCGCGTCTCATCCGCGTCTGCAAGGAGGACGAAGGCGTCGGGATTTGCGCCGGCCTGTCATATACGGGGCGCCGGTCCCTGTTGCTGATTCAGCAGACCGGCCTCCTCGATTCCATCAATGCGGTGCGCGGCGTCGCGGTGGAGTACGCCCTGCCGATCTGCATGATGGTCGGCTTGCTGGAGAAGGAGCCCGGCATTCCGCCAAGGCAATCCAGGCGCTATGGCGTACGTATCGTCGAGCCCATCCTTGATGCGATGGGCATCGCTTATCACGAGATCGAAGAGGAGGCCGATGTGGCGAAGATCAGGCCCGCCATCGACGACGCCTACGCCCAAAGCCGGCCGGTGGTGCTGCTGATCGGCAGAAGGCCGTCTTGAAGGAGGCCGTCATGATGAAGCGGGAGGAATGCCTCAAGGTGCTGGCGCGCCATGTCGCCGACGCCGACATTGTGCTGCCGGTCTATTCGGCCGCTTTCGATTGGATCGACATCAGGCCGCATCCGCTCAATTATCTATCCCACGGCGCCATGGGGCTCGCCTCCTCGCATGCGCTCGGGCTGGCGCTGGGGCGGCCCGACAGGCGCATCATCGTGCTCGATGGCGACGGCAGCCTGCTCATGAATCTCGGCAGCCTGGTGACGATCGCGGCGGCGGCGCCGCCCAATCTCTTCCACTTCGTGTGCCACAACGGCACTTACGAGGCGAATGGCGGCCATCCGATCCCCGGCCGCGACCGGGTGGACTTTTGCGGCTTCGCGCGGTCGGCGGGCTATCCCACAGTGCATGAATTCTCCGACCTGCGCATCTTCGAGCAGCAGATCGGCGCGCTGTTGTCGGGGCCGGGGCCGGTTTTTGCGGATCTCAAGATAACGTCGAGCGGCCCACAGGAGCGCGACTACTCCCGGCTGCATGGTCCTCATGTGCGCAAGGCCTTCCGCGCGGCACTCGCGACCGCCTCGTTGTAGGGTGGGCAAAGGCGCATCGCCCAGAGTAGGATTATCGGCACGGACCATCCTGCGCCTTTGCCCACGCTGTCCGACCAGGCCCGTTTGACTGCGCGGGCAAAGTCGCGCCAGGCAGTGCCGCATGTCACTCGCTGCGGCAGGCGACTTCGCCCACCCTACGGGTTCCATGGAGGACACCATGCAGCAATTGCTCCGTGACGGCATTGCGGCTGCGGCCGTCGCGATGATGGCGACGTTTCCTGCGGCGCCGGCGAGCGCCCAGGCACCGGACTATCCGCGCCGCCCCATCACTTTCATTGTCGGCTTCGCGCCCGGCGGCGGCATTGACACGTTCGCGCGCGTCGTGGCGCAGGAGCTGACCGAGCAGGCCGGCTTTGCGGTCGTGATCGAGAACCGCGCAGGCGCGGCTTCGAACATCGCCGCCAAAACGGTGGCCGGCGCGGCGCCCGACGGCTACACCCTGCTGTTCACCGGCAACAGCTACGCGATCAATCAGACGCTCTACAAAAATCCCGGCTACGCCACCGAGGACTTGCGGCCGGTGGTGTTCGTGGCGATCGACAGCCAGGCGCTCGCGGTCCATGCAGCGAACCCGGCCCGCACCCTGACGGAATTCCTCGAGAGGGGCAAAACCACGCCCTTCAACTACGGTTTCGGCGGCTCGTCGGCCCGCATCGGGGCCGAATATGTGTTCAATGTGCTGGCCAAGGCGAATGCGACCGGCGTGCCGTTCCAGAGCGGCGCGCCGGCCCTCAACGCGCTGCTCGGCCGCCACGTGGACATCATCATGGCGCCGGTCGCCGAAGTGCATCCCCAGATCGAGCAGGGCGCCGTACGGGCGCTCGCCGTCACCGGCCCGCGGCGGGCGGCGGCGCTCGCGAACGTCCCGACCCTCGATGAGCTTGGAATGCCGGGCCTCGGCATCAACGGCTGGATCGGCATCCTGGCGCCGGCCCGCACGCCCGACGACATCTGCGCCAAGCTGAACATGACGGTGAATGGGATCGTCGCCAAGCCCGGCGTCGACAAGCGCCTGCGCGGGCTCGGCTACGAGCCCTATGTGGGGACATTGGCGGACGCCGGCGGATTTCTCAAGCGCCAGATCGATACTTGGGGTGGGTTGATCCGCGCGACCGGCATTACGGCGGATTGACGGATGATTGAACAATCTCGCCATGTTCCGTTGTGGTCAGCGGCCTGGGATCCAGACACCGCCGCGGAGGCAATTAACGAAATCGTTACAGACGCCCTTGCGCGATTTGATAGAGAGCGGTTTTGGCCTGCGCATCCGCTCGATGATGGAATCAAGGACGGGCACAGCAGCATCTATTTCGGCGCCGCGGGCGTATGCCGGATCATAAGTGCCCGTAGGGCTGAACGACATGAGCAAGAACGCTACTGGAAAAATCGTTCGCTACAGCCGTGATAACCTTCCGCCGTCCAGGACGGATTGGGACAAGGTTATGGCAATGACTGATGAAGAAATCAGGGCACGTGCGCTTGCTGATCCTGATGCGCAGCCCATGACGCCTGAGCAATTGGCGAAGATGAAAAGGCGATATCCACAAAAGCGAAGGCAGGGACATCGCTAGCTAGAGGGAGCCTAATCCTCAGCGCCGGCTCAGGAGAAATACCGCCTGCTCGCCGAACAAATTCCAGAACCACCATGGCGCATGGAGCCGCAGCGGGCGTCCCCACGCATTGAGGGCGAGCGCGCGTTCCATCTTCACTCCGACCGTGATGCACAGGTCGCGAAAATCCTTGATGGTGCAGAAGTGGATGTTGGGGGTATCGTACCAGGTGTGCGGCAGATTGTCGGTCTGCGGCATGCGACCGCCGAGCAGGAGCAGGAGACGGATGCGCCAATGGCCGAAGTTGGGGAACGATACCACCGCATGGCGGCCGATCCGCAGCATGTGTTCGAGCACGGCGCGGGGATGGCGCGTGGCCTGCAGGGTCTGCGACAGCACCACGTAATCGAAGGCGTCGTCCGGGTAGTCCACGAGGTCGGTGTCGGCGTCGCCCTGGATCACGGCGAGGCCTTTGGCCACGCACTCGTTGACGCCTTCGCGCGATAACTCGATGCCGCGCCCGTCGACCCCGCGGCTCTCCAACAGCTTCAAGAGTTCGCCATCGCCGCAGCCGACATCGAGTACGCGCGAGCGCGGCTCGATCATGTCGGCCACCAGGAGATGGTCGACGCGGGCATTGCCGGGGCCCCGGGCGGCCTCTGCCATGGTGAGATCGCACCGGATTCGTGACAGCATGCCTAAACCTTCGCAATGCCGCGCGCTGCGGCGGCGGAATCGAGGAATCCGGCGACGATCTGGAACAGCTCCGGCTCATCGAGCAGGAAGGCATCATGCCCCTTGTCGGTCGTGATCTCGGCAAAGGAGACGCGCGCTCCCGCGGCGTTGAGGGCATGCACGATCGCGCGTGATTCCGAGGTCGGAAACAACCAATCGCTGGTAAACGAGATCACGCAGAACCGCGTTGTCGAGTCCTTGAAGGCATTGGCGAGCACGCCCTCGCAGTCGGCCGCAAGATCGAAGTAGTCCATCGCGCGGGTGAGGTAGAGATAGCTGTTGGCGTCGAACCGCTCGACGAAGGACGAGCCCTGGTGGCGCAGGTAGCTCTCGACCTCGAAATCGGCGTCGAACGAGAACGTCGGATTGTCGCGGTCCTGGAATTTGCGCCCGAACTTGCGGTGCAGCGCCGCGTCCGACAGGTACGTGATGTGGGCCCCCATGCGGGCGACGGCGAGGCCGCGCCGCGGGCTTACGCCTTCGGCAAAATACCGCCCGCCGCGCCAGTCAGGATCCGCCATCACGGCCTGCCGGCCCACTTCATGAAAGGCGATGTTCTGGGCGGAATGTCGGGTCCCGCAGGCGATCGGCAGCGCCGCGAAGACCCGTTGCGGATAGCTCGCCGCCCATTGCAGCACCTGCATGCCGCCCATCGAGCCGCCTGCAACGGCGAATAGCGTGTCGATGCCGAGGCGATCGAGCAGCATCGCCTGGGCCCGCACCATGTCCCTTATGGTGATGACGGGAAAATCAAGCCCCCAAGGCATGCCGGTGCGCGGATCGGTCGAGGCCGGCCCCGTGGTCCCCATGCAGGCGCCGAGCACATTGGGGCAGATTACGTAGTAGCGGTTGGTATCGATCGGCTTGCCGGGCCCCACCATGGTGTCCCACCAGCCGGATTTGCCGGTGACAGGATGGCGGTTGGAGACGTGCTGGTCGCCGGTGAGCGCATGGCCGATCAGCACCGCATTGCTGCGGTCGGCATTGAGTGTACCGTAGGTCTGGTAGGCGACCTGGAAGGGGCTGAGCTCGACTCCGGCATCGAGCTGGAGCGGCTGGTCTTTCCCAAAGACCGCGACCGGGGAGTGCGGCTGATCCGCCTCCCGCTCCCGAACAACCGCGATGCGGCCCGCAACGGCTTTCAACTCGGCCATATGGCTTTCCGGTCCTCCCTAATGGCGCCGATTGGCTGCGGAACCCGCTGCAAAGACTATGATATCGATTGCCGCGTGAATAAGCCGCCAAGTGTCGCGGTCCAGGTGGGGCTGTCAACGTTTAATTGAAGCAGGGGACCAGCCCGGATCCCTGCTTCGATCGATTGACGGCGGTCTCCAATTAGCTATTCCCAAATACGAGTTCGCGACAGAATATGCCCGTACCCACCTTTGCGTTTAGCTGAACCGAGCCACTAGAATTTTTATGTGGTTAGTTTAGACAGGGTTCTCCCGTCAAAGGATCATGTCGGTGCCGAAAGAAAATCTATCCATCTCGCTGCCTTCTAAAGTTCGATCGCAGGTCGACCGGGCGGCGAAACGGAGCAATCGCAGTCGCTCCGAGGTCGTGCGCGAGGCATTGCAGCTGTATTTCAAGCTGCACGGGATTGCCGGCGAGGTGCCCACCCCCGATGAGCGCAAAGCAATAGCTGAGGGGGAGCGCGCTTACGAACGCGGTGCGTTCATCTCGTTCGAAGAGTGGCAACATGCCATGGGACTTGGTGATCACTAGGCCTGCGGAGCGCGATCTAAGAGAGCCTTCTCGAGATGATCTCCGGCGCATCAACCGAGCGCTTGAGGCAATGCGAGCTGACCCGTACAGCGGCGGCGTCAAATTCCTGAAAGGGGAGGGCGACCGGTTGCGTCGAAGAGTCGGCACCTGGCGCATCTTTTTCAGGGTGGAGCAAGGCAAACATGTTGTCGTGATCCTGGCCGTGAAGAGGCGTACATCGACGACATACTGACAACCCGCAGACAAACCGAGCCTGAAAACCGCCCGTAAAGACACAACATGACCGACACCCCGCCGCCGCTCACCGAACTGCGCCGCGAGATTGACCGCATCGACGAGGCCATGCACCGCCTGCTTATGGAGCGCGGCGACATCATCGGCCGACTCATAAAGGCCAAGCGCACGGCCGAATCAGGGTCCGCATTCCGGCCGGCGCGGGAGGCCGACATGATGCGGCGTCTGGTTGAGCGGCACAGCGGGATCCTGCCCCTCGACACCGCCGAAAGCATCTGGCGGGTGATCATCGCGACCTTCACCTTCGTGCAGGCGCCGTTTCGCGTGCATGCGGATTTCTCCGCCGGGGAGCCGGCGATGCGCGATTGCGAGCGGTTCCATTTTGGCTTTACGGTGCCGCTGGTGGGCCATATGGGACCTGCCGGCGTGCTGGCCGCAATTGCGGCCGCGCCGGGCGATCTCGGCTTGGTTCCGATACAGGGAACCGTCGGCGGTGGCGTCTGGTGGGCGGCGCTTGAGGCCGATGGGGCGCCGAAAATCATCGCCCGGCTGCCGTTTGTGGAGCGGGACGACCATCCGGCCGGCCTGCCCGTGTTCGCGATTGCCCGGCCCCATCCGGACGCCATCGTCAATGACGTGGAGATGTGGAGCGTTCGGGTGGCTGGTTGGGGTCCTCGTCCCGGCCGGGCATTGGCGAGCCTCACGGAGGCCGTGGTGGTGCCAGACCGCGGATTCGACGGCGCCGCGCTGCTGGTGCCGGTTCCGCAGGGCCAGTCGCTCGACGACATCACGGCTGCGCTCGTTAACGCTGGCGTCTCGGTACGCAGCTGCACTCTCGTAGGCGGCCACGCGAGGCGCTATATGGTCTCCGCCGACGCCCGTCCGGCGGCGGTCGGCCGGTGAATGTCGGCCCGGAACCGAGCCCCCAACAGAGCCCAAACATGTTGATGTTGAACTTAGAGCGTCCCACCCCCCGAGCCGGAGTGACGGCGATCCACGCCTATGCGCCGGGCAAGAGCAGCGCTCCCGGCGTCGCCAAAGTCTACAAGCTGTCGTCGAACGAGACGCCGCTGGGCCCGAGTCCGCGCGCGGTCGAGGCCTATCGGGAGGTTGCCGGACATCTTGCGGACTATCCCGACGGCAGCGCCGCCGACTTGCGCGAAGCCATCGGCCGCGCTTTTGGGCTCGATCCGGACCGCATCGTTTGCGGGGCCGGCTCCGACGATCTGCTCAACTTGCTCGCCCGCGCCTATCTGGCGGACGGCGACGAGGCGATCCATACGACCCACGGCTTCCTGGTCTACCCGATCGCGACGCTCGCGAGCGGCGCCAGGCCTGTGGTGGCGGCCGAAACCAACTACACGGCCGATGTCGACGCGATCCTCGCTGCTGTGACGGCGCGCACCAGGATCGTGTTTCTGGCGAATCCCAATAATCCGACCGGCACTTACCTGCCGTTCCATGAGGTCAAGCGGCTGCATAGCGGCCTGCCGCCGCGGGTGCTCCTGGTACTCGACGCCGCCTATGCGGAATATGTCCGGCGCAACGACTACGAGGCCGGCATCGAGCTGGTGGCGACGTCGGAAAATGTCGTGATGTGCCGCACCTTCTCGAAGATTCACGGTCTCGCGGCGCTCCGGCTCGGCTGGATGTACGCCCCGGCCCACGTGGTCGATGCGGTCAATCGGGTTCGCGGTCCCTTCAACGTCAGCGCACCGGCGAGCGCCGCCGGCATTGCGGCCATTGCGGATACCGCACATGTGGAACGCTCGGTCGCCCACAACGAAACATGGCGCGCCTGGCTCACGACCGAAATCGGCAAGCTCGGACTCGACGTGACCCCGAGCGCGGCGAATTTCATCCTTATTCATTTCCCGCACAGCAAAGGCCGGACCGCCGCGGAGGCCGACCGGGCGCTGACCGCGCGGGGCGTCATCCTGCGCCAGGTCGGGGCCTATGGATTGCCCAATGCTCTGCGCATGACCGTCGGCAGCGAGGAGGCGAACCGCCTCGCGGTCGCGACTTTGGCGGAGTTCGTGGCAGGGTCGGCCGCTCCATGACCAAGCCGTTGTCCACGGCCCCCCAGTTCAGACGCCTCGCGCTGATCGGGGTCGGCCTGATCGGGTCTTCCATCGCGCGCGCCGCACGGGCGCAGAAAGTCGTCGGCAGCATCGTGGCGACGGCACGTTCGGCGAAGACCCGCCGGCGCGTCATGGAACTCGGTCTCGCGGATCAGGTCGTCGACACCAACGCGGCGGCGGTCGAAGGCGCCGATCTGGTGATCGTGTGTATTCCGGTCGGCCAGTGCGGCGTTGCAGCCCGGGAAATCGGGCCACATCTGGCGCCCGGCGCGATCGTCTCAGATGTCGGTTCGGTCAAGGCGCAAGTGGCGCGCGATATGGCGCCCCACCTGCCGGCAAACGTGCATTTCGTCCCGGCGCATCCGGTTGCCGGCACCGAGTATTCCGGGCCGGATGCGGGCTTTGCGGAACTCTTCGTTGGCCGCTGGTGCATACTGACGCCGCCGGAGCGCGCCGATGTGGTTGCGGTCCAGCGCCTGTCGGAATTTTGGAGCGGGCTCGGCGCCAAGGTCGCCACCATGTCGGCCGAGCACCACGACCTCGTCCTCGCCATCACCAGCCACGTGCCCCATCTCATTGCCTATACGATCGTCGGCACCGCCGACGATCTGTCCGCAGTGACACGCTCCGAGGTGCTGGAATATTCGGCCGGCGGCTTTCGCGATTTCACCCGCATCGCGGCGTCCGACCCCACCATGTGGCGCGATGTCTTTCTCGCCAACAAGACAGGTGTCTTGGAGATGCTCGGCCGCTTCAACCGCGATCTGGGGAAGCTCGCCGATGCGATCGAAGCGGCCGACGGCGATGCGCTGTTTGAGCTTTTCACCCGCACGCGCACGATCCGGCGCGGCATCGTGGCCATCGGACAGGATTCCGAAGCCCCGGATTTCGGGCGCCTGCGGCCGTCGCTCGCGCCTACGCCGCTGCCGCGGCCTTATGCGTTGGAGGAATAAATAACGCGTCGAGCACAGCTGGCTCAGCCGCTATTGGTCAGGCGAGCGTTTGAGTTCGATGAGGAGCTGCTTACTCTTTGGGGGAGAGGCAAATTCGGTCGGTCGTTTTTCCCCGGGGAGTCCTTTGGGGGGGGCTTTCGATGCCTGTTTCGACGGCGTTTTCAGAGGTTCCGAGAAGCAAATCGTAAAAGCATCGGCGTCTCGGCCGCCGTAACGAAAAATGCCGAGAAGAGTTTTCCCCCGCAGGCTGCCA
>Ga0257161_1000333_pt1 | contig 12485 bp, 24 predicted proteins | sample NR01A_FD_185954 | JGI IMG/M metagenome (GOLD analysis project Ga0257161, IMG submission 185954) | Soil microbial communities from H.J. Andrews Experimental Forest, Oregon, United States - NR-01-A | ecosystem: Environmental > Terrestrial > Soil > Temperate forest > Bulk soil | place: USA: Oregon... | reverse complement strand
CGCTCATACTGCTGGAGCACCAACTCAAGCACGGTGAGACCGGTGCGCCGAGATCATGGACCGCGACCTGACAGGCGTGACGGCAGCGTCAATAAGCGCCATCCAGCCAATGCGCCGCCGACGTAAGACGCTTCTCCCACACCTGGAAATCACACCGCCGAGACCGCACTGGCTGGCTGGGGCGCCAGGATTCGAACCTGGGAATGGCGGAAATCAAAATCCCCCAATTCGGTCTATTCCGGACGCCTGGCGGTAGGCGCAGCATGACGAGGTGCGGGCAGCGTCGCCGGAAGGGTGGCCGCCATCAATCAGGCAGTGGCATTGAAGCCAGACGGCATTATTCTCGGTTCGGTTGACGCCCAGGAGGAGGCAAAGGCGATCCGCACCGCAGCACAGCAAGGCATCAAGATCGTCGGAATCTTACCGGTCCGATTGAGGATCTTGGGGCATCGGATCATCCTGCTGCGCGGGCGGCTCGTCGATCCATTCTGCGACACCGTGAGCGACGAGATTGCGCGCATGCTCAAGCGTGACGATGTGCGGGCTGTTACGCGCCGCTTCTTCATCGCCGATCGTCAGCACCGTGCCGCGCTGTGAGGTGTGATGCTCGCCGATGAGTCTGATGGCAGCCATGGTATAGCTTCGTCGAGTGTCATTTCCCGCGCCCACGTTTCGGTGCTGCGCCTGGCTCACTTCTTGCCGCCGGCGGGCGCCTTCGCCGGCCGGCGTGGCTTGGCGGCGGTCATGTGCTACTTAGCTGACTTTCCCTGGCAATGCGTTCATGCTCTTCGCGCTGATTTTTGATCCGGTATTCGTACTCGCGGCCATTGTGCGGCAGCCGTTTGGTGACTTCGTATGGTCCGCGTGCTGCGCTGCCCTGGTCTTTTCGATCAAGGTGGAATTGCACGAGCTGCCCGACGTTGAATTTGTGCATTTAGATCACCGCTCGTCGGACTCATTCGGCTGTTTCGCCTTTCTGTTCCGTTGAGACGCTCCTGTTAGTTTCACGCCGAGCGAGGCCGCTTTTTGGCGCGTAGCGGTCGCTGTGCGTTTAAGTTTGCGGGCGACGACGCTTGTCTTCGTCTTCTCGCGCACCATGCTCTTCAGCGTCCGGATGTCTTCCTTGGTCCACGGTCTCGGCTTCTTTGTCTTCTTCGCGATCGGGCGCTTCATTAGAATTCCCTTCCTCCCTTGCAGTAATCAGTCTGAGTCAAAAAGCCGCACGCCAGCTAGCTCTCGCGCTTTGCCGGCCGGCGCGGCAGCGGCGGAGCGAGCCGTGGCGCGGACGACGGCGATGCGGCGCCAGATTGAGAGATGAGTCATGCGGAGACGGGTTGCGGCTCGGCGGGCACTTTGACCTGGGCGGTGATGCCGGCTTCCTCGATGCAGTTGTCTGAGCTGAGAACGCCCTGAATGATGAGAACGACCTTGTCCGCTCCATTCTCAGTCAAAGTTTTTACCGCCTTGCGTACCGACTTTGTCGCGAGGTCGGCGGTGACGGTGCGGCCAGCGACAGCGACCGTGAGTTCAGTGCGCGCCGGCGCACTGTCCGGTATGGCACGCAGCGCCGCGAATGGCGCCGCATCGATCATCATGGTGACCTTAAGCTTACGGGCGGTAGTAGTAAGTTTGAGCGTCATCGTCACTTTTCCTTTCTGCGCTTCGGCGCCGGCACGCTTAAGCCCCGCTCAGCAAGCCGCCGCAAGGCTTCCGGCCGCGACGGCTGATCGTCCTGCGCGGTAATCCAAGCGTCGAGCGGGGCGAGCATATTCTCATGAAGACGGACGTTGATAGACGTTCCTGGACCGGTAGTACGCGGTCGTCCGGTCTTCCTTTTCTTTGTGGTGCCACTAACTGTTGACTTCATAAGTTCGTGGTGCCATAAATAAGGCGGCCGCGCAAGGCGCTGGTAACGCCTCACGCGGCCTGACCACAGAAACCTGGATAAGAGGTTCCCATGGCTGACCCGTTCCTATCACATCCCGAATTGCGTTCTCCAGCACCGGCCCCGGGCAGCACGGCTAAGGTGCTCCCTATGACCGAATCATCAGAAACGAACGTCACCCAACTCCGTCCTGCCAAGGCAAAGGACATAACGGGCGCCGCACGTGCCCGGCGATTCCGGACCAAGAAGCGCAAGGCTACCGTTACGCGCACCGTTACGCCGACCGTGACGGTGCCGGCCCAAATGCCGACATTGGCGGCATTTGAAAAACCCAACGATATCAAACCGAGCGTAACGGTGTCGGGCGCACGCCCGCGCACCGTAACGGCCGCCACCATGACAGCCGCACTGGCGCTCGCCACCGTGTCGGCCGGCTTCTCGATCACCGGCATGACATCGATATTCGTGGGCAGCTTCTGGCCGGTCATCGGGATGGGGATCGCCCTTGAAGCCGGCAAGCTGAGCGCGGTCGCCTCGCTCGGACACCTTCATGGTGGGCGACTGAAGGCCACCCTCGTCGCCCTGGTCGCCGTCCTCATGGGACTGAACGCCATCGGCGCCTACGGCTTCCTGGCGAAGGCTCATATCGGTCACGCCCTCGACGGAAACCTCGCGGTCGCCGGCCGGGCTGCCGACGTCGACGCCCGCCTCTCCGTCCAGACGAGCCTTGTGGCGGACTTGGACCGCCAGCTCGCCCAGATAGACGCCGCCGTCGAAAAGGCTACCGCCAAGGGCGTACGAACGCGGCGATGCGGTTGGCAGAAGATCAGCGCAAGACCCGTGCGGACCTTGCCGGCAAGCGAATCACCGAAGCCAAGACGCTGGCCAACCTCCAGGTCGAGAAAGCCGCCATCGAAGGCGAGCGTGCCAAGGTCGAGGCCGACCTTGGACCCGTGCGCTATCTCGCGACGCTGTTAGGTGCCGGCGATGAAGAGACAATGAGGTGGTTCATCCTGGCGATCGCGCTGCTGCTCGATCCGGCAGCGGTGCTCCTTCTCCTCGCAGCAACAAGGAGGTCGACGTCTTAAAAGAGATTCCGGCAGAAGCCGGGATGCCTCCCCGCGTGCGGGGAGAACGAGCGGGGTCGGCAGGGCGGTGCAACGCCAAGCCGGCCCCTGACCACAACAACCCTTGGCACTGGAAAGGGCCGCTATGGCTGATTCAGAAACTATCTCACCGAACGTTCAGAAGCTAACGGTCCCCGAGGCGCAGGCTCTCGCGGACCGACTTTTCTCCCGGTCACAGTCAACCCTGTTCGTGGCCTCGCCCGAGGTCCGTCGCGACCTCTGCATGGCGTCCCGGGCGATCCGGTCCATGCTCAGCACGATCGACCGCCTAGCATCTGAATGCGAAGACCGCGCCCACCTCCTGCGCGCCTTCCATATCGATGTCGGGGGCTGCTGATGGTCGCCCGGACACGAACCGAACCCGACGCCCTCGTGGTGCAATTCGACCGCGATGGCGAAGAGTCACAGAAAGAACTCGTGGTCGGAAGCGGTGAGCGCGTGCTGCTGCACGCGGTGGCGCTCTTGGTCCGTCGCCCGGAGCTTCGGCTTCACGACCAGCTAACGATCCGAGAGCCGGAGGAGGGCGTGGATATCCCGGTGTGATCCCGGCCTTCTGCCCGTTCGTGCGATGGACTGGCAGCGGGGCGGAATCAGGAGAGCTCCGATGCCGCCTGACCATGCTGGGCAGCGAAGACGTCGGTTCGCTCGGAACGCCTCGCCTCCCGGCCGGACCTGCACAGGTCAAACGCGATCGCCGACGGCGTGTTCCCACCACCCCCGAAATGTGCTTCCTGGCGAGCCGCCTTCAAGCCGGCGCCGTGACGGCAGCGGAGCTGAAGCTTGCCGACAAGCTGGTGATGGCGCTTGTTGACCGGCTGCCGCCGCGCGTCGACGCATGGAAGCACGGCCGGCGCTACTCTAGCCTCCGATAAGCGTTATTCTGGAAGGTGCTGACGAATGACGAGACTTACTGATGACGAATTTGATGCCGAATTGAGCAAAATCAATGATCTAGTCGGCCAATGCCTCCCTATCCTCATCACTGAGATAGCTGGACTCTACGCGGTTGAGCGCGGCATCAGGGACCGGGAAGACTTCAATAAATTGCTTGCTGAGTTAGATGACCTTGACGCCCGCACCAATGGCATCCCGCCTCTCCCGGAGACCTTCTCGCAGGAAGCAAAAGAAGCGCTCGCAAAACTGTGGGGCGAATATACGCGCCTTGGTACCGTCGACCGGCAAACGAGAGGGCCGGAAATTCGGAAGACATTGGCGCTTATCGAAGAGATTCTTGCTAGAACTCCTCCCGATGCGGAGCTGTGGTAACGCGCCCATAACTGCTAGTCTGGCCAGTAAACGTCGGCGCCTCAGATCCTCCAACAGGTGACGGCCTTGCACCCCGACTGGACCTTCGATGGTACTCGTGATCCGACGGGACGGCTGACCGTGAGCTGATGGGCATCCCTCACGGTTGTCCATTGGCGTGTGATCCAGCATGGGACACTGAGGAGATGATCACGAAGCAATTTATGCTCGATGGAATGTTGATTGCCGTGGCCGCCCCTGACGACTATGCAGGCCCACTGGAGTTTTACAGCGCCAATCTCCCAGACGTCATAAGGCTACTCTCTGAGGTCACCGGTTTGCGATCTGAGGAGGCTTTACGCCAAGCAGCTAATGACAACACCATTGTTGCTCTTTCCACAGATCGACGCTGGATCGCCATGGTACATGGCAACCCCGAGGGGGAATACTGGGTCGAAATAATTGAAAGATCTGGCGATGAGGGGTTAGACCAATAAATCGCCTTCTCATCCTCGCCACCGTGATCGCCGGGCTAATCCCTGTGGGGCCGCTTGGTTAGAAAAGGCGGGCCGGAGCCCGCCTCCGCGGAGCCCGCCTCCAGCTTTGTGGGGTTACTGTCTGACCATCGGATGCTTGTCAGCAAGGTTCCCGGACGACGGCTGCCAGCCGAAGGTTGGGGCCTGGGCTGCCTCGCAGCGGACATCCGCTCCGGTCTGCGACGCAATGTATTGCTGGGTGTTCGGCTTGTTGTTGTCCATCACCCCTTGATGGTCGTAGGAGACCGTGACGCAGGGCTGCCGCTGGGCGGCACTCGCCGCCGTGGCAACAACCGCCAACGCAACAATTCCAGTCAAAAACTTCAACATTGTATTTCCTTTCGAAATGACCTGGTCATGAAACCAAGCTGGGCCATGATGCCCGATAGGCGTCCCCGAAGGGCGCCCGTCGCGGATCAGGCGGTCAATGCCCTCGACTAGCGCCCATTTCAGCGCAGTGGGTGTGAGCTTCATCACATTCGCCAAAGATCATTTCAGGAAGTAAAGGGTCGGCTGATAAAGCTCGGGACAGCGCGTAACGGATACTTGCGCGCGCGCCGGCCGCGAACAAATGCCATGATGGCACAGACAGCACGAAATGCAACAATTTTTGTTGTGAACGAATAGGCTTGTCGACCAGCCCGAGCCGGCGCGCCCAGCAAGCCGGCTCGCCCCCTCGCCTCCTCGGGGCCACTCGCGGCGCCGTTGCAAGCCCATCCCGGTACATCGCGGTCGGGGATGAACGCATCGCCTTTGGAGGGAGAATTGACCCCAGGGCAGCGGGGGGTGCGGGGTCGCGAGGGCCCTGGGGTCCTTCGGCCTAACGGTACGCGGCGTGCGCGAAACGCCATCCGGGAGGCAGGGCCGGAGCCGCGTGGGGCACGGTTGACCCCCACGCAGGAAGCCACGGCGCGACGGAATCACTCACCTGCCGCTTTCCTCGATGAGCTTGATGCGAGCTTCGAGCGTCGCAACGTGGGCTCTGATGAAGGCGATGTCGTTTCGGACTGCGCGCACTTCTCGCTGAAGTACCGTTATGGCGCGGTGCATCAACGGCAGTCGATCGAGTTGAGCCCGTAGCAGCGCGAGCTCGGCTTGCAGGCCCTCTCGTGTCAGTGGATTAGGCATTGCGCTCTCGCTCCGTTAGCGCGCCCAGTTTGATCAGCGTGGTGGCTCGGCGCTCATCAGCGAACGGCCTCGCCCTCGTAAGCAGTCTTTCGTCGGTAAAGCCGGCGCAGGCTACCGGAGTCCCATACTATATCGGCGATGCGCCACTCCTTGCCTGAGCGAAGCAACTCCAGAACGACCCTTTCGGGTTTGCCGAAATTGATAAATGTTACGGTCCCGACCGTCTTGAACCCAGCAGTATCCTTCACATCAACGGAAAGATCTGAAACGTCCCACTCGGAGCGGCCTATGAACGGATCGGTGCCGAGCGCCGGCGACCCGCCCTGCTTGGTTGCTGCGGCGCGATCCTCCACAGCAGGGCGCGGGCCGGGGCCGCGTGAGGGGTGCAACTCGAAAGCCTCACGCGGAGCGAAATGCCGGCAACTCATCGCCGATCGTGTCAGGGGCGTGAACGATCAGAGTAAGCTGTCTCTGATAAGTTGTCGGCGGGTCCTAAACGGGTTCCTGCGCGATGTTGTTCCGGGTCAGTTCGGTGACGGACTCTCGTCGCGCGTCACTCGTCGATCACCTTTCGGCCGTCGTCCGTGATGTGGTGGCGCTCGGCCTTAATCGCCGGACCGATGTTCTCGGTCTCCACCCTTGCGAGCCCCGGCAGCAAACGGCGCTGCCGCTGCTCGACAGACAGCACCGGTGTGCCCTGCCGAACCCCAAGCGTTGCACGCTGATCGAGCTATCGACCCTTGCATTGGAATGGATATTTGTATTCGGCTTGGTGCGCTGGCGTACCGGCTCGACCACGCTCACGATCCTCCTTCATATGCTGTGGAATCTGAAAGATTGGATCGAGACGGAGTTCGTTATGGGCTAGGCCCGATCAAGGGAGACTGTATTTTCACCTTTGGCAATGCCACTTCCGGCAAGGGACAGCCTCATCCGTGCTCTGGTTCGTCGCCGACGGTGAGGAGGGACCGCCCAGTTCACACAGCCTCAACACGCACAGAAAGCTTTCGATTCATCTCCTCGATCTCAGCCCTGAGCTTGGCGAGCTCGTTGCGGCGCTCGGGGAACTTGATGATCCTCACCACGTAGTAAGACGCCGCATTCGGATTGCCGAATACGCTGGCCCACGGCAGCCCGATCATGCAATTGACCTGGGCGACGCCCTCGGGGTCGAAATGGCCGAGATAGTGCCACCGAATGCGCCGCTGAGCGTGCGAGAGCGCGCCCACGCCGCCTGCGTATCGTCGGCAGCGGCCTCACTTGGTGAGCCATTTACCGGCCCGCATACAGAAGAAGATCCTAATTGCGTTGTTCGCCAACGCCGCACCTGCTGCCCCCCCGGTCCCGTTGATCGTGTCGGTTCCGTGGGCGTTCATCTGCGCCACATTGGTGGCCAACAAGTTGGCGACCGAACGGGCCGTCCGCCGATGCGGATCGACCCCGCCTGGGAGGAGATATTCACGAGGCGGGAGCGTTGTGGCAAATGATGGCGGTGACGTGGCCGTTGCCAGCGGCCGCGGCCGAGATACTTTGGGCAAATTGCCCGGGTCGGCGCCGATCGGGACCCCGCCGCTTAGGTATATTCGTGTTCGATTTCAGTATGTTGCTTCCCTTCCCGGTGGGGGTCCCGGTTCGGTGCTGAAACACAATTGATATACCCGGCGCGCTCAACGGATGCGTTGAAGCGACCGCAGATGAAGCATGTACGGTCCAAGGTACGAACTCGCAGTGGAGGGACAGAAGGAAAGCAGCAGTCTGCTCAGTCCGCCTCAATCGTCAGTCCCCGCTCAACATCCGCAACAGTGATGTCCTTCAAGAGGATACCGTGGCCGCTGTCGAACTCGATGCGGACAGAATGACGGCGGCAGTAAGCGCCGCCGCCTTTGCTCTATTTGCCGCCATGAGAGGGACTCCAAGCTCACTTGACTTGAAATCGCATTGCCCCCTCCCCAATGCCCCAACATAGCTTAAGGCCCGCCCGGTGGCCTAAGGGGCAATTCAGGGCGCGGTACGAGGAAATGAAGGCGCAGGGTGTGAGGCCGTTCGGCAGCACGTAACCGAAAAGCCGAGCTGCCGAAATTGGCGGGACAAAGTCAGGAAGGATTTACCTTTCCTCCTTCCAAGGAATACCCTTCAAACCATTCTCCCTAAGCCGAAGGGCTGTAGACTTAGTGAGGGTGAACGATGTACGCTTTACTCCACTCAACTTGTCTAATCATGTCAGTAATACACAGCGTTATCAGAAAAATCAGAATAAAACATCTTATATTCATTCAAATCTATTAATGTAATAACATGCCATTCGATCTTTTCTTTAGGTTGTAAACCAAAGTGACCAGGGAAATGTTTTAATAATTTCTCTTTCATTGGAGTAGTCATATCAGGACTACTCGAAGGATCATGTTTATTTAATACACGTCTATTAGGTAATGGCACAGTAGGATCAAACTTAAGCTGTCTAAACTCACTGCTAGTGTCTCGCCCAGTTTGAATGACCGTGTGGACACCCGGATAGTCAAGCCACTTGCGGGACATCGACACCCCAAAAAAAACTCGACGGCTCCCATTTCGCGCTTAGCAGCTCGCGCTAGAAATCCTGAGCGGGTAAAGCCATTTGCTTCAGCATCCGGTCAATTTGCTCAAGCACGTCTTCTGAAAACGTGACGTTCGCGCGCACGGTCGTCCCGGCTGTGCACACATACACGCCGCCACGAGGCAGTTCAAGGGCAACAAAATCCGAAAAAATCACCGCCAAAACAGGGTCCCACCTATTGGGGTACTGCCGCGACGTAGCGGATGGGCGCGGCCTCGACCTCGGCCTGCCGGCCTCTGGCGGTCACGGAGGCGCATTCGGCCTTCAGGGTCAAGCAGGATGCTGAAGCGATGGAGACTTTTAAAAAAACTTCTCCGTCCGCCTGGCGGAAATCCGCCAAAGGCTCGCATCGGGCACTTCGTTAGAAGTGTGGTTCCAGGATGAGATGCGGGTCGGCCAGAAGAACAAGCTGACCTATCGCTGGGCCACGAAGGGTTCACGTCCGCGAGCGGTCCATGATCAACGCACCCAATCGACCTATGTGTTCGGTGCGGTCTGTCCCGTGCGGGGCGCCGGCGCCGCCCTGGTGCTGCGGCCTGCAACACCGAGGCTATGCAGCTTCATCTCGATGAGATTGCAACGAAAGTCACCCCGGGCGCGCACGCCGTCGTCGTTCTTGATCAAGCCGGATGGCACAAGTCGCAGGCCCTCAAGGTCCCGAGCAACATCTCGCTGATGCCGCTGCCTCCGCGTTCGCCCGAACTCAATCCCCAGGAAAACATCTGGCAATTCATGCGCCACAATTGGCTGTCAAACCGCATCTTCAAATCCTTCGACGATATCGTCGACCACTGCTGCTATGCCTGGAATACCCTGATCGACCAACCATGGAAGATCATGTCGATTGCTCAGCGCGAATGGACAACCGTGCGTCAGTTGTTGTGAGGATTGGTATTAGGTGGCGGGAAAGTAGAAAGTCGCCACAGTGGGCTTCCTTGGGCGCGGGAGGCCTGGTCCAGTCGCTACCCCCGCCAGAAATGTTCGCCTAACTGGTTGTACTTGTGAGCGGTTTAGCCAATTCGGGGAGGGTTTGCGCCCTAATTTGCTCAAAGTTGGACGCGTAAAACTCTCGCGCAATCAAGTCGCGGGAGGAAAATATGATAAAGAAGCTAATCTTTGCCTCAACCCTAGTTTGGACGCTACCCGCTAACGCCCTGACGATCACCAATGATCAAGGCGGGTTGATTCCGATGTATGTGGCGAGGATGCAAAGGGCCGCGGCCATGGGCGATCGAGTGATTATCGATGGCAATTGCCTATCGGCTTGCACGATGACGCTGGGCATCATTCCGCCTCAGAATGTGTGCGCCACTCCACGGGCGGTGCTTGGTTTCCATTCTGCTTTTAGGCCAACTCCATGGGGACAGAAGATGGATTATCCGCCCGGAACTCTGGAGATGGTATCGCATTATCCGCCTGCTATTCGTGCATGGATTAAGCGTCATGGGGGATTACATCCCAGCTTGATTTACTTGCGTGCTCCTGAAATCTTTCAATATGTGAGCTCTTGCCAATGATCAAACGAGAAGAGGATATTGTCCTTTTGTAGAATCTTCGCCCAACATTCATCGCTAAGTTGATGTGATGCCGAGACAAAAGAAGTGTTTTATTTTGCTCGGCAGAGCTCGACATTTGGATAAAAGAGCGCCTGGTGAAGCAGGTATGCCTCTCAGACCCGACATGCACAAGCGAGTGGCCAGAAAGCAGCGCGCAAGGACAGGCGGGAACGATGCATGAAAACCAGATGATGGAGTGGTCTTTTTAAATGCCGCCCAGCCGAAAAGCGTTGAAGTCACATCTTCGACAATCGGTCGGCCAACGATAAACGGCCCAGCCTCCTGGCTGCTTCCTGTACGCAACGCAGAAAGTTGGTCTTGTCCATCAGATGTACGATTTCTTCAATCGGGTCGTCTGCAGCAACGTGTTCCTTGCGGGCCCTTTCGATGCGCTGCTCGTAGTACTCCGTGAACAACCTATCTCTACCGAGATAGAACATCGCTTCGATCTCAGCGAGCTTGTCGCCGGTCATCCGCATCTCCATTTCAGCTATGACTGCCTTCCAAGTTGCCTCGTCCTTCAGCAGGACGTCCATAGTGAATTCCCTGCCGGATCTGATTTCCGGGGTTACGTCTCGTTCATTTCTCTCGGGATGAACACGTCTCCACTGATCGACGATCCAGACAACCTCGTCGTCGGAGATATGCAACAAATCGGTTTCCACACCAAGCATTGCTTTCATCTCACGATTGCATTGGATCGCATCGAGCGCCTTGGAGAATTGACGGTTGCTGAGATTGAATCGAGCTTTGACCGCTTCTTTTCGCCCGTCCAGAAATCGCGGCGGGGCATCAATTGAGCAATTGTGAGAAGATCACGTCTCGAGCACCGGCTGGTAAATGTGCCTGTTTCGTGTTCATCGATAAAGCTCAACGTGCGATTTCTTAGAACGGAGAGGATTTCGGATAGGTCGCAAAGGCTGGCGCGAATGACTTCCAGATTTGCAAGAGAGTAGGCCGATAAGCTGGGATCGTTGCAACGGTTGAGGTGATAGCGCAGCTCCTGGCCGTCATTGTCGATGCGCGACAAACTGTTAATGAACGGCTTCAGCGCTTGTATGATCTGAAGGAGCTTTTCGTCGCCCAGAGAGGCACCGTGGAGACGTTCCCAGTAGGCTTTAACGTCGTGATTGCGGCGTCCACGGGCTGTATCAAAGCCGCCTCGACCAAACGGTCAGTCGCGAATTTCAAGGCGAGCTCAACGGCATGGCGCGCATTATAGAGAATAGGAAGCACAAGCGTGTCACGCTTCTCGTACATTTTCTTGTCGATTACAGCGCCCGCAAGCTCCATCGCGGCCTCGATGTATCCGTCGATATAATGCTCCTCATAGCCCTGCTTCCCAATGCAGGCATTCCAAGTGCTGACGGGATTTCGCTTGAAGAACGGCTCGTCACTGTACGGGTCTGCCCTGGGCTTGGAAGGAACAGCGGTCTGGGTCACCGGTGAGGAAGGTGAGGCAGCTTTCCTGACGCGATCCCAATCGACGCTAAAGATCTTGCCCGGCACAGTGCCCTCGCTCAAGCTGTCCGACAGAAGCCCTAATATCCTTGCCGACGACATCCACTCAAGGCTTTGCCTCCGCAGCCGCCGTAACGCGCCGGGACAAGTAGTTCAGGGGGTGCTGTCGTGTGGGTGCGATCATTTGCAGCCGATGCGTCGAGCTTCGAGATATGATGCCTTAACACGGATATGCCTAAACGCTGTTCCCGGCAAGAGACTGGCTTTCGAGCAGCTATCTTTCAAGCGAGATGACCTGGTCGAACGCATTCAGGTCAGAGCGGCTGTTGATGTAATGATGAGGCCCAGAGAGGAGCACGACGCTGAAGGCGTCATCGGCCAACCTCCGGAAGTCCACCATGCGATCACGGCAAGCAAGTCGAGTGCGTGCCACGTCTTGCCGGGTATTTGCCCACTCTTTCAAGTTCTGTTGTTCAACTACGGAGAGCACGACCCGATGTCATAATGGATTGGCTTACGCGTAAGTCACGTTTCGGCACCAGGCGCCTAACGGAATGCGGCCGAAAAGCTCAGATCTCAACCGTTCAGGGTCTGCGGGCCGGTCCTCTCTTACGGCTGGCTGATTAGGATGCTATTATTCTATGTGGATCTGGCCGACTATCCATCCGAGGAAATCAATGTCTGTAGCTGAGCTGACGCCCGTGGAACGCGGCGCCCTGTTTGTTTTGATGGCAAATGGGCGGCCGCTGAGAGAATCAGCTGACCTCAAGGCAGTTTATGGTCTCGCGCTGAAACCAAATCATCGGACCAAGCTACAGCGCCTCGGTCTAGTCGAGACGACCCAGAAACCGTGGACTCACGTTCTCTCCGAGAAGGGGTGGCAATGGGCCAAGGAGCAGCTGTCCGCGGCCAGACCGAAAGGGCTGACGGGTATGGGCCCACTATATGCTGTCC